>Ga0255781_10002441_pt1 | contig 14823 bp, 16 predicted proteins | sample 101ome_21_FD_179979 | JGI IMG/M metagenome (GOLD analysis project Ga0255781, IMG submission 179979) | Coastal salt marsh microbial communities from the Groves Creek Marsh, Skidaway Island, Georgia - 101413BT metaG (version 2) | ecosystem: Environmental > Aquatic > Marine > Intertidal zone >...
GGCGCAGATCAATCGAGATCTACGACACTGGAAGATGCAGTCGCGGACGTCATTTACAATCGATTCAGAGTTTGAAGATTTGCCGGCTGATTGGCTTGAGACAATTTCCCTTAATGCAGGGAACAAGTACCCTTTGAAACTAGCGTCCCGAGAGACCATTGCCGACAAAAGGATGGGCAGCGAAGACACTGCGGGCACGCCTGAATACTACGCGCACATTGCGGATAAGTTTGAGTTCTACCCTACCCCTGACGATACGTATACCGGGGATTTGCTGTACTTCCAAAAAGTGCCGGCTCTATCGGACTCAAACACGACCAATTGGCTACTCAGCCACAGCCCGGATGTTTACCTCTACGGGTCGCTTATTCACACCGCGGCGTACCTTCAAGAAGATGCTCGGGCAGGAACGTGGGCGCAGTTATACGGCGCTGCAGTACAAAAACTTAACTTATCATCTGACTCAGCAACAATGAGCGGGTCAGGTCTTGTCATGAAAAATAGAGGTCTAGGCTAATGGCTGACACGACAACCACGACGTACTCACTTACAAAACCGGAAGTCGGCGCATCAGAGGATACGTGGGGCATCAAGCTCAACACTAACTTTGACACTCTTGACGACTTGCTCGACGGCACAACCGCTATACAGCCCAATCTCACAGCGGGATCGTGGCAGGTTGGTGGTGTGGCAATCACCGCAACTGGGACTGAGATTAACTACGTCGATGGCGTTACTTCTGCGATACAAACTCAACTTGATGCAAAGCTCCCGTTAGCTGGTGGCACTGTAACCGGCGCAGTTACAATTGCCGATGACATTAGATTGAGGTTAGGAAATTCTAATGATTTAAAGCTATATCACGACAGCGCTAGTGGCGATTCGTACATTCAAGAAGTTGGGCCGGGTAGTCTTGTTATTAAATCTAACGGGGCTGGCATAATTTTCAGAAACAATGTCGACTTGAATTTCATTTCGATGCTACAGGACACCGGAGAAACTAAATTATTTTACAACGGTGGTGGTGGAAACGCGCCAAAACTGGCTACGTCGAATACTGGTGTAAGTGTCACCGGCACAGTGGCGGCGTCTGCCAATGTGACTGCGGTAGATGTAACTGCTTCAGGAGACGTCTCCGCAGATGGCTTGTCAGGAAACAGCCTGTCGTTAGGCGGTACAGCAGTAACTGCCACAGCAGCCGAGTTAAATTATGTAGACGGCGTCACCTCATCAGTTCAGACGCAACTTGATGCAAAGCTTGAAACAAGCGACTTCACGCAAAGCCTTGCCGATGATGGGTGGACTAAACTACCAAACGGTCTGACATTGCAATGGGGCAGTACGACTGTGGCGGCAAACACCGCCAACTCTAGCGTTAGTTTTCCGGTCGCTTTTGATACTGCGTGCTTCCAAGTTGTGGTTTCAGTAGAAGACAACAACCTAAACAGAGAAGACAATGCTGGATTGGGTGAGACAGCGCCAACAACGACAACATTCAGAGTAACGAACGGAACAACGAGCAGCCTTAAATTTAGATTTTTTGCTATAGGTCACTAAGATGGCTTTACAGGTAGTCGATATTCAGCCCGGCGTTCACCGTCATGGCACTGATCTAGAGGGCGCTGGACGCTGGAGAGACGTTAACCTTGTACGGTGGCGTAGTGGCTCTCTCGGCCCGATAGGCGGTTGGGAAGAGCGCACAAAGAGCGGCGCTACATTAGACAAGCCGGCGCGCGGTTCTCTGGGCTGGGTAGACAACTCTTTCGGCACTAATTTAGCTGTCGGTACTTATAACAAGCTGTTTGCTATCTCTGCGTCTGGTGTTGTTAGTGACATTACCCCGGCGTCATTTACTGCCGGTAACGAAGATGCGGCTTTAAATATTGGTTACGGCGGTGGTTTTTATAACGCCGGATATTACAGCACGCAGCGTGTTTCTAGTGGTGTCTACCAAGAAGCTACAACATGGTCTTTGGATAGCTGGGGCGAGTACCTCGTAGCGTGTTCGGTAGACGATGGCAAGCTGTATGAGTGGCAACTAAACGCTGCAACGCCTGCGGCTGTGATTAGTAATGCCCCGACATCTAATTTAGGTTTGGTTGTTACTGGAGAGCGGTTTTTGTTCGCTTTGGGGGCAGGTGGCAATCCGCGGAAAGTTCAGTGGTGTGACAAAGAGGACAACACATCATGGACTCCCGCGGCGACTAATGAAGCCGGTGATTTTGAGCTGTCCACAAACGGTGAAATTCTTAGCGGTCATCGATTACGTGGCAAGACGTTAATCCTAACTACGACCGATGCTCACACAGCGTCTTATATCGGCCCGCAATTGGTATTCCAGTTCGAGCGCGTAGGCACATCATGCGGTGCAATATCGCGTCATTCGTGCGTCCCTAACATGGAGGGCGCGTTCTGGATGGGGTCAAAAGGGTTCTTTATGTTCAACGGCTCGTCGGTGCAGGAAATGCAGTGTGACGTGCTTGATTACGTTTTTAATGACATCAACACGGCACAGCGGTCTAAGGTGTTTGCCATGAACAACTCGCAGTTTGGTGAGGCGTGGTGGTTCTACCCTTCAGGGACGTCTAACGAAAACGACCGATACGTGATCTACAACTACAAAGAGAATTACTGGAACATTGGGCAATTAGATCGCACCACTGGTTTTGACGCGGGTGTGTTTAGAAATCCAATTATGTTTGACTCTACCGGCAAGTTTTACAATCACGAGACGGGTTACTCACACGATGACGTGGCACCGCACGCTGAGTCTGGCCCTATCCTTTTTGGGTCGTCGGTCGTGAAGGTTAACGAAATTATCCCGGACGAGAAAACGCAGGGAGAAGCAACACTGACCTTTAAGACTCGCTTTTATCCGAATGACACAGAAAGCACGCACGGACCTTACACGATGTCTAACCCGGTTAGCGCTCGATTCTCAGGCCGGCAGTTACGTTTAAGGGTTAACGGTACTGAATACAACAACTGGCGGTTTGGCGTTCCTAGGTTAAATGTGATCCCCGGAGGTAATCGGTGAGCTTAGCGCCACCGCCTCTTGGCCCTGAGTGGAAGAGCTGGGGCGAGCGCCTTGTCGAGTATTTAAACAGGGTGCGGTCGAAGCTTGTTTTCAAGCAAACCGCAGACAGCGCAAGCGAAGACGGCATATTGCTTTATGACAACGTCAACGGGTATCCGGTGGTGTCTGTTGGTGGTGAGTTCAAGCAAATTGTTTTAGCTGATGGGCATGGCGATTTTGTCATTACTTCTGACTACGCTTACGCGGCAGCGGATACAACGTATACATTAAGTTATACGGCTGACAGCAATAACGCTGGTTTACCTGTTAGTGGGTCGCAAATTACTTTCAGTGAGACCGGGTATTACCTTGTTAGCTTTTCGGCGCAGATTTACTCAAGCTCGGCGAGCACGGTTGAGTTTGCTTTCTGGCCGAAGATGAATGGCACAAACCTAACCGGAAGTACGATTAGGGCGGCGTTACACGGCAATGCGGAGACAACGGTAGTAAGCCGAGCGGTGATTTTGCACGCTAATGCGAATGACTACTTAGAGATTGCTACGGCCTGTGACAGCACCAGCGGCTCTCTGAAGGCTTTTGCGGCTAGTGGTATATCTGACGAGCCCGCAACGCCTGCGACGACTCTGACGATAATTAGAGTGTTTAGGTGATATAATTGACGACTATTGTTGAGGAAATGCTCCGATGCAAGCCGTGGCTAGAGGCCGCGATAGAAAGAGCCGGCGGCACGCACACGTTAAGTGACGTAGTGCAGTCAGTAGTAGAGGGAAAAATGCAGTTCTGGCCGGCGCCACGTGGATGCGCGGTCACTGAAATCATCAAGTATCCGCAGAAGAAGGTGTTACATATTTTTCTAGCGGGCGGTGATATGGATCAGATTTTGGATATGGACAGCTCCGCGGTGGAGTTTGCCAAGATGAACGGCTGTACAGGGATGAGCATTGCCGGTCGCAGAGGCTGGAAGCGGGTTTTAAAAAACAAAGGTTACGAAGAGACCTTCACGGTTTTAGGAAAGGATATCTAATATGTCAGGTGGAAAAGGCGGTAGTCAGACAACGCAGGTCGAGATACCAGAGTTTATTCAAGGGCCGGCAGAGCGCAATCTACAGCGTGCCGAGCAACTTGCTAAGGTTGGTTATATGCCTTACTACGGCCCGGAGGTTGCGGCCTTTACGCCGATGCAAACTCAGGCTATGCAATCCACAGCAGATGCCGCCGCGATGTTTGGTCTGGCACCGCAGATGGACGTAACAGCGGGCATGCCACAAGCACAAGACTTTGGCGGTATCCAAGGTTATGGGTCTGGTGGATTATTCCAACAAGCACTAGCTGATCTCGCGGCGCAACAACCGGCGCAGTCTCAAGCGTTCCAAGACCTCTTTATCGGCCCTAATACATCGGGGCTTCTTGGTCAGACGACACAATCATCAGGGCCACCTGTCGGAGCATTGCCTCCGGGTGGTTACCCTAACAACCCATTTAGCGGGGGTTATTAATTATGGCGGCTCCAGCAGCAGGTGGTGGCACAGCAGTACCGGCAACAGGCGCGGCTCCAGCAGGCACAGCAACCGGCCCAAACGTATTTCAACAAGCACAGCAAGGCCAGACAGCGGCAATGATGGGCACAGCTGCGGGTATGGGTTACCAGCCTCAGCAAGTGCAGGCAGGACAAGTTGCTGGCACTGATCTAAGCGCTTACTTCAATCCTTTCGAGCAGACTGTAGTACAGCAATCGTTAGGAGATATTGAGCAGGCTCGGCAGATGCAAGCCAATCAATTGGCCTCTCAAGCGCAAAGGGCGGGTGCTTTTGGAGGCTCTCGGTCGGCGATTTTAGAGTCTCAAGCTAACGAAGCGGCCATGCAGCAAGCGGCACGTACCGCGGCTAACCTTCGACTAGGTGGCTTCCAACAAGCACAGCAGATGGCCGGTCAGGATATTGGTCGCCAAATGCAAGCGGCACTAGCTAACCAACAAGCAGGTCTCGCGGGTGCGGGTCAAAGACTTGCGGCGGCAGGTCAGTTAGGCGGCTTGGCACAGCAATCGTTTGGCATGGGTCGCACGCTACAGCAAGACCTCGCACAGCAGGGCGCGCTACAGCAGATGCTTAACCAGCAGATCTTTGACAGAGCGCGTGAGCAGTTCCAAGGCTACACGTCATTTCCCGAGAGGTCTCTTGGTTACTTGGCTTCTGCGCTGGGTGCATCGCCTGTACCACAGACACAGACGACCAGCCGTCAGCCCGGGCTGTTTGATTTCTTAAGCTTGGCCGCGTCTATGTCAGACAGACGTCTGAAATCCAAGATTAAAGTAATTGGTCGATTAGCATCGGGTCAAAATGTTTACTCATGGACTTGGAACGAAAAGGCCGCCGACTTTGGCTTGTCAGGCGAGTCAATGGGCGTAATGGCCGATGAGACAGACCCTGAGTTTGTAAGCACTGGGGAGTCTGGTTACCAAAGAGTTCATTACGGCAAGCTGTTAGGAATCTAAAGCATGAATGAGTCACAAGGGTCAGGGCTCTTAGATCTTTTTAAGAACATGACTGATGAGGAAAAGCAAGCATTGCAAAGAATGGGTCAGACAGCAGCAGGTCTTGCGCAACCCATGAATGAGCAAGTGGCTCCTATGCAGTTTGGTGGTGGTTTATTGCAGATGATGCCAGTGCCTGAGATGCAATACGGAGTAGGCATGATGGGTTACCAGCCCTCCGATAACGACGGCGACAAAATGGAAAACCTAATGAAAATTATGAAAGCTTTAGGGATGGGCGCATGACACCAGAGCAGCTAAGGATGGAACAAGAAGAGCGCAAGATGATCGAGCAAATGGAGATGTTGCGACGATCAAGGACTCCAGAGGCTCTAGCGACTCAAGAAAGGTTCCGAGTTGCTCGCCAGCAAGCCATGCAACCTACTCAAGCTGTCGGGCCTGCACCCGGCTCTCGGCCACCCAATCCATTTTTAAGCGGTTTGTCTCAGCTAGGGCGTCGAGCAATGGACGTCATGCAAGACCCAGCGGCACGGGCTCGATTAGCCGCAGGTCTCCAGTCAATGACTGTTAATCCCAACCAGCAGCTCATTCAAGGGCAACTACAGCGAGCAAGTGATATTGAAGGTCGCCGTCGGCAAGCAAAAGAGGCAAACCTGACTGCTCAGTATTTTAGGGCGCAAGGGCAACCGGAGATCGCTCAGTTAATCGAAAATGTACCCGGCATCGGCTCTGAAGCAATAAAAGCTATGTTTGCCAAGCCGCCATCGGCGCCCTCTATATTGCAAGAGTATGCATTTGCTAAATCTCAAAATCCTGAGCTGACTTATGAGCAGTTTTTGCAGATGAAAAAGCAATCCGGCCCAACAATTACAGTTGGAGGCCAGCCTGTAACGCCCGGGTTCGAGGCGCTTGACAAAGCTTACGCACAAGATCACTTAGAATGGGTAAGAGGCGGTCGTGCAGATATGGAGTCACAAATTCAGAATGTTGGGGAGGTCATGACTGCGCTAGAAACAGGTCAGCCACTAACGGGTACTTTGATGACATTGGCTCCTGACTTTATACGCGCGTTTGCCGATCCAGAGTCTCTCGATGCACAACAAAAGGTGGAAGAGGTTGTGCAAAGAAGCTTGCGCGTAACCCTTGGCGCCCAATTTACCGAAAAAGAAGGCGAAAGATTGATTGCAAGGGCTTACAACCCGCAGCTATCTCCAGAAATAAATGCTCGTCGGTTACGTAAGCTGTATCAAAAACTAGCAGAAACAGTGCAAGCGCGTAACGCTATGGCTGATTACTTTGATAAGAACGGAACCCTTCAAGGCTACAGAGGCCCTGAAGTGTCAATAGCCGATCTATTTACTGCCGTGAGTGATTACACGGTGGGTGAAATTATCACTGATCCGCGCACTGGCGAAAAATACGAGTATTTAGGCGGTGACGCGGCTGACGAGAACAACTACCGGAAGATTAACTAATGCCAAAGCCTTGGGAAGTTTACAGAGAAAGAAATCGAGGCATTGTTCGGCAACCTCTAGAAGAGCAAGACAAGCTAATTGCAGAAGTTGCCGGCGGTCGTGTGGTAGAGCGTGCCGGCAGGCAGTTCTTTGTATCTCCCGGGTACAGCACTTCTGACCCTAAAAAAATTGCTGAGATTGTTGCTCAGGCAGAGCAAGGCCGAACCGCTCGACAGATGGTTGAATCAGAAATTAGACAAGAAATGGTTGGCGATATGCCGCTAACGGCGAGCGCTGCTAAATTTACGCAAGGCATTCCGTTTGTTGGTGAGTACATACCTGAAGCCATAGGGATGGCAAGCCCTAGAACACGGCAAAGATTAGAATTGTTACAAAGAGCAACAGAAGAGGAATATCCAGTCGGTAGTGCGGCGGCGAGAATGGGTGCAGCGATAGGCAGTAGTTTGCTAGTCCCCGGATCTGCCCCGGCAACGGTTGGCGGTGCTTTTGGTCGTGGCGCGCTTTTTGGAGGCACAGAAGCTGGCATTAGTGCTGTAGGTGCGGCAGAAGGTGATATTTCTGAAAGGGGTCTACAGGCTATTCCGACCGCAATCATTGGCACTGCGTTGGGCGGCAGTATGGCCGGTCTGATTAGTCTCTTTGCAAAGGGTGTAACAAGCACCGCAGGACTAGACGCGGCGGCCAGAAGCGTCGCTAGTGAGCTAGGGATATCCAAAGAGGCGGCGATGATTATAGGTCAGACGTTGTCACGAGAAGGCTCTTCATTAGAGGATGCTCTGCAAAATATACGCCGTGCCGGCGATCAAGGCATGATTGCTGACGCCGACATTGCTACGGCAAAGCTTTTAGATGCTGTAATTGCATCAGGTGGCGAGGCGGCTACTATCGGTCGGGGCGCTGTGACAGAGCGCGCTGCAGAGCAGTCAGAACAGCTAAGTGGCGCTATGACTCGTGCCTTGGGCGCAGAGCCTGTTGGAATGAGAACAGCAGCAGAGCAGGCGGCGGCACGGTATGCGCCAATGACTCGATTGTCGTATGCAGAGGCTTACGCTTCCCCTATAGATTACACAAGCGCGGCAGGTTTAGAAATTGAAGAGCTCATTAAGCGCGTCCCCGCGGCTGATCTACGCGCAGCATTCTCAGAGGCTAACGATGTTATGCAATTGCAGGGCATCAGAAACCAACAAATTAGGGCAACCATTAATGACGATGGCAGCATCGATTACGAAGAAATGCCCAATGTCATTCAGCTTGATTATTTAAAGCGTGCAATGCAGAGGGTGGCATACTCAGATGAATATACTGATAAATTTGGGCGCCCAAAGGGTAAAGGCGAAGACCTAAATATAGTTGCAGGGAAGTTACGTGACGCATTAGGCCGAGCCGTTCCAGCTTATGACCGAGCGGCGTCTATGGGCGGCGATATTATACGAGAGCGTCAGGCTGGCGAGCTAGGCAATATACTGCTCAATGACCGGGTAACCCGTGACGAGCTAAAAGAGGCCGTTAGAGGCGCCTCTAAGACCGAAATGGACGCTCTTCGCTTGGGGGCGAGAAACCAGATCGATGAGATTATGGCAAACGTCAAAACCTCTATATCTGCCGGCGATCAGGGTGCAATTGAAGAAGCGCGCAAGTTGTTGCGCCAGTTATCTAGCGGAGCCAACCGGCAAAAGTTGCAGATGATCCTAACGCCTCAGAGGTACGGACAGCTAAATACCAAGCTTAATGAGATCCGTGCAGCGCTAGAGCTACAGGCAAACGTATCGCCGAACAGCGCGACAGCCATACGCCAGCAGATCATGAAAGACATTGAAGAGATCAGCGGGCTAGGTATGGTCGGCAGCGCTCTCCGTGGTGAGCCATTACAGGCAGGGCAAAAGGTAATTCAAGCGCTCACAGGAATGACCGACGAGTCTATGGTTGCGCGCCGAAACAACATATTGAAAGAAGTGGCCGAGGCCTTGACAACCAAGCGAGGCCGAGAGGCAGAAATTGCCTTGTCATACGTTTCAGAAGCAATACAAAAAGGCCGAATTACAGAGGCCAAGGCAAATTATGTTAATCAAGTTCTGCAGCGATCACTGGTGCCGGCAGGTGTTGAGATGAGCGAGCAGCTACGCGCAGGCATGGGGCTTTAATATGTTGAAACCAATGACAGATCTTGAGATCGAGGGCATCGTCCGAGACGCTGTTAGTGACGCTGTTGATTTCTGCGAGTCTGAGATAGCCGAAGACCGCATTAAGGCTCAGAGATACTTTGATGGCGAGGTCGATATCGGTGAGGAAGACGGTCGATCTAAGGTAGTCGCTACAAAAGTCAGAGACACCATCCGGGCTATCAAGCCGTCTCTTATGCGGGTCTTTCTAAACACTGACAAGCCTGTTGAGTACGTTCCACGTGGAACAGAAGACGTCGTCATGGCCGAGCAGGCTACAAAGTATATGCACTACCAGTTTAACGAGCTAAACGGCTACAGGGTGCTTAATGATGCGTTCCACGATGCGTTGGTCAAGAAGGTCGGTGTCGTCAAGGTTTACTGGGATACTTACCAAGAGCAAGAGGTTTATGACTTCCAAGATCTTAACGATATGGAGTTCACGCTTCTCGTTAATGAGGATGACGTCGAGGTTATCAAGCACACTACTAAGATGGTCATGGAGCTTGATGAGTTCGGCATGGAGATGGAGGCGCCCCGTCATGACCTTAAGCTGGCTCGCACTGTCGAGCGCGGCAAGATGTGTATTGAAAGCGTGCCACCAGAAGAGTTTTTCATTGATCGCAACTCGCGTTCTATCGATGACTATTACTGTGTTGCTCATCGTACCGAGATGCGTGTTGGCGATCTCGTGGCTATGGGTTATGACTACGAAGACGTCAAGGATTTAAGCGGTTTAGAGCACTCTGACACCTTCTCTGAGGTCGAAGAGTACGAGCGCCGAGGGTATGAGTCTGACTACTCAGAAGAGGACATTAAAGACCCCTCTATGCGGATTGTGGCTGTAACTGAGGCGTACATGAAGATTGACGTCAGCGGTACTGGCGTTGCTCAAATGCACAAGATTTTAATGGGCGGTAACCAGTACAAGCTTTTGGATTACGAGCCATGCTCTCACCTGCCTTTCGCGGTGTTTGAGGTTGATCCAGAGCCTCATACGTTTTATGGCCGGTCAGTTGCCGATCTTATTCTGAATGACCAAGACGCTGCCACTGCGATGCTCCGCGGTGTTCTCGATAACGTCGCACTAACAAACAACCCCAGAATTGAGATTGTAGACGGTGCGGTCAATGTCGATGACATTTTAAACAACGAGATTGGCGGTGTTATCCGGGTGAAGCAGGCTGGCGCCGTACAAGCTCAGGCGGTGCCTTTTGTAGCGGGTCAGACGCTTTCTGCTCTGCAATACTTTGACCAGCAGGTAGAAGACAAGACAGGCGTCACCAAGGCGTCTACAGGGCTTTCCCCTGACAGCCTACAGGCCACAACCGCAACTGCCGTACAGGCCACTGTGCAGGCTCAGGCGGCGCAGATAGAGGTCATGGCTCGCAACCTTGCGGAAGGCGGTATGCGCCAGATGTTTAAGCTTATGCTTCAGTGCATGGTGCAGAATGTCGATGAAGAGCAGATGATGCGCTTCCAAGGTCAAAGCTACACCCCTGTTGATCCGCGGTCATGGAATTCCACAATGGATGTATCCATCAACGTAGGTCTGGGAACCGGGCGCGAAGATCAGAAGATTGCGGTCTTGAATCAGACGCTACAAACGCAGATACAGATATTCCAGACGTATGGCCCGGGTAACGGCATGGTGACTTTGACTAACATCAGAAACACCTTGTCTGACATCTTAGCCATTAACGGAGTTAGAAACTCTGACCGCTACTTTATGCCGATGAACCCACAGCTTGAACAGCAAATGATGATGCAACAGCAAGCACAGCAGGGTCAGCAACAACAAGATCCAAATGCGGCGTACTTGCAGGCAGAGCAGATCAAGGCTCAGGCCAAGATGCAGACGGATCAGTTAAAATTGCAACTAGAAGCTCAGAAGGCTATCGCTGAGGATGATCGTAAGCGAGACGAAATGGATCAAGACCTCTTGATTTCTGCCGCGGAGATCATAGGTAAGTATGGTACTGCGGTCGATGTAGAGAGGATTAAGCAATTGCAGAACGAGCCACGTTACCCACAAGCACAGCCAGCTCAGGCCGCGGTCGGTAGCACGTTTTGAACATAAAGGATCGAGCAGCACACGTTAAGAGACTCAAGCAAGACGAGGCTTTCAACGTGATACTGACAGAGATTAGAGAGGACGCCGCCAACGTCTTCTTAAACCCGCACTCTTCGTATGAAGACCGGGAAGAGGCTCATCACATAGTGAGGGCGTTAGCGAAGATCGAGGATCGCATGGCAGTCATTCTTACGGATGAGGCGATGTTCGACAAACAGCAACAGCGAGGATCAGCACCGTGGAAACGACTGATGAAGTGACATTCGATGGCAGCATCGAATCGGCTATAGGCCAATTGATACAACCCGAAGAGCAACCTGAAGAGGCCGTAGAGGTCGAAGAGGACTATGAGGAGGAAGATCAAGAGGCTGAAGAGCCAGAGCAGGATGACGAGGTAGAGGACTACGAAGAGGACGCTGAGGAAGAAGCCGATTCTGAGGAACCCGAGACTTTTTCCGTCAAGGTAGACGGCATAGAGCAACGGGTCACCCTAGAGGATCTCAAGCGAGGATACAGCGGTCAGCAATATGTCCAGCAGGGAATGCAGCAGGTTGCCGAAATGCGAAAGCAGTTTGAGCAGATTGCCGGTGATTTCCTGAATGAGCGCGAGCAAGCGAAAGCTATTTTTGCCCAAGTGCAAAATATGCAAATACCGTCAGCCCCTGTGCCACCTAGCGAGGAAAATTTTTCGTCTGACCCAATAGGTTATATGGAAGCGAAAATGAAGTACGACCGGGAGGCTAATGAATATCAGCAAAAGATGGCTGAAGTTCAGCAGGCGCTAGCAGGCAACTCTGAAGCGGAGCAGCAGGCTAGAAACGCTTATTTACAGAGAGAAATGGAGACGTTGAGGCAGGTTATTCCTGACTTCGCAGACCCTGAGAAGGCCACTAACCTTCGCAACAATATGCTATCGGTAAGCCAAGAGGTCTACGGGTTCGACCCGCAAGAGATCGCGGCAGTGACTGATCACCGTGTACTCCGGGTACTGCACGATGCCATCCAGTTCAGGGCGGCACAGGGTGGCAAGGAACAGGCGATTAAGAAAGCCAAGGCCAAGCCGAAGCGTACTGTTAAACCGGGTGCTAAGAAGACTGCGTCAAACCAGAACTCTCAAAGACAAGCTAGATCGAAACTTAAACGCTCAGGAAGCATCCAAGATGCAATGAGCTTAATCCTTAATGAGAGGTAATTATCATGGCACAGAAGACCAACACCTTTGACTCTTACGACGCCAACGGCATCCGTGAGTCACTTGAGGACGTCATCTACGACGTATCTCCCGAAGAAACCCCTTTCTACTCTAAGTGTGGCAAGGCAAAAGCAACCAACACCCTGCACGAGTGGCAGACAGACGCGCTTCGCTCTTCAGCGGCCAACGCGCACATTGAAGGTGACGAAACCACTGGTGAGGCTCGCACTGCGACTACTCGCCGCGGTAACTACACCCAGATCTTCAAGAACGCTGTTATCATTCCTGACACAGACGAGGGTCTGAACAAGGCAGGTCGTGCTGCTGAGATGGCCTACCAGACACTGAAGGTAGCCAAAGAGCAGAAGCTGGACATCGAGAAGGCTCTTTTTGACAACAACGCGCGTGTAGCTGGCAACTCGACTACAGCTCGTGAGTTGGCTGGTGCGCCTACTTGGCTGACTAGCAACACCTCATCAGGCACTTCTGGTTCTGATGCGACTGGTGACGGCTCTGACGCTCGTACAGATGGTACTCAGCGTGCCTTTACTCAGACTCTGTTTGACGACGTCATGCAGTCGATCTGGGAGCAAGGCGGCAACCCTGACTCTGTCTACCTGTCAGCGTTCCAGATGAACACGGCGCTTGGCTTTGTTGGTAACAACAACCAGCGTGCAACAGTGAGCGGTGAAGACGGTCGTGTTGTAAACATGACTGACGTCTACGTTACTCCTTGGGGCACTGTCGAGTTCATCCCATCTCGTGAGAACCGTTCACGTGACGTGTTTATCATGCAGGATGATATGTGGGCGGTTGGCGTTCTACGTCCTACTAAGAACGTAGCACTTGCTAAGACTGGTGACGCAACTACCCGTCAGGTAACCACCGAGCTGACTCTTGTTTGCAAGAACGAAGCAGCTTCAGGCATGGTTGCTGACTTGACCACTTCTTAAGATAACGCTCTGGGGGCTTCGGCCCCCTTTTTTCAAGGAGTTAGTATGTACAAGGTAGTAGTTAGCAGTCTGTTCATTGACGGAAAAAAACACATCCGCGGTGACTTGCTTGATATAACAGACGAGCAGGCCATCCCGCATGGTACTCGTGTAGAGTTTGTTGCAGAGCCACCGAAGCCAAAGCGCGCACCTCGCAAGAAGAAGGTGGTTGAAAGTGAAGATTAAAGAGACGTTTCACAACAACCACGACGGCACTTTTGTTATTGAGAAAGAGTATGACAACACCCCGTGCTTAGATCGCACGGCCATGCTCAGATCGATGGGCGCCGGCAAGCTTCCTGAGTCTTGGTGTGTCGCTTCTATCCCCGATCATTTGATCGCGCAGTGGATGAAAGAGGAAAACATAGATTGGCAAGACTCTGAGGGTCGAAAGCGCATGCTGATCCGCAAGGTAAACGACCCGGATTTTAAAAATTTCCGAATAGTTGGTGGACGGGTGTAGTCATGGACGATCAAGCGGTACGTCTCAACAGGATTGAAACCAAGCTGGATAAGCTGGCCGAAGCAATGACTTTAATTGCTAGAGTTGATGAAAAGCTAACAGCAGGAGCGGCTCGCATAGATCGCTTAGAGTATCGTTTGGACGAGCAAGAGACAGACCTCGACAAGGTAAAAGGGATCGTCGGGTATAACTCTCAATCCGTAAAGGTTGCAGAGCGCTTTGTTTGGATTTTAATCAGCTCGATTGTTGGCCTCGTTATGTATGGATATCGTGGCTAATGGTGCAAGTCAACGAAAGCACTGACGTAACAATACCGATTCGTAATTTAATTGCGATGGTAATGGCTACGTCTATCGCTACGATGGCTTACTTTGGCATTCAAGAACGACTAAACAAGCTAGAGCACTTGCTTGATAAGTCTCAGATGGAGATCGAGCGAAATACTGAGTTTCGCATCTTGTGGCCTCGCGGTGAGCTTGGCTCGTTACCTGATGACGCCCGGCAGGACATGATGATCGAGGGTGTGCAGATGGATGTGGAAGATCTCAGAGCGATACAGAAAGACGTGCACGACTTAACCATTCGCATTGGAACGATGGAGTCATTGTATGCTCAGGAGCCAGAATGATTGAACAACTGATAGCGCCTGTATCTACACTCTTGGATAAAGTCATCCCTGATGCGGATGAGCGTAACCGTCTCGCCCATGAGATCGCCACCTTAGCAGAGAGGCAGTCGCATGAAATCGCTAAAGCTCAGATTGCAGTTAACCAGAAAGAAGCCGGGCATCAGTCAATTTTTATCAGCGGCTGGCGACCTAGCGTGGGCTGGGTTTGCTGCCTTGGTCTCGCTAGTAATTATATCTTTATTCCTGTGGCTAATTTTGTACTCGTCGTTAGTGGTTCTGCTATCGTTATTCCAGCTCTGGATCTTAGTCAAA
>Ga0255781_10002451_pt1 | contig 14786 bp, 5 predicted proteins | sample 101ome_21_FD_179979 | JGI IMG/M metagenome (GOLD analysis project Ga0255781, IMG submission 179979) | Coastal salt marsh microbial communities from the Groves Creek Marsh, Skidaway Island, Georgia - 101413BT metaG (version 2) | ecosystem: Environmental > Aquatic > Marine > Intertidal zone > Salt...
CTAGCGCCCGTGCCTCCGTCCGCTACCGCAAGGTCGGTGGTCAGCGTAAGAGATCCAGCGGCAACCGCGCCGACATCGCTGATAGTGACCGTGCTGTTTTGTACAAGCTGGCCGCCGGTGCTATCCCAGCGCACCGCCGCGTTATCAGTAACGGATGCACCCGGACCCGACACATCGCCTGAGCCAGCGCCGTCAGCGCCCTTGTCGCCTGACCGGGTAAACCCGATAAACGTATCCTCGGCGTTCGAGAACGTGCCAGACGACGAGACGTGCGTGACTGCAATCTGGAACCAACCAGAATTATCTGTCAGGCCGGTGATGCTAAACGTGGCGACATCCCCGCCGCTGGTGCGGAAGACCAGCGTGCCCTTAACTGTGCTGGTGCTATCATCCCACAGCGCGATATACGCAGACTGGTCTACGCCGTTGCTGTCTAGATCGTCGATGGCAATAGCCGTCACACTAGCCAGCGTAGCGTTGTTGAACCGCACGTTGCCGCTGCCGGGATCGGCCATCGTAGTTGCAGTGCTGAAGGCGTAGCCAACGACCTGAGCTGCAACCGCCGACACATCGCTGCTAATGCCAGCCACCGTCGTTACATCACCGCTGATACCGGCCACTGTCGTGACGTTTGAGCTGATCCCTGCTACTGTCCCGATGTCGGTGGCATCACCGGCAACCGCCGTAACGTCGCTGGAGATCCCGGCGACTGTGGTTACGTTGGCGGCAATACCCGCGACCGTGCCGATGGTGTCCGACCCTGACAGATCCGTTGCGACTGTACCGATATCGGTGGCGTCGCCCGCAACGGCCGTTACGTCGCTGGAGATCCCGGCTACGCTGGTGACATTTGCCGAGATACCGGCAACCGTTGTTACGTCCGAGGAGATACCGGCAACTGTATCGATGTTCGCCTGATCGGAGGCTGAGGTGGTCGCGTTCAGCCACGTTGTCGTGCCGAGGTCGTAGACCTTCATCACGTTGTCGGTTGTGTTGAAGTACATCGCCCCGTCCTGCAGGGCGTCCCCGTCGTTGTCGAGCGTGGGGTTCGACGTCTTAGCGCCGAGGTAGATATCCGTGAAGTCATCGAGCGCGGCCTCAGCGGCGTCTGCGTAGCTCTGCGCACTGCTGATGTTGTCAGAGGTTGGGCCGTTCTCGAACGCGGTGCCCGCGCTGTTTACTTTAAGCACGGCATTGGCGGTGAGGGTCAGGGGCAGCTCTACGTCGCTAAGCGATGACGACACCGGGAAGCGCGGCACCCGCCCAAACACTTCATCCTGATCCTGCAGAGACTGCGTCAGCTTATCGTATGCCGTCTCCAGCACTTCTGGCTGCACGCCGCCACGGTTAGCAAGATCCACCTCTTGCGTCAGCGGGACGGCGCGGCTGAGCGTCAGGGTCTCTCCGGTAGCCGGTGGGGTAACCATCGTGATGGTGCCACCGCTGGCGTCGCCAACGCCCGCCACACTGTAGTGGGTCGTGATCGTCTGGACAGTCTCGACGTTCGAGCTGTTCTTCAGCGTGACGACAAGATGCGACTGGTCGATGATCTTGAAATCATACGCAAACTCGGTCGTGCTGCCGTTGCCGTTGTATGGCCCTGTGCGGGCGTCTTGGCTGGAAATTGTCATGTAGCGGCTCCGCGTCTATCTGTGTTTATACCACGAAAAGGGTTGACATTTCTACTGCCGTCGCTCTGCGCGCTCGGGGCTGTAGCCACGGACAAGGTCTGTCCAGTTCCAATCGTCGGCCTCGTCGAAGTAAGCCGCGAGACCGTCTGTTGTACGGTTTATCTGCACACCCGGCAGCTTGAACAATACACTCCCGAGGAGAATATACGGCGCAAGTTTACGGGCGCGCTCCTCATAATCTCCGTCCTCCGAGAGGAACTCCTCTTCACCCATCTCGTCGATATATTTTGTCACCCCTTGGAAAGATTTAGCGGCCGCTTCAAACGCTATGTTACCTGCGCCGCCATTATATCCGTACCCACTGGCTAAACCGGCGGCTATCTCTCTAACTACGGGGATAGTGCCCAGAGCAGTCGCTGCGCTTTCGGCCACGACATAGCGCAGCAGCGTCTGAGCGTCTTCGTCTTCAGGCTCCATCTCGGGAAGCTCGTCGCGTATTAAACCCGTTGCAACCGACTGTAAGGCTATTAGAACAAACACGCGGGTAGCGGCGCGTGTCGTAGCGGCTACAGGGTTTTTACGGACGTTGTCCGTAAACTCGACGCCCAACCCACGCAACGCTGCGTACAGGGCGGAGAAAAAGCTGTAGAACATGGTCAAGCCTTTTATGAGACCCTTGTGCCGCTGCACCGCAGCAAGGTCTTTAAGGCCGCCAGCGGATTGGCTTAATCGGACTACCCGGTCTGCGTAACGCACCGCGTTCTCAGTATTTCCCGGCTCTGCTTTTAGGGCGCGGTTATACGCTGCAGTCCAGACCGGGATGTCCACCGTGTAGAACTGCACCTGCGCAATAGCCTCCATAGAAAACCGCTGCGCTCCTGTAAGGACGCCTTCTTTACCGGCGAGGTTTCGTAATACCTGAGACACCTCCCGGTCCATGCTCTTTCTTCGGGCGCGCATCTCGCCAGACACTTCCATTACATACTGGACGTGTTGGGGTCGAGCTGCGGCCGCAACTCCAGCAGCAATGTCTTTTTGTATTTCGGCTATAGATATCGGCCCGTACCCGGTGTCGGCCAGCATACGGTCTTGCCCGTTCAGCAACCCAAGCGTCTGCATGGAGAGCGTGCTGTACGAGAAGCCAAGAACCGCCACCGTTGTATTGTTGTAAAGCTGCTGGATACCTTTCTGGATAATGTCCACCGGCGGGCTGTCGTTTCCGTTAGAGGCTAGGGCCGCAACCCATTTAACGAGCTGGTCCGTGTACGCGAGGCCCACTTTACTTTCCAGCTCTGCCCGCACATCCTTGTCGCCCAGTATCTTGTTGGCGTTTCGGACGGCTTCGTAGTGCGTAATAAAGTGGATGGTGTTGTCCAGCCCCAGAGCAAGGCGGCTGATGTCGAGATCCACGGGGGCCGCGTACCCGGTACGGGCTTTAGTCATCGAGCTGTTGATTGTAGCCCGTCCGACCTCGGCCTGTATAAGTTCTAGGGCCGTCTTCTGGCTCAGGTCTGTAGCCACACCAGCTATAGTGCGGTCGTACATCATCGGGAAGTAGCCGCCTTTGATGTCGCCAAACTTGGTCTTGACAGTTCTGGGTACTACTCGATCTGGAGCAATGCCGTGCTCTCGGCCGTAGATAGCCTCGACGGCGGGGAACAGCTTTTCAGCGTGCCCCCAGATAGCCTGCACTAGATCCCACTCTTGCTCGGTAAGCTGCTCTAAGGCGGTGTCAATCAACTCTTCGCTGATGTTCCACCCGGCACTTTTAACATTACTGTTGTCGGGATCTCCGCCCATGCCACGGATCAGCTTATCGAGGTTGCTCTCGTTGCCCACGTTAAGAGCCAGCATAATAAGATTGCCCCGCGTCATCCTCATGCCGGGTTTGCCTAAGGCTCCTACATCTACGGGCTTACCAAAACTCTTGCGCACGTCTTTGGGCAGCGCCTCTATAAGCTCGCCCACAAGCTGGGAGACCTCCGCTTGCAAATCATATTTCTGGGCAGCGGCTTGGCTGAACGGCTCGTAGATGGTCTGGTGCCAAGCGCCAAGAGGCTTGCCGTCGATTGCCTCTAACAGCGCCTCGACCTTTAACAACTGCGCGTCTGCCAGTGCTGTAACTGCTGCGGCAGTGTAGAACGCGCCCCCTGCGGACGCGGCTTTACCGCGCAACTTGTTGACGCGAGATACGTCACGGCCTGCCAGTGCGGCCAGCAGCTCAGCTTTCGCCACCTCTCGATCTTGATCCTCAGTTCCTACGCGGATCTTCTTAGCTGCCCGTGCCTGCTGCTCGTACCGCTTAATCGTCTCGTGTAGCTGCAGGAACTGCAGGTAGCTCATCTCCCGTATATTGTTTGCCGTGCCTCCGCTAGTGTCGAGAAGCCACGCAGGCACGTCGAGGATAGAGCCATCCGCTGCGTGCTTCTCTTCAATAAACTCTTGCAGCGCATTGATCTGAGCGGCGCGGCTCTGCTGACCGGCTGCGCCTTGGCTAAAGTTCACAGCGGCGAGGATGCGCAGGATGCTGTCTGCGTACCCGTACTCGAAGCTATTAAACTTGCGGCCGGGGCGGGTGAAGTCGCGCAGGTACTTCGTTTTCTTCTCGATGTCGCGCTGAGCCTTCAGCGCCTCGGCTGCCATGTAATGATTGACCAGCCGCTGGAACTGGTGCTGATATGCCTCGACGCGGTCCCCGCGCTTGAGCGCGATACCGGCCAGCTTGGCGTGCTTGTTCTGCGCAGCCAAGAACCTGTACGGACGCACCTGAGCAGAAGGCATATCAAGTAGGCGCTGTCTGGCGTAGGCGCGGACGAATTGCTGCTTAAAGGCAGGCTCCGTCGTGCGCAGCGCCTCCAGCTCCATAGCCAGCACCCTGCCGGTCTGCTCACTATGCGCGCTTGCTAGCGCGTCGGCTTCGCCAGACAGCTCGATGGAGCCGAACTCTTCTTCTAGCTTGGTCTCGACAGCGCGCTCTACAGCGGCGGAATACGGCTCTCTATCGACCAGATCCAAGATCATGGCATCGACATCTTCGTACCCAAATGCGGTAGCGACGATGGCGGGAGACACGCCGCCCTCTTCATAGATAGCCTTGCTGTCTACTCTGGGGATGTTGTCTAGGCTAAAGCCCTCCGCTTCGAGCAGCTCCTTCAGCAGCGCCCGATCCATCCGGTCGATGGCTTCATCTTCCGCGAGCACGGAGCCGTCGGCCAGTCCCTGTTGGGTGAGCGCATAGAGCAGCCGGTACGCAGGTTGTGCGGCAACCTCTTGCTGTACCTCGGGCAGCAGGCGTTCTTTGGCCTGCTTCCACTTCTCAGTCTGCGTGCGCTGCAGCTCCTTAACGTGCTTGGATAACTGCCTAGCACGGCGCTCGTTGCGCGCGTCGGCGGTTTTGCGCTGGTACTCTGCGAATTGCGTAGGCGTCATGCCCGCTTCGCTGGCGGTGTTATACAGCGGTGTCAGGGCATACTGGCCCTCAATCAGCGCAATCTCCTCGTCAGCGGCCAGCATACGGTCGATGACGGCCGTGACTTCCGGCGAGAACTGCACATCCAGCTTCGCTCCAGCCAGACGCGCGTACACCGAGCTGACCCAAATTCTAAACTTGGAGAAGATGTCGGCCAAAGACAGGCTGGGGGCGCGGCCGGTTGCAAAGTAGTTTTCGACACCGCGAGCAAACTGCTCGTGCATAGCTACGCTGAGATACCTCTGGGTGCCCTCGCCCCGAAGCTCGCCGGTGCGAGCATACGTCGCTACCTGCGCCTCGGTCATTTTCTGCAAGGCGGCGACGGCGTCTTTATCCTTCGCCTTTTTAGCGCGGCGGACGGCCTCTTCTCTCAGCTCAAGCGGGCGGCTCGCCCACCAATCTTTGACTGCGGACCAGTCTCGGTCAAACTGACCTTTAACGGCGTCGGCGTCCGCCTTGAGCTGCTCTAGCCAGAAGTGCCCGCTTTCGTGCAGGAATGTGGTGGCGTCGGCTTTCTCGAAGATTTGGAGGAGGTTGACAGGGTTGCCTTCCTGATCCGTAATCAGGTCTGCGGGGGTGAACCCACCTCGGGCGGCTTGCTGCCCTGCGGCCTGCTGCTCAAGAGCTGCTTCCGTAACTGCAGCACCCGGTTGATCGCCTCGTTCTGCGACATCGATCCCCCGGTCTGCGAGGAGTTTTGCTGCCCCTTGCGAGTTGGTGCCTTCATCTAACTGTGCTCCATGTGTCGCCCATAGGCGCTTTTCAAAAAACCACAACGCCGCCTGAACGTCGCCGGGACCAATACCGTAACGCACTGACAGCTCTTCAGTCAACCGGAAGATCGACTTGCGCTCAGCCTCGTCGTTCTTAGGATCAGGCTGTGCTGCGACACCTTCATTGCCTAGCGGCGGGTCCATAAGTCGGCCCGTCCAGCGGCGGAAAGTGCGCGTGTACCAGAGGTCTACAGTTGTGTCGTTGGCGTCTATCTCAACGCCGAGCAAGCCCATAGTGTACCGCCCGAGCTTTGGCCCAAATACCATAACGCCCCGGTCGGGAGCGCCTGCCAGCTCTTTCTTAGTTTTATATTTACCGGCCTTAAACGCGCCGCTGGCTAGCATCATCTCGTTGATTTCAGCGGGCGTGTGCTCAGCCAGCATCCAGTCAGCGGCCTCCTGTAAACCGCCTTGCGTTTCTACTAGATGCTTAAAGAACTTCAGGTGCTGCTCGTTAGCGCCGTTTCTAACGCCCCAACCAGCAGGTTTAGTAACCTGCTCTCCGGTCTTTTTATCTTTGTACGAGGTCATCTTGACCGGGGTGCCATCGGCATTGCGCCGTTGCACGGGGACAACACCGCCTTCCAAGAATATCTCGTATGCACCTGCAGACATGCCCCACGCCTGCGAGGGGTTGGTGCCGTTGGAGAAGATGCCCGCGAGGATCAGGAAGAAGTCTCTGTGCCCCGGCTCGGTCAATAGGGTGGGGAACAGGTTTTCTGCAGTTGTGTTTATAGCGTCGTTGACATCCTTATCGTACCAACCCACGCCGCTGTTTGCGCGTTCGAGCTGAGCGTCCATCTCAGCAATAGCCATGTCCAGCACCTGCTGGAAATGATCCGGGTTATCCTCTGGGAACAGCTGTTCACCAAGCTGCGCCATATGGTCGTCGGTTAGCGCCTGCCCAATATCTTTTATGAGGATCTTGTTGTTTTTACCCGTCGGCGTCACAGGCACCGGGTTCTCGAATAGCGAAGCACCTTCTTGTTCTAAAATTAGCGGCGAGGTCGGGTCGAACGTACCCCGGTTCATTTGTGACTTAATCTGCTCGGGGCGGAACGCAATTATTTCATTAGAGTTTGGGTTGATGATACCGTCGTACCCCTGCGCCTCCAGTTCATCGATCCTCGAACGCGGGATGTAAGAGGTCGCTGTGACACTGTCGCCCCTGCCGGTCACAGCCTCTTTGATCCCCTCCCAAAATGTAGGTTCTGGGATAACAAGCGGGTTCTGCAAGCTCAGATACACCGGATAAATAGACGGCGTTGCGCCCCCCCGAGCATAGGTCGCGGCGTAGTTTGGATCGGCTGTAAAGTACATCCCGGCCTGTCCAAACTCGGCCATATACTCCTGACGGTCGGCGGAATAGATCGCCGTGGGGTCAAAAGCCTCGATGTCGGCGCTAGTGCCGTGATAGACGACAAGCGGTTTGCCATCGTCGCCGACGATCTTACTGTCGCCAAACCACTCCTTGAAGCGAGGCGTCTGCGTGATATCGCCTCCCGCAGCCTCCAGCTCCGACGCCAACTGCTCTGCGCTGATATCAAACTCGTTTGCGGTTTGTTCCAACGTGGCTACGAAACCGGGGTCTCTTGCGCCTAGCTGTGGCCGGATAGACCGAATGGTAGAAGGGAACGCGGTCCCACCCTCTCCCATCAATAAAACAGGGATTTTGCCTATACCAAGTTGCTTGGCCGCCAAAGCCCTGTGCCGCCCGTCGTGGCTATCCACAACCCCGTCGTTTCGCACTACAAGGTAGGGGGGGTCGACGCGCTGGCCGTCTAGCATCATCTGGGCCAGATCGTCGGCGTTCTCTCGTACCTCAGCGTCTATAGGCAGATCTGAAGATAAAGCTAGGAACTGATCTGGCGTAAACTCAACCATCCGACCGCCCACAGCCTCATAGTTTGAAAAAGCGTACTCTGGGGGCATAGCCGCTGGGTACACGTCCAGAGAGCCTGCAGGCCGCTCCTTTACCTGCGCCTCAGTAGCAACAAGCAGTTCTTCGAGGTCGACATCCTTAAGCTCAGAAACAGGCTGCTCCAGCGTGATTGTGGGTTGGACGCGGGCGCGGCCGGTGATCTGCAGGTTGTCGGCGTCGAACAAAGCACGCGCGTCTATGGGCTGGCCCGTTTCTTCAGTAATCCTGATGGCGCGGGTGGCGTAACGCTGAGCCGTCAGCAGGCCAAAGGCTCGGCTCTTGGCAGCATCGTACCGGCCAGTAGCCTCTAACTGCGCGGCTACCTGATCTCGGATATCATTCATGTCTGTGTTGAGCTGCTCCATAGAGCGGTCGTCTATGGCGGGCGACATGCGCGCGCGTGCGCGATCTTCGATCTGCTGCTGGATCTGATCTCCAATACCAGCGTCTTCGTACTGCTGCGCCTCAGCAGGTGTCAGCGCACCCAGCTCGTAGGACGTGTGCTCCATAAGCGCCTCGAACCCGTCAGCTCCGAGGATGTGGCGGATAAAGGACGAGGCTGTAACCTCAACCATATCGCCTTCTGCAGCAGCCTGCTTCACGTCGTCTCGGTCTAGGCCCAGCGTCTCGGACAGCGCGCCGTCCTGATCTAGACGGTCCAGCTCGCTTGCGGTGATATACACCGTGTCGATGCCCTGATCTTCGAGCTTCTCGCCAAGTACGCTGGCGGCCGTGTCGAGCTTGACAACGTCAATGCCGCCAATAGTCCCCTTCAAATCTTGCGTGCCCTTCAGCCACTCCTTAGCTCGGCGGGCTTCTCGGGCGGTTTTGATATCCGTAGCGCCTGAGACGTACCCCTCAATTAGCGTTGTGGGTAGACCCTGCCCAAAGCCAAGCGCAGCTTCAACCGCAGCCTCGCGGACATCAAGCTCTCCGGTTGCGCTGAGGCCCGCGAGACCCTCGCCTACGCCTTCAAGTGCTCCGCTGACCACTGTGCGCTCAGCTAACTTGGCAGTCAGCGAGCTGCTAGGGATAAACGTACCACCGCGATAAATGCCGAAGGTTAAAAGCTGTGTAAGAGAAATGGCGCGGGCGCGGTTGGTGCCGTAAGCAGAGTATATACGCTGCGCGTCGGGGTCTTTAAGGAAAGCCTGTATACCCACGTTCGTGTTTAAGTCGTGGCCTGTTTTCTCCTTTACGATCGCTGCCCGCAACTCATCTAGGCGCACGTCCTCCATCAAAAACTGCCCCATCGTGGAAACAGTCATGGCGGTCTTCGGACCTATCACACCGCGCGTTGCAGCAGACGCTGCAAGCACGGGCGCGTTGCGCGCAAAAACTTCTCCTGTAACAGCAGCGGCCCCGGCAGGGTCTTCAAACATAAGCCGGAATACCGCAAAATCACTTTCTGCTTCTTCCACTTGACGCATGAAGTTAGCGCCGCGCGCACTAGACGGGTATTCGGCGGCGGCCCTGCGCAGTGTTTTTACTGCGGCTGCAAAATCTTTATAGGCTTGTTGCTCAAGCCGCGCGGCGGTTTCCTCGTTAAATCCGCCCGCCCGGTATACATCGAGTACTTTACCTATACCCGCTCCGGCGCCGTATATTAAATCGAGCGGCGTCCATATACCTAGATCACCCAGCAACAAGCCGCTTGCGTATTGAGAATCTATAAAACCCTGAAAGTTTTGATTTGTGAACGCGTTGACAAACGTGTCCCACGCGTTTGTGCGGGCAGCTTCAGCAACGCCTTGCGTACCCATAGCGCGCTTCATCTTGAAGCCTTCGATTGTCTCTATCGCGCCTAGTGTACCGATGTTTGCAATACCCTGAAGGACGCCTCGGTTTTGCTGGGCCATCTGGGCGGCAACAGAACGCTGCTCAGGGTCCATCAGCATACGCATCATGGTGTCAACCTGCCCCTCGGCGGCCAACATAAGGGGGATCTCACCGCGCAGGATAGCCGCCTCTTCGGCGTCCACGGCCATGCGGCGTCGAGTAATGCTGTCTTTCTGCAAAGCGCGCTGGACCTGCGGAAGCTCGACATACTTGGCGAGCTGCTCGTCTGTTAGGTCATCGACTGGTAGAGGCGCTGCGCGGTTCAGGGTGATATTGGGCCCGTACACGCCGCGCAAGATTTTCTTTAATGCAGCGCGGTTGCCGGGGATATCTTTGGTAAGATCGAAGTTTTGCAGAACTGCCCGAGACAGCGGGTGGATCTCCGCACCCATAACCGCAGCTTCTGTCCCCGGCAGGGGTGTACCAAATACGCTCCACTGCCGCTCAGGCGGCTGGACTTTGAGCGGCCGGCCTAAAGGATCTGTGATTTTTCGGAACGTCGGCTCTTCAACTTCAACGGGGCGGTCAGCCCTGTCAAAATCAATACCGTCTAGCAGCGACCCTTGCGGGGGTGTCGGCTCTTCAGCGGCGACGTTTAGCCCACGACTGACTGGAGCAGGCTCTGGTTGCACGACAGGTTCTGGGGCAGGCAAGACACCTCTAGTGTCTGGCTCCGCCGGTTCGCTACCCGTGGCCCTGTTAAAGTCAATACCTTCAAGAAGCTCACCCATTTCTAGACAACCACTCCTTCAACAAATAGTCTTTGTCTTCCGCGTTCTTGGGGTCGTTTATTTTTGGAATTTCTTGGGCAGCTTTATCTAGGGCCAAACCTTTAATCTTCAAATAATACTCCACAAAGGCAGGGGGTAGCCCAGCGTCGACAGCTAAGTTGTCAAACGCCTGCTCTTTTGCGTCGAGATCTCTAAGCTCTGGGAGCGTCTGCACGCCAAAGTGCTTGGCTAGGTTATTGAGGGTATATTCTTGATCTTTGTCGTCCAGAGCCTTGCGGGCAAGCTGGATCTCGCCTTCTGTCCTCTCAAACAAAAAGGCTACCACCCGGTCATTCCGGGCTTTCCGCTGCAGAACCGCGTCGTAAGGGTCGAAGCCACTGTCTAATTTGGCCTGATCTACAGCTACACTTAGATCATACTCGTCACCAAACCCAAGGAAACCTTCCGAGGTACGCACGCGGACTAGAACCTCAGCAACTGCCCTACGAACGTCGTCGCTATCGACAGGCTTACCCGCGGCAATCGCGGCGTCTTCTACACGCTTCACCGCTTGCTGAAAGCGCGTTGCGTGCTTACTAAATAGTTTTGTTGCATCAGCGCGGCTGTAACCAAAATAAGTGGACATCACTGTGGCTACGTTCATAGAGTTCTTAGACTGCGCTTTTGAGATTGCGGCCTCGGCCAGATCTGCCTTCTGTACCATTGTATCGTAAGTATCTGCGTCAAAATACTGCTTGAGAGCGCCGCTTCTAACTAGAGCCATAGCCTGCGGGGCGTTGGTATTAAACATACCCAGCATGTGCCGCTCTAGGCCGGGTAGATTGCTGGCTCCGCCACCGCCAGAAATATGAGCTTGTTGTTGCGCTGTCTCTGCCATCTGCTCAGCGGTTGCCCGCTGGGTCCGCCCCGTAGCCAATGATAGCGCAGCCTGCGGGTTTCTCGCCAAATAATCTGGAATCTGAGCGAGGACTTGTGGAGTAACGCCGCCCGGTGAGGTCAGCGCCTCTATAAGCAAATCGCCCTGCTGCCTCACCTTCTCATTAAGAACAGCAGTTTGTGCAGAGCTGTAAACAGAAAACTCTGTTGTCAGCCGGGACCGCTTTAGTGGGTCTGTTTCCTGAGATATCGCGCTTTGCATCTCGGCTAGAGAAGCCTCAGTACCATCCGGTTTAGCCAACGCAGCCCGCAACGCGGAAAACTCCCGCATCCCCAAAACCTTTTCTCGGAAGGGGAGCACCTTGGCCTCTAGAGCTGAGTAGGCTTTAGTGCCCTCGCCAATACTCTGCATGGTTGGTTGGTCGAGCAGGTTCACAGCCTGCTCAAACTTACCGTCGGCCAGCAGCGCCGTAATTATGCCGTCAACGACCTGCATCTTAGTTTCGCGGACTAAGAGATCGACGCGCGCCTGAACCTTGGGGTCTGTGGAGTTAGGGTCGTTACCGGCCTGCTTAGCCAGCCCGATGTCTGGGTCTTTAACTAAACGCTCTGCTTCAACTAAAGATGTATTGTAAGCCGTGTTACGAGCCACAGGGTCTGGATTAGCCGTAGCTTGAGCCGCTGAAGTCACGGCGTTTGCAATACCCGTCGTTGTTGTTTGCTCAGCGACCACATCGCGGGCTTGCTTAGCCGACCGGCCTACAAAGTTTAGAAACGACGTGTTGGTGTTTTTAACGAAGATCTCGGTAATGTCATCACTGCTAGCCAAGCGCATATTATACTTGCCAGTGATGTTGGCTACGCCGCTCTCGAAATCAGCTTGAGCAGTCTTCAAGGCGTCGAGCTTTTCCTGTCCCGACAGACCATTGATGTAGTTCTCGCGCTCGGTCGTAAACTCCTTGACCTCAGCTTCCATGCGCTGCTGATCGACCTTGTCGTCAGTCCGCGCTATTTCCATGAACGCATCGGATGTCTGCTCTAGAGCCGTCCCTGCCTGAGAGAGCAGACGACCTTGAGCAGCGCCAAACATATCAGCGTTAGTCTGGAAGCTCTGAAACGGCGTCGGTGTGCCTTGGAGCTGTACGCTCCCGACTTCCTGACCCGGTAATCTAGGTGTAGGTATCCGCGCCATCTATTATAACCAATCTGCTTCTGCGCCCGCGCTGGCTACTTTACCCGCATCGCTGAGCAAAGACCCTGCAGCCGCCATACCCGGACTAGGTGTGGCGTCGCGCTGCAACTGGAACAGGCCCGCTTGAGCGTCATAGTTTATGCCTTGTATCTCGGCGGCCCGCGCTTGCTGTTCGTAATTGTAGCGCAGCTTTAGAATGTCATACTCGCCCACCTCAGCAATATCAGCAATCAAGCCGACAGCCGTGCTATCTTCTGTGTCGTCTACGAGCAGGCCGTTGGCAGCGAGCCGCGCCCGCGCTGCGCCTTTAGTTGCTGAGAGCCTTTCGCGCTGCTCCTCTTCAGCGACTTCCATCCGCTGCCGAATAGTAGTCGCGTTCTGCCGTGCAATAACAGCATTGTTCTCAGCGACCGTCCGCTGGTAGCTTGCCTGTGCTCTCGCAGCCGACGCCTGCTGCGCAGCACCCATAGCGCCCGCAGCGGCTCCGGCAACGGTAGCGATTGCGGCAACGACGGCCATTATATTACCCTCTTTGAGTAGACCCGCTCGACAGCGGAGTACCCCATGCGCTCGAATACCTTACCGATATCAAAGTGCAGCTTAATTTTGTTAAATATCTGGGTGACCCCGGCCTCCTTGAGGACGGCCTCAGCGTAGCGAAATAACTTTAGCCCGGTCATACCCTTGCGGTACTCCGGGGCCAGCCAAAAGATGTCTGCGTCGGCGAACAGCTCGCTCGCGTAATGCAAAGAAGGGGCAACAATATAGACAGTATAGCCCACCAGCTTGCCGTCTTCTCTGGCAGTGATGACCTTGAGTTTACCGCCATCGAACAGGTTCTTGTAGATGTCCCATACCGGGGACAGCGGGACTTCGTCCTTATTCAGAGCGATTTCTTGCCAGTGCTCGTGCAGCAGCGGGGCTATCTCCTGAAGGACTTCATAGAAGTTTTCTTCAGCAAACTGCATCAGTCGCCCCCCGCGCTGGCAATACTTGCTATGGCGGCTATTTCCACGCCTGTGCCCATATCAAATCTCCTTCAACATAGGGTAGCCAATCTGCTCAAACCCCATCCGGGAGAACAACTGGGACGACCTGTAGTCGTCAACCCCACCGCTAACATCGAGGCAGACCCAGTTCGCCCCTTCGCTCTTGGCCCACGCCTCAAACTCCTTGACCAGCTTCCGCATGGCGGATGCTGCTGAAAAACCGCCTTCTCCGTACATCAGGATCGTGCGGGCTACGTTTATGTCGATGCTGATGTCCTGCGTCACCTCGCCAAACAGCATTGCTAAGGGCAGAGTACCATCCCAAGCAGAGCGGGCAAACACGCGGGGCTGACCGAGGATCTCAGTGAAGATGTATTGAGCACGGTCAAAGTCCATCGCGTAGTCGCTGAACCGGCCGCGCTGGTGCATCCGGCTGCCGAGATCCAGCAGGGCGTCTGCGTCTTCAGGAACGGTGTCTCGAATAATCATCAGTTGCCACCCACAACAACATCGGGAATGACGGCCAGTATCGTCATCGGGAGAGGATCTCGCTGCTGAACAACGATGTAGCCGTCCTTATTCCAACTGGGCGACATAGTAACATCTTTATCGCCTGTTATCCACGACGCCGGTTGGCCCCAGCTCGCAGGCAAGCCGTACTTGATCTCTCTCATGTGGTCACGGTCAGGGCCGTAGAACCCGCCCAGAGATTGCTCGAAGCGCAGCGTCAGTCGGCTGATTTTCTTGGTGCGCCCTTGGATGCTATCCAGCAGATTGCCATTGTCGAGACGTAGCGTCTGCATCTCGGCGGTGTACGGCATACCGACGTGAATGCGGCTGGCTTTACCGTCGAAAGACACAGCACCGTTGGAAACAGTAAGGTCGCGCACAACATAGCCGTTAGCCAACGCGACCACATTTTCGCCTTCTAAGTGCCACAAACCCGACACAGTATCGACGGCTTTGCGTACTTCACCATACGAGTGGTAGGTGCCAAAGGCGGTGCCGTCTACGTTAGAGCCATTGTTCTGCAACTCGAACGTAGTCGACGTTACGTTAGCTACCGTGTACCCACTGCCTTCTATATCTGTGTCTGCCACCCAGCCGCGTGTCTCAGTCGTCGAGGCGACACGGATGCCGCTAATATCAACGGTATCGCCATTGCTCAGGCCGTGCGCAGTAGAGGTTGTGATAACTACCGGGTTGGCTTTGGTGAACCCGGAAATGCTGATCGGGCTGTCCAGCGTTAGGCCAGCGTCTACAAAGAAGCTATCCTGAATATCGGTGTTGTCTCGCGTAGCCATACGCTCGATGTACTTAGTGGTGACCCCGTTAATCGAACGCTCGACAATAAAGTAGGCGAAG
>Ga0255781_10002453_pt1 | contig 14783 bp, 14 predicted proteins | sample 101ome_21_FD_179979 | JGI IMG/M metagenome (GOLD analysis project Ga0255781, IMG submission 179979) | Coastal salt marsh microbial communities from the Groves Creek Marsh, Skidaway Island, Georgia - 101413BT metaG (version 2) | ecosystem: Environmental > Aquatic > Marine > Intertidal zone >...
ATGTTAACTAGTAGATTAAATGTTTCATTTACACGAGTTGTTGCATCTGCACTTGCAGCAACTTCAGTAAGTCCTGTAAACAATCCTTGTAGATATTTAAAACTGCTTATATACATTTGTTCATGACGTGGACGAACATTCCATTCCTGTGCTACACGTTTTACAATATGATTACTACCTAGTGCAGCAAAAGAACTCATACCGTTGATCAATAGTTCTAAATTATCGCTGTATTCAGCTTGTGGATAACTCAATTCTGTGAATTGATCATTAATATAAGCACTAAGTTCTTTGATTAAGAATTCTTTGTTTTCAATGATATTATTTTTTGCACTAATAATACCCGAATCAATTGAACTTAAATCATTTAGTGTATTGTCAACATTTGGTGCAGTTGTGTTAACTTTAGATTCAATAATATCAGTTATAATTTTAAATCTGTCAACAATTTCCTGTTTCATGACAACATCACTGGTTACTGCTGTCATTTGATCTCTTGCTGCATTTATACCATAAATTGTTGGTGCTAATTGATCTTGTATAACTTTGTTAGTAGTACTACGAAGGTAACTTAAACCTGCTTGTACAGATTGATATGTTGTACCTAATACTACGTCAGATGTAACAGCATCTACAATTCTTCTAACGTCACGTCTACAAACAACTTCGTCGTAGAAGAAAGGAGATTGTATAATGTTACTACCTGTAATATAATAATATGTATTATCACCATCAAACTTAATAACACTACCTGTTCCTGGTTTGTCACGCAAACTTTGTATTGTAATAACTGTGTTAGTTTGTAGGTTTACTCTGCCTTCCGCAGGAATAGTTGCACCACCTCCTACAATTGTAACTTGAGGTATTTGTGTATATCCACTACCGTTTGTTATCATAGTAATACCAGCAAGTTGCCCAGTGGTTAAGTCAACTGTTGCTTCGGCTGTTGCTGTAATGCCTCCGGGTCCATCAGGTGGTTCAAATGCAACAGTTGGTGTACTTGAATAACCCGAACCTGGACTTGTAATTGTAACACTTGCTACACTTGAATAATAGTCTTGAATTGGAGTTGAGCCAGAGTATGCGACAGGATAAAAACCGTCAGCAACACAGCCTTCAAGACCAAAGTCACTAACAGAGTTTGAAATACTTAAATAACCACCATTTGTGGTTTTAAAACCTGTACTACAGAAAACTGTAAAGCACGAAACGATCTGCGTATAACCAAAGTTATCAATCCAGAATCCAATACCACCTTGAGCAATTTGTGTAAATGCGTCTGCAACGAATGAAAATACAAGACTTGCAGGATCATACTGGTCACCGTCAACGTACATGCCGCCTCCGCCGCCGTAATTATTAACTTGTTTGTCAAATGGAAGATCTGGATAATCTTCTAACATTAATGGTCTTGCACTAGGTTCAATACCTTCAATCTGCACAGTTTCAAACGGAGTAAATTCAGTACCGTCGTTTAACCACGGACCGTTCATGTTTGTACAGTTTTGAATATATGGAGAAACTGTACACAGTGTACCTGGACGTATTTCTGCACACCAACCTGGTGCTCTTAGTCCTCTAAATGTAAGTTGGTATAGATAACAAGCATTACCTACATAAAAGATTGTTTGTGTATTATTTTTAGGCCAAATTCTTGTGTTACGTAATTCGCCCTGTCCTGTAATTGTACAGTAGTCTGGAAGTGTAATTGGGTTTTCTTCATAATAATCACCCGGTGCAACAATAATTGTTGTACCTTCTACTGCTGCTTCAACTGCACTTTTAATTGTGCGTTTAGCACCAAACTTACCTTCACTTCTACCATCGTTTAAGTCGTTGCCATCTTGGCTTACGTATAAAACGTCTGTTGTTTTAGGACCGGATGTATCACCGCTAACTCTCAAGTCACCGGTAATATTAACACTTTTGGTAGATCCTAAGTCAATGTCAATATTACCGTCAGCGGTTAATACAAGTGACTTATCACCAATTTTTCTTTCATGTATGGACTGCTTCTTAAAAAACTTCATTTATACTTCCAAATAGCTAATTGTTGCAACAAGATTAGTAGGTGTTGCTCCTACAAAAACTACTCTATCACCTTCATCTAAAATCAAACGTTCAACGTTAAATGTAAATGTATCACTGGCCGCAACTGATAAGCTATTAAGTATTAAATTTCTATCAGCTTTACTCTGAACATTAGGAATTGCATACATGTCAAATGTACTATCGTTTGCTCCAGTTCCATCATCTGTTCCTGTGTTACAGACTAATATAGTAGTAATAGCATACTTTTTGCCAGCTGGCACTGTTAGTATTACTGAGTCTGTTTGTGATATTGCTATGTTTGCTATTGACATTTTTTGTTTCCTTAAAATATAATACTATATAATAGAGCTTTATTTCGACTTACAAGTTCATCTGATGTTCCATCTTCGTTTACAAAATACAATCCGGTGCCGCCATCTCCAAGTTGTTTACTATAAACAGTAACACCTTCAGTAGGTGCGGATGGGTCAACTTGTAGTGTATAGTTTTGCCATCCGTCTACTTGTACTGATCCTAAGCCGTTGCCTCTTAGGATAAGATCGCTTCCGATAGTTGATGTACTAAGTACATCTCCTATCATAGATATACCTTCAATATAAGTACCTGTTCCAACTTCGTAGAATGTAGCAACACCTGCACCGTTAACTCTTACTTCAACTCTTGGAGTTACTGCTGGAGATATAATGTTTCCATCGCTATCCTCGTCATCGTAAGTTATAACTTGTGTTAGGCTATTAAGACCGCTTTGTATTCTATCTGAGTAGTTGTACTGGTTATATGAAGTTACATAATCAATAAGTGTTTGTGTTGTAACAACTGCTTCTGTGCTATCAGGCGGAACCATTCCGTCATTGTTAACACCTGCTAAAATATACTGAGGGAATATAGGATCACGTTCCCATAAACTTTCGCTGTAATCTGCAGATCCAATTTGTACATAACTTCCTGCTGGTTGCCCATAAAGCAAGTTTAAATTAGATGCAGAAGCAGATGGATTATCAACTAACGATTCGCCTGAATTTAAACTCTTAACATGTAAACCTGTTAAAGTTCCGTCAACTAAATGTAGTTCAAATGCACCATAGTCTGGTCTTGAATCAACTCCAAGACCGTAATATGTTGGCAAGTCTTCGTTGTAGGTAAATTGTGCTCTAATACCATTTTTATCATTGTCGGTACTTCTACCAAACTCAAGACCCATTAAGTCTACGTTAGCATCGTCTTTGTTCAGTGTAATAATCGGATCTTCAATTAAAAGTTCACTAACTTCAATAGTAGTTGTTTCACCTTCGACAATTAGATCGCCAGTAATTCTAAAGCTACCGCCGTTGCCATTATCAAAAGTGATGTTACCACCGTCGTTAATTTTTAATATATAATCCGATACACCGTAACGATCTACACGAGTTGACATTTATAACTCTCCTTAGATTGCAGTTAAACGAATTAGTGATTCAGTTGAGTCGTCTTCTACTTCCCAACTGTAACGATTACCATTCCAATCTGTAGCTGTTCTGTTAAACATTTTCTTTAGTATGACTGGGCTAGTAGTTAATCCTACTAAAGACATTTCGCCTGCTGCATTTGGAGTAATTTCGTTAACTAGTCTGCATACATAAGTTGTAACACCGTCTGTAGTAACAGTAAATTTGTTTGAACCTTTTTGGTTTACAATGTAACCTTCTACTGAAGATGAACCATTGTGGTATCTTACTGGAATAGTTGGCTGTGTATCATCGCCAGTTGCTCCGAAGTATCTTTTATTAATTGGACGTCCCATTGTTTTCTCCTTTTGTTGACGTTCTAGGTCTACGCGGTGGGTCCGCATAAGTCCTCGTTGAGGCTCATTACCTTAACAATAATATTTATCCTTTTTCAAAAAATGGGTTATTATGAGCTAAGTTTTTGAAGGTTTTCAGCGTATCTTTTTCCGTTACGATCTACGTAATTATAAGACACTCTGTCACCTAATTTTGCATCAAATGTATGAGTTTCAAACAAAACATCTGTTCTTGCAGTTTTCCATTCGTCTGGTAATATAACGCTGTATTTTCTCTTTTTGTTATACTTAGAAATAGTTCCTAATGGCATTTGCATTCTCCTTTATCAAGTATTTACTCATAAAAATAGGCCCCGTAGGGCCTATTTTATTTTTTGTATCTCTAGGATTAGCTGAAGCTAACGTTACCGTTAGTGATTGCAACTTTACCTAGGTAGTCTGCTGCGTTACCAAGTGACGATGCAGTGTTGTTTAGTTCAACATAACCATAACGAGTCATAAACGACACTGTTGGTTCGAATGTTGATGGATCTAGAACAACACCACTGCTCATTAGTGGGATGTATGGGCAGTAGAACGCTGCTGCGTCTGATTCGCTTGAACCTTTGTAACCAATTAGCACTGCTGCGTCATCGCCTGCATAAGTGTTTACGTACACTTTCATTGCATTGTTTAGAGTACCAACCATCTTAGTGTTAGTTGGTGCTTCAAATGCACCTTCAGTTGTACGAGCAAACGCTGAAGTAGTTGCTGACTGAAGAATTGTTAACGCGAATGGCGAAACAACTGCCCAGTTACCAGCACCACGGCGTGTACGCTGTGCGATTAGGTTTGATACACGGTTGATTTGAACTGCAAGTGCTGCGTGTTCGTCACCAACGAATGTAGCTGTACCTGATACTGCTGCTTGGTCGTATGTTTGTGCTGCTGAACCTGCAAGTGAATCTAGTGAACCTAGAATCTCTTGGTCGATTTCAGCAGTAATTTCTTGTGCTAAAGCAGCCATGATTTCTGCTTCAACGTCGATGCCATGCTGTGACTGTGCGTCTTGAGCTGCTTCGAATGTCCAACGTGCTGATAGCTTACGTGTTTTAGCTTCAACAGTTTGTTTCAAGATCTGGATGCTTAGACGGTTACCTGCTGCACCTTCTAGAGCTGCTGTATTTGCTGCTCTGTCAGTTGCTGCTGCACCTGAATAGCCTTCCGCAATCTTGAATGGGCTTAGTGCTTCATCACCAGCAGTAGTATCTGTACCACTTGTTGAGTTGAATGAATCACTATAACGCACACGTAGAGTGTGGATTTGGCCAACTGGACCAGTCATTGGCTGAACGCCGACTAGGTCGTTTGCAATTACTGTTGGCATTACACGTCTGATCACTGGAAGGATCACACGGTTTAAAGTTGCGATATTACCGGCAGATGTTGCACCAGCAGTAGCAGATTCTGAAAGATACTTGCGAGTATTTTCTAATGTTGAAGCCATTACTGCTTTCTTTGTGCCTGATAGGCCTTCAAGAAGTGCTGATTTAGTATCGTGCCAGCGACTTTCTAATAGTTCTGACATTGGTTTCTCCTCTTTATAATCCAGCTAGACGCTTAATGTCAACTACATTTGAGTCGAATGCGTCTGCTTTTATGTCATTGTTTGTTCTGTTGCCTGTTACTTCTTTTGCCTCTGCTAATACTGCCTTTTTCGCTGGACCTTTACCGTCGATAACTGCCGGTAGGTATTTGTCAAACGCTGAACGTAGTTTAGTCGTTTGAACAGACTCTAGCAAGTCCATCATAATGTTTTTCTGGTCTTTTGAAAGTGGACCAGTTAGTTCGTTAAGAACTTTTGATCTTTCTGCTGATTCAATTAATCTCTTTTTCTCGTTATTAACTGTTTCGGCAATTTTTACTGCTTTAGCCGCTGCTAGTTTTGCTTCAGCTAGTTGCTTATCTTTTGCTGCAACTACCTTAAGCATTTTAGCTGTTTCACTCTTTTCATTTAGATATGAGTGAGTATATTCGTTGCTAAACGCTTCGAATATTTTGCGACCAAAATCATTTCTACGTGCATCTTCGATATCTTCTTTAAGTGCTGTAATTTCAGTCTTAAGACCTTTTGACACTGTTTCTGATACCAACGCTGCACTTTTCTTGATAAAGTCTGACTTGACTTTAGCAAGTGTTCCTTTAGCTTCACGTACTAGACGTACTTTTGTTTCAGCTAAGTCTTTTTTGTCTTCGTAAAACTCTGCAATTTCTTTTGCAAGTGATTCAACCACAAAGTCTTCTAGAGCAACAAACTTGTCAGCCATTGCTTTTTGATCACTATGTAGTTCTTTGATTTCTTTGCTTAATTGCTCAGAAACAAAGTTTTTTAGAAGAACTGAATTGTTACGCTGTTGGACTGCTAATTTTGCTTTTGTTTCTGCAAGTTGTTTGCGATCTTCAGCAAATTCAGCAATTTCTTCTGCTAGTTTTTCTGAAATCATGCTATCAATGGCTTCTACCATAGTTGATTTATCATGCTCGTACTTTTTAGCAAATTCTTCACGTAGTTCTGCAGTTACCTGAAGGCGATTTTCTTTCACCTTGGCGTTCCATGCTTCTTCTAATTCTGAACGCACTTCTTCCGATAGTGCTGAGTTTTCGAAGAGTGATTTAAGTGCATCTAACATTTTCTATCCTCTCCTAGTTAGCGGAGTTTGCTTATTATATCTAATAAGCTCTCTTTTAAATACTTCTGTGCCTGTTTATCGCCTTGAACTTCCCTTGCTGATTGGAACGCCTTATATCCACCACGTGAATTCATTAGGTGTTCGTAAATTGGTGTTGGGTATGCTCCCGGTGCACTAGGTTGAGCTACTACATCAACTGTAACAATCTCAAATTCGCTTACTTCACCGGATCCATCTTCTTTTACATTACCACTACCACGCGATGAGACGCCTAGTTTAACTCCGCTTTCAAGCATTGTTTTAACTAGTTGTCCCATCGGAGTAGGTAGGATTTTTAGTTTACCGTAACCGTTAGGTCCGTCCATCCACATTTCTGAAATCATGTGTGATACACGGTCTAGGTTGATATTAAGTCCGTCTGGGTGATCTACTTCACCTAACACTGAGTAGCCACCTTGGATTTGCTCGTTGAGCGTGGTGACAGCCCTGCCAATCTCATTTACGGGATAAACACGCTGATTTGCGTTGCGTACTCCGCCTTGAATACAAATACCTTTCATATAAAGATCTTTGCCTTCATTAGCAGACTCAACGACAATCTTAGCCTGGTCAAAACTCAAATGTTCGTTCAGTAGCTTCATCAAACAGTCCTCTTATTTGCCGATAATAGGTGTAGTATTAGCGGCTTGCTCTGGCTTGCCTTTTTTCTCAGCACCGTGGCCAGGTTGTGATGCCATTTTAGTAGCACCCTTCGCACCAGGAACGTTTACGTTCTTAGTGTTCATATCTTTTGGAGTACCTTTTAATACGCCATTTCCTTTTAGTTGACCTTTGTTAGCTTCAACACCTTTTTCGTCTTTGCTTTGTGCAATGTTTGATGCTGTGCCACCCATGTCATTTTTGCCTGCAACAGCTGATTTAGTACCGTTAGTACCTGTGTCACCCATTTTTGCAGTTACTTTTTCAACATATTCACGCATTTGCTCGCCAGCTGTTTTTGGAGTTTTTGATTCTTCTACTTCAGCTTCTTCTTCTTCTTCAAATGCAATTGATTCTTCTTCGGCTTCTTCTTCGTCGCCTTCTTCTGAATCCATGTCCATTGGTAACTCGTCGTCGCCTTCTTCGTCGCCCATGTCCATATCGCCGTGCTCTTCTTCGCCAGCTTCATCAGCCATTAGTGCTTCAAATTCTGCTTTTAGTGCTTCTAGTTCATCTTCTAGATCCATTACACGATCTTCGATGTCGCCTTCGCCACCTTCTTCGTCGCCCATGCCCATATCCATGTCCATGTCGCCTTCGTCGTCCATGCCTGGCATTTCAATGTCCATAGTCATATCATCTGCTGGATCTTCTTCACCAAAGAAGCCTTCTTCAACCTCTTCATCTTCTGACTCTTCTAGGTCGTCATCTTCTGACTCGTCTAAATCATCATCTTCTGATTCATCTAGTTCGTCTTCTGACTCTTCTACTTCTTCGTCAGTTGCTTCATCCACTTCTTCTTCTGTATCTTCAGCTAGAAGTGTTTCATAAATTTCACGTGATCTTTCTACCACGATTTCATGGAAAAGCTCTTCTGCACCTTCTCTGTCTTCGTTGACAAGGCGTTCAAGCATTTCTTCAAACTTGTTACGATCAGTCATTGTTAATCTCCTTTATATATCTTTACAAGGCTGTCTATTATATTTACACTTTTTGAAAAATATATGCTTAAAATGGGCTCAAAACAGCACATTTTATGAATTATAAGGTTTTAGCTTGAATCTTTTTTTAAAATCTTCAAGTAAAATATGTTCTAGATTGTTTAAATTTTCTAAATGCTCTGGTATAAAACTCGTTTCTTTTTCAATTATACGAACGTATTTAGTCCGCGGATGAGACTTAATTGCAGTAGCAGTTTGTCTAGTCCAGTTTCCATAGTACGTTGCACGGTCTTCAGTTCTTTTATAATTTTTAGTTCCTGCATAAATGTTGTTTACTTTGTCGTTATCGTCACCTATACCTACATAGTCAAAACCTAAAATATAAATGATATTTGCATTATGTGTACTTGCTAACCATAATGCTGTAGGTCCACTGCTCCAACCTTTGTTTGGATTAAAAAGATTAACACCAGGAGTACGTTTTGTTAACTTGTTTGGATTAGTCCAAACTTCATTATCCAAATGATATCCAACATCAGTAATTTCTATAATCATTTTAGTATCAACTGCTACAAGATAGTCAGGCGAAAAGGTTCTATATAACGCATTGCATCCGTATATAGTACCGTGTTGTTTTAATTCTTCAGGATTGATTGATTTTCTACTGACACCGTTGCCAAGAACAAACGATATTTTTTGAGTCATTACATACCGCCAGCTGCTGCCTGTGCTGCTGCACCGTACATTTGTCTAACAAGATTCAATTCTTCTTGTTTTAATTTACGATGCATATCACTTGCTTTGCGGGCTTTGTTGATATCTTTTAAAGTTAACTTTGTTTTACGAGTATCTGATTTTTCATAGGCATTGGAATCGTCCTGTAGATCAAAATTTTCATCTTCTACAGGTTCCATTGTTTTATCATCAAAGTAATAAAGTTCACGTAGTATCATGTTATTATTTATCTTATATTGTTTGTTCAACGCCGCCTTCAGCAGGAGCACCGCCTAAGTCAGCACCAGTTGCAGTTTCAGGAGGTGCTGCTTCTCCGCCTTCAACTGGTGGAATATCTCCACCAAGATCTGGTTCCATGCCACCTAAATCTGATGCCATTCCAGCACCGCTTACACCGACACTTCGTAGTTCACCTGAAGCATCAGTTGGCATTTCAAGATTTTCTTCGTTTTCTTCTCTCCATAGACGTTCATTTTCTGCAATTTCTTCATCACTTAGTCCTAAGAAACGTTTTAATGCAAATCTATTTGACATAAATGGAATCTGTTGTATAGTAGTAAATGTGTTAATTCTGTTGTTGTCAAGTTCAGCTTGACGATACGCTGCAAAGTTTTGCGGAGGTGTAAGTTGTAAATCAAACATTGCATAATCAACATTTGCACCTCTGTTTTTTAGATAGAGTTTAAATTCTCTGTTGAATACTTCTTCAACTAGGCTTTGCAAACGTTCACAATATTTGTTAAAACGTAATTCTTGGATGTATGCTGTTCCCACACGTCCATCATTATATTGGCTAGCACCGTCATCTGCTCCAGTTGGTAAGTACGAACTTGGGATACGTAGGCCGCGTACCAACTTATTAGTAAAGTATCTAAGGTCATCAATCTCTCCTAAGTTTGTACCACCTGGTAGTGTTTCAACTTTTGATCCTCTACCTTCAGCTGTTTGTGGGAAGAAGTAGTCTTCGTTGATTGACAGAGGGTTATATGAACTGTCTATGACATTAGTGCCGCCGCCTGTTTTTGATGGGATGCGTCTTTGATGTATTTCCGTTTTAACACGTTCTACAAACTGCATAGCAAGGTGGCTAGGCATATTACCCACATCAACGTAAAAAACACGTCTTTCAGGAGCTCGCTGAACTCTATAAATGATAATCGCATCTTCTAATAATTCTTTTTGTTTGTATACTTTGAATATACTCTCAAGTAAACTGTTTCCAAAAGGATAGTTGTTGTCTAAACCTTCGCTCATGCTTAAATGAATAACATGTTCAGCATCTACAAAAGTTTCGCCTTCTGTACGTTCAAAACGATTTGTATTTCCTGACGGAGTACTGTTACCGCCAGTACCAAATTGATTTGTTACTTGTTGATATCCGTTAGTTCCGCCTGGACCGTAACTGTTAGTTGTGTTTAATGGTGTTGCACTCAACACATCAAACGCAAAATTTAAATTTTTAATAACATATTGCTCAGGTTTTTTACCTTCGCTTTCGTTAACAATAATTTTTGTAACTTGGCTAGGATCTACATGAAACCACTTTTGTGTTTCTGGGTCACGTACAAAGAATTGATCGCCATACTTAAATGAATTACGAATAATTCTAAACATACGTGTTTCAAATTCATTTAATCTACACCATTGTTTTAGATATTCACCAATGATTTTTATTTCTACATTAGTTGCTTCTTTGTTAAAGTCTAATTTAAAGTGTGTGTCATTTTGCACATTCATTTGTGTACAAAACTCAGCAAGAATATCAAGTGCAGCATTCACTTCGCTGTCGCTGTCCATTGTGTTGTATTGATTGTAACGTTCAATACGATTTGGTGATCCTACATAAACATCAGGCAGGTGAGAACTATAATTAGCAGCGGCGGGGCCTATACTACCTGTACCACGTTGAGAAAACGGACTATAACTTCCGTTTGGATTATTTCCTGTTGGTACAGGAGTAAAATACTTTTTCCACGTCATGCGTTAACACCTTTTAATAAATTCCCGCCTAAGCCTCTAGTTGCTTTCATTGTTCTTCTCTGTGAGTCTGCTGCACCAACTTGAATATCAACAAGTCTTGATAATAATCCATTCATATTACCAAAACTGTTTTGTAAACTGCTGACAACATCTCTCATATCACCACTTGTACTTATCATATTCTGCTGCATTGCTGTGCTATCTTGAGCTTGTCTTGCAAAGTTAGATCCAATTGATTGTGTTGCTTGAATTAGTCCCATAACATTTCTAGAACTTATAGTATCAAGCACATTCATCGGACCAGTAACAAATTCAGGACCCATTTCGCCAACCATACCTAGTTCGCCAGCACCTAATCTACCACCGCTGGCAAATCCTCTAACGTTACCAGTACGTTGCATATGACTTAAACTTTCAGCAACACGTCTAGTTGCTTCTGCTGCTTCTGCTGCCCTAGTTGCTTCTGCTTCTGCTACGTTAATTTCAGCTTGTAAATCTGAAGCTCTTTCAAACTGTCCTGCTTCTACTAATTCTGTTTGTCTGTTGGTTAATTCTGTTAGTGCTGCTTCTGCTTCTTGACGCTGAGTTACTGCTTCTGATAAACTTTGATTTGCAGTATCAACTTGTTCTTGAGTGACAATTTCATCGGCTGCACGATCGTCATTTGCACCATTAACTGCTTCAACAATCGGTGGTGAAACACCATTAACTGCTTCACTAATTCCGCCAAGTTCTGCTGCAACTTCTTCATCTGATAATGCACCAGCACCTCCGCCCATTAGCTGATTCATTAATTCTTGAATTGCTCCTTGAGCACCATTATTAACTGCACTTTCTCCTACAGTTAATAATCCGTCAATTGCATTGTTAACAAACCCCGAAATTTGTTCTATGTTATCGCCAATTGTATCTCTTACAGTATTAATTGCTTGTACACCCATATCTTCTAGGCGTTCAAGTGCCTGGCGTTGCACTTCCATGACAGTTTCACGAATTTGTTCTTGCATAGCAATTGTACTGTCAATAATATTGTTTTCAGCTGACTCTAATTGTGTTTCTTGTTGGGCAGCAATCTCGCCATTTAATCTATTAATAGTTTGTGTTGCTGTTTCGCCTGCTTGAGCACCTGCATTGATTCTGTTTTCAAAATCATACATTTGTTCTTTCATGCTACCAAATGCACTACTTGTTGCATTCATGCCGCCAAGCATACCAATGTTAGCTGCTTCTTGGCTGTTCATATAATCAACAACACTGCCTTGGAACCCAGACAATGTTCCGCTTACTTCATCAAAACTTGCACCACTTTCAAGTTGTCCAATAAGGTTTTGCATTGCTGCTTGACCTTCGCTACCCATTGCTAAGAATGCTTGCTGTGTTGCTTCTGTAACAGGAGCACCACGTATTGCCATATCAATAAATGCGTCAGCAGCATCGTCGCCCATTGTAGTACGAATGTTAGCTAGTGTATTGTTAAATGCTTCTTGCTCTTCTGCACTTTTACCTTGTAGATAGAATTGTAAATCACCTCTGCGTCTATCAGCAAGCATTTGATCTTGTATTTCAGAACGTTGTTTACCAGTTAGTTTTGATAGCCTGTCCATTTCAGTAGCAAGACGCATTGCTGCTTCAGCAGATACATCTTGGTTTCTACCAGCAGCTCTGCCCATTGGATCAGCCTGAATTAATTCTCCTTGTGCCAACAACAGTTCGTTGATGTCGCTAACAGTATAACCCATTCTACGCATATTAGTACCAAGATCACTGTCTAAAACACTTTTACTAAATGCTCTAAATGATTGTACTGCTGCATCAGTTGTACCACCAAAGTTTGACAACGAACTCATGTTGTTTTGAAACATTTTGGTCATATCTTCAACAGTCATGCCAAGTTCAGCAGCGGTCATTTTTATTTCAACCATTTCTTTGCCAAACGTTGCACCAATGCCTGTTAAACTTTGATATTCTTCTAAACTTGCTTCGGCAAATTTTGTTAAACCTTTGATAGTTTCGCCAAGTACACCAAACAACTTTGTGTTGGTAACAAGTGCATCACTGTAGTCAGTAAGAGCCATACTGCCCGATAACAAGTTACCAGCAATACCAACTGCACTCTGAGCTGCATCAGAAACTGCACTCCTAAACAGCCCTAAGCCACCAGAAGCAATGTTTAACTGCCTGCCAAATAATCCAAGATCTTCACCTGCCAAAATCAAATTCCTTTAAAAAAGTACGCACTAAATAGGTATATATACTATTTATCTATAGGAAAAAAGCAATGGAACAACGAGAAAGTCCTCTTAAAAAATTTAAACGTCAACCAAAAATTTATATAAATTTGCCCAGCAAAGGCAGATTTTACAAAGATGGCACACTTGATGACAACACATCAACAGATATTCCAGTGTTTAGTATGACAGCCAACGATGAAATACTTTATAGAACTCCTGATGCATTAATCAACGGAGAAGCAACTGCAAACAATATTAGAAGTTGTATTCCTAGTATTCTTGATCCTTGGAAAGTAGTTACTATAGATATTGATGCAATATTACTTGCAATTCGACTTTCAAGTTATGGAGAAAACTTGTCAGTTTCAAATGTTTGTAAAAAATGCGGAGAGCAAAACTCCTATGATATTCCTATTCAGAAATACATTGACTTTTACAATACTTTAGAGTTCAAAGATAAAATTTTCATCGAAGATGGATTAGTTGTAAATGTTGAACCATTGACTTACAAACTATGGACAGAAATACAAAAACGTTTGATTGCACTACAACGTACTTTGCAAATTCAAATTCCAAAGATAACAGATGAAGATCAAAGAAACAAAGAAACAGATAAAATATTAACTGAAATTTCTAATTTAAATGTACAAATTATTTTTGAACATATTAAATCAATTGAAGTAGATGGTGAAATTGAAACTAACCCTGCAGAAATTTTAGAATTTATTCAAGAAGCAGATCTAAGTTATTTTAAGAAAATTAAAAAACATATAGATACCCAATCTGAAGTTTGGAGAATACCTCCAGAAAAAGTACAGTGCGGTTGCGGTGCTGAGAACTCCGTGATTATTAGAGTGGATCAATCAGATTTTTTCGGGCGAGGCTAGTGTTCCAGGAAGATCATGAAATTGAAGCACTAGCCAAGGATTTCGAAAATAGAATTAAACAACACAAAGAAAATTTTTATCGATTGACTTGGTACATGCGTGGCGGAGTTTCTTTTGAAACTCTATTTTACGATACCGATGTCGGTGATGCTGAAATGCTTAATAATATTATCAAAGGCAATATTGAAAATACTAAAAATGCAAAAATGCCTTTGATTTAACCGCCAAAGTTTCCACTTGCAGCCATTGCTCGAAAATCTTCAGGAGTCATGTCTTCCCAACTAGATGCACCACTTGGGTTACCTCTTGGTGCTGTTGGTTGTGCAGGAACAGCATCAACAGCACTACCAGCTACTTCTCTTGCAGCATCTAATTCAGCTTGACTAAGTTCCTGGCCGCCGATTGTTGCAACTGGTTGTCCATTGTTATCTTGTCTGCGTCTTTCAACTTCTGCTCTGCCATCACCTCTGCCAGGGTTGGTTTGTTGTGGTGTTGTTGGTGCTGTTGTTGTTTCTTCAGGAGTAGTATTTGGATCAATGCCTAATACTTCAAATACCTGTGCTTGTCTTGCACCAACAGTCGTGTAAGGAACAAGACGCTTTGCTCTTTTACCAAATAATGTAAATGCAAATGTTTCTCTTGCCCATTGTGTTGCAGCACTTGCTAATCCTGTTGGTGCTTCGGCAGGACTTTCTTGGAAGAATGCATCGCTGATTGCAGGGCCGCCGCCCATTAAACCGCCAACAATAGTGCGTAATCCTTGTGCAGTACCAAATATAACACTGCCTGCAAAATTAAATATTTCAGCA
>Ga0255781_10002459_pt1 | contig 14769 bp, 20 predicted proteins | sample 101ome_21_FD_179979 | JGI IMG/M metagenome (GOLD analysis project Ga0255781, IMG submission 179979) | Coastal salt marsh microbial communities from the Groves Creek Marsh, Skidaway Island, Georgia - 101413BT metaG (version 2) | ecosystem: Environmental > Aquatic > Marine > Intertidal zone >...
GAACTTTGTTGTACAAAGCATTTAGTTCAGGATTTTGCTCAACTAACCTTAATGCTTGTTCATCTTTACTTAACTTTCGCGTCTCTTGTAAATTTCGACTATCACCAAGCAGATTAATTAATCCGTCATTGGAGAATGATGCAGGTATTGTTTCTGTCTGACCTGCTTTTGACTTATCAGTGATTACATTGCCATCAGGATCTTTTCCGTAAATAGGTGTTGAGTCAGTTCTTGGGACTGTAATTTCTATTTTATTTACATTAGAATCCCCATACTTCAAGCCCGGCTTGTCTTTTAAAAGTTGAACATCTTTAAATTCATCAGCAAATCCGTGTACATCTCTGTCTCCTAAAAAATCTTCAACACTTGACGCACTATTAAATGTTCTTTCTAGAGCACCCGCAGTTTTTTCTGATGTTATATATTTTGTATGAACTATATTGTCGTCACTATCCTTAAACTCCATGACGCTTAGGTGATAGTCAGGGTCTCTAGCACCGCCACTTATAAAGAAACCACCATCTACGCCATCCTTTGCTTTGGTTGCCTGTCTAAAACTTATATTAGGCGTAATTTCTTTCGTCTCGGCAGATTTTCCATCTTCATATCCAACGACTAGCCTCCCCTCATCATCGTAAGTGCCTTTTGTCTCCTCTTGGCGTGTACCTAACAATGTCTGACGCAAAACATCTGTATCAGTTTGTGCAGTCTTCTTACGCACACTCTCTTCGAGTGGTAACAAACTTTCGAGTGAGCCTGTTTCTTCAAAGTCTCCTGTGCCTTGCAGAAATTCTGCTTGTGCTTTAAGAGCCTCGGCTAAACTTTCGCCATAAGACGGGGTACTCGGATAATTGATATCAGGACTACTCATTAGTTAATTCTCCTCTGAATTTTATTAAAATCATACCACCGAATCGGTTGGTTTTTTGTTGCCCGGCTCCATCCTACTTTGGGAAGTCTGTACGGGATTTTTCTTATAAATTCTTTTACTCCGCCAATCGCCATATGCACATACCATGCATCAGGATTTTTTACATTCCACTGATCTTGCGGTTTTACCTCGCTTTTTGAATCAACCGCTTTGCCTAGAAGAAAACTATCAGGCGTAATAAACACATAGCCATTGCCACAGTAGGCGGCTATATCCTGATGCATATCAATCTCACATTGATCGTACAGATTTTTAGCTTTGAGTAGTATGTTCATGTTGCTGATACTGTTGCTCCTAACGCTACTCTTTTCCATGCAGTGCCATCGTCCACTGCTAGGCATTTACTTCCGCTATCTCCATCAGTGCAGAATACTATTCTTCCGGCGGTCCCTGCACTTGGTAGACCTGCGACTGCGTAGCTTGGCAGTGTAACCAACACACCGCTCATAGTTCCGCCTGTTACGCTAATTGAATTACTTGCTTGAGTTGCAATTGTGCCTAAGCCCAAATTCGTCCGTGCGGTAGATGCAGTAGTTACATCACTCAAATTATTACTAGGTTGCAAAAATGCAGTAGTTGCTTGAGTTGCCGCAGTACCTAAGCCCAACGCACTACGAGCGGCACTTGCGGTAGTCGATCCTGTGCCTCCATCTGCAATTGCAATGGGAGAAGTAAGTCCACTTATACTTCCGCCTGTTATCGCAACATCGCCCTCATTGATGGTGACAGTTGGCTCACCCAATTGATTAAGAGACGCTGAATCCACTTCCACGCCTGTGGCAAAGGTAAAACCACGGGTAACTGTTGCCGTTATTGCCATTATGCGATTTCCCTCCTGGCATTCGCTCCGCCTGCTATCGCTTCAAGCGATACATGGCGAAAGCTAGGCCTCCCCGCTTGCACATCGATTTCTACGCTTGCCGCGTAACCTCTCGCGCGTCCACTGCCAAAGCGTATCAGTTTCTCCTCCGCTGATCCCGAATAGTTTTCCGTGTGGACTGTGTTCGTCCGATCCGGGTCTGTCGTATTCACTTTGATCGTGAATTGATCCCCGTTGTTCACATTGCACCCCAACTGCCCTCTTCTCCAACTCTTGACATCTATGTTTCCGAATGTGAAGGAGCGGGTCTTCAGTTTGGCACTTATTGCGGTTGAGGTTGTGCTTGCGTTCCCGATTGTTCCCGTCACATCGGTAGCGGCTTCGTCTACGAGATGCCATCCCTTATCGCTGACCGCGAAGAGTCTTCGCTTCTGAGGGTCACTGCCATGTAATACTGTGACGAAGTCATCAATTACAAATCCTACGGGGAATGAATCTACTGAAGTCCATGCTGTGTTTAAAATATCGTAAACGAATACCTTGTTATTATCTGTAGAAGAACCTGTGGGACAGGCTAAGAAATATTTATTGTCAAAAACAATACCACATGATTTGTCTGCGGCGGCGTAATTAACTTCCTTGAACTGATCCTGTATTGGGCGGGATAGTGGAATCGCTTCTCCACTTACCTTCGAGATTGCGACTCCTAATCCTTTTGCGGGGTCTAAGCCTTGTTGCAGGGTAAACACGCCATCATCAGAGAGGAAGTATATTTGCGGTCCACTTGCGGCTATACTCTTGCGAGCAACACATCCTCTTTGGCGGGTAATCTCAAATACTGCGGCGGCTGATGTAGTAGCCACATTATTAATCAGATGAATACTGTTCCTAAAAAATACGAGTAGCTGATTTTCGAGGTATGGAGTAAATCCTACCAAGAAGTCTGCCGTTCCACGATTGATTCTAAACTGCGAGTCAGTAGCAAAAAAGTTATCTGTGTCCAACAGATCAGACATGATTACTGTGTAATCTGAGTCGCTAGGCTGTGGTACGATTAGCCTGTTGGAAAAGAATGTGCCAAAATTAGTGCTTGGACATTCAACTCTACCTGCTGTGGGTGATGCATTGTTCTTAAGGGTAAAAGCTGTTGGAGTCGTATAATCACCATCCCACTCAAGTGGATCTTTACTCTCTCCACGAAAGAGGATGAGTTTTTCCATAGCTTGCACAAAGCTTGCATTATCACCGCTTGCTACTGTCTGACCACCAGGGTAGGCAATATCTATACCGCTATTGTTACTATCGTTCCAAAGGATTACTTTGCTCTTAGTCGCCACTGCGATAAACTCATTTCCTGTCGCAGGGTCGCTGAATAGAGTTGAGGCAAACACTTGTTCATCGCCTGCGTAGGTCAGAGTTACCGCACCCGCCTTGAACTCTATACCTTTACGCACAGATGCAAGGTCACCATCTAGTCGCATATTTTCTGATGCCTCGACAAGTCCTCCCTCAATGCTAGTCGGCTCCAGGTAACTATCAATACCACGGAAACCACGATCCCCGTCTGTAAGGATAGGATCGTCCATTCTGCCCATTGGTTCGTACCTCGCCATTACTTCTTTAACTCCTGATAGAGTTTGATGCACATGTACACTAGCGTGACTGCACCTACCGCAATGCCTAAGAATGTATCTATTGTCGAAAGCCCGAAGGTTGCGGCAGTACCGCTTATGCCTGCTACTGAAACTCGATCAATCATCATCTTCTTCCTCCGGGTGTGAAATAAAATCCGACTATCATCGGCAACACGACTGATGTTTGGAAGAGGCAGAGGTGGCCGGTGGTGACCACCAAATTGGCTTGCTCTGATGGAAAACTGAGGAGTCCGAAAAGTATCTCTGTTTTTCCTTCCCCTGTAATGTTTGTTGTACTAAGTAGTGGGACTGATGGGAAAATTGCTGTGATGCATGTGACGAATGAGATCGTGCCCATTCCAATGAGCGCGAGCATCCTGCGAGTAGCGCGAGTGAAAGCACCACCGTCACCGCTATTGAGGCTTTCTTGGAACTTAATTGCGAACTCATTGTTTCGCGCTTCTCTTGCCATTTCGATTTCATACTTCTGTTGCCTCGAATCTGTTAGCATTCCAAACACACCCTTGAGTATGCTTCCCATTGCGGCTGAACCACCACCCGTCAAAAATAGTGTAAGTAGCTCGAACATTATTTTGCATCCAACTTCTTAAAAAGGTTTTTAATATCAATGCGCCTATCTTCTGCGAGCTTGGTTAGATGCTCGACATCCTTGGATTGTCCGGCATCGCTGATCTCGATTTGTCGAAGACGCTCCTTCATGTCATCAATCTCCCACTTGTTGCGCTTAATAAAGAATGCAAGGATTGAGATGGCAACGCCAACTCCTGCAAACATATAGTGGGAAACTTCCATCTCACTCCTCCACCCTGTTTCGCAAACGATCCAACTCCTTTTCTAAATAATTAAGCCTCTCAAACTGCTGATAGTCGGAAGTAATCGGAGCGTCTTGCATCTCCACCAAATGATCGAGATCCGCTTTTGCTTGCTCTGCGAATTTCTCTAAGTGCATCATGCGAGCAGATAAATCCCCAAGCAAAGTACCTTCGTGTTGGACTCGCCCCAGGCTATTATCGAGTTCATTAATCTTGTTCCATATAACGGAATAACCCCATACGGCGGTTCCAACGATGGCGATGACCTTCGCCATGAATGCAAGATTGGCTTTGACCTGTACATTTTCACCAACCTCAGTTGCCATTACCTAATCGGATCGGTCCAATCCTCACCTGCTAAAATCGTAAGTATTTCGGAATGGCTGTATTGAGTTTTACCCTCAAGAAATGATGGTGTTTCACCTTCGTACTTCACAAAGGTCTGAGACCCGTCTAGCGAGTATCTAAGCGTGGTAGGACTTGTTTCAAGTACTTCGTTAAAGTCAACAGCACTTACTTCCGATGCGTCAATAATTACATATTTTCTGCTCATAATTATTAATTTCCGGGTGTGTTACCTGCTCCGCTTACAAAGGACGCTCCGTTAATAGCATCAGCACTGTCACTACCGCTACCACTGTTGCTTATAGATGTGCCTATTCCTCCATCATCGTCTCCCATCCTAAAGAAACCTACAGGGTTTAATGATGCATCGCTACTATAGTCAAAGGCTTTTCCACTATTCCAAATAGTAGCAACTTCCGAACTAGATAAAGCTTTTCCATCAAAGATAGCAAACTCATCGACTAAACCTTCAAAAGTTGCTTGCTGTCCATCTCCTACATTGAAACCACTTGCAAAGTCCTCCATAGTAGATGAATTACTCAATGTACTACCTACTGAAGGTGCTGTGGATTCGTCACCTACATAAACGACATGAGTACCTGCTGACTGATCAAATACATAAGCCACAAAATTCCACGCATTATGCGTTACACTTCCTGCGGATAAATTGAGAAGTGTCCTAGAGCTACTGTCGTATACGAATGCTCGCAAAGTAGTACCAAATGCTATATCTATATCAAACTTTCCTTGTACCCCGTCCGCAGCAGTAAGTTTATTACCTGAAACTCCCGAAGTACTCCAAGCAGAGTGTCTACTACTAACTAAAGATTCATAAACACCACCACTTTGTTTAAACCACAGTGCGAAAGACATACTACCCGTGAAAGTACCAAGTGCTGTTTTGCCGGAATTTACTCCATTGGCAGTGGCATTGTAGATTACCATATCATTAGTACCATCAAGGCTTGCGCTGTATTGATTCGTAAACGAAGCTCCACCCCCACCCGCAGGACGACCGCTCGATGTTGCAGACTTACCTCCGCCTAGACCTAATCCTAGCGATATGGACGAGGTAGACATTAAATATTATATGCAATTACAGCACCACTTGTTAAAGTGACACTTGTAAAGTTTCCGTAAATGACTGTCCCTGCGGCTAATGCAGTTGCGTCTTGCCCTGTGCATATGTCATCCAAGTTAGTTATGTTTGAACTTTGTGCCGCAAGCACAGTTTCCTCCGTTGCCTGTATTGCGAAAAAGTTGCCTGTATGGGCCGCAGTATCGTTAATATACTCCCCGCCGTTAAGTCCTAATCCTCTGTATTCTGATGCCATGATTAAATAGATGTTTGAATTGTTGTTCCGTATGTTACGAATTGTATAAAGTTTTGTTGGCCTTGCTGACGCTCAAGCTTATCAAGCTCAACCGTTATAAGCGCCTCTGCCTGATTATATGCGACCTGCGCCTTGTCAGTCTGACCATCCGAGTTTAACCAATCTCCATATGCTCCGTATACCGCATACTCGCTAAAGATATAAGGAAAGTCAGAGCTACCTGACGAATAGTCCGTGAATGGTGTGCGGTATAACACAAATACAGGTTTAGTGCTTGAGCGGTCTACTAGCGTAACCTGTCCAAAATCAGAAGATCCTGTGGATGAAAATTCGACACGAAATGCCACTTCATCCGCATGTCCCACATCATATGGGTCATTATTAGTAACACGCAAAACCTCGCCTATTGTGTTACCAAACTCCAAGACATTCATGGTTGATGCGGTTGCGGTTGCTCCGCTTCCCCCACCACCACTAAATGCCACGGTTGGTGCTGATGTGTATCCCGTCCCTTGGTTAGTTACCGCAACTCCGTTTACCTTGCCATCCGAGTCGATGGTTGCAGTTGCGGCGGCTGATGAACCTCCTCCGCCTGAGAAGGATACTGTTGGCGCAGAACTATAACCTGTGCCACCATTGCCCACAGTTACATTGCGTACCTGTAGATCAGGTGTCTTCTGCTCCAGGCGGATAGTATCGGGCCACCTAGTGCGCTCCCATGCTAATCTGCCAAAGCGGTTAAAACTCCGTATAGCCGCATTCTGCTCTGTGGTAAGTAGCGAGTCCACCCCAACCAAGTGCTGAAGGTTGGTGAGCATTGTGCTTATCGCTACCTGTCTCATGCGGGCTTAAAGCTTGGTGCTGAAAATGATTGCTTACCTAATGACTTTGCCTTGAAAGATGGATTATCACGAAGGAACTCTTTTATGAAGCTCTTATCTGACCAACATCCACGATGAGATTGATGCCAACGGAAAAATTCCCTGGCGGGGATTGTGGCTTTTAACTGACCTAGTCCTTCAGTCTTTGCCACGCCCATCTCTTCGTTTTCCTTGCGTGCCATTTGTTCACGCATAGATGCTTCGTGTTTTTCGAGGTCCACTTCGTAACGCAAATAACGATCCAAGTTTTTCATAAACTGTGAACCGTTTCCGTTCTTCCACTGAGGTAAAAGTATATTAGGCATAATCGTTTAGTTGTAGGTTAGGGAGAGGCCCGCTTGGCGAACCTCTCCCCTCCTAAATGCGTGCTTACGCGAATCTACCAAGATCGAAAATGCGTAATCCAATAACAACCTTACCGGCTGTTAAATTGGCTACTGTTCCTCCGAACTTATAGTATACAGTTGCGTCAGATTGTGTAAGTCCAACAGGCAAAGATCCACCTTCGATAGTGGTATTACCGGCGGCTTGCACAAACGACTCACCTGTGTTTGCGACAGGCGCAGACATTCCATCGACATCTAAATTGTCAATGAACTCATCAGGATCACCTTCGGTTGTGCCGACATCTAAAGTAATATCGGTAGCACCTGCAAGAGCTTCAGCTTCGTACACCACGGCAACATCAATTCCACCTCCTGCGGGGATAGTGGCAAATGCGGTTGCAGTAGTTCCTGCGGATTGAATGTCTTCAAAAGTAAGTGTAATTACTTCCGTAAAATCACCCATTAATTCGTTGTTTGATAATTGGTTTCCCATGTCTTTGGTTCTCCTAATTTAAGATTAGTTAAAGTAACCGTGAGCTTTCGGGCTGTGAACCGCGAGGCCTGCAATTACATCGCAGAAACCGCGTCTTCCGCCGCCTTGATTCTCAAGCTCAGAATTAGACTCAGCTTTCAAGGTGTGGATTGCCACATACTCAGGATCAATAAGAAGTCCGGCATCTTTGTCGATAGTGGAACTTCCTGAAGTCCTGTTAAGCAGAGTACTTGGCACGATTGCCACATTTCCAAAATCTCCTTCGTAGAAATTTACAGACAAGGTGATCTTCTTGCTCTCAGCAGGCTGAGTAACTTGGAAGGATAATGCAGTTGTTGAACCTTCTTGACGGGCAAAGTCACTAATCTCTTTCTTAAGAGTTGGACCTGCGATCAAGGTGAGTTGTCCGCCTGGCATTCCGTTGGCTTCGTAGAGTTCCTGAAGAACGCTGTTGAAGGTTGTCTCGGTTTGCGTTCCGGTTGTGTCGTTAGCAACATTTTGGAAAGCGGCAGGGATGTCGGATGGTTGACCACCAAGACCAAGGAACTTGAACATTCCACGGGTTTTGTATGGTGCGCCTGCTCCGGAGTCTGCTTGACGATCCTGTGCTGAACATACTGCGGCTTCCATGTCGCGCTTAATTTCGCGAACTGCTTTAGCCTCGGAATTTGCAAACTCGGATGCAACTCCGGCTGTGTCTACAAGTTCCTGTATGTCCGAGACTGCGTATGATCTGCGGAACTTCTGCACATAGTTTCCGATACGAGCGCGGTTAGCAGCTTTGTTGTCAAAGCTAGTAACATCTTCGCCTTCATTAACACCATCAAATGAAGCAACAGCCAAGTCATCGACTTGTACTTCAAAGAATGTTCCTGATGCGGTAGCTTTTTTTGCCATACTTACGAATGGCGTAGATTCGGGTTCCAAAATTGTAAGGACATCCGTTAAGTCCTCGCGGTTCCCGGCGGTATTATAAGAAGCGGCTTTAGCCATTTTTATTTTCCTCCTAAGATTTTCTAAGTTTTAAATATTGTTGATAGTCTGCCATTGACCCGGAAGCTTCGTATTTCTTCTTCGCCGCTTCCACAGCCTTCAGCTTTTTTGATTGCGGTGTCTTTGCCTTTGCCGTGCCTGCTTCTGTTGATGCCACAGGTGCTTTTGGTTTAGGCGTAGGTTTCGCTTGTTGTGACTGTCTTGCTTTCACCGTCTTTAAACCTTCTACCATCAGACCAAGCGCAAAGTTAGAATTTGGCATATGGTCCAGGAAAGGCTTATACATCGGTGACTGCTTTACAGTCATGAATAACTTGTAGTCATCACTTTCCGCATCTCCTAAGAATTGGAATGTCTGCAATGCCTGTTGATCAGATTGTGATCTTTCCTGTATCCACTTTTGGCGAGCCGGGGCATCCTTGCGAATTATGTTTTTTGCATTTGCTCGGATACGCTTGAGGTCTGCCTTGGTGTAGGTCTTGTCACCATCCTGCAACACATACTCATTACCATTGTCATCGTATTGGACTTCGTTGTCCATACCATCCTCTGCCCACTCAATAAGCGTGTTTAGATTTTCGACTTCTTTGGTTAATGACTGTATGTCTGTAACATTGTGTAAAGCATTGTCTTTGAGGAACGCAGGTATATCACTGTTTGGCACTTGCTGTGCCTGCTCTGCTTGTGCCTGTAGTTCTGCGTTTTCTGCAAGTAATGCTTTTTTCTGAGCAGTAAGTCTACCAAAGCGCTTGACCGCAGATGCATTCAGGGCCTTTGCTAAGTTACGACTTTCTTCCTCAGATAAGTTATCCAGGTCGATATTGTACTTTGAAAGATCAAATTCCGAAGGTTGTGGGGGCGGCGATGAATCATCCTCCGTTTCCACATCTTCAGCAGACTGTGTTTCCTCTGAAACTTCCGTAGGCTCCGCAGTTTCTTCAGCGGGTTCGTCCGTTTCTTCGGTGCTTGCTTCAGGTTGTGCTTCCTTGGCTTGCTTACTTGCTAGTAATTGATCAGCAAGTTCTGCCATTGATACATTCCCATCAGCGGGCGTTTCTATGTTCGCGGAATTTTCAGAGGACTCCGAGATAACCTCTTCGGTTAATGTTTCCATAATATTCAAGGCGTAACCTAGTGTAGCAAAATGTAGTATATTGTCTTGACAAACGCAATAAAAAACCCCCTGCGCCACCCCAAGCGCAGAGGGTAAGTTATGAATAATAACACACTAAAGCTTGTAGAAAGTATCCAACTCTTCGTCTATTGCTTCAAGTTTACCCGTGATATAAAAGTGTCTGTTTGTGTCTGCGATGATCTCCGGAGTCTGCAACGCCCGGATAGTTTCTTCACGCATACTTTCACGCATTGCAATATATTGTCGGAAGTTAGGGTCGTTCTTGAGAGCGGACAACGCTCTAATCGTATCCTCATGATCTAATTCGTGATTTGTTTTACTCATTTAAAGTATTCGTAAATTATGCCCATAACAAAAAAGGCTGTGTCTACTATGACCTCTCGTTCGATGAAGAACATCGCCAACAGTACGATCCAATACATCTCCTTCTGCAAATGAGACATCTTCTCATCTCTTCTTACCTTTGTGCAGACCGTGCTTGGCGTATTGCTTACCTTTGCTAGTTGCGGCTCTCTTCTTTTTGTTTGCCGCCGCAAGTTTTGCTCTACCCGATTTTGTGCTTTTTAGCTTCTTAATTGTTTTGGCAGGCGCATAGACCTCGCCTGTCTCGGATGACTTCTTGCCTGATGCGGTGCGCCACTTTTGTTTTGTCCATCGCTTGAGGGACTTCTGTGACTTCTTGAGTGGCATTAGCGGTATCCTCCGCCTTTCGCCTTGTACTCTTTTGCAAGCATTTGTGCTTTGCGTGCTGACCATTGGCCTGCTCTACCGCCCTTCGATCCACGCTTGATCTTCTCAAATAACCTCTTGCGCATGGTGGGCTTTGTGTAGTTGCCCGCCTCGTTTACGCGGGACTTCGTCTTTTTCTTCGCAGGCATCTAGCAGTTCCACATTTTTCGTGACCAATAATTAGCACTTAATTTAGTACTCTTCCCTTTGATACCACCACTCCTTGCACAATAACTCTTTTTACGAGCAGGGTTATTTTTCTTAATACTAAGATTAGCATCTCCAAAACGGATAGTTTTCTTCTTACCACCCTCAGATGCTAAGACTACAAACTTCTTCTTACCATACCCTGGCTCGCCTTTGCGGATTCGTCTTGGCGAATTTACTTTAGTTGGTCTACCGCTTGCCACGCTTTTTGACCATCTTCTTGCCGGTCTTCTTCGCATAAGCTTTAGCCGCCGCTTTGCCTTTTGTGCCGTAACCGAATTTTTTCTTTCCTACCATTGGCATGATATTATTTCCTTTCTATGCCGCTTGATTTGCGGTTTGCCCGAACTGCGTTGGAGCCGCACCAAGTCTGCCGATCTGAGCATTTTGCTTCTGTGTGATCTGCATCTGACGCTGTTGCATGTAGTTCTGTATACGCTCCTGCAATGCCGGATCTTGTTGTGCCTTCTGTTGAATGTCAGGCTGTGATAACCATTGTTGAAATACTTGCATTTTCACTTCATGCGCATCTTGTGGACGAACATTCGGAGGCACTCCTGCCACTAACTCTGCAATTGTTTGTCTCTCCTCATCCACCGCTTTCTGAGACGCAGTCTCCTTTGGAATCATGATCTTCTCAGATGCACCAGGCATAATCTGCCCTACTGCTAGTTGTAAAAGTCTTTCGCTATCCAATGTACCTGATCTGTCAAGCGCAGGGGCAAGCTCGGCAATCGCCTTTACTCGCTCAAGCATTTGTTGTGGATCTTGTGTCGCAACATCGAACTGTAGGTAAAAGTCAAATCTTTCGTCCGCTCTTCCCTTGCTAAACTTCTGCACATCCTGCATACCGGTAACGCGGAAAAACTCAGCATCGGGTCCATACTGCTGATATAGCGTCCATACTTGTTCAAACACATACTTAAGATGGGTAAATACTTTATTGATTACCGCTTGCTGTTTGTTCTGCGATTCTACCTGATCAACGCCAGGAGCCAAGTTGCCGAAGTATTTATCAAACATCTCTTGGATGTATCTGCGAACTTCTACATTACCACCATCAAAGCGTGGTGTATCTGCCCAACGAATCTCGCCAGGTGTGCGATACGGAACACGAACCCCCGGTCCCCACTTTGTTGGAGGGCGACCTAGTGGATGTTCGAGTGGTGGTAAAGTTGCCAATGACTGACGGTCAATCATCGAGTCAGTCTCAATCTTCATTACCTGCTGTAACGGTTCACCGAGTTCAGGTATTGAGCGGGAAGAGTAAAGTCTTTTGCTAGTTTGTTCGTACTTTGTAATTACGAACGGATACTTGCCATGAGCATAATCTAACAACTCATGCTTGGCATAAAGATCAGGCACATCAGGATGCATGATCGTGCAGTAGATGCCGGGTATATCATCCTCATCTAACAATCTTTGATAACAGTACACTATTCTAATAGTCTCATCATCATCTCGGATTACTTCGTCCATTTGGCGAACATTATACAATGTGTCATCTCTTTGCGTATGCTGAGATAACTCCATCGCCTTCTCCACAAACTCCTCATCCCAACCTTCTGATGCAATCTTTGCACGCAACTGTTCGGGAGTCATATGTAACACATGAAATACATATGGTGCTTCCTGCGGATCAATTGTGTAGTTAGGCCAAAATACATCCTCATCAGGAGCAAGGGCTTTGAGGCGTGGTCGATTTACGACTTGGCGAGTAACAGGAATTGTCGTAGTCCCATCCTTACGCAACTCACGGAGCATGGCCTTACCTTTACTCTTGGATACATTAAACTGATCCTTCAAAGTTGCAGATAACTCCTCATCCATGCTTCCGTTCTGAATTACTTCTGCAATAGATGGAAGTGCCTGTGCTATTTCATCAAGACGAATAGTCTGCTGTTGTTTTAAATCCTGTGAGTCGTACCACACATAATGGCACATAAGCCCTTTCTCAAAGAAGTGATTAAGACCAAGCTCCAACTGATCGTAGAACTCTTCCATCTTAGTGTTGATCAACCAACGAAGGAACATCGATATCACATTAGCACGCTCAATGTCCCCGGATTCAACCGGAGTGGCGACTATATGTGCCTGTCTTACAGCATTCATAACCATCGCAACACACTTGTTGATCTGATTATCTACCATGCGGATTTCTTGGTCACTCGCTCCATCCCACGGAAATACATCTCCTGTGGAGCTAAGATTGGAATGCTTCTTGAAGTCGTCAGATTTACCTGACCACATGCAGTTTCTTACATCATAATCCCGCTGTCTGCGATCTAACCACTCGCCTAAGTCTGCTTGTGTACGGCGGTAAGTTTCTGCAAGATAATTTATGTCAGGTTCTTTGCTGACATATAAAAGTTCGGGATCGGCGGCAGACTGCATATGCGTAGCATAATGTAGCCTTTTGTAGTTGACATGGCAAGATTAATACCCACCACCACCTGTACACATCAAGCTATTGTGACTAATGTGATCAGCTCCGCTAATCATTAGGTATCTGATACAATCTACGAAATCTTTAAAATGTTCCTGTCTTGAACTGCCCGTATATTCGAGCATCGAGGATATTAGATTCTCACACCTGTCAGACACAAAGAGTTTGGGCCTGTTCTTATCGGTCATTGGCTCAGTATCATCCCATGCTAGTGCATCATTAATCTTCGCAATACCCGCCTCCACTTCCACGCCTGGAGCGGGACGCATGATAAAGTCAAGATTTGCCATTGTGTTAATTATATTACTCTCCCCCTCCTTCTCCCTGACGGTGGCGGCTCCCATGCGGGGGTCAACGATTCGCTCGAATATGTCCTCGCCCTCTTCTAATGCCTCGAAGTGATCGCGGTAATCAATGTACCCCCAACCGAGTGGCCTTTGGGCAGGGCCGGGCTTTCCCACGCTCTTGCCTACGGCATTAACATGCGGCAATGCCCATTGGCCCATCGATGAATCGGGGAACTCACGATAAACATAGATTGATCCGTCCTCTAGCACACCCGCCCATATCGCCACCCACGGTTTACTTCCGCCAGGATCGCATACAAAGTAGCGAGTGGCACGCACTGTAGGGTCGGCGATGAAGGGGATTCGTTCATGGGGGACGACATTGGTGTCGCGGTTGAACTTAGGGAATCTCCCCTCCATCGCCTTGCTAGGTATGCCGTATAAGCGTGCGAGTTTTACCTCTTGTGGTTGTTTTGAGTAGGTGCGGATGAGTTCGTTGTAGTCAACGAACGGGGACATCTCAGACCAAAAATAATAAATTCTACAATCAGGCCAATTGGTGGATATCTGCTCAATAGGTAACTCACGCCCCATCAATTCGCTGTATTTCGTCTCCACCGTCTCAGCGCCTTTCAACAGACTATTAATCAATGGGGTCCACCCTTGCAAGGTGGTGAAGGTTAACAGTACCCGTCCGTGGTAGTCCACAGTTCTGCCCCCTACCAATGTCTCAAATATCTGCTCAGGCGCTTCCTCATCCATATGAATGCAATGCGCTGACCATCCCTCAAATATCTGCGGGTCTGCCTGATACTGCCTATAGTTATTAAAAGATATTGTACTCCCCCGTTCCGCACCTGGCGTGGTTGGCGGTAGGATCGCCTTGGCGGAGTTGAATCCATTCTTCTGTGTGTACTGCAAGGAATGGTTCTCGCTCTTCTTCTTTGCCCGCTTGTACCTCATGGGAAGTGCTTCCCATATGTACCTTTGGGCATCCGCAATACTTCGCTCCTCCGATACATGCAAGGAACGAATCTCAGCTTCAGGTATAGTCTGTGCCATATGCACAAGCAGACGGGACGCGAAAGTTGTCTTTGACGAACGATTACCGCCGAGGATCACATGAATCTTATCATTCTTCCAATTATCCATCACCCGCCTCCAACCGGGAAGAGTCCAACCCCATTGGATTGGATCTTCCTTCTCCGACTCCGGTTGGTCCAATATCAGACGGGACAAGGTTTCTGCGCGCTCCTGCGGTAAGGCATCGATCTCAGCACTCGATAATGCACACGCAAGCTCGCCCTTCTCATACTTTAAATCATTTATCCAGGGGATACCAAAGTGAGCATCTACCTCATCGGCGTAGGTTATC
>Ga0255781_10002466_pt1 | contig 14742 bp, 17 predicted proteins | sample 101ome_21_FD_179979 | JGI IMG/M metagenome (GOLD analysis project Ga0255781, IMG submission 179979) | Coastal salt marsh microbial communities from the Groves Creek Marsh, Skidaway Island, Georgia - 101413BT metaG (version 2) | ecosystem: Environmental > Aquatic > Marine > Intertidal zone >...
ATCTCCTCTTTCTGTATTTTTGCTTTCTTTTAGAAAATAAACTGCGTGCTACCGGCAAGATGCCCTCGCGTTATCACACCTCAGCGCGCAAGCCTCTTTGCTTCTCCAAGCCCTTAATTCAACAATCATGCTACTCATACCTGGGCGTGCCGCCGAATCACGGTTCTGTCAGCACACATTCGTCGGTAATCGGCGCTGATTCATCTACCCCATACTCCAAGGGCCACCACATGTGCCGATCGATCTTCCTTTGCTGGTAGGTGCCGCTCTCTGACGCCACACATTTGGGGAAAAAAGGCGGTTCATTCAGGTCCAGCTCTGTTACCAACGCCGCATCAATCGGGTCTTGCGTCACGGCACAACCCGCCATGAACACGGGTAATAACATTTTTGGGATCTGCCTCACCCTCATTTGTCCGCACTGGCTGTAAAGTTAAGCTCAACGACATTGCCCGTGGGATCGCGCATTTTAAGCTGGGTAATGACGGCACCCTCGTGATTCAGCTCACGGCGATTGAATTCGACGCCTACTGCACTCAGCTTTTTGGTCATGCCTTCGAGATCATCACAGGAGAACGCCACGTGATCGAGGTAGCCAGGGCTTAATCCTCCTACATCCGGCGCATCCGTCCACTCCATTAAATGCACTATCGGCTGCCCTGACAGATAAAGCCAGTACCCATGGGATCTAACAGCGGGTCGGACACCCACTGCCAGGCCCAGGGTGTCAACATAAAAGTCGCGCACCGCATCCAAAAGCGGGCGCGGTGCGCGGATATTGAAGTGGTCAAAGGCAATGACACTCAAGACGCTATCTTTTTATCTCTGACTGCTGTGGGCCTTATGGTACACCCGCCGTCGGCGGCGTCCCAATGTCGGCACTCCCCACCGGTAAGTCCTGTGGCTTCAGTCTCCGGAATTTTCTCGAACGGGAGTGGAGGAATAGAGATCATGGATTTCGCAGGTGGTAATTTCCAAAAACTTCGCGAACAGTGCACTGCCCTCTTCCCCGTTAAAAAAGCTATCCAGCCCCGAACCCATTTGGCTGTAATCGGGCCAGGCACCAACCCAGAGAAAATCCAGCGCGGTCATATTGCTTTTAAACATCGGGGTCATCACCCATGCGTTGTAGCCGTCATCTGGTAATTCATCGACAACCCGGTTCCACTGCTCAGTCCAAGACATAAGGTCGCTCATGCTCTTTCCGTCGTTGAACTTGCAACCCCAAAACTCTACGGGGTTAGCTGCAGTGCTCAACTGCGACAACATCAGCAACACCGCGGCGGTTAAAACTCGTGTCAGATTTTTCATCGTCGTTCTCCTTCTGCGTCTCATTACTTTTTGGTGATGCACGCAATTACGAGCGCATCTCTCGTGAGCAATCAGCCCAACCCGCAGGTCTTACTATACTCAAGCCTATTTAAATTGCGATTTACTGTTGCTGATAACTTCACGCATAAGGGTTCACTTTGTTTCGCTCTGCAGTGTCACCGTTTCCGGTAATCACCATTGTCTTTCTGACAAACGGCCTCAAGGCTGGCCCGTCGATCAATCGGTGATGGTGATGTTTAAAACTGAAATCATTGACCGTAATCCAAACCACCTCAGCGGGTTAAAACCGATGATGCAGGCTAAACTGGAGTTGACCCTTGTTGAAAAGGTCAGTGTGCTGCTGCATGTAGCCAAACTGGAGTTGGGTGCGAGCGGAGACGGCGTAGCCTATGGCGCCATACAGACGATTCCGATCGTAGTAGTCGACTTCCCTGCCATTGCCAATATCGCGCTGTCCGTTGACAAACAACTCGTCATAAAAAGACAAGTACCACGTACCCTCAGACACCTGGGTCGAGTTCAGTGGAATGGTGACGGACAGCGCATATCGGAAGCGGGTTCTAAAGTCCTGGCCTTCGACCCACCTCTGCTCGAATCTGAAACGATGTCGAAGTAGCACTCTCTCACCGAGCCGCTGCGGCATCAGGGCTTCCTGATAAATCCGGTTTTCTGCAATGGTCTCTCTGGACGGGCCGAATTGACCCGAGGTGATATTGGCCATACCGAAAGTGAAGAGCTTACTGGACGCTGTCGGCGAGAAAGTAATGCCACCTCGTAGCAATAACTGCTCCAAATCGCTGCCGTGGTCCCAACTACGATACTGAATGTCTCCCTGCAAACCCCAACTAGTATTTGACCATTGCTTATTAAAAAAAATCATATACCAAGCGCCCAACTCGTCATCGATAGAGTCACCCGCAGCGAATGGGGTAAACAAAAGTAGCAGCGCTGCGACACGCGGGCCGAATCCGGACGATAGAACGTTTACCAAAAACCGCACGGGTGAATCCTTTATAGGCCTCCTCACAACTTACTGGTCTTGGTAAGCCTGTTGAGAGTAAGGACGTGTTTTTTACTGATAGATTTTTTCTATATCACTTTATGCGTTGACCCTTGAGGCAGGAAGGTTTTGCGCTGGTGGGCACAATACGACTTCGCACGCTGTGACCACTTGAGATTAACAATGATCCGAAAACGCTCGGTCGGGGTAGCAAGTGCCTACTCTTTTCGGCTAATTACCCCATGATTTTCGGTTTTGGCACTTACATGCCCGCTACAAGCAAAAAAGACTCTCAATCTCTCGAACCACGTGTCACAGCCATACGTGCGCCTCGCGCTAAAGATGTAGCGACTGACGAATCCAACCTCAGCAAAGCTCAAATTTATGATCTGGAACACGAGAGAAAGCTCAGGGCACTGCACGCGCTTATAGAAAATGGCGCTAGCTTGAGCGAAGCTGCCCGACTCATCGGCATTTCTCGTCTTTGCGCGCACCGCTGGAACGACTACGGAAGACGCTAGGGGTTTTACCCTCTCGCTTGGCGGTGTCGAACGCAGTCAGCACCGAAAACCACGATTGCTCATTGGGCGACACTCAATGTAACGGCGAGCGGATCCAAGAAAACCCCAAAAATGTGAAGGGACCAATGATCAGGGGTGCCGATGCCAACCTGAAAACGGCCAGATCTTGACTTTAGGAAAGTGACCTAGATGCCGGTAATGTTGGGCAAAGGAAAGCTGCTCCTCATTAACGCTATTTTGTCGAAGAGTTCTCCAACACCCAGACTCGCCCAGAGAATCAGAACACCAAGAACCACTTTTACTATCGTCACTGCTTTGGCACTGACAAGCCTCACGAGTGCATCTATTGCCGGCAAGTAGTAAACGGACGAGGCGGCAAAAATAATGACGCCGAAAAAGGGGTCGTTTCCCCAAAACATATTCACAAACCCGATGGCGGAACAAACAACGCCAAAAATCAAACCAATCGCCATTAGGAGTGCCTGGTTCGTCAATCTGATCACCATTTACATCCTGTTATCGAAAATTGGCGGGAGAAGCATGATGTGAGGGCTTGACCTGCCCCCACCGACTGGTTCGTTGTAAATGTTTAGGCTTATTGAATGATTCACTCTTCTTTGTAATCTTCATCGAGGATCCCCTTGGCTTTTAGCTCCTTGGTTAGCTTTTCTAGCCTTACAAAGGCCGCCACACCCAAAAGGCCAAACACAAAGCCCACTACTCCCAATCCCTCCATAAACTTCTCCAGTTAAATCTTTCTTCCTAACCTACTACGAATAGCGGCTGCTGTTAGCTTGTTTAAAATCAGCTTCTGATGCGTGACAGCAGTATCACTGGTATCAGCAGGAGGCTTTTACCTCCCCGGCGGCCTGCAAAATATCAGCAAGACAAAAAATGTGTGTGGTCGATACGTGTAATCACACTATAAATGTGTATAGCGCAGACAGACGCCGATTCAGGCAGCGAGCGTGTATACGGCCAGAAAGGGCACTGAGGGAAATGGCGGAGCGGACGGGACTCGAACCCGCGACCCCCGGCGTGACAGGCCGGTATTCTAACCAACTGAACTACCGCTCCAGGTAGACAATGCGCATTGCATCGGTTGCTACTTGCCTCTCTATCGAGAGAAATGGTGGGTGATGACGGGATCGAACCGCCGACCCTCTGCTTGTAAGGCAGATGCTCTCCCAGCTGAGCTAATCACCCCCTGACAAGAGATCGGCATTATAGGGATCGAACTCACACTGTCAATGCGCTTTGGGGCGTATTTCAGGTCGTTAAGAGGCAGGCGCGCACCACTAAAGCGTGTAGAATCGCCGACGATTTTGGCTCCAGCCTCGAGAAAACCCCAACGATGGAACTCTATAAAGATTTTCGCTTTGAAGCGGCCCATTTACTCCCAGAAGTACCCCAAGGCCACAAGTGCTCGCGCTTGCACGGGCACTCATTTAAGGTGCGCATTACCCTCTCGGGCGAAATGAATCCCAAAACCGGTTGGATCCTGGATTTTGACGACATCCGACAGGCTTTTGAGCCGCTTCTGGAGCAGCTAGACCATCACTACCTCAACGAGATCCCGGGCCTAGAGAACCCGACCAGCGAACATCTGGTTCAGTGGATATGGCAACGCCTTAAACCTGCCCTGCCCGAGCTGACTGAGGTGGAAATTAGCGAAACTTGCGATACCGGTTGCCGATATCGCGGGGATTAAATCGAGCAGCGGGCAAAATAATTTAAAAAAAGTGGCTCGAGGCTATTGCATAAAATTAACATTCTGTAGTAGCGGTCCCGCTTTTGTTATGCACAAAGATGGGGCGACAGTAATAACAATGTAATTTAACGATGAAAGCCCACAATCACGCTGATAAAAATTCTATAAGTAAATGTATTTATTGAATTAATTTGTCATGGTCAAAATTTAACCAATTTGACACCAGTGACGGGCTCCTTGCCTCAAGTGGCATATTGAACAAATTATCCAATGAGTTATCCACATAATCTGTGGACAGTTTTGATGGGGCATCAATCGCATACCGGGGCAATATCTTCCAGCAAATGCCGCCGTATCGCCTCATTCACCAGCCCCGGCTGATCAACGTGTAACCAGTGGCCTGCTTCTGGCACGGTCTGAACACTGCTATGCGGGAACCGGCGACTGATCTCGGGCAAGTGGTCTGACGTGATGTAACCGGATTTACCACCACGAAGAAACAGCGTCGGTGCTTGGCACTGTTGCTGCCCCGAGGGCGGTGCTCGCAAATGTGGGTATCCCGCAGTCAAGCCAGCGAGATTCAGGCACCATTCGTAACCGACTGAACCGCTCTTGAGACTCATCAGCAAATAAGCGCGCACCCCGGGCTCTGGGATTACCTCCGCCAGCAGCGCTTCAGCAGCCGCGCGCGTTTGACAGTGGCCTGCCTGCACCCGCGCCATCACAGCCAGGATTTCCGCGTGTTGGGCGGGGTACTGCACCGGCGCAATATCGGCAACAACCAAGCGCCCCACCTGTGCGGCATGATTCAGCGCCAGTTGCATCGCTATCTTGCCCCCCAGCGAATGTCCTATCACATCAGCCTCGTCAATGCGGTTGGCGGTCATCCATAGCGACACTTCCTCAGCGTAGGTATCCAGTGACGCCGCAGCCAGCCACGTCGAGCCTCCGTGATCAGGCAAATCCAGGCAATGCACTCTACAGTGAGGCTCAAGCGCTCGCGCTATCCCTCGTAAATTGCTCCCACGCCCAAATAGACCGTGCAATAAAATGACATCGCGGCCCAGTCCACCCGACACCGCTCGGAGCGAATTGTTCATGACTGCCCCTCCTTTGTTAGCATGGGCCTCTGTTTTAAAAGGATCGTCAGCATGCGCAGAATCTCTCTCTCCTCACTGTCCACCCTACCGTTACCACGAACGCGAGTAAAAATCCGGCGGCTGGGTCTGGTGGGCGCCTTGTATGCCGCCCTCACCGCATGCGGCTCAGCCACTGTGGGCGGGGGTTATAACGCGACTACGCCCAACAATGTTTTCGAGTCTACAGTCTTCAATCAACTGGATAGCCGTGTCGTTGTCATCGCCAGCGTCAACCTCGGCGTACCTTCGCGCAACTACCTCGCGAAGCGGGAGCCTTTTGTCGACGCCCGGGTCACCGAGTATCTTGAAAGTGCTGGCTACGACGTCCGCCCTCAAAGAGAGTTCTCACAGCGCTGGAATAACGCCGTACTGATCTACGGAGACCCCGTCGACCCCACCACGGGCCGGGTAAATCAAAAATCCTTCATTCAAATAGTGCAAGCAGTCCGAGACCAGCTGCGACAGCAAACCGACATCGGCAGCATTGTTTTCACCGATATCATTGAAAAAGATGTCTATTACGAGCAAGGACTCAACCGCGTGACCCGCTTCGACGGTGTCACGCGAAAGCCGGCTATCCAGGGCGCGGGTAGTGGAGTCACCGCAGAATTTGATTGGGCGCGGGCCGTATCAGCAGCCAGCATCCGAGTTGCCTGGTTCAATATGGATCTCGAGCGCCTGTTCTCTGGCGAAGGCGGCATAGAGGTGACCGACGCCGTAGACACCCGAAGCGGGACGGCTTTCGTGCGCCGCAGGGATGTGCTCGAAAATGAAAACCACATAGACGAGGGCATTGCGATTGCATTTCACCCCGTCATACCGATGAAGAACTGGCCAGGTAACCCCTGACTACGTCAGGACCTCCAACCCTCTCTCAATGCACCACATCGCGGACAGGCCGCCCAATACAAAAATGGGCACGGGACGCAGGGCGGCCATGCGGCTCGCGCCTGCTAATCTCGCGCCGGCAGCGAACAGCACAACGAGTAACGCGATAAAGGTCAGTTGACCCAGTTCGATCCCGATATTGAAAGCCAGTAACGCCAGCGGAACGTTCGACTGGGGCAAACCGGTTTCGGCCAAAGCGCCGGCAAAACCCATGCCGTGGAGTAGACCAAATCCCGCCGCCAACCACCAAGGTTGACGCCACAGCGCACCCCCGCCATCCTCACGCGCCAACTCCACCGCAAGCACGTAAATCGACAGCGCAATCATAAATTCAACCAACGCTACCGGATACTCAAATACGCCAAGCGTTACCATGGCGAGCGTAATGCTGTGCCCCACGGTGAAGGCGGTCACGGTGAGTACTAATCGACGGTTCCAGCCGACCAAAAAAAGAAGACCCATCACAAAAAGCAGGTGGTCCGGGCCCTCCCAGATGTGCTCTGCACCCAGCTCAATGTAATCGCGTGTGACGCTACCGGCGGTACCCTCAACGGGCACCACAAAGCGGGGCTCAGCCGCCGTGAACACGGCTTGATGAAAAATATCCTGCGTCAGATAGAGTCGAAGCAAAGCGGAAGACTGGTTATCCCCCAACCCACTCACCGATAGTGTCTTCCCCACCAAACCGTCAGTGCAGGACAAGTCCATCTGCATGAGCACACCGGTGCCCTCCTGAATCCACGGAGAAGTGGAGGTGATCTCACAATCAGCCGGAAAGACCGGCTCCATGGGCACCGCGGATACCTTCTGTATCGGCGTCTTCCAGGTCGCGTTAAAACTATTCTCGGAGAGCTGTCTAATTTCGAGAAGCGAGGGCGCGAAGCGGTGCGCAGATACCGCTGAGGAAAAAAGAGCGACGATCAGTAGCAACCAGATTCTCATGATCGCCTCACCTCATAGCGGGCCATCGCGCTTTCCACCCAATCCTGAATCGACTGTGCCTCAGCCTCGCGGATCAGATCTCGCCCTATTCGCTCGCGTACTTCCTCCAACGCGAGGGTGCGCGGAGCTGCAAATGCCTGCACATAAACGTAATGCTGGCCAAAAACAGACGCTATTGGGCCAAACCATTGATTAGTCTCGACGCTAAGCGCGCTCAGCTGCTCGGTAAACACGCCCCCAAAAACGCGCGTTATCTGATCTGGGCTCTGCCTCGAAAATTCATAACCCGATAAAAAAGGCGCACCGAGCAAGCGTGCTTCGGCGGGGCCCAGCTGTTTTGCCTCTATCTCAGCCACAACCCCGCTCATCTCGCTACTGCGATCCGGAGAGAGAAATACATGACTGAACGAGTAGCGCTGCGGCTCACGCCAGGCCGCCAGATCGCGCTCGTATCGTGCCTCCACCTGCTCGTCGGTGGGAGACGGCGCTGGACGAGTCGCCACAATCAAGCGCTCCATGATTTGCACCAAGCGGCGCCGAATCACCTCATCAGTCAGGTGTAGCCGCAACGCATAGCCCTGCTCTATCAGTTCGGCGTCGCTAGCCTGAGTGCGGGCGTCCAGAAAGCGCATATTGCGGATGATGCGCTGCTCAACCGCAACGTCGCGATAATGAAGCTCTCGCGCGAGGGCTTCTCTAAAGAGCAGTTCGTCTCGCAGTTCCGTGTCGATAAAGCGCTCCAGCACCGCGGGGCTCACCGAGCCTTGGGCAAATTGCGCATAGTTCTGAACCATGGCATCTAGCCGCTCGGCACTCGGAGGGCCCAGCACTGGCTTGGGTGGAGGGAAAGCCCATTGGCTTGCAAGAAACAAACCAATGCCCAGCAGGAGAAACTGCAGCCAGGGTCTTTTGAGCACGCTCATACTAGTAACACCGTGATAGTCAAGCGCAGGCTAAAAATGACTGACGAAGGCGTCTAAAGACTCCTCCGGCAACAGCTTGCTTGGACCTTCTCGCGTCCCCAAGTAAAGAAAACCCACCACCTGATCACCCGCAGCCCCCCCGAGCGTCTCGACCACGAGAGGGTCCGTCGCGTAGCCGCCCGTGCGCCAGATGCAACCAAAGCCAAGAGATTCCGCGGCGATCTGCGCAGCTGCCAGAGAGGCAGCAACAGCGTGCGCCTGTTCGTCACGACTGATGGTGTCGTGCTCTACCGCGTGCAGCAATCCCGCGATAATGAGCGGGGCTCGCATCGGCGCGTTAGCGGCTTTATCGAGCTTTGCTGAGTCAGAGACACCGCGCAACTTGAGGCTGTCGACAAAACAGTCGCCCAATGCCCGTCTACGCCCACCCTGAATCACGACATAACGCCAAGGCCGGAGCCGGCCATGATCAGGGGCCCGCAGCGCGGCATGCAGAATCTTTGCCACCGCTTCGGCGTCAGGACCAGGTTCAATCAGACGGGCGTGAGAGTTACGGTTTAGCAGTGTATCGAGAACAGACATGGCGGCTTCGTGAATGATGTTTGAGTAGCTTAACAAACTGCGAGAGGAATCAAACGATACGCCATTCCTCTGGCACTGAGGCGCGCACACGGATAGCGCGATCTCCGAACAAGACGCTGTTGTCGGTAACCGTGACATCAGCGTCGGTGAGCACGCCCTCGTCAAACCGGTACAGGGGTGACCATTGGCCCGACAGCCGTGAAGCCTCGATCGCGTCTTGGGCTGCGGTGCTTGCTTCTTGTTGGCGACGCCATGCCGTCATGGCCTTCTGTCCGTGATGCTTCGCGAGGAGTGCTTCGGTGGTTAGGGGGCTCAACAGTGCCGCCGTGGCATTATTGCCGCCGAATCCTTTGCTATTGATCAGGGCGTAGTCGATGTCTTCGCTTCCCCTCTCATCCAGCGCAAACGCGAGTCTCTCCGTCACCACGTCTTCGGCAATCGCGTCAATACTCTGAATTCGCGGCACCCTATTGTGCTGCCAAATGCCCAGCATCGCGGTGAGTTGATCTCCGGCAGCAGCGCCCAGTGAATGCCCCACATAACTCTTAATGGCCGCCACCGGCCACTCATCCACGCCATAGGCTTGAGCCACTTTGCTCAGCAATGTCGATTCCGTGACGCGGTTCTGAGGCGTTCCCGTGCCATGGGCCTGTACCATCCCACGGCGTCGAAGCCGTTCGTCACCCAGAATGGCGCGCGTGGCCGTAACCGCCTCAGCCACCGTAAGGTAATTGCCGGCACCCGGGCCAGAGATCGATTTCTTGGCCCCGTCGGCCCTGACACCGACGTAGGGCGCAGCCGCCAGAATCGGCGCGCCGAGTTCCAATGCCAACGCATCGTCCATCAACACAACCACCTGCGCGGACTCCGCCATTGTGAATCCACAATTGTTACCAAACGGCCTGCAGGCACGACGATGGTCTATCGAGGCTAGGTCTGACTGACCGTCGAGCTGGCGCAGGCCCTTATCGGTCGCCAGCGCACCCATGGCAACGTATCCGTCCATAACCTCTACATTCACCGGTGCCTCGGCCGCACCCACCACCGCCACGCGGGAACGCCCGCTGCGGATGTCCTCAATGCCCAGCCTCAGGTTGTAGAGAAAAGTGGCGCAGGCGCCCAACGCCGGTCCCGTAGCGCTGAAACTGCCCAGCACATAAGCGCTGATAAAGTCGCCGGGCATTTCCGCGAAGCCAAAAGGGCACTGCTTTGACGTGACGCGACGCCCTAGCAAGCGCGATCGCAACATGCCGCCAGTGCCTGACTCATCCAGTTGCCCCATGGCGCTGGAGACATAGACGCTGATCGCATCTCCGGGCACTTTCGACGTGATATCGGACCAATCGATCCCGAGATCAGCAAGCGCGTCAGACATGGCAAAAATCGCCATCTGCACGGCACGCGGATGACTGCGAGAGGGGTATAAACGACCGGGATCAAATCCACTGGGGAGCTGTCCCGCGGCACTCACCTCAAAGGGTCGGGTACTGGGTAACAGCACCTCAGTCCGCTCTGGAACTGAGACTGTGACCGTTTTGCCATTTAGCTGCTCTGAGATCGCGCCCGATACCGTGCCGTCAACCATGCCTCCTGGATTGAACTCAAACGCCGCAGGGGCCGCACCCGGGAGCGTCTGTGCGCGTCGGTGCCAACTCACCGCCCGATGGTCAAACCACTGCGGCTCAATTTCTCTGATCAAAGTGTGCCGGAGAATGGCGTCGGTATCGGCCGCGTCCATCATTTGCCCAAGGGCACTCTCGGTCGCACTGCGCTCAGCCGCAGAGATCGAGTCCCACACCATCCTCTTATATGCGTGTCGGCGAGAGGTTCTGCCCGCGCTATTGACGCCGCCGGCGGCCACCATGATGGGAAGTCTGAGCATACTGTCTCCAAATGCAGTTACGACAAGCGCCTACGCTAACGACATTGGGGCGTCAGATGGCCGCTGATCGCTGCGCTTACAGTGCTGCGGGAGTGTACGCTGGACAAGCGCAAAAACTATGCGTATACAGCCATTTATTATGCACATATCGCCACTTTTAGCATCGCCCTTTCGCGTTGCCGCACTGGTACACGAGCACATGCTGGCGTCTTCCGTCACCCTGCCCATGGAAATTCTGACCGGTGCAGCGCAAACCAAAAGCCAGCGCTCGGTGCAGACTTTGCAGTTCGAGTGTTTTAGCTCTAGCGGTGGCCTGCTCGTTACGCAAAGTGGGCTCACCATCGCCACCCAACCACTGGACGCCATCGATCACATCGACCTCATGATCATTCCCGCTATCTGGCGTCATCCGGGTCGCGTGATTCGCAAGCATCCCGATCATATAGAGCGAATCTCAGCGCACGTAGCCCAAGGCGGGCTGACAGTGAGCGTTGGCTCGGGTACGTTTTTACTGGCAGAGACAGGCACCATGGCGGGTCGCTCGGTCACCACCCATTGGCAGTGGTTTGACACTTTCGCAGCCCGTTATCCCGCTATCCAGCTGGAGCGACAGCAACTTATTACCCAGTCCGGCCCCATCTATTGCGTCAGTAGCGTCAACTCGGTAGCCGACCTGATGGTTTACCTCTGCTCAGAAATTTTTTCTATGCGGGCCGCCAGGCACATCGAGAACCAGTTTTCTCCCGAAATCAGACAGCGCTTTTCACCCTCAACCGTGGGGGCTCCCCGCGAGCTGCATGGAGATGAACTGGTGGCTGATGCGCAAATTGAAATCGCCAAAGATCTCCGTGGCATACCATCAGTGCCTGATCTCGCTGCCCGATTCGGGGTCAGCGCGCGCACCCTGTCTCGCCGATTTAAAATGGCCGCGGGTCTCTCTATTGGCGATTACGCGCTGCGGCGACGCCTCGACGAGGCGCAATCGTTACTCAGACGGACTAACCTCTCGGTTACCGAAGTGGCGTTTGAGGTGGGTTTGACAGATCCATCGCACTTTACCCGCGTGTTCAGAAAACAGCTTGGCTTAACGCCCACCCGTTACCGAGCGGCCGTGCGCGAAAAAGCGTTTTCCCCGGACCCGCATTCGGGCTGAACTTGCAGGCATGCCGCGGTTGGGGCTAAATGCCCGCCCCGACGCACAACTATGAGGATCAACCGTGAGCGACGTATTGATTATTGGTGGCGCCCGAACGCCCATGGGCGGACTGCTGGGAGACCTCTCGGAGGCTACCGCAAATGAATTGGGAACGACCGCCATCGCCGCCACACTGGAGCGCACCGGGGTCGCACCGGAGGCGATCGATGAAGTGTTTATGGGATGCGTGCTCCCAGCGGGATTAAAACAGTGTCCTGCAAGGCAAGCGATGCTAGGGGCCAACATACCGAGCAGTACCGGCGCCGTGACGATTAACAAGGCCTGCGGTAGCGGCATGCAGGCCACCATATTTGGCGCAGACAGTATTACCGCCGGCACTAACCAACTGGCCATCACGGGCGGTCTCGAGAGTATGTCCAATGCCCCGCAATTACTGCTTACCGGCCGCAAGGGGCAACGGCTGGGACACTCCCAACTGTATGACCATATGTTTTACGACGGGCTCGAAGACGCTTACACCGGTGCCGCGATGGGCACATTTGCGCAGAAAACCGCTGACGAGCATGGTCTGACCCGAGAAGAGATGGACGCCTTCGCCATCGAGAGCCTGACCCGTGCGCAGCGCGCAATCGACCAAAGCCTGAACAGTCAGGAAATTGCGCCGGTGACAATACGCACGCGACGGGGTGAGCACTGTGTGTCGATTGACGAGCAGCCGCACAAGGCGAATTTGGAAAAGATTCCGCAGTTGCGCCCTGCCTTCGCCAAGGATGGCACGATTACGCCTGCTAATTCGAGCTCGATTTCCGACGGCGCAAGCGCATTACTGCTCGCCAGTGAAGCCGCAGCAGCGTCACACGGCTTGACGCCACGGGCGCGCATCATCGGCCATACAAGACACAGCCTGGCGCCGGAATCCTTTACCTTGGCGCCGATCGGTGCAGTGGAGAAGCTGCTCGCCAAAACAGGCTGGTCGGCATCGGACGTCGACCTTTGGGAGGTTAACGAAGCGTTCGCCATGGTAACGATGCTCACGATGCGGGCTTTGGATCTTGACCCCGCCTGCGTCAACGTCCACGGGGGCGCTTGCGCTCAGGGACATCCCGTTGGCTCAACGGGATCACGCATCATTGTTACGCTGATGCATGCACTGGAGCATTATGGCAAAAAGCGAGGCATTGCCGCGCTCTGCATCGGCGGTGGTGAAGCAACTGCCATGGCCATTGAACTGATCTAAATCCACAACGCGAATAACTGACATGCTGAGTGACATTCCAACTCTGCTCGACGACATCAGCGCAGGTCGAATGGTGATCCTGATGGATGATGAGGATCGGGAGAACGAAGGCGACCTGATCATTGCGGCGGAAAAAGTCACGCCTGAAATTATCAATTTTTTCGCAACAGAAGCCTGTGGTCTGATCTGTATGCCGATCACACCGGAGCGTGCCCGACTCCTTAAGTTACCCCTGATGGTGCGAGACAATCGATCGCAACACGAAACCAACTTCACCGTGTCAATTGACGCAACCGAACAGGTAGCGCCGGGCGTGAGTGCGGCGCAAAGAGCGCACACCATCCGGGCTGCTATTGCAGCGCACGCAACGGCCAAAGATATTCGACAGCCGGGTCACATTTTCCCCTTGGTGGCAAAACCCGGAGGCGTGCTCAAACGGGCGGGTCATACCGAAGCAGGTGTTGATCTAGCACGCATGGCCGGACTCGCACCCGCTGCTGTCATTGTCGAGATTATGAATCCAGACGGCACCATGGCACGCCGCCCTCAGCTGGAGGTTTTTGCAAAAGAACACGGCCTCAATATGGGGACCATAGCCGACCTGATTGAATACCGGTCCCTGCACGAGCAGTCGGTGGAGCTACACAGTGCCGAAGCAATTCATACCGAGTGGGGGCAGTTCCAGCTCCACACCTTTCGGGACCTCATCGACGATACCCTCCACTTTGCGCTGAGCCTCGGAAATCTTGAGGAAGCGGGTGCAGTACCGGTGAGAGTGCAACCGATCAGCACCCTGAGAGATTTACTCGGCACACAGATGGGCCCTTCTAATGGCGGCGGCTGGTCCTATCGCGCGGCCATGCGCTACGTCGCAGACGAAGGCCGCGGGGTGGTCGTTCTGCTGGGCGGAACTGAGACATCGAACTCCGTATTGGAGGATCTCAATCATTTACTCCACGAGGAGCAGCGCCCGCAGCCCCCTCAAAATTATCGCCTCATTGGTACCGGCGCTCAGATATTACGGCACCTCGGTCTTAGTCAGATGAAGCTGATGTCAGCGCCGCTGCACTTCAACGCACTCTCGGGCTTTAATCTCAATGTCTCGGAGTTCGTGGCCTCTCCCCCACAGTCAAGCTAACGCGACATGCCTCTCAGTATCAGCACCGGGGAGGCAAGTGTCCTCAGCGATGAAAGGTGACCACCTCCGCCAACCCAGCGCGTTCTGTCCGAACCTCGTTCACGGCCGTGTCCGTGGGGTACCCAAAGGACATACCAAACATGAGTTGCTCATGATCGCCGAGGGATAGCGTCGGCCGAATCACATTCGCCAGAAAAGCCAGTGCCGTTTGCGGGCAGGAACCGAGGCCATGGGCGGTAAGCCCCAACATAACGGTTTGGGCATACATCCCAAGATCGCACGCCTCTCTCA
>Ga0255781_10002472_pt1 | contig 14710 bp, 10 predicted proteins | sample 101ome_21_FD_179979 | JGI IMG/M metagenome (GOLD analysis project Ga0255781, IMG submission 179979) | Coastal salt marsh microbial communities from the Groves Creek Marsh, Skidaway Island, Georgia - 101413BT metaG (version 2) | ecosystem: Environmental > Aquatic > Marine > Intertidal zone >...
GCGTAGCGCAGCCTGGTAGCGCACCTGTTTTGGGTACAGGGGGTCGCAAGTTCGAATCTTGCCGTCCCGACCATCTTCAGAAAAATTAGGATTGCGATAATCGAGTAATTTGAGTGCTCGCAAACTAATTCGTGATTCACTGATTATTTTGCGAATTGCCCGCACAAACGCTATACCACTCCATATGGTAGAATTTTTTTTTGACCCCCAAATTGCAGGGGACAGACTGCTGAGTGAATCACCTATCAACTAAGGGTTCGTTCAAGTTCCGCATCGTTTGATACTCTTAAGTGCCTTAAAAAAAAGAATTTCTGAGAGTAGATGATAAAAGTTAACCATTTAACACGTTTGGTCACGCTAGAATACCGCAACTACCAAAAAGGATGGTCAACTGATAAATCCACAAAAAAGCTAAAAAAAAGTTATTGACGATGACAGGTCTTCTACGTCACTTAGTATAGGCCGATGGGGCAGCACACTAAATGTAGTAGCATTCACAATGAATGACCCTAGCATTACATGGGTACATGCAATTCGCGTGGCACTGACGTTTTTGTGCGAAGACACGAAATAAAAAACACATTTGACGGATTTAGGCGGAATAATGAAAATTGAACGTAAGTTTACAAAAGCAGGGCAGGACGCATACGCAGATATCGAATTTATCAAAACGTCCTCGGAAATACGTAACCCAGATGGGACGGTGGTGTTTTATCTCGATGAAGTAGAAGTTCCAAAATCGTGGTCGCAGGTAGCAAGTGATGTAATCGCACAAAAATATTTCCGCAAGGCGGGTGTGCCTGTTGCCTTAAAAACCGTTCGAGAAAAGAATGTGCCGGAATTTTTGTGGCGTTCTGTCGCAGAGAAGGCAGAAACTGAGAAAACTGGCGAAACATCCGCTAAACAAGTGTTTAATCGTTTGGCTGGTGCGTGGGCATACTGGGGTTGGAAGGGTGGCTATTTCACCACCGAGGAAGACGCGAGCGCCTACTATGACGAAATGCGCTACATGTTAGCGAACCAAATGGCCGCACCTAATAGTCCACAATGGTTCAACACGGGTCTACACTGGGCATATGGGATCGACGGCCCAAGCCAAGGCCACCACTATGTTGATTACAAAACAGGGAAGTTGGTTAAATCAAACAGCGCCTATGAACACCCACAGCCCCACGCATGCTTCATCCAATCTGTTTCTGACGATTTGGTGAACGAAGGCGGTATTATGGATTTGTGGGTTCGTGAAGCACGTTTGTTTAAATACGGCTCTGGAACAGGCACAAACTTCAGCTCACTTCGTGGTGAGGGTGAGGCTCTGTCAGGAGGCGGTAAATCCTCTGGCCTTATGGGCTTTTTGAAAATTGGCGACCGTTCGGCGGGTGCAATCAAATCAGGCGGCACAACACGCCGAGCAGCCAAAATGGTTATTTGTGATGCCGACCACCCAGACATCGAAGAATTCATCAACTGGAAAGTGAAAGAAGAGCAAAAAGTTGCGTCAATCGTCGCTGGTTCGAAAATGCATGAACAGCGTTTGAATGAAATCTTCTCGGCCATTCGTGCCTGGGACGGCAGCACGGAAGACGCCGTTGACCCAGCTAAGAACGAAACACTTAAAAAAGCCATTCGTGAGGCGAAAAGGGTTGCAATTCCAGAGACGTATGTGAAACGCGTATTAGATTATGCGCGGCAGGGATACACATCAATTGAATTCCCAACATACAATACCGATTGGGATTCAGAGGCCTATGCATCCGTTTCTGGTCAAAACTCCAACAACTCTATTCGCGTAACAGACGCGTTTTTGAAAGCTGTCGAAGAAGATGGCGATTGGGATTTGATCCGCCGCACAGATGGCAGCGTTGCAAAAACCATCAAGGCCCGTGATCTCTGGCAGGACGTTGGGCATGCCGCTTGGGCCTGTGCCGACCCAGGTATTCAATTCCACGACACTGTGAACGCATGGCACACATGCCCTGAAGATGGCGAAATACGCGGATCGAACCCATGTTCGGAATATATGTTCTTAGACGACACCGCATGTAACTTGGCTTCCATGAACCTTTTAACCTTCCTTAGGAATGGGAAGTTTCAGTCAGACATTTACATGCACGCCACACGCCTTTGGACCGTAACATTGGAAATCTCGGTTTTGATGGCGCAGTTCCCATCAAAAGAGATCGCACAGCGTTCTTATGATTTCCGCACACTTGGCCTTGGTTATGCAAACATCGGCGGATTGTTGATGAACATGGGCTTTGGCTATGACAGTGATGAAGGTCGCGCGCTGTGCGGTGCATTGACTGCAATCATGACGGGGGTGTCCTACGCAACATCTGCAGAAATGGCGGCAGAATTGGGAACATTCCCAGGCTATGCCAAGAACGCGGGGCATATGTTGCGTGTCATACGCAACCACCATCGCGCAGCACAAGGTGCGACAGACGGGTATGAGGCATTGGCTGTCAAACCAGTCCCATTGGATCATGCGAACTGCCCAGACAAATCATTGATCGATTTGTCACTTGCCGCATGGGACAATGCATTGGCACTGGGTGAAAAACACGGCTATCGGAACGCACAGGTATCTGTGATTGCCCCAACTGGTACAATCGGGCTGGTCATGGATTGTGACACAACAGGTATCGAACCAGATTTTGCGCTCGTAAAATTTAAAAAGCTAGCAGGCGGTGGTTATTTCAAAATCATTAACCGTTCAGTTCCGTCTGCATTGGCAAAATTGGGTTATGGCAGCTCCCAGGTCGAGGAAATCGTCTCCTACGCTGTGGGTCATGGAACAATAGGCAATGCGCCTGTGATCAACCACACAAGCCTGATCGGCAATGGATTTGGCAAGACAGAGTTGGATAAAATTGAAGCCGCCTTAGGAACAGCATTCGACATCCGGTTCGTGTTCAATCAATGGACTCTGGGAGAAGAGTTTTGCACCAAAGTGTTGGGCATTCCCAAAGAAAAGCTTAACGATCCATCCTTTGATATGCTACGCCACTTGGGCTACACGCGAACCGACATTGACGCAGCAAACGACCATGTTTGTGGGACAATGACTCTCGAAGGGGCACCGCACCTGAAAGAAGAGCATTTGCACATCTTTGACTGTGCAAACCCATGCGGCAAAAAAGGCAAACGCTACCTATCGGTCAACAGCCACATCACGATGATGGCCGCGGCACAGTCGTTCATCTCTGGTGCGATTTCAAAAACAATCAACATGCCAAATGATGCAACAATCGAAGATTGTCAAAGGGCGTATGAGCTAAGCTGGTCATTGGGGACAAAAGCGAACGCGCTGTATCGCGATGGGTCAAAATTATCACAACCATTGGCAGCCGCATTGATCGAAGACGATGAGGACGCAGCGGAAATCCTGGAAACAGGAACCCCGCAAGAGAAAGCCGCCGTGATTGCAGAAAAGATCGTGGAAAAGGTCGTGATCAAAGAGATCATCAAAACCGAACGTGAAAAAATGCCAGAGCGTCGCAAGGGGTATACGCAGAAGGCAATCGTGGGTGGTCACAAGGTTTATCTGCGGACAGGTGAGTATTCCGACGGGTCCTTGGGCGAAATCTTTATCGATATGCATAAAGAGGGCGCAGGCTTCCGCGCAATGATGAACAACTTTGCCATCGCAGTATCGGTTGGTTTGCAATACGGTGTTCCACTAGAGGAATTCGTAGACGCCTTTACATTCACCAAGTTTGAGCCATCGGGCATGGTGCAGGGTAACGACAGCATCAAAAATGCAACATCGATCCTTGACTATATCTTCCGTGAATTGGCTGTCAGCTACCTGGATCGAACGGACCTAGCACACGTCAAACCAGAAGGTGCAAGCTTTGATGATCTACACAAAGGTGATGAAAGCACGAACGTTGTCGACGTGAGCGAAGATAGCGCAACTAAGTCGCTGGAAATGCTGAAATCTATCAGTTCAACTGGCTACCTGCGTAAACGCTTACCACAAGAGTTGATGACGCTGAAACCAACAGCAGAGGGTGCACCAATGGCATTAGATGTGACAACGGAAGCAGACGCGGTTGTTTCCGCACCTGTTGCAGCACCTGCAACAACAATGGACGAACGTACCAAAGCCAAAATGCAAGGTTACGAGGGTGAAGCCTGTGGTGATTGCGGCAACTATACGTTGGTACGCAATGGAACCTGCATGAAATGTAACACATGCGGCGCCACATCTGGCTGCAGCTAAACAGGACACGGGGCGGGTGCGCTCGCCCCTGACGATATTCAGGCCGCAGGTAAAAAATTGATCGAGCGGTATAATTATGAGCTTGAATGTCGAAACTCTATAGAGGGCCAGTGGCCCTCTTTTTTTATCCTTAAGCATGTAGAAATTTGCAGCCTTTAATGCTGAATCCCCAAGAATATCATGTGACCGCAAATCATGCGCACACAGAGAAAAATTTATATATAGGCGATCTTCGTAGATCGTGCTTGCCTCGGACACCGTAGGGACTATCTCGCCAAAACATATGGGATAAGTACAACGACCACCATATTGTGGTGACTAGTTATCTGGACCAAGTTCAAAACTTAAGCTGATTTTCACCAATTGCAAAAGGCCATGCGATGCCGCTCCAATTTTACGCATTATCCGCAGTACCCTGATTGTATTTTAACATTGTGAAATGAGCCACGAGGTCGGTTCCATCGGTGGCCAAACTTTAATGTTCAAGCTGTTTTGCCCAAACGGGCAGGGCATTGGATGCCACTTCGCCCCCAATAACCACGATTGCAGAACAGTCTGCCGGCATAGGGGTAGCGCGTTTGTGCGAGAAGTCAGGTTAAATTTGATCAGATTGCAGTTGTTCTTCTATATCGTCGATCACGCGCTGCCACAGTTCTGGGGGATGCGCGCCTGGAACGGCGTGTTGTCCTGCGACGATAAATGTAGGTACCGAATTGATACCTATGTTGCGTGCCGCCTCATCCTTTTGGCGCACTTCGTCCAAATCAGCGTCAGTCAACAACAATTTTCGTGTAACCGCCGCATCCATTCCATTTGTATCAGCGACATCTGCCAAAACGTCGATGTCACTAATATCACGACCCTCGTTGAAATAGGCTTTGAACAAGGCAGATACAATCGGGGTTTGCATACCATCAATTCCCGCCCAATGGATCAAGCGGTGCGCATTGATCGTATTCGGAGTGATCTTGATCCCCTCGAGGTTCATTTTTAGTCCCGCTTTTTCCGCGTGTTCTGCCACGGGCATATAGGCCTTGATCGCATTATCTTTGCCCCCAAATTTTCCCTCTAAATATGCGCGACGATCCATGCCACCTTCTGGCATCTCAGGGTTCAACTGAAATGGATGCCATTCAATCATTAAGGGGTGATTGGGCCGGCTTTCTAATGCGCGGTCTAAATGGGTTTTGCCGATAAAACACCATGGGCAAATGGGATCTGAAAAGATGTCGAGTTTGATCATGTGCTCAGATCCTTGGTTTGTTTTAGTCAGAATGACTTCTAATCCGCTTCGCTTTATTGTGCAATTTTATTCAAGGCAAAGCTGCACTATTTTCCTTGCAACAGTTACCCTAACGCTCAACACAGAGACTCTTTCGTCTCTAAACAAATCTGTATGCCGATATCATCCTCAATACCTCGATTTTTCTGTGCTGAAATTATGCATCATTGCTGCATCTTGCGAAGTAGGATCACGTTTGTTCCGTTTTGTTGAGGTAAATTAATAAGCGATCAAATGGCGCATCTCGCGCAAGGCATTGCGATTGATTTTACCGTTCGAGTTTTGAGGCAGAGCGTCCAGTCGCACATAGGCCTTGGGTCGTTTATAATCAGCCAGATGCCGGCGGGCAAATTCATGTATTTGTGTTTCAACATCTGCGGTCGCCGACGTGTAAAAGGCCACAATAATTTTTGCATCCGTCTTAATATCAACCTCGACACAGGCAAGGCCCGTGACGCCTTTAACTTGTGACAGGCTATTTTCCAACTCGATCGGTGACACGCGAAACCCACCCGCATTCATCATGTCATCCTTGCGACCAGTATAGTAATAAGCACCGTTTTCACCGATGCGCGCGTGATCGCCTGTCAAAAACCACCCATCCACAAAACGGTCCTCCGTTTCATCTGCCGCGTTTAAATATCCCAACATCAATCCTAAATCATCCTGATGAACGGCGATGATGCCTTCCTCACCTGAATTGGCCTCTTGCCTTGGATCATGCACTGCGCGCAGGGAAACCGTGCGTCCCCGTTGCGGCCAACCAAGCGCATGATCCTTACTGGAGCGATGGGGGGCGGAGGATAAGAACGTAGAACACTCGGACATGCCAAAGGCCTCGTAGATATCAACACCCGTTTTCATCCGCCACGTGCTGCGCACCTCGGGTGATAGTTTTTCGCCTGCGGAGAGGACATGACGCAATTTGTGAATATGGAACTGATCAGGTAGCGCTGCATTTAATTTACGAATAACCCCTGGTGCCGCCGCGAATAGCGACACATCATGGCGCGACAACAGAAGCGGCAAAATTTTCAAATCCACATTGGGTTCGGGGATCAGAGCAGTTGCTCCGACGCTCCAAGGATCCATCAATCCTGTACCAAGCGTAAAGGTCCAATTAAACGCACCCGCGTGTAACAAACGATCCTCTACACCCAAATCGTACCAATCACGGATCATCATCCGGCGCGCCCAAATCGCACGATGCGCATGCATAACCGCACGCGGATGTCCCGACGTACCAGAGGTATAAATGATATAGGCCAATCGGTTTTGATCACCGCGATGGAACTGTGCCGCTGGATTTGTTTTAAACGCATCAATCTGTCCAGCATTCAAAACGCGATGCACCGTATCGGGCAGCGCGCATGCCCCGTCGTGAACAATGACAGCAGGATTAATGTCCATGATGATCTTGATAACTTCTGTTTCAGTCAATACACTTGAAGTGGGGACAGGCACCGCACCAATCGCGATTGCGGCCAGATAGGTTACAGGAAATTCAACCGTATTTCCCAAGCGCATCAAAATGCGATCATTTGGTCCAACACCAGATTCCAAAAAACCCTTTGCAACTCCTAAAACATCCGATTTCAGTTGCGCATAACTGATCCGCCGCGCGCCCGATTTGGACACGACACATAACGCAACCTTTTCTGGTAAGATATCAGCATTCGCCAAAACATACTCTGCCATATTGAAATCAGAAGGGCAGGGTGCATGTATGTCTCCAATATCAGGATAGATTTGCATGACGTTGTCCTAAGTCACACGCACCCGATTTGCAAGCCTGCGCTGCAGGAGCTATAGGGTGCAACATGAGTGAGACTGATCCAAAACAACTGATTAAAATTGCACGTAATAATGGTACTGAAGAGTTTGCAGAACCTCTTGATCTGGGATCGCGTGTACGGGATTTGCGCAAAGCGCGTAATTGGACGCTAGAACAAGCGGCACGGCAAGCGGGCCTTGCACGATCCACCCTGTCAAAAATTGAAAATGGACAGATGTCACCAACTTATGACGCGTTGAAAAAACTGGCTGTTGGCTTGGATATATCGGTCCCACAATTGTTCACTCCGCCCATCAAGGATCAGATCAATGGACGCATGGTCATTACAAAGAATGGTCAAGGAACGGCGCACGCAACAGCGACTTATGAACATGAATTGTTGGCCGATGGTTTAACCAAAAAACAAATGCTGCCATATCGCGCGCGGGTTCGCGCACGCTCAATTGATGAATTTGACGGTTGGGTACGCCATGATGGTGAAGAATTCCTATATGTCCTGACAGGTGTTGTACGCCTATATACCGAGTTCTACGAACCAATCGAAATGCGCCGCGGGGATACGGCATATTACGACGCAAGCATGGGTCACAATGTTGTCTCGCTCAGCAACGAAGATGCTACAATTCTATGGGTTACCGCCCTAACATAATTGTTGCGTTTGGTAGTATACTTTTCGGCGTAATCGTCGTACTTACTTTGACATTTTTACTTGGTTTTCCTTGGACTGTCATCCTGGGCTTAACTTGGCAGGCTCCAACGGCACAAATCACCACTAAGACTGAAAATATCTTCATTTTCTGATCCGTTATTTCTCGCTCCACCACACATCAGGAAAGAAACCAATGTGATCCCCGTATATGGGTGTATTGCTTGGAAATTTCAGGTGTGATTTATGTGCAATACGGCTGGGTCCATTGTGATAAATCGGAATGACATAGCGCCCTGCCGTGAGGACACGATCCATGGCGCGCACGACGTCTAAAAATTGCTGACGTGTCTTTGCGGTATTTAGGCCATCGATTAAAGCATCCATCGCGGGTGATTTCAGGCCCATCAAATTCCGAGTGCCTTCCACATCTGCATATTCTTGCCCCCAATACAAACGTTGCTCATTACCTGGTGAAAGCGAAAGTGAGCGCGCAAATGGTGTCATATCAAAATCCAACACCTTGCGTCGTTCGGCGTATTGGGCGCCATCTACCAAGTCAACTTCCACAGAAATACCCAAACGGGAGAGGGCGTCCATATACAATTCAACGATGGATAAATATTCTTGGGCACCCTGACGCAGTAGGATTTTAAACGACACGGGTTTACCCGCAGGACTGGTTAATTGACCATTAATCACACGATATCCTGCCTGATCCAACAATGATGCTGCGCGGCGCATGTTTTTGCGGTTTCGCTCTGTTCCGTCACTGACCGGAAAATGATATCCTGAGATCGTGTCAGGCGGCAATTTATCCAAAAATGGCATTAAGAATGCTGCAACCCCATCTGCGGCGGCCCCATTCCGCATCCCAAGGATAGAATTGCCAAAATAACTTTGGATACGCTCCTGACGGCCACCTGTTTGCGCATCATTTATATATTCAAAATTAAACGCCTCAATCATCGCCTGACGCACACGCCAATCCGCAAATAACTCACGCCGTGAGTTCATGACCAATCCACGCATTCCTGTTGGGCGTTGGTGCGAAATTTCGGATTTGGTCATTGTTCCGTCCTGCATCGCAGGGAAATCATATAGCGTTTCCCATTTTTCAGCGTTGCCCTCGCGTATCATGTCGATATCGCCCGATTTAAATGCCTCAAAAAGAACGGTCGCATCACCGAAGTATTCCAGTTTGATTTCGTCAAAATTGTTTGTGCCTCTACGAAACGCCAAATCGGCACCCCAGTAATCTTTGTTTCGCTTTAGTGAAATACTGCGCCCTGGATCAACATTATCTATGACATATGGGGCAGATGTAATTGGAACCATATCCAAACCTGAAACTGTGAAATCCGCACCTTCCCATTGCGCCCTTTTTAGGATCGGACGCATACCCGCCAGTAGTGCAAGCTCTGGATTATCTTCGTTAAAGGTAAACCTAACGGACCGTGGTCCTGTTTGTTCGATTGTGTCAATTTTACCCCACAAACCGCGATAGCGCCAATGCCCAACGGTCCCTAACGTTTCGTAGGACCACAGCACATCATCAACAGTAACAGGCGATCCATCAGAAAAACGCGCCTCAGGTCGCAAGCTAAATTCAACCCATTCACGATTTGGTCCCGTTTCAATTGTTTCAGCCAATAGCCCGTATAGCGTAAAGGGTTCATCCCACGAACGCCCCATCAATGTCTCATACGCCCAAAAACGCAATTGCCAAGGCGCACGTCCTTTGATGATGTGTGGGTTCAGCGAATCAAAGCCTCCAACTTCGCCAAGAATCAGTGTGCCGCCCTTCGGTGCATTAGGATTCGCATAAGGGAGAGACACAAAATCTAAACCCAGATCAGGTGCTCCATACATTGAAATCGTGGACTGAGACCCTGCCAATGCAGGATTAGATAAAAATGCTACACCTATGGCGATAGCCTTGAATCGTTGGTGAATCTGGGAAAACTTCATGGGTTTCTCATTCTAGTGAATATGCTCTGTGCATCAGCCTAGTAACCTATTCCAAAGATTTCAAACTTTTAGCTTGGAGAGATCAAAGATTAACGGTATAAAGAAACTACTGCTCGATAGGTTTCTTGCCTGTATGAAACCTGCCTCAATGACTTGGCGCCTGCTTTTGCAGGCGCTTTTTTTTGTCGTAAAGCCGCCAACTGCTTGTAACTGCAGCATAAACACGAAATAAAAAACTTATTGGATATAGCAGTGCGAGGAGATTTAAAGTGGACTTATCAGGAAAACGCGCCGTCATCACTGGATCAACATCGGGAATTGGTTTGGGGATTGCGCGCGCCATGGCAGGTGCGGGTGCCGATATAGTTCTAAACTCTTTCACGAATGCGGACGAGGACCACGCTTTGGCACACGCCTTGTCAGAAGAATTTGGCATTTCAACACGCTATATTCAGGCCGACATGTCAGACCCTGAGCAGTGCCGTACCTTAGTCGAAGAAAGCGCAACCTGCGATATCCTGGTCAACAATGCGGGCATCCAACATGTTGCCCCAATTGATGAATTCCCGATTGATAAGTGGAACGCAATTATTGCAATCAACCTCAGCTCCGCATTCCACACAACGGCTGCAGCCCTGCCAAAAATGCGTGCTGCCGGGTGGGGACGTGTGATCAATATTTCATCCGCACATGGACTAACTGCATCACCGTTCAAATCCGCATATATTGCGGCAAAACACGGTATCATTGGCCTGACCAAAACAACCGCCCTGGAGACAGCTGAACAACCGATCACCGCCAATTCAATTTGCCCTGGATATGTTTTGACACCGCTGGTTGAGGCACAAATTCCTGCCACTATGGAAAAATACGATATGAGGCGAGATGAAGTTATCAAAAAGGTGATGTTAGAACGTCAACCCAGCCGAGAATTCGCAACCGTAGAACAACTGGGCGGAACCTGCGTGTTTTTATCTTCACCAGCCGCCGATCAAATTACAGGAACAACTATAAGTGTCGATGGTGGTTGGACCGCGCTGTAGCAACCTATAATTTTGTTAATTTTATTAATAGAAATTTACTCAGTAATCCCCTAATCACTGCCAAGACCTAAGAAACGAGGCATTGAAAACATTGGCGTTGCTTGGCGATTGGGCAATCGCCACAGCTTCTTTCGTACTATTTTACAAAAGTTTCGGATGGGACATTGACGCTGAATGAACAGCGTTTGTTTTTGGGTCCGAGAAAACGTTTATGTAAGCCTAGAAGCGTAATTTGGAGCGCATTCATGTTCTTCAGGCAACTGTGTTGGATGGCCAGATAGTGCGGGCATGACCACACTGACCACGGATGCTCCGCTCTCTTAAGGCAGTGGAGCGTCTAATCAACGCTTCCATTATTTTAGTCCTTCAATTGGACGACGTCGGAGTCATCAGGTAATTTCGACGGAGGATATACAAGCCCTGCTGAAATCACCAATTTCGCGGCATCTTCTATGCTCATGTCCAGTTCAATGATATCAGATTTTGGGAAAAACAATAAAAAGCCCGATGTCGGATTGGGTGTCGTGGGTACAAATACAGAAATAAGTTGATCACCATCGCCCGCACGTTCGGCTACTTCTCCACGTGCAACGGTGGAAATGAACCCTATCGCCCAAATCCCTCGGCGGGGATACTGTATCATGCAGGCCTTTTCAAAAGAGCGTTCCTGCTGCGCAAATACAGTTTCAGCAATCTGTTTAACACCGCTGTAAATTGAACGCACAACGGGCATACGATGGACCAGCGTTTCGCCATATCGGATAAGTGAGCGGCCAATCAAACCCTTAGCAAGCCATCCGATAAGGGTGGTAAAGAATAAGAAAAAAATCACACCTAGACCGCGAATATTCACTTCAGTCTCGGAGCCAAGAACCCGTTTGATCAGTGCTTCTGGCTGATAAATGTCCGGAACAAAGGGTAAAACAAAACCATCCACCCAGCCTATAACTGTCCATATTAACCAAACGGTCAAACCTACAGGCGCAATAACCACAATCCCAGTCAGAAAACTATTACGCAGTCCCGAGTACCACGGCGTGCGTAGTTTTGGTTGCGGGTCTTGATCGAACATTTGGGTCATGGTTGCCTTCTCTGGGCGTCAACATAGGCAGCAATCTGTTTCGTGACAATGGTCATTCGCCCATTGCACCTGCAATTTCAGCGGCAAGTTGCGCATTGTTCAAAACCAGTGCGATATTGCTGTCCAATGAACGCCCATTGGTCAATTCAAATATTCTCTGTAATAAGAATGGTGTGACGGCCTTAGCTGAAACTCCCTGTGCCTCAGATTCCTTTAGGGCTTGGTCGATGATTGGTTCAATTTCGCCTTGCAGAATTTCTGCGTCCGCAGGAATTGGATTAGCCACAAGTTGCCCACCAGGTAGACCCATGGCAGTGCGCATCTTTTGCGCCTGTGCAATCTGCGCTGGATTATCCATGCGGAGGGGGGCGTTCAAACCGCTGGTGCGCGACCAAAAGGCGGGTAATTCATTTTGTCCATAGGCGATAACTGGCACGCCCAAGGTTTCCAACACCTCTAGCGTTTTAGGAATATCCAAAATCGCTTTGGCCCCCGCAGCAATCACAATGACAGGGGTTTGAGCAAGTTCTTGAAGATCTGCTGAAATATCAAAGCTATGTTCTGCACCACGATGCACGCCACCTATGCCACCTGTCGCGAAAACCTTAATGCCCGCCAAATGCGCTAAAATCATGGTCGCCGCAACTGTTGTCGTGCCTGTTTTCCTATCCACCAGACAAATAGCCAAATCAGCTCGCGACAGTTTGCGCACGCCTTGGGTTTGGGCCAAGATTTTCAGCGCGCTTTGGTCCAAACCAATCTTGATCCGTCCTTCAATCACAGCGATGGTCGCAGGTGTTGCACCATTGAAGCGGACCATATCCTCCACCCGATTGGCCATTTCATAATTTTGTGGCCAAGGCATGCCATGCGTAATGATCGTACTTTCCAGCGCAACGATGGGCTTATTGTTTGCTAATGCAGCTTGGACTTCGGCAGTTATATCAAGTTCATACATCTTACTTTCCTGCAACATGATCTGCGGCGGCGTGAACACCCGCCAAAAGTGCGTCCGTCCGAGAAAATCCGTTTATTTCCGCATGGATATGCGCAGCCACAAAAACATCACCCGCACCTGTCACTTTTGCCAATGTACTCACCTGTCGCACCTGAGCGGTAAGCGTTTGCCCATCCTGCGAGGCATCTGCCACGGGATCAGGCCCATCCGTCACAATCGCGCGGGAGGCCCCTAGTTTGATAAGGGCATTCGCTGCTTCAATCGATGATAAAAATCGAGTATCGCAAATGATTTCTGCCTCGATCCGATTCACGTAAAACGCTGCTTTTCCGCTTTGCAAAAAGCAATTCAATCGTTGTGCTTTGCCTGGGGACGCGGGCACGACGCGCAAGTCACAAACCGAAAATTCGGGCATTGTGGAAATTTGTTGCAACAAGGTTTCTGTTAAATTTCCATCCAATACGGCAATCCCAGAATAGGGTGCGAGGGCCGAACCAAGGGTTCCGTCGCACAGGGGTTGTAATATCTGTGATCCTGCCTGTTCTAACGAATGCGCATCGGCAATCGCGGCAACAACGCCATTCGCATCCTCAATAGCCATATAGACATCTGTGCGAGCGTGTGGATTGCGATAAATCAAATCTGTGCGCATCCCATCGCGATCACAGAATTGGATCAATTCATCCCCTTCGGTGTCCTGTCCCAAACTGGTGATCAGCGCAGGGGACAGGTTTAGATTGCTGAGCGCCTTGGCAATATTATAGGCAACACCACCCGGATATCGGCGAATCTGGCCTGCGCGATCGAACCCGTGTTTCATCTGATCGGGACACCGTCCAATTACATCCCAAAGCACACTACCAATACAAAGTATGTCTATCATTTATTCTGGTACCGAAAACGTCATAGCCGCCCAGTCACTTTGCCAATAAACGCCATTGGCGTGATCTGCCTGATCTTCAACCTCGGTTAGGACCACATGATCAAGCAAATAATCATGCCCTTTCCGCACTGGGATCACAGCATGCCCCATTGAATCACTAGTCAGTTTAAATACATTCACGCTTCCATCTGCAGCCCGTTCAAACACCTCTATTTGACCAACGGCGATAGGATCGCCCAATTTTGTTAGCGTGACAGGCATTCCCTCGATCACATCATCTGTATAGGGGTTTTTTAATGCTGTGAATTCAACAAACAGGCCAAAGGTTTCATCCGCTCCCTGACCATGCCCAATATCAATCAACGCCTTTGAATAACGAAAATACCGTTCGGTAAACCGATCTGTGGGCCATTTGTTTTCCAAATGACGCTCTAATGCCCAACTAGCGTCCTTTTCCTCGACAAACGAAGTAAATTTTTTCAAACCGCGATAGGTGATATTGTCGATTTTCGATACATAAACGAAACGCGCCAATCCTGCTGTGTCGATCACCTGTTGAAAAGCGGGTAAATCCCCCAGACGGGATGTGGCATCAACGCGGGTATCAATCGAATAATAAAGCTCAGACACACGGCGCGTAAAATAGGGAAGGTTTACACCAGCAAACTGGGTTCCATTTATCAGGGAAACTTCAACCTTATCGCCAGTTTCATATTGAAAACTCTCACTATCAAGCCATAGTTCATGTGCGGACGCGACCGTGGAAATTAAAAAAAGACAAAGACTAGAAAGGCCCGAGCATATGCGCCTGTATTCCATTATA
>Ga0255781_10002482_pt1 | contig 14692 bp, 16 predicted proteins | sample 101ome_21_FD_179979 | JGI IMG/M metagenome (GOLD analysis project Ga0255781, IMG submission 179979) | Coastal salt marsh microbial communities from the Groves Creek Marsh, Skidaway Island, Georgia - 101413BT metaG (version 2) | ecosystem: Environmental > Aquatic > Marine > Intertidal zone >...
AGTAGGAGCCGGTTTAGTTGATGTAAAAAATGATGTCAAAATCAGTCGACCTGACACTTTTGGGGATGATGTAATTACACCTCAAGATACTAGAAATCAAGCATTGTTAAATCTTACTCCAGGCTTAGCCGAGTTGTTTAGGCATTTAGTGCAAACCGATCAACTTGGTGCTTTAGAAGCTGTAGAAGATGCAGGCAGTTTTTTTGATTTAATGTATCAGGCTTTCAGAGATATTCTTTGGGACAACGAATCGAAGGCATATATAATGCCAACCATAAACAGTCTTTCGGCTGCTACAAAATATGCAGATTTTAAAACAGCATTCGCTCAAGCAAAAAAATTAAAAAGAATTTTGAATCATGTGGTAATGATTAAGGATAAAAATCCTGACTACGGCGGAAAATATTTTAGGCTAAAAGATATAGAAAGGGTGCAAGAATATGTAGACAAACACCTTGAAGCTTTATCACAATTCAAAGACATAAACATTCTATCACCAGATTACTTTGCTGCACTACTGACAACCGGAAAAATTGAACCAGCTACACTTGCAGAAGTAAGGGCAGCAATGCCTTACACCATGTGGGACTTGGCCGATTACAGTGGTTACGATAGAAGTCAATTTATAGACCCAGGTGCTCAGCCGCCAGAGGATGTTGGACTACCTAATCCGTTAACACCGCCTGAACCCGAGCCTGCTCCTGCAGACGAACCAGAAGATACACCAGAACCCGAAGACGAACCAGAAGATATACCAGAACCCGAAGACGAGCCAGAAGATACACCAGAACCTGAAGACGAACCAGAAGATACACCAGAGCCTGAGGAGCCACAAAGAGGAGACGATCCAGAAGATCTTCCTTACATTTATGATGGCATACCATTATTCCATGTTGGAGGTAAACCTTTGACAGGTAGTGAAATCCTCACATCTCAAGCTATTCAAGAAGTTTTAGATTATTTGATAAACTCAGATCTCACAGATGAGTTTGACGATTGGGCAGGCACACCATGGCCTGGCGATTATGATATGCGTAAAACAATTGATTACTACAATAAAAACATAGGCGGTAATTCAGATGGAGCCTATAGAGGCAGCATTGGAGAATATATAGATGACGAACTTGCTGCTAAAATTATACGTAGATACGAAAAAGAAAAAGCAACAAGAGATGTATAACCTGGTGAGAAATGAACAACCTAGCAATTGAATTACAAAAGCTGATTGATACAGGCAGTAAAAAGTATCCTATGCCTTACAAAAAAGGCAACAGTATCCGTTTGGGCAATGTGGTGATACGTGCAAAGAAAGACGGTTACATACTGTTTGATTGCCAAGAACAAACACAAATTTGTATGACTGTGAGCAAACATGGAGCATTAGCCGCAGCAAAGACCTATCTTGCAAAAAAAGATATACATAAAGTTTTACGTTTAGATCATAACTACAGTAAGCACGATAACGATTGTGCTTTCCATAAGAACACACTGCAAAAGGCAAAAACACAATTTAAAAAAGACATAGCACGAACAAGATTAGATATCAGTGAAGCAGAGCGTGGTTTGCTGATAAATGATTTAGAGGCTATCATCTTTAATTAGATGATAAATAACTTTAACAACCAGGAAAAGATCAAATGCATATATCAGAATTTGGAAAACCAGTAACAGCAAAGTCTCTTAATGAGAGCCTTGCTCGTCGCTTTGGAAACAAAATCAAGTTAGAAACTTATACTCTTGAGCAATTACAAGATGCTCGCAATAAACTACGCACTAAATTAAGTCAAGTTGAAATGACTGAAAACTTTAATTCAGTAGTTGAAAGTGAGAGTTACGCTAAGTCGAAGCTCATGCTAGACATTCTAAATGCTGCTATCACAGAGCGTGGGGATATTGACGAAGCTGTTGATCAAAACAAAGACGGCAAGAATGACTTCAAGGATGTTCAGATTGCACGTTATATGGCTAGCGGTATGAGCAAGCCAGAAGCGATAGCAAAAGTCAAAGGCAAAGAATCAAAAACCGATGAAGGTTATTACGGCAAGAAGAAAAAGAAGCGCAAAATGTCTGAAGGTGCTGAAGATCAAGCAGAGATCGTTATGGCAGCAAAAGAAATGGTTGACCGTCTTACTGGTTGGATGGAAGACACAGCTGAAATGCAAACTGAAAGCATGTTAGAACTTGCTGATGCTATTCGTGATGAAATGGGTTCACAGCAAAGCCAGGCATATGTAGACAGTATCAAACCTGCGCTACAGGATTTATATAATTCAATGGAAGCAGCACGTAGTTCATTGAGTTCGGGTGTTGGCATGCTCACTGGTGAAGAACAAGCTGCACCAATGGGTGTAGAAGAGCCTGTGATTGACGAGCCAGCAATGGAACCTACAGTGGATATGGAAGCACCAGTAGATGACGGTGAAGGCTTTGCAACAGCCGGAGCAGCAGCTGGAGGAGATGAAGCAGCAGGTAGAGCACGTAGAGAGTCTATACAGTTTAACGAAGACAAAGCTGGTGCTGATATTGAAAATGCCTGGAAAGGACATCTAAGCGCGGAATTGGTTGGCCCAGAAGCTCGTGAAGAAGTTAAAAAATTAATACTTGCATATCGTCACCAAATGAAGATTGGTAACAAAGCTGGAGCAATGTTAATTCTTGATACTATTAAGAAAAAGCATGATTGGGCGATGTATATAATAAAAAGTGACAAGTTGCTTGACATCGCACCACAATCTAACATACCGCCTAACCAGTCACGACCAATGTCAACTCCTAATCAAAGAGAAAGCGTTGATCCACGCAAGCTGGCCAACAAACTAGCTAACTCAAAAAAAAAGTAATTGAAGCCTTAGATACAGATATTATGTTTGCAACACTGAGACACCTCAAAAACAAAGGTGTTGCAAGCGTATCTTTCAAGCAGTTAGATAAATTTATGGCCAATAGTGATAGGCAGCAATTTGACTTTGAAACATTCAAAGCAGCGTTTGACAGCGACCCACGTATAAAAAATGTTGTCACAAACTTTGATCAAGACAAAGTAGAATTTAAACAAAGCGAAGTGGATGACTTGGGTGCAGTTGATGCTCCAACGGGAGATGTTGTAGGTGACATGGCAGCTAGAGCTACTGATCTAAGTGCCGAACTATCTTAAATGTTTTATGTCTATAAAGGCAACCTCGATTGCAATCACAATATTGTATCCGAGCACATTAAAAAAAATGCAAGTAGAATTGCAATTTCTGCCACTGATTTAGACATAAAAAAATTCTATTACCTGAGTAAATTACGTAACGAATGGAAAAATCCAGTCACAACATTTATTAATAACAATGAGATTATAATACACCCTGGAATGAAACGTATGCTAGTTGCTCATGCTTATAAGATAAAACATGTGCCATCGATTTTTCTATTAACTAAAAAACCTCATGAAATATTAGAAAAGTATCCTTTTTTGAAGCTAGTAGAGCCTTGTAACGATGTTAACTTTTATAATATGATTGACACAGTTCCAAATTTGTTTCAAGTTAGCGTTAAGGAGCAAGGATACTACATAAACAATTGGGAATCATTTGATAACGATGCTAGACAAGCGTTTAATGATGTTACAAATCATTATGGTAATTTAGTTATAAAGTGTAGGGACAACAATATAATAATAGATGCAGGCAAAAGCAAAACCCATTTGCTTGTTAGCCATCCAAATAAACTTTGGGATAATCTAAAAAAATTATTTGACGAAATTTAATTTTATGTTATAATTATATATGAATAGGAGGTCGTATGACTGAAAGAACACAAGATCAAATTGTGGAGCATATTAAGCTGGTGCTTGAAACTTATGTTGCACCTGCTGTAGCAGGCCACGGAGGAGAAGTCAACTTCTTGGAATACAATAACGGCAAAGTATTGCTTGAACTAAGCGGTGCATGTAGCGGTTGCGCAGGCAGCACCATGACACTGAAATTTGGCGTTGAAAGTATGCTTAAAGAAATGGTTCCAGAAGTAGAAGAAGTAGATGGTATGGACGATCCGTTTAGCACGGTTGATCCTTTCTACACACATGCTCCTTGGATGTTTGAAGACGAGACTCCTTAGTGTCATTGATAATAGAAAAGTATAGTTACGAAAAGTTAAAGCGTGTAGAAGTCAATGGCAAACGTAGATATGCTGCACCTGGTGGTGCTCCTGTAGCAAGTGTTACAACCATCCTAGGTGAAACAAAAGATAAAACACATCTTATCGAATGGCGCAAACGTGTAGGCGAAAAGAAAGCCCAAGAGATCACAACTGAAGCAGCAGGTGTAGGCACAAGGATGCACAAGTATCTTGAAGACTATATTGAGTTTGGAGAATGGCCTACGCCCGGTAGCAATCCTTATGCTCAACAAGCGCACATGATGGCTACACATATTAAAACCAATGCTATGGATGATGTAGATGAAATATGGGGCAGTGAAGTTCCACTTTATGTTCCTAATATCTACGCTGGCACAACTGACCTTGTAGGTGTTTACAAAGGCAATCCATGTATCATGGACTTCAAGCAAACCAACAAGCCCAAGAAACTTGAGTGGGTTGAAGATTACTTTCTACAACTTACAGCATATGCAATAGCACACAACGAAGTTCACGGCACTGACATACGTGAAGGACATATTTTTATGTGCAGTCGTGCAGGCGAGTATCAACAGTTTGACTTATGGCCAGACGAGTTTGCAGAATGGGAACAGGAATGGTGGAACAGAGTATATATGTATTACGAAAAATTTGCATAAATACTGTATGAAAATTACTGAAATCGCCACTCCGTCACAAGTAGAACCACGTAAGCCCAAGTGGTATCAATATATTGACAAGCAACGAGACAAAAAATATATACTTTCTTGTATGGGTCTTTGTAAAAATAAGGACGCAAACAATGATTGTGAACCTACACAGTATGAAATAGATTCAGTCCAAGAGATAAACTTCATTACAGGGATAGCAGTAAATAGGAACCAATCATCGTTAAGTGATAGTCATAGAAGTCGAATAGAAGAGATTATTATAGAAGCCTATTTGATTTGGAAAGGCCTAGGTCTCGATACTATTAGGTAATCATAAATACTACAATAATAGGAGTGTGAGATGGCAGTTGTTCAAATATCAAGGATACAACTTAGAAGAGGTAGAGTAGGAAACAGCAATCCACCTACACTAGCATCTGGTGAAATGGGTTGGGCAATTGACACCCAAGAATTGTTTATTGGTAATGGTGCAGTATCAGAAGGGGCACCTGAAGTAGGTAATACAAAAATTCTTACCGAACGAGACAATCTATTTGATTTGATTGGTAATTTTAGTTTAGGTAAAGACGGCGACAACTACAACATTACAACAGGTGTGTCACCTTCGCAGCCCATAAACAGGACTTTGCAAGCCAAACTAGACGATTATGTTACTGTTAGAGATTTTGGAGCTACCGGGGACGGAACAGATCAAACCGCAGCCCTACAACGAGCACTTTATGAATTATTTTTAGAACAATCTCCTGGATTTAGCAACGTAACATTACGCATTCCAGCTGGAACTTATTTGACTTCTGCAACACTATATGTGCCGCCGGGTGCAAAAATTGTAGGCGACGGAAAAGGCAACACCATCATACAACAAATCAACGGTGTAGATGATTCTGTATTTGCAATGGTAAACAGTTCTTGGGATCGTAACACAAATACACAAGATGCAACCACAGTAGACAATCAATCAAAAAATGTTATTATAAAAGATCTATCTATTGATAACACTACAAACTTTGGCGGATGTATTAGATTATCTAGCACAATTGATAGTGTGTTTGAAAATTTAAGTTTAACCACAGCTCATGATTTCGCTGTAGATGAATTATACACAGACGCTCCTACCGATCTAAATATAACAGATCAAGGTGGTTTTAAATTTGACTATACAGCAGCAAACGCTTATCCTAGCGAGCATAATAAATTTAAGAATATTGATTTTGTTAATATGGTATATGGAGTAGATGCACCTAAAAATGCAAACTATAACACTTTTGAAAACTGTAATTTTGAAGACGTTGGCTTTGGTTTAATATTTGGCGAAATTGATGGTGTAAGCTCACGTCTCATTCCAACTAGCGATTTTGCATATGCACCAGCATATAACACACTGAGCAATTGCAAGTTCAATGATATAAGAAGGCAAGGTTGGAAAATTTCTAAAGGCGATAACAATCGCAGTGTAAATAATACATTTTTGCGAGTAGGTAACAATGGCGGTAGCAGTGCTGGCAATGCATGGCCAATTCTGACTTTTGACGGAACAGGAAATATATCAGAATATGATTATTTCCAAAGAACACAAGACTTAGCTCTAGATTTTGATAATTTTAATAGCAGCGAATCAGACTTACTGATAGATAATTTTGCTGATTATAATTACTATCCAGAAGTAGCTGGAACTTTCGATTACGAAAATCGTTTTCCTATTCAAAAATCAATAGGGCCAAGTGACGCACCTTTACCTGGCGATAGTAGTTTGGAAACATCATTTATGTATGTTCCTGCACCCGAAACGCAGGGTATCATAGAAATAGATTACACATACAATGTGCAACTTACGGCTAGTCAATTGATTAGAAATGGCAAACTTAGAGTTATCTATGACCGACGTGCTCCTGAAGTTCAGCTTAGTGACGATTATACTTTTGTTGGCGATGATACTCGCGATGAGTTACTAACATTTAGTGCTGTATATGCAGATGGCCGAGACGATATTATAAGCATCAAAGTCGTCAATGAGACAATGCTAGATGGTGAGCCACATACAGATTTGTTCACTGCAACCATGACTCATAAATCAACTCTATTATTAGGTCCATAAGTTGTTTATAAATATCTTTTTACTCACGGTTAATTGATGTTTCACAAACCATTTTACGATAGACTACAATGTTGGAAGCAACTTAGAGACACTTTAGAAACAGCAGAAGATCCATTTTCTCTTGTGTTAGATTTCTGGAGAGATGCTCCCACCACCAGTATATCAACTGATCCTTATGACAGCAGCACATGGCCAGATCCTTGGGAAATGATTCAGCAAAATGAGTATTGCGATTTTATGAAAATACTTGCAATTTTCTATTCAATGCAGTTAACAGAACGTTTTACCAAGAGTGAATTTGAGATACATATATTTTTAGACCGAAAAGAATGTTCAACTATCTACCTTCTTTCAGTTGACAAAAAATCAATAGGATATTACAATGAAAGTTATATTGCGAGAGTTAAAACGACCTTTAAACCACAAGTGCATTATAACTCATTGCCAACATACACATAACAAATAATAAGGAGCGGAAATGTCCAATGGAACAATGATTGTAAAGCGTAGTGGCGCGAAGGAACATCTTAACATCGACAAGATACATTTTGTTGTAGAAGAAGCATGTAAAAACTTGGCGGGTGTAAGCAGTAGTCAAATACAACTGAATGCAAACTTGCAGTTTTATGACGGAATGACAACCAAAGATATTCAAGAAATCCTTGTGCGCAGCGCAAACGATTTGATTTCCTTAGACAATCCAAATTATCAAACAGCAGCAGCTCGCCTGTTGAGCTATGGTATCAACAAAGAGGTATTCGGTCGTTATGAACCTATCACACTGCGTGAAATGATTGACCTTAACATCAAGCGCGGCGTGTATGATGATGAAATTCTTGACTGGTATACAGACGAGGAAATTGAGCGCATGGACAGCTACATACACCACAAGCGTGATGAAAACTTTACCTATGCAGGCCTGCGTCAAGTGGTAGACAAATATCTATGTCAGGATAGATCTACTAACCAATTGTTCGAGACTCCTCAGTTCATGTATATGATGATTGCTGCAACATTATTTGCACAATACCCAAAAGAAACACGTATGCACTACGTAAGGAGATACTATGACGCAACATCGCTATTCAGAATCAACATCCCAACCCCAGTCATGGCGGGAGTTAGAACACCTATCCGCCAATTTGCAAGCTGTGTCCTTGTTGACAGCAATGATACCCTTGATAGCATCTTTGCCAGCGATATGGCTATTGGACGCTATACTGCACAAAGGGCGGGAATCGGCATCAACTCAGGACGAATAAGAGCAGTAAACTCTAAGATCCGCGGCGGCGAAGTAGCACACACAGGCATTATTCCGTTCCTTAAAAAGTTTGAGGCAACTGTAAGATGTTGCACACAGAATGGCGTTCGCGGTGGCAGTGCTACAGTGCATTTCCCGCTCTGGCACTATGAAATTGAAGATATACTGGTCTTAAAGAACAACAAAGGCACTGAAGACAATCGTGTGCGCAAGTTGGATTATTCTATCCAGTTGAACAAGCTAATGTATGAAAGACTGCTAACAGATGGAGATATCACACTTTTCTCTCCTCAAGACGTTCCAGGACTTTACGAAGCATTTTATGGCGACCAAGACAAGTTTAAAGAACTTTACGAAATGTATGAGCGTAAAACCAGCATACGCAAACAAAAAATACCTGCTATGGAATTATTTTCTGCCCTAATCAAAGAACGTGCAGAAACAGGACGCATCTATATCATGAATGTAGATCATGCTAATACGCACAGTAGTTTCAAAGACACAGTTTACATGAGCAACCTATGTCAAGAGATTACACTACCTACTAAACCATTGGAGCATATCGACGACGAAGCAGGCGAAATTGCGTTGTGTATTCTAAGTGCTATCAATGTAGGTGTAATCAAATCATTAGATGATTTAGAAGAACTATGCGATCTTGCAGTAAGAGCACTGGAAGAAATTATCGACTATCAGCGTTATCCAATTGCAGCAGCAGAGATAAGCACAAAAGCTAGGCGTTCACTCGGTGTTGGTTATATTGGACTTGCACACTATTTGGCAAAGAATCATGTTCAATACTCAGATCCGCAGGCATGGAAGGTGGTTCATGATTTAACTGAAGCCTTCCAGTATTACCTGCTTAAAGCCAGTAACACACTTGCAAAAGAACGTGGCGCATGTGACTACTTCGACCGCACTAAATACAGCGATGGCATCCTTCCAATAGATACCTACAAGAAAGATGTTGATGCAATAGTGGAGAACAAGTTAAACTATGATTGGGATGGTTTACGCAATGATATCAAAGAACACGGGCTTCGACATAGCACATTGTCCGCACAGATGCCATCGGAGAGCAGCTCTGTTGTGTCAAACGCTACCAATGGAATCGAACCACCCCGCGGTTACTTGTCCGTTAAGAAGTCCAAAAAAGGGCCTCTTAAACAAATTGTTCCACAATATCAAACTCTAAAAAATCACTATACATTGCTTTGGGATATGCCAAACAATGAAGGCTATATTAATGTGGTTGCAGTAATGCAAAAGTTTTTTGATCAGGCAATTAGTGGCAATTGGAGTTACAATCCTACACACTATCCTGACAATGAAGTGCCTATGAGTGTGATGCTACAGGACATGCTAATGACCTATAAGCTAGGATGGAAAACTTCATATTATCAAAACACCTACGATTACAAAACCGATCCAAGCGAGATTGAAGAAGAAAAACAAGAGCCAATGGAGCGGTTTGAATTCAATGGCACAGACGAAGAATACGATGAGTATTGCGAGGCTTGTGCTATATAAATATACTACTTGACATACAGCCCTAGTGGCTGTATAGTTGTCTATACACAATAAAAAAGGAAATATAATGTCGAAGACTGTTTTTAATCAAGAAAAAGTTGACTTTACAAAACAAAATATGTTCTTTGGCGAAGATCAGAACACACAGCGTTACGACACGTTTCGCTTTCCTGTCTTCGACAAACTCAATCAAACAATGCTTGGATACTTTTGGCGTCCTGAAGAAGTTAGTTTGCAAAAGGATCGTGCAGATTATGCAAACTTCCGTCCAGAGCAAAAGCACATCTTTACTGCAAATCTAAAATACCAAACATTGTTAGATAGTGTGCAAGGTCGTGGGCCATGTTTGGCTTTCTTACCACATGTGAGTATTCCAGAGCTTGAAGGTTGTATTGTTACTTGGGACTTCTTCGAAACTATTCACTCACGCTCCTATACGCATATTATGAAAAACGTGTATCCCGATCCTAGCGAAGTTTTTGATACCATTCTAGACGATGAGCGTATCATTCAACGGGCAACTAGTGTTACCAAGAACTATGATGCATTTAATGAAGCAGCAGATAACTTTTTCCACAAAGGCAAAGGCACATTATCTGAAGTTAAAAAGAAAATGTATCTTGCAATGATGAATGTAAACATTCTTGAAGGACTACGTTTTTATGTGAGTTTTGCTTGCACCTTTGCATTTGGTGAATTAAAAATGATGGAAGGTAGTGCAAAGATCATTTCACTTATTGCACGTGACGAGGCACAACACCTTGCACTAAGCACACATATTCTAAAGAATTGGTCACAAGGCAAGGACGACAAAGAGTTTGTAAAAATTGCAAAAGAGTGTAAAGACGAAGTTTATGATATGTGGCGTGCCAGTGTTGAAGAAGAAAAAGAATGGGCCAAGTATCTGTTCAAAGATGGAAGTATTATTGGATTGAACGAAACACTGCTAGGTCAGTATGTTGAATACATCGCAAACAGACGTCTAAAGGCATTAGGACTTGATGCTATCTTTGATGCACCAATCAATACAAATCCATTGCCTTGGACACAACACTGGTTGAGCAGTTCAGGACTACAGGTTGCGCCACAAGAAACTGAAGTAGAAAGTTACATCATTGGTGGTATCAAACAGGACGTTGACAAAGACAAGCTGAAAGGATTCTCGCTATGATACAAATTTGGGGAAAGCCTGCATGTCCATCGTGCAGCAAAGCAAAGGCATTTTGCGAATCAAACAACCTTGACTTTGAATATTTGGAATTAGGCAAAGACTTCGAAAGAGAGCAGGTTTTTGAAACTTTTCCAAATGCTAGGACCTTTCCACAAATTATTGTTGGAGGAAACAAAGTAGGCGGTTACGAGCAGTTTACAAAATACATTGAAGATACAAATTACAATGGAACAGGACATAGTTTATGATTATTGAAACACCATACAAACAAAACGATACAGTATCCATCAAAACCAATGCAGGTGACGAGGTGGTTGCTCGTTTTGTAGAAGAAGACAATAATACTATTACAGTGCAAAAACCTTTAGCATTGATGGCAACTCCGCAAGGCGGTGTAGGATTAGGTAACTTTGCTTTTACAATTCCGCAAGATACTAAATTGAAGTTAAATAAAAGTGGAATATTGTTTGTGCATAAGACAGAGCCAGAAATGGCAAAACAATATGTTAACAGCACAAGCTCAATACAAATGGTTTAGGAGTAGAAATGCCAGGAGTGGTTAGAGAAACAGTTGATACAAATATTGGACATGCCAAGCCACCTCCTGATCCACAACCGTTCCATCAATTTCCTTTTGTGGCCAATCAAACTACAGTTTATGCTAATAACTTCGCTATAATAACAAATGGCGCTGCTGCCCAGTGTGGCGATGCAGTAAATGCACCAGATAGAAAAGTTTATGTAAATAATGATCCTGTGGCTGTAATAGGTGACCCTACTGGTGGACACGGAGGGTTCGGAGGAAACGCTGTAGCAAGCGGCAGCGGAGATGTTTTTATAGATGGCGTATGATGTAAGCTACGGTAGTTTTGATTTTCCACCTAATCCTGACATTGCAGGGTTACTAGCTCAAGCAGCAGCAGAAACTGATCCTGTATTACAGGCACAACTTTATCAACAGGCTTATAGTTTTTCAGCACCCTTGACAAACGAAGAAAAAACTTTGTTTTCTTATATGCAAGATGATTATATTGAAAACAATCCAGGACTGGTTGGAAATAGAGAAACCAGTTATGTAGGTCCAAGCACGTTAGACGACCTTACAGAATAAATACTGTATGGCAATAACAAAACGGGCAGACAAAGGTTCTGCATTATCATATGATGAAATGGATGCAAACTTTGATGCTGTCGCTCCACGTGATAGCGCAACAGGTGCAATAGAAATACCCACGGGCACAACTGGACAGCAACCCGCATCACCAGTTATTGGACAACTTAGATTCAACACACAGTTAAATTTGTTTGAAGGATACTTTGATACAGTAGGATGGTCAACATTGGCCGCATCGGCGGTATCAGGAGAAGTTAACCAGAATGCTTGGGCAGAAATAGCAGTCGCAGGACAATCAAATGTTGTCTCAGATCAAAAGTCTGATGTATTGTCTTTTGTTGCAGGAACTAATATCAGTATAACAACTGATGCTGCCGCAGACAGCATTACTATCAATAACACCTTTACACAGAATTTTGCATATGCAAGTCTAACCGGTGCCCCAACAAATGTCAGCGCATTTACAAATGACTCGGGTTACCTAACAAGTGAAACTACAACCACACTTACATCGGACAGTGTTAATACAAAATTGGTTTACACAGATGAAACTGGCACAGCCAATGATGTAGATTTAAGTTGGGCCATTGACGATACAAACCTAGCTCGTATCACAAGTGGAACAGTAGATGGCGGCACAGGTGTTGCAACCTTTACAAGAGATGATGCTTCAACCTTTACTGTAGATTTTGGTGCATTGTTTGATGATACAAATCTAACAAGGATAACCAGTGGTAGTTTTGACAGTGGCACTGGTAATCTTACACTCACTCGCAGTGATGCGACAACAGCAGCGACTATAAGTCTAGACGGAAGATATCTTACAAGTTACACAGAAACAAATGACCTTAGCAGTGCAGTAACCTGGGCTAATGTTCCAGACGCAAACATAACACAATCAAGTGTGACACAACACCAGGCAGCATTGAGCATCACACAAAGTCAAATAAGCGACTTATCACATTATACAAACAGTGATGTTGATGCTCATTTAAACACAGGAACAGCCGGCAGCAATCAGGTTTTAAGTTGGACAGGGTCGGACTACGATTGGGTGGCGCAATCTGGAGGCGGGTTATCTAATGTCGTAGAAGATACTACGCCTCAACTTGGAGGAACACTTGACTTAAACGGTAATGAAATACAAAATAATGGAAATATTATTTTACATCCTACATCAACCACAGGTTATGTTGGCATAAACCGTGTAAATTCAAACGGCGGAATGCTGTTGTTAAATGCTGATCAAACAGGCTCTCCAAGTTCATCTATATCAAATTATTCATATATAGGTGTTGAAAGAGGAACAAACCCGAATGTGTTTATAAGATGGAATGAAGGCACTAATATTTGGGAATTTACAAACGACGGTTCCAATTATACAGCTATAGGAGGATCGAGCAGCACCCCAACATTAGACACTGTCATGAGCTCTGGAAGTGAGACTAATACTCCTTTGACGCTATATAGAACTTTAGATGGTGCCCTTACCAGTGGCACCTTGAAATTTGAAAGCAGAGACACAACACCAACTGCAGGATCATCTTTTGGAGATATACAATGGTTTGGAGATACGGATGCAGACACTCTAACAAATACCTTGGGCGAATATGCAAGACTTAGTGTAGTTGGTAGGCAAGTAGGAACAACAAACAATTTTGGCACTATGAAGTTGCAAGCGGTGCGCAACGGCACACTAGAAGATTATGTATTGGTAGGACATACTTACAGTAATCCTGGAAGCTACGATGTTAATAATTACAACGTTGATTTTCCTAGAGGTGCAGCAGTAAGAGATAGATTTGTAATACATGACGAAGTCGACAATACATCTGACATGACCAGCGATGCAATGATGATATTGGATTTCAAAGCTCATAACAGTGCAGGCAATCAGCAAACAAGGGCAATGATGTGGCATCAAAACAATATGCTTAGAATCGCAACTCATGATAGAAACGAATTGAATCCCCAATGGCACTACACTCAACTAACTATGTCTCCAAACGAAAGTTCTAGCATGTTAACTTTTACAACAGTTGACATCGAAGCCGGCAACACAAACTCTTATGATGTTATAACTGATTATAATGTTGAGACAAAGGTTTGGTATGCAATTTATCAACCCACTGGTGCAAACCCGCCTTTGCGTCATGCAAATTATACCACTACAGCACGTAATGCATTGATAGTAGGTGCCGGCACAGTCATTTGGAATACCACAGATAGTAAACTTCAGGTTTATAATGGATCATCTTGGGAAAATCTACATTAAAGGTTGACACAGGCAGAACGCAACGTTATTATTAATCATAGGCGATGTTGCCTATTGAACGGAGATCTTATGTTTAAAATTATCGCGGGTATCGCTGTAGCAGGTGCCCTCACTGGTTGTGCTATTGGTGCAGAACCACAAGCGTTTGGTGTTGTTCGCAGCATTGAGCCACACTACGAAACTGTTAGTTTCTTTCCTCCTGATGCAAACTGCACAGTGTATCCTCATTATCAGCAAGAACTTAGCTCTAGTGGTGCTCTAGTTGGTGCTGCTGCTGGATACGTTCTGTCTGGTGGATTGTTGGTTCCTACTCTTGCAGTGGGCGGTGCAGGTGCAGTAGCATTTGGCAATATTGAAAACTATTCAAATGTTGTATGTGAAAATGATTACTTGCCACCTGTAGAACAAGAAGTGATTTCGCATTTTGTTGTAACCTATGAATATAAAGGTTAC
>Ga0255781_10002488_pt1 | contig 14666 bp, 27 predicted proteins | sample 101ome_21_FD_179979 | JGI IMG/M metagenome (GOLD analysis project Ga0255781, IMG submission 179979) | Coastal salt marsh microbial communities from the Groves Creek Marsh, Skidaway Island, Georgia - 101413BT metaG (version 2) | ecosystem: Environmental > Aquatic > Marine > Intertidal zone >...
AGACAAGTAGTTGAAGAGGCTGGCGTTGAGACTTCAGGAGAAGCCGCTTTCCAATTGCGAGAGCAACGGCTTGAAGAAGTAACAAATGAACGAGTTGCATTAATACGATCATGGGTTAAAAAGACGTATACGCAAAATGGCAAAGCTCCTTCTGAGTCAGAAATTGATGAATTGTTAAATAAAGAGTCTGTTCGTGATGATGCTTATGAAGCGGTTGAAGGTATGTTTGTTGAGCGCGACCGATTAGAGGCCGAGCAAAGAGAGCAAACTTATAGGGATATGCAAAGGCTTAGAAGAACTCAAGCGGTTAGAGGCAGTTAAGGAGTTTGTATGGTTGATTCTTCTGAGTTATTACAAGCAATCTACAATGACCGGTCAATGTATCGGCGTGATGGCAGTAAAAAATCTGCAAGAGGATATCTTGGCCCTATAAAAAACAAAGTCACTGGCGGCACAATGACTGAGTTTTCCGTTGGCATTGAGATTGATGGAAAAGAGGTTGAGGTTCCAGCAATGGTTCCTACGCTTTCTTCTTCTGAAATTGAATATATGCAAGAAATGGAACCTGGGAAAGGCTGGGATATGTCTAATCCGGTTGCACGATCAATTGTTAAAAAAGCAAAAGATCATGCTCAAAAACGATTGTCTAAAGGTGAAAGTGTTTATTATCAAGATTCAGAAAGCGACCCAACTTTTGATGAGCTTTTTGAGATTGCTTATGCAAATCGTAAGAAAAGACAACGAGAAAGGGTTGCTGGTGTTTCTCGATCTATTGCTCAGGGTGTAACTCTTGGTTTTGCAGATGAGCTAGAAGCGGTTATGCGCGCTCACTCAAAACCTATGGGTGATTACGAAGAAGAGTTAAAGGTAATTCGTGAAGAGCAAAAGAGGTTTGATGCGCTTCAACCCGGAACATCACTTGTTGCTGAAGTTGCAGGAGCTATACCTACCGGGTTTGGTGTTGCGGGCGGTCTTGCAAAGGTAGGTGTAAAGAGCATAGGTAAACAAGCTGGTATTGAAGGTGCTGTGTATGGCTTTGGTGCTGGTGAGAGTTTTGACGAAAGACTTGCTGGCGCAACCGTTGGTGGTCTTGGCGGTTTTGCTATCGGAAAAGTGTTAAGCGTTGCGACAATGCCATCGTCCTCTGGCGGGTTACGTACTCAATCAGATGAAATTGCTGATATGTCTCTTGACCCAGAAAATCTTGCGGCTACCCAAGCAATACAAAGAGTCCAAGCTGACGAAGTGTTTACCGAAGTAGATACACCTAAATACACACGCAAACCTTTATCGGATGCTAAGACGTTTGGTGAATTCTGGGAAAGTGCTACGGGCGCACTAACTAACTTTTATAACGACAAAGTTACAGGTGTATCAGATGAGCTAATGCGTGTTGTTAGCCCACAGATTGGCGCTAGATTCCAACGCGCTGACGAAACAGCTTTGCGGAATGTTAATAAATCCCTGGGTAATTTAGCCGAAGCGTTAGTACCAGTAGTTAAAACCATTAACAACAGCACAAGAGCAAAGGGCGCATTACTTGACTATGGCGCTGGCAAGCTTGGAAAAACAAGAGAAGCATCACTTGCTCGGTTAGAAAAAGAACTATCTAAAGATCTTAATACCCAGCAAATGAATACCCTGAAAGCTTATCTCAAAGTAAGTTTTGAAAAGAATAGCGCCCTAAACAAGAAGGTATTTGGCGGTGAGTTTTCTGATGAGATCACCTATCTACACACACGCAACAACAAGTTTATCAACAAGCTAAAGGAAGACGGCCTTACAGACACCGAAATAGAAAAGATGTTTGGTGATAGGGCATACGAGCCAAGAACTCGTGGGTCATACGTAGACAAGAAAGGCAACGTTCCAGATCCATCAGAGTACGACAACCCAATCATTACAGATATGCAACGGCTGTTTAAGATGGAGCGACTAGCTCAGTTGCAAGATAAGTTTGGCGTTGACATCAATGTTATTGCTAGACGGCCCGGGCAAAAAGCACTTAGCCCAGATGAATTTATGGACGCTTTGTTCTACTCATTTACTCAGCGGGGCATTAGTAATGATGGCGCTCAGTATGCAGTTAATAAAATTACTGACTCCATTATGGGACAGCAGAAGACGCCGCACCCGTTGATTCAGGCGGCTAACTCTGGAGCATACGCTACTACTTTGGCTGGCCCGCTATCTGCCATCTTAAACTTAGCAGACATACCACTTGTTGGTGCTAAGTATGGTGGTCGTGCAGTGCTTGAAGGCTTGCAAGTATTAAAACCATTTAAGTCGGTTCCTAATCCCGATCTTAAAAAGCTGGGTCTTGATAACCAAACCTTTGGTGAATTCGTCAACAAGACAAATGAGCTTGCAGATAGTAATCAAGGATTTATGGCACGTTCTGCCGAGCTAATGCGTAATAGCACAGACTTCTTAATGAAGGGGTCAGGTTTTGCCGTAATGGATCAAGTAGGCAAAAAAGGCGTAATGCGAGGTGTGTTGCGTAGTGCAGTTGATGATGCAGAAGCTGGAAATCTTGCAAAGAACTGGGGTTTTTACTTTAACGATGCCGAGCTTTCTGTTCTTGAGCGTGAGTTTAAACGACATGGAACTGACTGGACTAAGTACAAAGGCAAAGGCTCTGAACTTGCTGAGGAGTTAATGTTTGCTGGATTAGGTCAACAACAGTTGATTAGTGCGGCGGGTCGTCCTGCGGCATGGGCAAGGAACCCGAACCTTCGTCCGTTATGGGCACTGCGTGGTTTTGTGGTTAAACAACAGGCGTTAGCTCTGCGTGAAGTAGTCGGCAATATTAAAGCTGGCAAGCCAGAAGAGGCGGCTAAATTCCTTGGGCGTTATGCTATGTATGGTGCGGGTGGTTATGCTGTCATTAATGAAATACGACAGGGCATCTTTGGTGATGGCGATATGTCTATTAGCGGATTAATTCGTGGATACGGCGATGCCTGGGCGAGTTTGTTAACAGCCAATACGCTGGGACTTAATGATTACCAGTATGGTCAGATAAAAGAAAACGGCATTCTGTATACGCTTGCTGAAGGCTCGCTTCCAATCATTATTGATAGACCAATAGATATTGGTCAGACAGTAGTTGAAGCATTAGAAGGTGAGCGGCCACCTCAGGCGGTTCTTACTGAGCTTCCAATTGTTAAACAGACTGCTCGGTTTGGAGAGCGTGCCGCTGGCAAGCTAGGAGCTACAGATATTGAGGGAATGATGTCTGAGCTTCTTAGACAGCGGAATCCTAATCCCAACTAGTAAACTCTAACCATCCTGCTACACCCGAGGCTCGTTCGTTCTCCATACGTTCGGCCTCGGCTTTGTAGTGTTTAGATATCTCTTTCTGCTCTTTGTTCATACGTTTGCCTAGCGTTATGTCTTCGGCTTTCTCTCGCAGTATCTCAAGCGCACCTTCGCCATAGGTGTCAATATAATGACGATAAAAGTAATCAGGGTTACTGCCATATTTCTGGTGACAACCATAGCAGTGCGCAAAAGCGTTCATGCCATCGTAGCGGATACCCTTCTTTGCTCGTGTGAAGTAATGAGAGCAGTGTAATCCTGTGCTGTTTGACTCGTACTGTGCGCCACATCCTTGGCACTTGAAATCGTTACGCAATCTAACGCATCGGCTAAACCAGTGGTCTGCGGCTGTTCTTTTTAGTCTCACTTTAGTTGATCCTTTAGTTGTTGAGGGAAGGGTACGTATACACCCTTATGCTCTGAGAGCCACCTAATTAGCACCTCAGCGGCTTCTGATAGCTCCGCAGGGGTAACCTTAGCAGTAGACTCTTTGTCGTACATGGACTTTATGATGGGCTTGTAGAGGGTTTCTTTTACCAGTACCTCAGTAAACGGTATCTCTAGTCGATCACTAAACGGATGCCGTACCCAATAACCTGCATTGTTTAACTCCTCAGCTATCTGCCGAAACCACAGGTGCATAGCGTTGTTTTGTCGATCACTACGTGTAGCGTCTTTGATGTAGTACAGGATGCTTTTGCCCTGCTCATATTGAGTAAGAACAAAGTCGATAAAGAAGTTAGCTTTGTCTTTGTTATCAACTAGCCATCTATGCGAGGTATCTGTCATTTGTGTACTCGTAGTCTTGTGGTGTTAGTTCGGGTAGGCAAGTTGCATCACAATCGTCAGAGACTTGATAGCGTGTGCGAAAGAACCCTTCGTGCTGTGGATACACTTTCATGAATCGGCGTGAGTAAAATGCTGTGTAGTTGTTGTTTATCTTAAAAGATATAGAGCCATCACTACCTGCATCTTTTTCCCAGCGAATACGCTCGATAACGCTTTGAGCTGAATAGGTTTTATAACCACGATTTATCATTTCAACCGAGAATCTAACAAACAAGTCCCATACTTCTGGATACTCTTCATGAAATCTGGTTACTTGCTCTCGCATCTCTTCTAGTCTTGTTTTCATTTTACTCTCCTTTAGTTTGCCCAGCTTGCCCAGTTTGCCCAGCTGACCCTCTAATGCCCACGTTTAGGGGGCGGCTTAGGGGAAAAAAGGCCCCTTTTCCCACAAAGGTGGGGGTCTAAACTAGGGCATTAGCGGCTTACGGGGCATTCTGGGCATTCTGTTCAGTTTCAGGGTATGGCACGTTTAACACTCGCTTATCATTGCCATGCCCGTAGTCAATAACTGATTCGCCTTTGGTATTGAGTTCTATATCAAACTCTTCTGTCATTCTGTTATGTATGCGATCTTCCATTACGTTACAGGCAAACCCAATTGCATCTTTTTCATTCTTGGCATGAACCCTAATCCACGACGTAACCTCTGTTGAGGTTTCGATACAATAAACTCGCTCACCATCATGCTCTAATTGCTCAAGCAACCCAGATGTAAGATCTTTAAGGTATAAAAGAGTGCTGTTTATAGACTCTAATCTTTGAGTAAAAGGGTGATCTGGTTTACGAAACGCCGCAGATCGTAACTCTCCTTCAGAGACTTTAAGATCTTGAAGTAATACATCTAATGTCATTGTTAATTCGTTCATATTACTCTCCTTACATTGGGTTCCATCGGTAATACTTCTTGCCATGTGCGCCTCTACGTTCAAGCTTGAGGTTGTTTCCTTTAAGCAAATCAATACAACTGCGTAGCATCTTGCGTGAGCAACCGTTCGGGTTGACTTCAGAGTCGTTAAGCAACTCAAACAAGTCTGCCTGCGACCATGCTTTACCGCTCTTAAACATGACGCTACTCAATAAGATGTACTCATCTTCGTATTTGGCTTGAGCTTTGTTGATGTTGATCTGTGCGCGTTGCTTGTCTTTTAGCTCAGTGATGTCATCGGGACTCATGAACTCAACAGAGTCTACGGAGTCTTCGTAATTTACTACTGCACTCGTTTGCTTGTACTTAAATCCACCTTCAAAGCTAATTTGGCTACGATCTTTCTCATTGATTACTAACAGTTCTTGGTTGGCCGCAAACTTATCGTTTACTGGGTCAAGTCCAAACATATTGTCTACGTCTGCTTTAAGATCACCTACGCCCTCATACACTAGACGGCCATCCATACTGCGGTGTTTGTTGCAGTGGCCTAGTAGAACGACTGTGCCACCTGCGGCGGCGAACTCACGGAAGACATGAAGCACATCCCGCATATCGCCTTTATTCAACACTGGCGCAAACTTCTTGAGCGTGTCACAGATAATGATCTTGCCATCTGCTTCGCCTTCCTCGCGGATAGCATTCAGTAAGCGTAGTGCATCTGCTGTTGTGCGTAGTGATGGATCGGGGGAGTTAGCCAGAGTAACCATAGTCATGCCATGTTTCCTGCCAAGCTTGGCTTTGTGCAGTACACCTTTGGCTCCATCATCTTCGTTAAAATAGATTACGTCAGAGCCTTTTATCAGGTTATTCCGAATGCTCTGAAACAGGTTGCCTAATATCCATACTGTCTTGCCTGCTCCGCTGGGTGCGTACACAAGGGTAACTGTTCCGGTAGTAATCATCCCGGGGATTACGTCTCGCTCTTTTGCAAGACGCTCTTCTAATTCTTCTATGCGGTCGTTCACTGCGGCAAATTTAAGCCTGGCTAAAGCTGAGGATGTGAACATTCCGTTTTCTTGAGTGACGCCATTTACTTTTGGTTGTGGTACTTGGTTCGGCTGGAGTTGAATTTTATTTATTTCTTCGCAGTAAAGCGCCCAATCGTCCTGCACTGGTATCTCCTTTTTGTCCCAGAAAGCCTTTAACTTTCGCTTACTTTGGCCCAAGAGTCAATTACTATTGTTCAACTTGAAAGAGTTTGCAAAGGTTTGAAAGGTTGTGTATATTGGGAAACATTCAATAAAAGGAGAATCCGAATGCAGAACCATTTACTTGAAAAGCTGTTGGAAGTTCAAAGGGAGCTGTCCCATGCAAAAGCAGAGGCAGTTAATGATCATTTTGGAAATCAATACGTACCTTATGAAGCTCTTTGGGATTACGCCAAGGAAGCCTTGAACAAGCACAACATATTGATTCAGCAGGTTAGTCATGAGTGTGAAGTAGGTGCCTGTATTGAGACTATGTTGTTTGGTCATGGAGCATCCTTATCAACTGGCAAAATGATTGTCAGGGCAGATAAGCCTACGGCTCAGGCATTTGGTAGTGCTGTTACTTATGCCAAGCGATACAGCTTATCAATGGCATTGGGCATCGGAGCAGACAAAGATGACGATGCAAGCACTGCAACGACTGGAGCTAAAAGAGGATGGTAGAAAGTCATGAAGAGTTTCTTGAGTACATGAAATCGGTACGTGAAAACTTTGATTACGTTTGCCAAGTCAAGACTGCGGTGGCTAATGAAGAGTGGGAAACGCTTCGTGCCATCGTAGAAGAAACACCCAATGAAGTTAAGGAGGCTTTGAATTTAGCGCCGTCAAAGGGCGGCATCTTTACGACCTATGAAAATCAGGTCATGAAAACTAACCCGTTAGGAGAAAAATATGAGTGACTCAGGCAAGAACTTTGTAAGCGGCATGATGGTTAAACTGCCGGACAGCAACGCACCAGAGTTTGTAAAGCTAAAGATTTCACTAAAGCTAGATGAGTTAGGGCCATGGATTGCGGCTCAGAAAGCAGAAGACCCATCTATTGAGTGGATCAATATTGAAGTCAAGGAAGGTCGTTCAGGCAAATGGTATGCCGAGCGTAATATGTGGAAGCCATCGGATACTCCACAGCCAGCCCGTCAGCCAGCACAACAGCCAGTACCCAACGACGATATCCCTTGGTAAGTTTAACCCTGCTGGTTGTTTATGGTTCCTCGACCAGCTTTTTGCCCCGTGCCCAGCGGGGCTTTTTTTAGGAGACACACGTGAGCGAACAAACTGAATACTTGTACTACCGCGATCTGTTCCACATCTTTAAGGCATACACCAAGCCTAAGCTTGTGAAGGTGTTAGATGCTCAGGGTATCAAGTACCACCTTGATGCTAAGGGCAAGCCATTCACAACGCGCTCTGCCATCGAAGACGCACTGCAAGATCCAGCGGCTTCGGCATCGTCGGAGTAGCGGAGAGATCGTAAGGGTTGGATAGGGCGGCCATTGGCGGGGCTGGTCTTGTGGTATCGAACTGCGGGGCCAGTGCCACCGAGGGTGTCGCAATTGCGTCTACTGGGATGCGACCAACCAGCTCAACGGGTAGGAGAGTATCCACCCTAGACAACAGGATTCTACTTCAAACTCATTTCATATTTACAGTCTTTGTAACCTTGCTTGTATGCTTCGGATACACAAAGATTTGAGCGGTTGCGCTCACTGTCATCCCACCCGTGGAAGTAATCACGTTTAACCTGCGCGATGTAAAACTCCATATAAAAATCGCGCTTACCTACATCTTCAATCAGTGTAAATTTCATAGCACACATCCTCATCATTTATTATCGGGTAGCCATTCCAGTAGCAACTAATTACCTCTAGCCAATTGTGCGACGTAGTAGCAATGTTGCCGTGGAATTCGGTTGTATCCCATTCTTGGTGCGGGACAATCTTGTAATCAATATCATCGGCATCGACATACAGTAATGCCATGCCAGTGTTCCTATCAAAGTCTTCGATCTCTGCACCGTGAAAATGCTCGGCATCGTCAGGAACGATTGCTTCAATTTGAATCATGATTTTATTTCGGGATCGGTACACCATTGAACACCTCACTTATCTTGCTTATGTGAATTCCGTTGACGTGTTTCTCGCCTTGAATTTCGTTGATGAATCCATGCATATCCTCAAAGGAAGGCCGCACGTCATGCGCGGCACAGTAGTTAAAGTACACCTGAATCAGGGTAGCTGGATAGTATCGCTCACTGGGCATTGGTCTTGTCCCCCATCAAAATAGAAAGCTCATCTTGAAGGTAGCTGATTGACATCTTGATATCAAAATCAGTTCGCTCAATGTCATCTGACATCTTGGGGATGCGATTGAGTTCAATGCTGGCAAACTTAAGCGCCTTGATAGCCGAGTCAATCTTGTCTCTGCCATCAAAATACCTGGCATTGTTTAATACAGAAGGAAACAAACCACGCGCAAGATCACGCACAGTTTGTTTAGTTGCTGACTCATAGCGCGAGTCAGACCATAGATGCTCAAGAACAATCTTAACCTCAGTCTCAGTTAGCTCAGGGCAAACGGCGCTTACATATTTGAAATCAAAGTTCATTGGCAATCTCCTTGTTCTGCGTGGGCTATCTCTCTGCGCTCTGCTTGCAGTTCGTCGTAGCAGTGGTGACAAATGTGGTCATCATATTCTTCGTCCCACATGATTGAGTTTTCGCGCCAGTAGCGTTGATCGCAAGCTGGGCAGTCAAACGGATATTCCATTACTTATCCTCCGTCATTAAACTTTTAGTACGCTCACGATCCATTACGGATATTTCATACTGGCTATGCAAGATGCGAGCAATCGAAGCAACGTATTCGTAAAATGCTCCTGTGTCTGTCATATCACGTAATGAGCTTGATGAACGCTCGGCAATAACAATGTCGATAGCTTTTCCAAAAAAGAATGCGTGTAGATCATGCGGGTGAAAAACAATTTCGGTTGGTTCCATGATATTTCTCCTTTGTTGATTGAGTGAGGGATTTCCGCAGCCCCCGCCAGAGACGGGGTGCGGAATCCCGAACGGTTATGCTTTTAAGGTTTTCCTACATAAAACTCTTCATAGAGTTCTCTTGCTATTTCTTTAATCACAGTCTTGTCTTCACAACATTCAGCGCCTTGCTCTGCTATCCAAAGATCAACAGCTTTTGTGTAGCAAACTAAATAGACAAGATCGTCATCGACTAAATTTAAATTTATTTCAGTTAATTTCATAAGGCTTTTCCTTGTTTGTTTATGCGGCTTCATACTTCCGCATGAGGGTGAACTGCGACATACAATACTCGCTGGCCTTTCTTGCGGCAGTCGCGGCAGTTAATAAGTATTTAGGATCAGACTCGATAGCTTTCTGCCATGAGTTGAAGTAACTAGCGTGCTGTTGAATGTCATAGGTAACACCCAGCTCAGCACACAAGAACACTGAACCAAGCTCGGCAACAAACTCTTCTTTGGCGTAGTCTTCACTGCCAAACGAGCCAGTCATATCCCGATCCAGTCGTGAGTGATGACCAGTTGAATGAATGCATTCGTGATAAAACGTAGATTGATGTGCATCGTCCGACTCGAATTGCCCAGGCATTGGCATTCGGATCAGGTCACGTGATGGGCTGTAGCTAGGGTTGTGGTGTGGAGCAGACTCGACTTCGACATTCAATGCTTGGGCTATCTCGTACGGACGTTCGAGCTTAGTCTGTCGCATCTCTATCGGAGGTAGTTCAATACCTGTCTGCTCGATGTTGAAGATGTTGTACGGTTTAGCAAACTTGTACGTTTTATCTTCGTCTTTCTTGTCTTTGCCTGAACCAAAATATATGGCTGGCGTTGCCTTCTGACCTTTGACACTGCCACCAAGATCAATGACTTGTTTATAAGTCAGCCAGTACGGTTGAGTGTAGCCATATTTCCAGCTAGCGATCATAGTCATTAGCTGATTGGTACCACTGTAAACGTGTTTGCTGACCCAGTTTTGATGTAACCCGGGTTGAGATTGCCATGTCTTGCGCCATGTAGTTTCGTCTTGCATGGCAGACATTACGAGATCAAGGATTCGATCATATTTCATATTACTCTCCTAGTTGTTTAAGGCTGGGTGTTGATGCCCAGCCATGTAGTAAACTTTATCAAACTTTTACAAAGTTATCAAAAGCTAAGTAGTCCATTGATAGAAATAATGGAGCCGGGTGTTTTTTGTAGCTTGCCATCGACACCCTTGTAGATTTGGTATTCGATATCGCTACGTGATTTCCGCACCATGTATTGCTCGCCATCTTTTGGCTTAAAGTCTTTTAGACGTTTGACATTGCGCCACATGATGATGTCGGAATCCATGAAAGAATCGTGTGCTATGTAATACATACTAATTACCTCTCGTTTATGTAGTGAAGGTTATCTTCGGGGCCATCGTAGTAAGTCTCTTGATAGCGTTTGTTACTGACTTTGGTGTTGTCCCATAGCAATGCCCAACCGGACATCGTGTCATAGAATTCAAGCAACTCCATCATGACTTTCTCAACTTGAGCCAAGTCTTCGTCGTTGAAGAATTCAATTAATGCCAGGGTTTTATCGTCGTCATCAAAGACTCGATAACATCTGTGTCCGTTACTCATTTATCTTTCCTCACTATTTTGAAATGCTTTACGGGCTTTCCATCCTTCCATTTGACTCCCAAATATTTCACTTCTTCGGGAGTTACTGGATCAGAATCAAATTGATTGTGCATTCGGCAAAATTCAGAAATGTCTCTTTCTTCAAACATTTTTTCTGCATCTTTTACCCATTGAGGTTTGTTACTCATCGTATGGATACTCCTCATCTGCTTCGTCATCGTTAGGTGATTCATCGCCAAGGCTGTAACCTTCGCTGTAGTAATCAACATCGTATTCTTTGCCAAGCGTTTGGCGAATACGTTTTTCAGAAATGCTGGTTGCCCATTCGACGGCATCGTCTTCGCTCTTTGCTAATACCTTGACGATCATTTCAACATTGCTTGTTACCTGAATGCAGTAAACCCGCTTCTCAAGACTTTCTTTGATTTCGCAAATCCTGTCTTCTGCATAACTTAATGTTGACCGTAGTTCTTTAACTGCGTTTTTAGCATCAGCATCAAGGCAATGATCTACCTCATGATGATTAAGGTGATGAAGTAGCCGACTGCGGTAGTCGACTAGCTCGTGAAATAAACCTTCAAGGTCAGTGATTAGATTGTCTTTCATGCTACATCCTCCATCGGTATTGCATTGATTTCTACTGCTTCCAAGTCAAGTAAACGGGGACGATCATCAAGGAGATCGCCTTCTTTCCATCCGATAACTGCAAAGGCACGTGCCAGGCATTCGTCATCAGCTTCAACTGATACAATGTGTTCGGTCGTTTCGATAAGCGTTACTAAATATTCCATTACTCGATTACCTCCGCTAACTGGTCAACGCCATACAACATCGCCATCGTGACAACCGCAGATACAGCCGCCACCAACCACATAAAATTAAGTAACGCCATCAACGTTGACAGCGCACCGACTACTGCAAACAACACCATTACTGCTATCAATACATACATCGTCATATCCTCCATCGGATAAAAAAGGGGCCGAAGCCCCGTGTGATTACTTACCTGCATTGGCTACTTCGTGAAGGTACTCGCGTCGTTTCTCGATACGCTCCAACTCAGCGGCTACTGCATCCTGAACGTTCATGCTGAGCATCGTCTTACCAGATCGCGTAGTACGTTCCCAGATTGCTACCTCAATGCGCTTGCCCTCGAACAGGATCTCGCCTTTGAAGTGCGGTGCTTTCTCTGATCGCTCAAGGCCACGTTCGTTACGGAAGGCCAGACCAGAATTTGGATTGAGTTCTAATGACATGGTATTTCTCCTTTGTTGAAAATTTCTGCCGTTTCCGACGGGAGCAGGATTCCGGCAAACGCGGCAGATCAGCAAGAGAGCTTTAGCGTGAATCACGGAGGGTCCGCGCCCCGCGTGGAAACCGTTATTCCTCTTGCGGAGCTGACGTGGGTGACGGATCCTAAGCGGACTAGGTAACGGTGTTGAAATTAGAAACACAGGTGAGATACCTGCTATGACATTAGCAACCAATCCACTGGCTGGCCGACAAGATTATCTGCGTGGTCTGATCTAGTTATGGCGATAGATTGATGAGGATATTGATGGGCATATTGGGACCTTCAGCGGTACACACACGGCCTCATCCAGATTCATCCGGTCAACTCTGTAGAATCTGCCAGATCATTCGTCAAAAACATGGTGGAATTTAGTACCGGGGGGGGTAGAGCGTCGACGGTGGATATAGTAGTTGCCCCCCAAACACAAAAAAAGCCGGTTTTGGATCTTATTCCAAATCTTTGATTATCTTCAGCTTTTTATAACTATTTTGCGTAAGCAATCTTTTAAGGTAAGGTGGGTGTTGTTTAGTCCCAAGTATATGTATAGGATAGGGAGGGCGGGTTGGTTAATAAGACCCATTAAAATTTATGGCAGACAAGAGAGTAGAAGTACCCGAAGACGATAGTTTGACTTACAAGCAACGTCGTAAAGCGCAGATAAAAGAAGAAAAGAAGCGCACTAAACCCAGCAGAAAAACATTAGCGGCTAATTCTCCCGGTGGTAGAGTTAGGACAGGTCGTCCTAAAGGTGATGCCGCCAAGATAAACGAGTACAAGGCTCGTATGCTGGCCTCCCCTAAATCCAAGTTAGTTTTAGACACGATATTTGATGCCGCGTTAGACAATGATCACAAAAATCAGTCCGCCGCATGGAAGTTAGTCATGGATCGGATATTGCCTGTAGCGGCATTTGAAAAAGATATCGTGCAAAATGGCGGCAAATCTGCTATTCAGATCAACATTACTGGGGTTGGCACGGCAGATGTTAAAGAAATCGATCTAACCTCTATCCAACCTACGGTTATTGATGGGGATAACGGTGAAATACTTTAAACGAGAAGAATTTAACTGTACGCATACCAACAAGAACGAAATGGATGACGCATTTCTAGAGAAGTTGGATCAGTTGCGTGAGCTATGTGGCTTTCCGTTTAAGATTACATCGGGTTACAGGGATGAAACCCACCCCAACGAGGCCCGAAAAGAAATTCCTGGCACACACAACCAGGGTATCGCGGCTGATATTGCGGTATCTAACGGTGTAGAACGGATGAACATTGTCCATGAGGCTTTAAAATTAGGATTTGGTGGTATCGGCGTAGCTAAAACCTTTGTTCATGTCGATAATCGCAAGACAACCCCTGTTATGTGGACGTATTCCTAATGCTTCATACAAAACACATTACGTTAACAGATGCTACTGAACAGACGCTGTTTACTATACCAACAGGCTATACGGTACACATTGTGTATGTTTTTATTGCCAATCATGGTGGCAGTACAAACCAAGTAAGTCTTTGGTGGGAAACGGGCGGTGTAGACCAAATGTACTTCTTTGACGGTACTAGTATCGGTGCAGGAAATAAAGAAATACTAGGCGGTCAAAACGACAAAGGCATCTTTGTTTTGCACAATGGAGATACTGTAAAAACTCAAGCATCTTCAGCAACAGGACAGATGGAAGTAGCAGTTACCTTTGAGCTTTTAGAAAGACCAACAGCGTTTAGTAACTTCAATGGATCTTAATATAGAACTACTGCCTTGGCAACAACAGGTCTGGGCAGACGAAACAAGATTTAAAATAGTAGCTGCTGGGCGACGTACGGGTAAGTCTAGGTTAGCAGCATGGATGTTAATCGTTAACGCACTACAGGCAGACAAAGGACATGTATTTTACGTCGCACCTACTCAGGGACAAGCCAGAGACATCATGTGGACCACCCTTCTCGATCTCGGGCATGAAGTTATCAGTGGTAGTCATGTTAATAATCTTCAAATTAAGCTTATTAATGGAGCCACTATCAGTCTCAAGGGAGCCGACCGCCCCGAAACTATGCGCGGAGTTAGCCTCAAGTTCCTAGTAATGGACGAGTACGCTGACATGAAGCCTGAGGTATTTGAGCAGATCCTGAGACCTGCTTTGGCTGACCAAAAAGGATGTGCAATGTTCATAGGGACACCTATGGGCAGGAATCATTTTTACGAGTTATACAAATATGCGGAGTTAAGCAATGATCCGACGTACGCTGCATACCACTTTACTTCTTACGACAATCCATTGCTGGACCCGGACGAAATTGATATTGCTAAAAAGTCTATGTCTTCTTATGCGTTTCGCCAAGAGTTTATGGCGTCTTTTGAAGCGCGTGGGTCAGAAATGTTTAAGGAAGACTGGGTACAGTTTAGTGAAGATAGGCCCGAAGTAGGAGATTATTACATTGCAGTTGACTTGGCAGGATTTGAAGAAGTCAACAAGAAGAAGACTAAGAATTCCAAGCTTGACGACACAGCGATCGCCGTGGTTAAGGTCAATGAGCATGGTTGGTATGTTGACAATATCATATACGGTCGATGGTCACTTGACGAAACAGCAGCTAAGATATTTCAGGCCGTTAGAGATTACCGTCCCGTGTCG
>Ga0255781_10002512_pt1 | contig 14622 bp, 13 predicted proteins | sample 101ome_21_FD_179979 | JGI IMG/M metagenome (GOLD analysis project Ga0255781, IMG submission 179979) | Coastal salt marsh microbial communities from the Groves Creek Marsh, Skidaway Island, Georgia - 101413BT metaG (version 2) | ecosystem: Environmental > Aquatic > Marine > Intertidal zone >...
TGATAAATAAGGTGCTTGATAGATAGGCGGTATGAAAGTTTGTTGTGCAGTTTGTCCAGTTTGTGCAGTTTGTCCAGTTTGTGCAGTTTGTGCAGTTTGTGCAGTTTGTGCAGTTTGTGCAGTTTGCGTTGGTTGTATCGAAGTTTGCGTTTGCCTATTCTGCATCTGAGCAGCAACTTGTTGTGAGTATTGTTGTTGTTGTTCAGGTGTCATAGTAGCGTTTTGTTGTTGTTGATTTGAATCAGAAATACTAGTCCAACCGCCAAAATCAATAGGCACAGTGATACGCTCACCAATTTCATTATAAGCATACTGAAAACCTTCTGGTGGTTCTACAGCGGGGTACGCTCTCATAATATCAGGTCTAGGGTTTTCTTTATAAATACCTTTTGCAACCATTTTAGAGGGATCGTTTATTTGTTTTTGACGCTCTTCTTCTTCCTTTCTACGTTGCATAGCAGCATCATAGTCTTTTTGTTGTTGGGCAAGTAAATCTTCTTGCTCTTGTTTTTTCTGTGCTTCATATTCAGCCACACGAACATCGTAAGGTTTTAATTGTCTAAATGCAAGGGCAGTGTCTTCACTGTATCCTGCTCTACTTCTAGTTTCAGCAGTGTCTTGCCTAGAGCCAACACGTATTCTTATACTTTCTTTATGGTCGCTTGGGTCGGGAATATAATAATGTTTTGCTGCAAAAGTTGGACCTTCACCTACATCACCGCCAGCATCACCGCCCGCTTCAAACTTTTTACGTGCCATACCACCTTTAGCCATCTGCATGGCTTTATTGGTATACAAATCCATCTGTTGCTGTTGAGCAGGGTTGTTAGCTAAGTAATCTTGAAACCCTTGCATATTACCTTGATAGCCCATAGAACGTGCTATCTTTTCCATGCCACTAGGCTTAAATGCTTTAAACATTGCCATTCACTTAATCCCTACTCAATACTTTGTCCAACTTATCCTCGACACGATGCAAGGCATCCATAACCTGCCGCATATCGTCACGTAGTTCCATGCGAGTTGCATAGTCTTCTCTTGTTTTATTCAACAAGATTTCGATGCGCTTCTGTTCACGGGTAATACCATTAGCCCACCACGCACCACCAGCCAACACTAGGGCAAGTAACGTGTCTATTAAGCTGGTCATTTCCATCGCTTACCAACCAGCAGGTACTTTATGTACGATAGGTGGGTTAGCAAGGTTGTCAATCTGGGTGTCCAGATTTGCCTGTAAGTCAGCTTCTGTTTGTTCCAGTGAAGCAAGTACCTTCTCTTTGCACCAGTCCCTTGTCACACTGTTAAATGCAACAAAGTTATCTGGGTCTAGTTCAGGGGATGCTGTGCCGTATGATGATGCTGACAGATAGTTACCCTCTGCATCTTGCTCACTGTCACTGACAGCGGTGATGCGCCAGTGGATTGTTTTGATTACGTCTGACAAGCCATCTTCAGAAGGGGCTGTGTCTAATGTTGGGAAATCCCATGTGTATGTGTTAGCCATTAGTTAGCCTCCAACGCTGTAAGGCGTGTTTCAATATTAGCCAGCCGCTGTTCAGTTGCCGCACCGACAAAGGCCAGCAACTCAGGATAGCGGATGCCAAGCCGTGTGCGTTCAACAGCACCCTCTGGTGCTTCTTCGGCTGTGTCGTAAGCGTCAGTGCGTGTGTAGGCATCAACGGCTTCTACGGCCTCGATAGCCTCACTAACAAGACGTTGTTCAGTGCGTTCTGGTTGCGCCTCAACAATGACGTTGCCTTCTTCATCAAGTTCTTCTTCAACCGCTGGAATAATAACATCCTCATAAACTGCCTCTACAGCTTCGACAGCCTCAACAGCTGGAACCTCTGTCTGTGTTTCCCACCAAGTTGATGCGATAAAGAACGCATAGTCACCAGCGTCCAAGCCAGCGGCAGTCATAGCTGCTTGAACGTCCTGTGCAATTACGCCAGCGTGTGTTCTAGCTGCATCGCCCTTTGCTTCGACTGCGCTGTTCCACTTGAATGTTTTGAACAAGCCGCTGATAGCTTTAGCCGCTGTTACTTCAGCGTCAGTTAGTGCTGCGATTTGCTGCTTTTCATTAGCGTCAGATGTGTTGATAGTGCCGTTGGTTGCGTAGATGTCGTCATATCTTGCGCTAGGGTCGCCCAAATCAATATTGTTATCACTTAAACCTCCCACACTATCTGTTGGAACAATGTCTGATGCTCTTGGCTGAATACCACAATCTGAACCAAGATAAACATAAGTGTTTGTGACACCCATACGTCCTTGAAGTGTTCCTCCAGTGCGAAATAATACAAGTGTGCCTTCACTTGAGGTTCGGTTTATATCTAATGGTGCTTCAGAACCACAAGAAGCGTTTAATTGTCCAGTGTTTCTTATTGCAATCCCACTGGCATTGTTATTTGTAGATGGTGTAGAATCAGTTGTTGACACCAGCAAGTTGCCGCTGCTGTCGATGCGGAGGCATTCCGTGCCATTAGTAAAAATCCGAAAATCGTTATTTTCGTGACCATATGTAATCCGACCAATTGAAGTATTTGAACTATCGCCAAAATAAATCGCACTATCTCTTGTTCCAGCAGTTGCTTGGCATTGTAATCTCAAAACGGCATCTGCGCCGCTGTCACTACCAGCGAGTATCCGAATTTCGGAATTAGCATTATTACCCGCACCAACATCTAGTTCGTAAGATGGCGCACGGTTGATGCCTACGTTGCTTGTTCCACCATTAACAAAGAAAGCATTAGATTGAAGGCTGCTTTCAATTCGGAAATCTATGTCTTGGCCTGACTCATTAAAGACTGTTACACCCGAATCATTACCGGCAATACTCATACGGTTTCTATAGTTAGTACCGTTATAGTAATACGCTGTAAGAGTTTGTCCGGTGGCTGAACCTTCGCAGTCAAGCTGAAACCGTTCGCCTGAAGGCGTGTTGGAGTTGCGGAAATAAACAAGGCCAGCATTAACAACTCCTGTCGCAGATTCATCAGTAGTGCCGCCCACACGAAGGCTATTTCCACTTAAAATGTTTAAATCACCGCTGCTGTCGATGCGCATACGTTCTGTGTTGTTTGTCCAAAATTCAGTAGCAGCATTTTCAGAATTTTGTATTCGCAGATTTGTGCTACTACTTCTACCAATCAGTGAACCTGCTACACCATCTCCAGTTTGCAGGAATTGTATAAAGTTATTTCCATTTTCTAAAATGGATAGTTTGTAGGTTGGGTTCGTATTTCCGATGCCCACGTTGCCGCTGCTGTCGATACGCATCCTTTCGCTATCGTTAGTTCTAAACCACATTGCATTAACAGAATGGTCATAGGCTAAAATGCCTATATTTGAGTCCGCTGTATCTGCAAAGTTTATCTGGGAGTTTCCACTCGATGCTTCAATGCGTAATTGGGGTGAAGCACCAGTCATATGCAAAAGACTTGAGGGTGCGTCTTCTCCAATGCCCACGTTGCCGTTGGATGATACATAGAACCTGCTATTACCAGAGCCATCACGACCGTGTAAAACGTATTTACCGCTGTTTGAACCACCCGCTGTAATTAATACACCATTTCCATTAGCGGTATCCGTATGGTCTATAAGTGCTGCTGCTGAACTAGCTACGCCATAATCAATATCAAGCCTATCAGCCGCCACAGTGCCAGTGACATCCACGCCTGTGGCGGTGGTGGTCAGTTTGGTTGAACCATAATGGTTTAACTTAACTTCGCCGGTACTGCCATCACACTGAACATAAGCAACTGAACTACCAGAGCCATCATCGGTCTGTAAGAAAATATCTTTGTCATCAGAAAGATTACGAATAACTAATTCGCCAACAGTATTTAACACAAATGAATTTGTCCCATCGTGGTACAACTGCAAGTCAGACCCATCACCAAAGATGGCTTTGTCGTTGTCGCCAAAGGTCAGGTCAGTTGAAGACAACGCAACAACCCCTGTACCATTCGGTGAAAGGTTAATGTTACCATTCGTGTCGGTGCTTGAGATGGTGTTTCCGTTGATGTTGATGTTGTCAACGTCTAGGTCTGTATCAATTACAACAGTACCAGTTCCATCTGGCGATATGTTAATGTCACCGTTAGTGTCTGTACTGATGATGGTGTTGCCGTTGATGTTGATGTTGTCAACTTGGGCTTCAGTTACAGCAGAGTTAGTTCCAAGTGTTACACCATCAATAGCACCACTGTCAATGTCTACTTTGCTAATGTCAACTTCGCCTGTACCATTAGGTGTCAGGGCAATGTTGCCATTTGTATCTGTACTGATAATGGTGTTACCATTGATGTTGATATTATCAACGTCTAGGTCACCAACTATGTTAGCAGAGCCTGTAATTGTGAGTGTGGCAGTGTCAATAGTTACAGCAGTAGAGGCATCAATGTCAACTGTGGGGGCTACAAGTTCCAGTTCAACATCGGCATCAATATCAAGTTGACCATCTGCGCTTGATACAATCTTAAGTGCAGTATCACGGAAATACATATTGCCTTGCAGGTATGCATCTTTATAGAGCAAGCCTGATGTACCCAAGTCAAGTGTATTTGTCGTCTTTGGTTTAACTTCGGTGGCACTTACAACAAGGTCTTGTACTGGACCAACAACTGTGATTGCTCCACCTTCTGCAGCTGTGCCATCGTGCGTGTGACCTGTTGATGAGTTAAATGCGGATTCTACCGCATCAAATTCACCATCAAGGTCTGACGCATTAATAATGTTACCATCAGCAATGTTATTACTGGTGTCGTTACGAGTGTAGCCTGTACCCATAGTGTCCTCTACCTTCTGTCATGAATACCATACTCAACTGTGATTGCATCCAGTGAAAATGGTGGGTCTGTGCCGTCTGATTCAAACTGAAATGAAACGGCAAATCCTGAACCTATAATCTGTGTTTCAAATAACTTTAACAGTTTTGTTCCGTAGCTTGTAGTTCCGAATGTTCCTACTCCGTAAAAGCCTACAACACCTGATGTGTTTGCAAAACTAATTGGGGCAGGTTGAATTGTTCCTTGTGTATCAAAATCAAGTTTAAGACTTACATCAAAGTTTACACTACCTTGTGGGTCTGTGTAAAGAAATAATTTGTAAAATGTCTTACGTACTCTTGGGTCTTGAATTGGCAGATGTGGTGTAGCAAATGTTGTTTGAATATTAAGCCCATCAAAACTATTGCCTGCCTCCATCTGATATAAGTAGCCATCATCATTTGCAAACAGCACAACTTCTACAGCTTCATTGTAATTACTGTCTGCTACATAAGCACGTATACCACGTGTTTCTGCAAACCCTGTACCAGCACCGCCTTGTTCAGCAAACTGTGTGGCAATAATGCCTTGAGCATTTTCTTGTGTAATGTTTGTGTTAAAGCCTAGTATTCTGTATTGTGACTTCTCACGAATTACACAGCTAGTAAAGTCTGTATTTGCCGCAATAAACCTAGTCATGTTTGGCTGAATAACTTTAGATACTGCAGCAAGTCCAAAGTCGCCAATTCGTTCTGTTGCACTTAATAGTCTTAATCCATCTGGTGCAAGGAACATTACATCCCCGCCAATCTCTTGTATTGTGTCACCTTCAAGGCAACCTATATCTCTTGTGATTGGCTGCAGATTAAAGTCTGCAAGTGTATTACCAAGTAACTGCTGAATGTTTTTCTCTGTAAAAATAATCAGCTGATTACGAAAAACAACCAGTCCTGTAATTGTGCCACCTACATTGATGGAACCTGAACCCGCTGCTACATCAAAGCTATCATCTGCATAAGGTGCTGTAAATGAAAGTGTAGTACCCTTACCAAAGAACAGTGACTTCTTGTGTTCTACTACATGTGTAGCACTTACTACATCTGCTGGTGCATCATTCAGTACAATAAAGTCATTGTCGTCATATAGTGCAGGAGCATTTGCTCCATCTACTATTGCTATCTTTTCAGTGCCACTAAAGTTATATTTAGCAAACCGTACTTTAGATGCGCCTTCTCTATTGATAGAGATAAATGTAATTACAGCATCATCTGCTGGGCTACTTGCAAGTGCTGGGTCAATTGCTAGTGTTGCTGCCCCACTTGTCACTACGGCATCTGCAGTCAAGGTATATACAAGGTCAATACCTGCAATCTTAAATACATCACCTGCTTGCGGTATGCCTGTAATGCCATCTACAACTAGGCTAGTTCCTGTTTGGGCTGCACCATCTACAAGTGGTGCGCCATAGTCATAGACATTTATCTTTGTAAAGCCACTGCCTGATGTCTTAAACACGTCTGCATTTTTAGCTACAATTGCTTGGTCTTCCCAGCTTGCTACACCAATTGCGTTGTAATCAGATACAGTGCTTACAAATGTAACTACGTCTGCATTTGATGGATTAACCACCATTGTCTGATCTAGCGTAAGTGTTGCTCTGTTATTTGTAGCATCAAAAGATACGCCACCAGATGCTATAGTATATCTAAACGAAAGGACTGCGTTATCTGCGGGTGCTACAGTAATAGCTGGTGTAATCGTTAGTGTAGATGCCGTACCTACAAGAGCCGTTGCTGCGCTGACTGTGTATACTGTTGTGTCACCTGCAATAGTAAATGTGTCACTTGCTGATGGTGCTACATCTAAACCGTCTACGTTTAGGCTTGTGCCTGTCTGCGCTGCACCGTCTACTTCACCACCGTCTAGTGATAATCCATCACCTGCTACTGGTGTAGTGTGTATTGCGCCTAGTATTAAGCCAGTGCCGCTTTGTCCATCTCCGTGTACAACAGGCTCACCATAAGGTGGTATAATTGCTGGGTCATACTTATCATAGCCTTCAATGCGCCTGTAACCACCCTCAATGGATGGTTCAAAGTTACGAAGAATACGAGCAGAACCGGGTGCATTTATGCCCTGTTGTAAAGGACTTAAATTTGTTACTAAACCACCACGAAATTCTACAGGATAAGTTTGCCATTTGTCCATTACAGAGGAAGCCTTGAATAGCCTGTTCTACCGCCCCCACCAGTGTTTTGCACAATTAGATAAGAACGTACATAATTATAACGATTGATTAGCATAGACTTCATATGCGAAATACCTTCTTCAAACTTTTCTTTAGCAACCAAAGCATCTTGTGTGTTGCCACGGAAAAGATAGGCATAGTGCATTGCACCGTCTACAATAATATGTCTGAATCTTTCAGGAATAACTGGCACATCATCATACAATGCCAAGTCTACAGGAATACGATAATATTCATATATGAGTTTATATGCATTATTTGGTACAGGAGTTACAATATATTCAAGAGATGGTGCTTGAGATATAAACTGAGGAACACCCTGTCCTATAGTTGTTGAAGAACTATTATACTCTTGATCGACAAACTTGTCAAGATATTCTTCGTAAGATAAAATAGGTAATTTAACTGTGTTGTTACCTAGTGTAGTATCCTCTTTAATTCTAAAGGTGTCAAAGTCAATTACTTTACAATCCGTAGGAAATGGATAACGGGCTACGCCCACTGACAATATATCTTCTTGCTCTACATGATTATAGGGCCATTCGTACTGTGACTGATTAATATACCGTATAGAAGCATTGACAGCATCTTTTGCCTGCCCATAAAAACCTGCGGCAGTAGCAAAGTTTGCAGAAGTTAGTTCAACTTCATTTAAGCGTCTGTTAATGTCATTTACTAGACCAAGAAATTCATACGCCATATATTTTACTTCTCTCTAATACGTAGCTTAATAGTACGCTCTGCAGTACTGCCTGTGCTGTCTGTCATGCGACATGTAAATGTATATTCCCGATTATTTACACCGCTGCCAATATTAATTGTAGCTACTGTCGATGTATTTGATTGAGAAACATTTTGAATACTGTCAGTAACCGTACCACCAGAAGCGGTTGTTAAATCTTGTCCAGATGCAAGGAGTGTCTTGCCAATGCTGTCTGTTTGCACATACCATTGTACAGAACTAATTGTTGCAGCATCAAGAAAACGTGACCAATCAGCACTGTAGTCAAGTGTTTCATCTTTATCTTTAATAGGCCAACGATACGACATTTAGTATAACTCCGTTATCATCACAGTACGTTCAGCAGATGTAGATTGTCTTTCTATATAAACAGTTCTGCTTTCAAACTTAATCAGTACCGTTCTGTCATCTGAAGTTGTACCACGAGGAATATACACTTTCCTGCTTTCAAACGGTATATCTATTGTTCTTTCTGCTGCTGTAGTCATTATGCTGCTCGTGGTATTTTAATTGTTCTAGCACGACTGTATTGATTTGCTACAGCTTGGAAATTAAATACTTCAGCAGTTTTTACAATTGTTCCCAGTGCTGTTGTGCCTTGTATGCCTGTTAGTGCATGTGTATTAGAGAATGTAAAGTTATCCCCAACAGCACCTGTAGCACTTACACTGTTTAATACTTCAGTAGGCTTTTCTTCAAGTGTATTGACAGTACCTGTAGCTTGTACGCCTATTAGCGTTACTGTGTTACTATGTTCTAATGTTCCTATAGAACCTGTTGCAGTTACGCTTGCAAGTAATTCTGCTACATTTATTTGTACTACATTTACAGTACCAGTAGCACTTACACTATTTAAAACCTCTGTTGGTTTATCTTCTACAGTGTTTACAGCACCTGTGGCTTGAACACCTGTAAGTGTAACAGTGTTGCTAATTGCTAGTGTGCCTATTGCACCTGTAGCACTTGCGCTATCTAGTATCTCTGTTACATTTACTTGTACAGTATTGACTGCACCTGTTGCACTAACACCAGCAGAAATAACTTCGCTAATGTCAATTTCAAACCCACCAGCAACTACAGGAGCAATTGTGCCTGTTGCGCTAACACCGGAAATACCTGCAGTAGTGTTTACGGTAAGACTGCCAATACTTCCTGTTGCAGTAGCCGCATCTAGATTGTAAACAACAACTTCAATGCGTCCGTACTTTGCAGTTCCGTAAACGCCTACGCCATATACAGCGGAGTTTAGTACGGTATCTGCCACAGCTTATTTCCTTACGCTATACGAATTACAGCGTTACTTGCATCAGCGGTAGGAAATTCAATAGTCAAGTCACCAGCAGTAGCACTTACTGTGCCACCAAAGTCAATAACAGCAATTGCTTTATTACTTTGTCCTGCGTTATAAATAATACAACCGTCAGCAGACACAGTAACGTCAGCGAATACTTCATCTGTAAAATCAACAATAGCGGTAGAACCATCAAGCGAAATAGTTGCGCCATCTAGTACCTGACCGCCAGCAGAATAGTTTGTGCCAGATGCTTCATCAGAGTTACCTGTGACATCTGAATAATTAGTTGTGCTGGCATTATATGTGCCAGCAGGTGATGCTTTAATTAAAGCCAGTTTCAAAGAGTCTGTATCCAAATCATGGACACCGCCAAGAAGTTCTGTCTTAAAGCTGTTACACATTGCAGTTGTGATTGCCATGATTTGTGCGTCCTTTATTAAATCTCATAGAAGTGAGGGGGCAAGTTGCCCTGCCCCCAACACATTATTTAGGCAAGGGTGTCACGATCTACTTCGTTAGCAGTCGTATCACCTTGATCGCTGATGTCCATCATAATGGCATAAGCACGTAGCTTACCAGCCGTAAATGATGCACCACTACCAGCCAATACAAAATCAATTGTGTCAGCAGTTGTAGATGGTGCTAGTCCATCAATTGCAACCTGTGGAGCGTAATCTCCGTCTGATGCACCGTCAATGTCGAGTGCTGCAGCAAACTCATCAACGTCACCACCAGTGAAGCCAAGAGCAGCAGTAGCATCTGTACCAGTATTCATGGTAGCAGACTCAACAACTTGGAAGCCAGCACCCATAATCAGAGTGTTAGCAGGTACGGTAATTGCCTGAATAGTATCGCCGGGAGCAATGCTATTTGTGGTCAGGTCAATGGTCACATCAACGTAGTACGGGTTACGTCCACGCTGTGAGTTCCCTGAAGCGGGATGAAGAAGTGCGGTAATGTTAGCCATGTCTAAATCCCCCCTTAAGCCAAGTTGTAGATGGCGTTAACAAGACCTTCAGGACGAAGAATCTTGCGACCATACAAATGCATACCACGAACAATGTCAGCAAAGCTGTCAGGGTCACGGTAGGTTTCGGTCTTGTTGATTTGCTCTGCTGTTGCAACAGATGAATCATGACCAGCAACAATTACGCCAAAGTTAGAGGCGTTCATGCCACCAGTTGTAGCCGAACCAGTTCCGATTGATGGCAAGTTGTTCGAAACGTAAACACGGAAGCCATGCAGGTTTGGAAGAGCCAAACCGTTCTGCAGACCTGACCCACCCCAATCTGCTTGGAGCAGACGTGAATCTTCGTCTTTCAGAACTTCCATGAATACAGGATCAACAACCAACCAACGGCCTTGTGTGTCAACATTCTGCTGGTCTAGCAGACGTGACATACGAGCAATGACCTGAAGTGGGTTTGCTTCACCGTTACCAGTTGGAACGGCACCTGCACCTGTACGTGGCAGGATTGAGATTGACTGACCAGCAACACCTGTGCCAGCAAAGTCAGTTGCGTCCAGCTTCATGCTGGCAAGCAGTTCGTCTGTACCCGCAGTTGCTACAGCAACAGAACCGTTAACGGTTGTATTTACTGTGTCAGCATTTGCATGTAGAGCAGACTGCTTGTAACCTGACAAGTAGCCAAGAACGTCTTGGTCAAACTGGTCAGCAAGGCGATACGCAGCACGATCACTTGCCAGTGACTGGAAGTTAACGTGTGAGTGTGCCTCTTCAATGTCATCAACCTTGAACGCAAAGTAGTTAGCTTTGTCGATGGTCAGGTTGAAGTCTTCATCGTCAATGTCTTGCGGCGTGATGGTTGTACCACGGGCGTAAGCCTTGACTGTGATTTCGGGTTCCTTGATAATCTTCACGGAATCGCCCATGTTAGCAATCTCACCGAAGTAGTCGGAATTTGAGATAGCTTCAGCAACAGCTGACTTGCGGAACGCAAGCTGCACCTGTTTGCTGTAAATTACTGGGCTAAAATTGCCGTTAGGAAGGTTACCATACCCGGCTGCGGTAGTAAAAGCCATGATATTTTCTCCTAATTTTATAGCATTTCACAGATACAAACTCACAAGACTAATCAGAGGCTGATTCACTTGGGTGCGTATCTTAGTAAGGTGGCCTCCCTACTATTCAACGGGCCATGTTCTTCAGGTAATCCGTAAGACTTTGCTGTTTGCGAATTGTCGTGTAACCATATTGCGCAATACAGTTACACTATTCTGACTATAGTTATACGTAAAAATAACTATTTGTCAACACTTTTTTATATATTATCTAGCGGAGCCAGATACATCATAGATAAACTTACCACTACGGATAGCTTCCATGATCTCGTCAGACATCTTCTCATACTGTTGAGGTGACATCTTTTGTACTTGTGATTCCTTCAAGTAAGTAGAAGACTCATCATCTTGTGGTCTACTTCTTGAGTTCTTTGTAGATACCGACTTAGCTGCATCTTTATCTTTAGCAGGTTTGCTTTTAGCAATACCCATGTCAGCCTTGTACAAATCAATTGCTCGTGCTGCAGACCGTGCGTCATTATCATTATCATACAACGCATCTTGTACCCACTTAGGTTGATCCTCTGCCCAATTGTGGAAGTCATCGCTGTCACGGATCTCATCAAAGTCAGGATGCAGTCGCATTAGTTCAGCTTCAGCTTTTTCTTTCTTGGCACTGTACTGCATCTCATCAACTGCTTTAAAGCGTTCTTCAAGCGCAGTAGCTTGTTCACGTGCTTTCTTCATTGCAATTGTTTCAACAATGGCTGCTACATCTGGGTAGTCTGCCGCCCACTGTTCAATGTCTTCATCAGACTTAGGCAGTTTCATTTCTTTCTGTGCTGCCTGACTTAGTTGAGATTTTAATGCTTCAATCTCTTTTTTAAACTCATCAGCTTGCTGCTGTTGATGCCTGCGCAGGTCAGAGTAACGCTTTTTAAATGTTTTTTCTTCTGCGTTTGTAGGTTCAGCTTCTTGTGGTTCAGCAGCTTCTTGTTCTACTTCACCTTTTTGTTCCTTCATCAACTGTTCTAATTCTTCTTCTTCCATCTTGCGTTTTTCTTCATTAGTGTATTTACGATTTGCAAACGCAACTTTCTTTGGTGACTGCATTTCTTCAGCCATAATTGTATCGTTCATTGTCTATTCCTTTGTTGGGGCCACCGTAGCCATACACCTGTCGGGGAGATGGGGAGTGAGTAGCCAACTGATTGTAAGATTTAAGCCTCTTACGCAGCTTTCTTCAATGCATTTTTGTATTGTCCATGCACTGTGTAGACTTCGCCTTCTGTATATACATCATAGCGGTCATCTGCTGTACCAATATAAACTGTCGGTGTTACTTGCTCTACGTACTCAAGTGATGTTACTTCTACGTTATTAATGTAATCACCAAGCACTAAGTCTTCTGTACGTTTCCACGAGCCATTGGCAAGTACAGGGTGGTCATTGGTAATCTTTAACTCGCCGTTGACTACATAGTAACCTTCACGCATATGCTTGTATAGTACTTCTGTGACTACTGTGTTATCTACAATGTCGCCAACTTTTACGTTAGTTACAAAGTCAATAACACCATTGCGTTTGACTTTCATGTCTTCAGTTAAACAGATAACGCCCATGTCCCCTGCGCCGCCAACACCGCCGCTATCTGAACCATAACCGCCGCCGCCGCCTGATGCCTCGTCTGCTTCTTGTGCTTCCGCTTCAGCCATATCTGACATTTCTGCTTCATCAAAGCCCTGATAACCGCCGCTATAGTCAGCACGACCCGATGTAGGTCCGGGTGTACCTTTTGCTGTACCACCCGGTGTTGCAGAAACTTCACCTCTCTCTGGATCACCCAAACCAATTTCTGCAGCTTTACCGGCACCTGCATCTTGTCCATTAGGATTAGCACCACGTTCTGTAGCATATGCGGCATATAAGGCTTTTTGTTTATCTGTCATCATAGCAACTTCTGCTTTGCTTTTAAAGCCACCATAATATCCAGATTTCAGACCCGCTTTCATTGCGTCCATCCAATCACCCATGCTAGCAAATCCGGGGTCTACTCCAGTAGTGCTACCTTGAAAATTAACTACTTGCCCATAGGAATTTACTGGAGTTCCTGTAATTGGACTAATATCCCCTTTTTTATATCCTACGATTCCAGTAATAGGTGTGCCAATAGCCCTTTGAACTTGCGCACGTGCAAATGCTTGGTTTTGATTCATAGCAATACCAAGTTCATTTTGTCGAGTTTTACTCATTGTACCTTTTGCGTAATCAGATAAATCTTTTGTAGAATATGCTCCATGTCCTGTAGGTGCGGGTTGACCAAATGCTTCTGAACTTGGTCCAATACCTGATGCAGAGGCAAGTGCGCCTAAAGGATTTCCCATAAGCATACTACCAACTATACCTAAATTAATAGGCCCAGTTCCGTATACACCTAAAGCATCTTGTACACCTGCAATATTATTTGAAAAATCTGTAACAGATGGTCCTATTACATTTCCTTGTGAATCATAAGAAACCATACCCTGCGCATTTAAACTGCCTAGAGTAGTGCCGCCATATGGTTCTGCTTTTGCTGGTTTTCCGCTAAAATAATCACCTAAACCACTAAAAGCAGATGTTAAACCAGCAACTCCAGTTGGGCCGCCTGCTGGTCCTTGAACAGCACCGGATACACCTACACCACTATTATTACCAGCACCGCCTCCATCATCTTGCCCAACTACGGTTGTAGGCACCGTGGATGTATCTGTTGGTGTTACATCTTCCTCTGCTTGGTATTTATAGCCATACGGGATTGGATAAATAGGCTGACCATTTTTAAAAGGTATCCGTAGTGTCTGCCCTGCATCATTTACATATGTTCTAAGTTCATCATACTGACCGGGATTTCTGCCTACAGTATCTGCAAAGGTAGGAAAATTAGTTGTTCCTGTTGCTGCTGTATACTGCACACCCGTAAATTGAGGAACAAATTGACTAGAAGCAGCTTGTATGGGCTGTACATAAGGTCTGTAACCTGTAGTTGGAGCAGTTGGTTGGGTAGTTTGCACACCTGTAAAACCGGGAAGTTGTACAGTTCCACCTAATTGAAAAGCTTGTGCAGTTTGTGAGTTTACATTATTACCTTTTTTCATGTGTACTCAATCTCCACTTCATCTTTCATACTTTCTGGTATAGTGGATAAATCACCTATATGCGCACGTTGACCTTGATACGTAACATAACCAGATTGTATTCTAGAGTCTTTCATTGGTTGAGATTGTTGTGGCATACCACCAACAGCCATATTATTATACTCGTCTTCTTCTTCAATGTCAAGGTCATACATGTCAAAAGGTAAGTCATCTTCTACAACAGCTTCCTCACTATTGCCCATCTGACCCATAGCTTCCATTTGTGCCAAGCCTTGCTTTGCTTCTTGGCGCATACGCATCAAGTTTTCAAGGCCAATATAACGCACTACGTCTGCAGGAAAAACAAATTCACCTTCGCTGAGTTGAGCAGGAATGTCATCACGTACTTCAGTACGAAGTGATCCCGGCGG
>Ga0255781_10002525_pt1 | contig 14582 bp, 20 predicted proteins | sample 101ome_21_FD_179979 | JGI IMG/M metagenome (GOLD analysis project Ga0255781, IMG submission 179979) | Coastal salt marsh microbial communities from the Groves Creek Marsh, Skidaway Island, Georgia - 101413BT metaG (version 2) | ecosystem: Environmental > Aquatic > Marine > Intertidal zone >...
AGAGGCGCAACCTGAAAAGCAGGAAGTGCGTACCTTTGAGCAAACAGCGGAGAAGACCGCAAAACAATTTAAGATTATGAATTTTCGCAACTCAAATGATGCGGCCCGCTACATCTCCCAGCTGGAAGACAAGTTGGCGAACATCAACGCTCTCGCAGAGACCGAAGAGCGCGCGTTGACTTCTGAGGAATTGGAAGAGACGCAAGACATCCACAACAAGCTCGAAGCAGCAGAACAGCAGCGCGACGGCTTGGCAAAAAACGAACAGCGCCTCAAGGCTCGTGCCGTTGCACAAGATGCAGTTGTACGAAGCGACAAGGAGGCAATTAAGGCAAACGCCAAGTTTGACTTCGGTAAGGCTTTGCGCGAAGCTGCACAAGGCGGCGTGACTGGCCTCGAGAAGGAGGTGATGCAGGAAGCACGCAAGGAAGCCAGCGCCTTGGGCCTCGGCTTGCGCGGTGACTTCAGCATTCCACAGTCAATGTTGGTTGAAGCTCGTAACGTGTACGGTGTTGACTCAGGTCAGTCAGGCGTAGCTGACGCAGTTACAACTGTAGCCACTGAGGTGACTGCATTGGTTGGCGCTTTGCGTTCTAACTCTTTGCTCGCAGCTACTGGAGCCACTCAGCTCAACGGCTTTGTCGGTGACATCAAGATGCCATCACTGCCAACTGACGCGGCAGAGGAACCAGCAGAAGGCGCTTCTGTAACTGGTAACACTGGTTCAATGGGTCAGCAGACCTTGTCACCACAGCGCATCGCACAGCAGATGATCGTGACCAAGGAGGCCATCAACCAAACCAACGGCAACATGGCCGCTGTGATTGCTGCTGACTTTGGCCGATCTATCGCTAACGTACAAGACAAGATTGCACTCAACAGCATCAGCGGTGTTGGTGGTGCAGCTGACTTGGCAGGTGGTACTGGTCAAATCGTTTTGGCTACTGAGACAGGCACGAATGACTTGGCTGCAACTGACGCCGAGGACATCCGCGATTTGTGGGCAGCCATCACGGCAAACGGTGCAGAGAACAACACTGCGTTCGTTTTCCACCCAACTACATACGCACACTTGTTGGGTCAGCCAAACGTGAGCAGCGTTTCTCCATTGATTGAGAACGGGACCATCTTTGGCTACAACGTGTTGAACAGCGGTTCTGTACCAGTACAGGATTTGTCTGCTGTAGAGGGTGACAACTTGATTGAGGGCGCGGCAGCAGTTGCAGCTGACGGTTTGACTGCTGTCTACTTCGGTTACTACGGTGACTGGACGGACTTGTTCTACGCTAACTGGGGCGGCCTCGACGTAACTGTCGATCCATTCTCAGGCATCTCAGCGGGAACTGTCAAGATTGTAGTTGATACTTTCTTCGACGCAAAAGTTCGCCGCAGCGGTTCACTTGGTGCAATGGTAATGGCCAACGCCACTATTGCGAACGCCGACTCATAAGAGTAGATTGATTGAATGAGAAAGGGCCTCGCAACCATGCGGGGCCTTTTTTTTATCTTGCACCCATGTACTACACTTTAGAGATTACTGGCGCAGCTGCCGAGTCCAGCATCGTCAGCACCGCCGACCTCAAGACATTCCTGCGCGTAGACCACAGCGACGAGGACACGCTAATCGAGGCGCTACGCAGCGCGGCCATTGAGTACGTGCAGAACTATTGCAACGTTCAGCTGGGCGACGTCACGGCGGTCATGTATCTCGACGAGTTCCGTGGTACGTGGGAAATACCCGTGGGACCTGTGCGCAGCATTACCAGCATCGTCTACAACAACACGCCGAGCACGACGCTGACCTTGAGCACCTCGCAATACTACACGGACCTTAAGCGCAAGCCCGCACGCATTACAACTATCTCACCGCCGACTGTGCATCCTGACACCAGCAACGGCGTGCAGGTGACGATGGAGTTGGGGTACCTTGAAGCCGAGGTGCCTGACGGTTTGATTCACGCCATCAAGTTGCTAGTGGCGCACTTCTACGAAAACCGCAACATTGTTGTCATTGGTACCATATCAAGTGAAGTGCCTAACCTGATCCACAGCTTGCTAAATCCTTACCGCGTAATTTCTGACAGATGAGGATAGGTAAGAGCGACCGACGCATAACGGTAGAGCGATACACCACGAGCACGAACGCATACGGCGAGCGCGTGCAGACGTATAGCACCTTGCTGACCGTATGGGCCGAGCTGATGAAGGCGGGCGAAGGAATGACCGATCGCATCAGCACGAACCAAGACATGCCGATCCAGCGCGTGCGGTTTAAGATTCGCAGCAGCAGCGACAGCCGAGGCATCAAGGCTGACGACCGTGTGGTGTACAATTCGAAGTATTACAACATTCAAGGCATCGAGGAGGTTGGCCGACAGGACCAACTGGTGTTGCTTTGTCAAATTACAGGAACGTAATGGCAAAGGGGAGCCTCGAAATGAAAGGCGCAGGTACTGGTTTTGAAGGTATCGGCGTAGACATCAAGCCGCTGATGAAGCAGCTGGAGCATATGCGCAAGCAGATTGCCGACAAGAACGTGCAGCGCCGCATTCACCGCGAAGTGGGCAAGCTGTACAAGGACGAGATGCAGGCGAACATCAAAGACGCGCGTGAGGTCATCCGCATACGCCGAGGTAAGCAGAAACCGCTTGACATTCCGATTGGCACACTGAACCGTTCGGTGCGTGTGTGGTTAATTGACAAGCAGGCCAACACCTACTGGGTCGGTCCCCGCGTAGGTCGTCGCATGCCCCTTGATTCTGACGGCTGGTTTGCTAATATTGTAGAAGGCGGTGACGGCAAATTTGGAGAAGGCCGAAACAAAGGCGTGTTTGAGCGGTCCATCCGCAACAAGCGCAGCGAAGCATTTACAATGATGCGGACCAAGTATCAGAAGGCTATAAACAAGGCAGCAAAAGCAAAGAAGAAATGAACGCAGGAAAGGCAGTATATGGTATTCTGAGCGCCAACAGCGGCGTCACTGACATTGTAGGCACTAACATATTCCCAGAGATTGCAGAGCAGGAAACTGCTGTGCCGTTTATCGTGTACCAGTTGCAGAACGTAGCGCCTGAAGACACTCACGACGGACCGTCAAAGCTGGATGAAGTACAATTTGAATTCCTGTGCTATGCCGACAGCTACAACGCGGCGGCTGACCTTGGTGTGGCGGTCCGTGCTGCACTCGATCGTGTGAGCGGCACATACAACGGCGTACACGTTGAAAGCATCCAATTCAATGACGTTGACGTGGAGATTGAGTACGACCCACGGCGATACAGTCAGGTGCTCAAGTTTACCTTTCGGATCAAGCGCGACGACGTGACCATTGCTCTGGGTACACCAGTGACGGGTGCGGTACTTGGCGATCTTAGTGACGTTGACGTGACTGGAGTCACAAACGGCCAGCTGATCGCATACAACAGCACCAGCGGAAACTGGGAGGCTGCCAATGACGCAGGAGGTGCGGAACAACTGAACGACCTCAGCGACGTGATTGTGAACCTGCCCGCGTCAGGCGAAGTGCTGAAGTACGACGGCGGTGAATTTGTAAATGATAACCTCACGAAGGCAGATGTAGGGCTGGGCAACGTGGACAATACGAGCGACGCGGATAAGCCCGTGAGTTCAGCCACGCAAACGGCACTCGATGCGAAGGCAGACACCAGCGCAGTACCTACCGACTTAAACGACTTGAGCGACGTGAGTATAGTGGGCACGCCCACGGGTAATCAGGCGTTGATATATGATGGAACGGCTGGCGTATTTAAGTCCCTTCCGAACTTTACCAACCGCTTCGAAGACGAAGCCGAAAATAATAAACAAAGCATTACACCGTTTGCGGAACGCGTTTATACGGTTAAGTCAGACGGCGACGGCATATTCATTGACCCCGAAAGCGACACGCCAGCAAGCGGCAAGGTTATCGAGCGCAAGATTTACCACAAAGCGGGATTTCTTGAAAGCGGTGCGGTAATTGGTGACTTTACTTTAATTCACACCTTTGCAGATGATACCGCCTATTCTGCTACTACTTCCACGTTCGAAGGCTTCAGGGACGGCGACACTTACGGCACTCCTCCCTTTACGCTTATACAGACGTGGGAGGAACAAACAGCAGCACCCGCATTTACGGGGCTTTTAAATGAGAGCTACGGAAGCGGAGCGGAGGCGGCGTACTCTACCCGTCGATTGAATGGCAACGTTACCGAATGCATGGTCATCCGCAGGGCATCGGATAGCACGACGACGACGATAGGGTTTGACTCAAACGGAGACATCGACGAGGCGGCTATCAATACCTTCTGTTCTGGCACTACCTGCACGGTAAGCGAGTGGCTGGACCAATCAGGAAACGGTAATACAGCGACCGCACCGAGTACGGGAGCAGAGCCGACGATTTACACAGGCGGGGCGTTGGTGAAGGAGAACGGAAAGGTGGCGGTGGACTTTGACGGGTCAAATGATTATCTTGTCGTGTCCAGCACTCAATGGACAGACGGCCAAATGATGTCGAGTCTTGTCTTAACTGGAACGGGCGGTGCGTCAACTTACTGGGCTGATGGCAACAACACGACATTCAGATTTTGGAACGATGGCACGAACCACAAATTAATTGCATGGCCGCTCACGCCCATCGTCATTTCGAAAGGGTCAGATATGAGCACGGGTCAGCTTCTTGTCGTTGGCAGAGTGGGCACCTCCAGCGAGGGATACACGCTATACGAGAACGGAAGCAGTGTAGCAAACACGGCAACCTATACTGGGTCGATGCCGACAACGTCCACGGATGCTTATATAGGCCAAAACAACAACGGCACGCAACGCTATCAAGGCAAGATGCAAGAATTGGTCCATTGGTCTACTAACAAATCCAGCGTCCGCACCTCCATCGAATCCAACATCGGCGACTACTTCACCCAAAACACGCCACTCCTCGACACGTACACAGGAGCGGCGGCGGCTTATTCCTTGCGCAAGCTGCGAACAGCCTACAGCGGGTCAGCCATTCGGGTACGACGGGCAAGCGACAACGCTGAATCTGACATCGGCTTCAATGTATTTGGAGAGCTTTCGACGGTAGAACTGGCGGCCTTCTGTGGAAGTTCTGACGGATTCGTGAAGACTTGGTACTCGCAGGTGGGTACGGGCGTAGACGCGACGCAAACGAACACGGCGAATCAGCCAAAGATTTACGACGGCACGACGGGCGTGGTGACGGAGAACGGTAAGCCTGCGGTAGAAACTACTGGGTCGTTTTTAGCGGTTGGTAGTGCTGTTTCGGGCATAGTGGATTCGTTTACAGTAGCAAAAGAAACGGGAAGCGACACGTTAAGTTATCTGGTGAAAAGCACTGGGGATTTATCTATACGGACATTGTCTCAAGCTTACAGGATTGTAACAACCAATAGTGGTGATTGGGCGAATACCTCTACATCTGTATACTACAATGGTAGCATACCATCATCCAATCCATCAAGCACAATACAAGCCTTAGTTTATATTGGTGGTGGAAATCGCAACTTTTATCAAATCTCGACTGATTTTACGGGAGGGTCGTCGCAACGTGACTGGGAGGGAAATATACAGGAAATCATCCTCTATTCAAGCGACCAAAGCAGCAACCGCAGCGGCATCGAAAGCAACATCAACACCTTCTATTCAATCTACTGATGCAGTACATCATAGTCCTACCCGAAGGAACGCTTACAAGCGAGAAACGCGCCAAATCAATAACGCGCGAACTCTACAACATAACTACGCCTTTGGCCGTGCAGGAGCCGTACCAAAAGGACGGGACGGTCTTTGGCGTTATCGTGCATCCTGACGGCGTACAACACGCCTTGCAGGTGGATACGGAGTACGTCATACCTGTACACGAACAGGCGACGCTGGAGAAGCTGGTGAGCTTGTTTCCTGAGCTGACGGCAGACGAGCGGTTTGCATTGCAGTCATACGTCTTGAACAGCCACAGCTTTCCATTCGCGGCAATCATACCAAGCACGACGACCGTGCGGGATCATGATTACATGGTCCAGAACGGTTGGTTTGAAATTGACGATATTTGAGCATGGAACAGATAACGGCGGCGATGATATTTGAGTTCATCGCATTGCTGGGTGGAGGCATCGCAGCATGGACAAAGATTAACCAAGATGTCACGGTGCTCAAGTCGCGCATCATCAACCTTGAGAAACGCGAGAACGACATGGCCAAGAAGTTAGACACGCTGCTGGAGGCTGTCAATGAATTGAAGATACTGCTGGCCAAGAAAGGCATTTGATGCAGTCAATGATTTTGCCGTAAATTGCAGCCATGAAGGTTACAATCATGAAGGCGTGCAAGCTGCGCGGTAACAACTGGAAGAAGGGCGCAATGCCCACAGTGACCAAAGAGTTTGCTGCAGAGCTTAAAGAAAAAGGCTACCTTGACGCGCCAAAGAAAGAGACCAAAGAATCTATAGAATCAGAATAAAATGGCCATTTTCAACGGAACAAATTTAGGCGTGTACATCGGCGGCACGCTGATCGCAGCAGCAACTGACTGCTCACTGTCTCTTAATATGGAGACCATCGACATCACCACCAAAGACTCAGCGGGCTACCGTGAGCTGCTCGGCGGCTTGCGCTCTGGCAGCATCAGCGTCAGCGGTTTGATTGACTACCAAGACGGAGCTAATCAAGACGTCACTGACCTGTATGACGCATGGGAAGGTCGCACGGCTTTGACTCTTAAGTTCAGCAGCGAAATCACTGGTGATGAAAGCTACACCGCGACAGGTTTCTTGACCAGCTTGGAGCAGTCAGGCGGCACTGAGGATACAGCTACCTACAGCGCTACCTTTGAACTGTCTGGAGAAGTAACTGAGGCGACTATCTGATGATAGAAATCAACGGCAACGAATACCCTGTCCGCTACTCGATGAAGGCGCTGAAAAAGTTCGAACGCAAGGCGAAGGTCAACGTGTTCAGCTTGTCAGATCCTTCGAAGCTGTCAGCCGATGCCTGCGCTTTCTTATGCTTTGTGGGCGTAGAGTGCGGTTGCAACTTTGAAGGCGTTGACTTTGATATGGAGCTGCAAGAGTTCGAGGAGCACATCACGCTTGCACACGTCACGCAATGCTTTGACGTGCTCGGTGAATACAACGAAAAAAAAGCGTAGACGGTAACGATAAGCCTGTAGGGTGGCCAGACGTTATTCGGATGGGGATGGGTGTGCTGCACTTGTCCCCTTCTGCGTTCTGGGACATGACGTTTGGCGAGTTGAGCCTAGCACTTGAGGCCAACCGTGAGACGGCAGAGATGGCCGAGCGGTTTGAATGGGAGCGCACCAGATGGCTGGCCACAATCTACATGCAGCCCCATCTAAGGAAAGGCCGTAAATTGCGACCAAAGGATATGATGCAATTTCCTTGGGAGCGACCAAAACAAAACGCAAAGAATTTAACCAAGGAGCAACTGCTGGAAGCAATTAAAGAGCGCGACGAATGGCAAAGCTAAACGATCTCATAGTAACGATAGGCGCAACGACGCGCGACTTTGACAAGGCGCTTGGTAAGTCTATGTCGAAGCTCAACCGCTTTGGCAGAAATACAAAGCGCATCGGGCGTGACTTGACCCGATCGTTGACTGTGCCACTTGCTGGCCTCGGCGTTGCTGCAGTCAAGAGCGCTGCAGACCTTGAAGCACTGGAAACATCGTTTATCTCATTGACGGGTGGAGCAGAGCAGGCTGCTGCAATGATGAAGAACCTAAACGAGTTCACTGCAAAGACGCCATTTCAAATTGAAGCAGTGGCTAAGTCAGCGCGTCAGCTCATCGCATCAGGCACAGGCATTGACGAGGTCAACACACAGCTGCAGTTTCTTGGCGACATCGCAGCCACGTCAGGCTCCAGCATTGACGAGATAGCGGCCATATTTGCTAAGGTCAATGCCAAGGGCAAGGTTGAGCTGGAAAACCTCAACCAACTTGCAGAGCGCGGCATCCCAATCTTTACCGCCTTGGCTGACGCTACAGGCTTGCCAGCCGACAAACTGGGTGCAGGCCGTGTAAGTGTCGAGGAGTTCAACACGGTGCTCAAGAGCTTTGCCGAGGAGGGCGGCTTTGCTGCGGGCGCTATGGAACGCCTGAGTGAAACCGCCTCGGGCAAGTTTAGCACTGCGCTCGACAATTTGAAACTTGCAGGCGCAGCATTAGCGGCAGATTTGTTACCAGTCGTCAAGGATTTGATTGACGGGTTTACCGTATTCCTGCAGCGCATTCAAGATTTGTCACCACAAGCAAAGGAAGCGATCCTAAAAGTTGCGCTCCTACTTGGTACGACTGGGCCAATCTTGACAGTTTTGCCAAACTTTATTGGAGGCATTGGCGCTGCTAAGGATGCGTTCAAGCTGCTCAACTCTACGATGTTGAAGAATCCTTTTGCAGCCGTTGCCACAGCCATCAGCTTGGTGACAATTGCATTGATTGGAATGCACAACGCGACAAGCAACGGCAGTAGCAAGGTTGACGACTTAAAAAAGAGCCTTGGCGGTTTGGACCTTGAGGCTCAGGCTATGAAGATTGACGCCGCTATGGTGTCACAGCGTGCATACGTGGCGCAGTTAGAGGCTGAGAAACGCAAGATAATGGCCCTAGACAAGTACAAGCGCAGTTCGGGCAGCCAAGCAGCCCGTGACCTTAAGAAACTTGAGCAAGCATTGGAAACTGCAAACACAGATTTGCAGGCGATGATGACTTTAGAAGCGGGCGTTGCTTCAGGTTTGAAGGGCATGGCTGACGATGCGGCAAACGCAGCGGATGCTATTGAGAAAGAGATGAAGCGTGTGAAATCCTCTTACATGACAGCGATGCAACCGTTGACTGTTGAGGTCGTCACGCAAGACGTCAAACCTTCTTTGAAAAAGCTAAAAGAAGGAGTCACAGAATTTGCGCAAGGCTTAAATGAGTTTGAGCAAAGTGCCCGCAACTTTGCCTTCAGTTTGCAAAGCGCTTTTGAAGGCGTGTTCTCATCAATGATTGAGGGTACGTTTAATTTCCGTGAGACCATGATTAGCACGCTCAAGCAGATTGCTGTACAAGCTGCGGCGTTGACTGCTGTGTTCCTTGTGCTTTCGGCCTTGACTGGAGGAGCTACAGGAGTGGCTGAGATAACAGGCGGCATGGCAGGACTAAAGTATTTCCTTGCTGGCGGCTTTGGTTTACCGATGATGGCGGACGGCGGACTGTTCACAGGCGCATCGCTTGCAATGGTCGGGGAGGGCGCAGGCACCAGCAACATCAACCCAGAGGTAGTGGCACCGCTCGACCGCCTGCAGGAGATGATGGGCGCGACGCAGGTGCAAGTCACTGGCCGCATCTCTGGACGCGACATCTTGCTGACCAGCGAGCGCAACGCAATTGACCGAAACCGAGTAAGAGGATTCTAATGGCTGACCCGATCCGACTCTTTGCAGAATTTAGTGACGACAAAGGCATTGACTGGCGCCTAAACATTCATGACACTGACTATGTTGGTAGCGCTGTCGAGTTCAACCTTGGCGCTGACGGCTTTGTGCTTCGTTACAGTGGCAACAATGAGGACCGTTACCAGCCTGTCATCGGAAGCGAGGTGACCTTCACCTTGACTGAAACCTTGACAGCGCACGAAACGTTCATGAACTTGCTCGCGCAGAATGTAGAGGTACGCTTTAGCGTCAGCATACGCAGGGACCCAGATGGCACCAACGAATTTTGGTGGGGCGGTGTGTTGTTGCCTGAACAGGTCATTCGTCCGTATGACGCGCAACCAATCCAGAACACGCTGACCGCGTCGGACGACCTTGGCAACTTGCAAAGCATAAAGTACAACAACGCAGGCAGTGCGTATACAGGCAGCGTCAGCGTCGTTGATCACCTACTGAACTGCCTCAACAAGACACGCGCCACGCACCTCTGGGGTACCGATGACTTCCTGTATTACATCAATGACTTTGACAGCAGCGACTATACAGGTAGCAACCAGCTGAATGACTGCCGCATAAAGCATGCGGAGCTGTACAATGCACAAGACGGTGAAAATGAATACTACGACACCTACAAAGTCCTCAATGATATTGCGCGTGCTTTCAATGCTCGCATCTTCCAAGCAGAAGGCAAATGGTGGTTCCTGCCATTAGGCGCACAGAAGTACAGCCAGACGCTCACGGTTGAAGGTGCACAGAAAGACGGCACGGCCATCACACAGCAGAGCCTTACGGCTGACATGGATTTTGACAGCACGTTTCACAGGCTTAACGGCTACGAATACACGTATCTGGCACCAGCTAAGACGGTCCGACGCACGCGGCGACATGACGGCAACCTGCCTGTCATCTCTGACCCGTTACATACGGAAGCCGAGTTTGGCACGACGCTGAGCGACACGGACATCGACTACCCAACGGACACCGTCATTGCGGTCAGTGGAAACTTTGGATACGATCGCGAAGGCGATGGCTCACCGCAAGGATCAGGAAACATCGGGCGTGTGATGTTGCGTTTTACTATTAAATGCGGGCAGTATTACCTCAAGCGGTTAGCTGCTTTTGACGATGATGACGCCATGTTTTTCTTCCCAGATGCAGGCAATGAACCATTCATAAGTCACGTTTATGAAGAAGCAACGTGGGTAACATCAACTAACTATTACGAGATAGTCAGCGCACCGTTTGACGAAGCCGTTGACGCCTTTGTGCAGATACCTTTCTTTATCCAGTCGCCACCAATTGCGACGGATGAAACAGGGCTGGACATCTCGGTGCAAATCTTTGGACGCGATCACGACGGCAACAACGAAGCTGCACTGGTCACGGACGGTGACTATGGCATAACCAACCTGCGTGCTGACATATACAACCAAGGCGGTAATGGCGACGCTGTAGTGTTTACGGCTACCAATAGCGAGGCGGCGCGTTTTGACGTTGACCAAGGTGAGTGCATTATAGGTGACCAAGACAGCGCCAACAGCATCGGTGTCTTGCGTGTACTCGTTGGCTCGGATTACGTGCCGACATCCGCATGGCAGTCGCTCAACCATACGACTACAGGCATCGGCATCCACAGGCTCGGCGTGCAGGAGGTGCTGGCTGGACAAGACAAAGCCACGCCCATTCAGCGCGGTGAGATATTTGGGAGGCCAATACAGATGTGGCAAGTCATCGACGACAACACCACGAACTTCGCAGGCGATTACGCCCTGTTTGAACTGACGTTTACAGCGCGACCAGTTTACACTCAAGTAGAAGCGTTTCGTGTGGATCGCGACACGACCAACGTGACGACAGCCTTTGAGGATGCGCCAGCAATCCACGAAACATCAGGCGACACACCTGTTGGTATCTCAGCCCGTAGCATGGTCGAGTTGGGTGACTATGTTGGACTGGGTCGCAGAAACTTTGGCAGTCGTGAACAGCGAGTAAATCGTGAGATAACACACCGCAGTGGCGGCACCTCATCTGTTGGCGATACTGACTTGCATATTCTAAACACATGGACAGGAGGCAATGGCACAGCGCTGTTGTACTTGCCACCTATTGCAGAGAGCTACGGGCGGACCATACAGTTTCACAGTGACAGCACCATAAGCGCCAATACTTACGTCGAGTTGCGCATCAACACTGCTGACACTGGCACAGCAACCATTGACGGCAGTGCTACGTATGACTTCAACCGTGCATATGACGGCATTACTATCCTTGGCCACACCGATGACAACTGGTATGTGATTCAGAAAAAAGAAAAATGATATACATTATCTTAGCGACAGTGCTGGCTAACATCATATACAAGGCCTACGTGTATGGCCGTGGTGACATAGCCGACGTTATTATTTTTATTGCAGCTTTCTCAATAGCCCTTCAATGAGATACTTCAATTATCATGAGTTCGACAGTCCCGACGCAATCGGCAGTGGCGAGCAAATGATGGACGAGGTATTTCTGGAGATGCTAGACAAGGCGCGTCACCTTGCTGGTATTCCGTTTCACGTAAACTCTGGATACAGGACACCTGAGCACAACCGCAAGGTAGGCGGTAAGAAAGACAGCGCACACCTGAAAGGCTTAGCTGCAGACATACACTGCGTAGATTCACGGAGCCGAGCGTACATCATCGGCGGATTGGTAGAGGCTGGATTCAATCGCATCGGCATAGCAAAGACATTTATCCACGTTGACGACGACCCCAGCAAGGACCCAGATGTGATCTGGTTATACACATGAAGATTGAGCAAATCAGCCGCACCGTCCACAGCGTAAAGCTGGACCAAGCCCCGCAGCGTATGCTGTTTATTTCTGACGTCCACTATGACAGCGTAAAATGCGACCGCGTGATGCTGCGCAGGCATCTGGATGAAGCCAAGCGAACGAATACGCCCGTGTTCATCTTCGGCGACTGGTTTGACCTGATGGGTGGCAAGTGGGATCCGCGCTCCAGTTACAGCGACATCCGCCCCGAGTACAAAAGCATCACGTACCTCGACGACGTCATCGAAGACAGCGCGGAGTTCCTGACCAAGTACAAGGACGTCATCAAGTTTTTCTGTCGTGGCAACCACGAAACCAACATAGAGAAGCGCATGCACACCAGCCCGCTTGACCGCGTGGCCTACATCGTAAACAAGAACGGTGGCAACATCACCGTCGCTGGTTACTCTGGTTGGTTGTGGATGCAGATATATGCCAAAGGCAAGCGTCGCAGCTCGACCTTTGTACACTATCACCACGGCATGGGCGGAAATGCACCACGCTCCAAAGGTGTGCTCAGAGTTGACATTGACCAGATGCAATTCAAGGACGCCAGCCTGATCGTGCGAGGCCACACGCATCAGAAGTGGCACGTACCAATCACCTCGGATCGCATCAGCCGTTTTGGTAAGCTGTACCAAGACAGCGTTCACCATCTACAGCTCGGCAGTTACAAGATGCTAGGCGACCGCTTTGCAGGTTGGGCTACAGAGAAAGGATTTAACACGCCACGACTTGGCGGTTGGTTTGTTACTTTGCACAACTCAAACCATGACCTGCCGTTTTGGAAGGTCGAAGAAGCACAATAGTATGAATGAACTCATTGCACAATACTGGGCCGAGATTGCACTGGCCATTTTGACTGCAGCTGGCACGATCACTGCACTTACTGAAACGGAGAAGGACGACAAGGTCGTTGACATTCTCAAGCGCATCGTCAACGCTGTAGTCCTTGGACGCAGCAAGCGGCGCAACAAAGAATAAGTCGTATATTTGTGACGGTTCGCAACAAGTAGGACTTTAACCATCGTTTTTCATTTAGGTTTTGAGCGGCATTCTCAACGGGGGGTGCCGCTTTTTTTTGCAGATTTCTGTCCAAAAAGTTGCACAGATGTATAAAAGGTTGTACATTTGATTCATCAAACGAAACAAACAGACCATGACTTACACACAAGAACAACTCGAAAAGGTTACAGGATTCGACGCTATTGAACTCAAGCAACAATTTGAAGACCGAATCACGGAAATCGAAAAGACGCTGGAAAACGAAATTATGCCCCTTTACGGTTTGCGCCGTGTTATGCTTGAAGAGGAAAAAAAGCGATTGAAAATTGACCGATGCAAAATTCGAGTGTTTTAATGACCAACGAACCCGAATGGTTTCAGCAGGTGTTAGACCGCACTAAAGCCACTACAACCTTTTTGATGGAAGACCAAATACTATTGAAACTTGACGACGGCCTTGAGATGGTCGTGACCTTCGAGGTCGAAGCTGGCGAGGAAGCCACGCACATCTCGCCAAGCCATCCGCCAACCGTGCGCATCATTCGCGTGGTGCTGTGGCAGAAGAATCACACCAGCTTTGAGCGGATCGACATCACGTGTGCTGACGACAACCTGCTGGACTACAACCACGAACGTATTGAACAAGAAATATGGGAACACCTAGAAAACCAATAAACAATGACACGAAATGCATGCGTAATTGAATTCCAAGGAAAGCTGTACTTCTACTGGCCTACTTATTTCTGAACAATGTCAAAACCAATAATGATGGATTATAAAGAAGTATTAAAAGCAGCGTGTGCATACGTTGCCGCAAAAAATGAGCTGGAAGCATTCGAGAACCGAGCGAATGCAAAGTTAAAATTTCCAAGTGACGACTGGACAAAAGGCGAATACATGCGTCATGAAGACTTGACAGAAGCGGAGGTTGAAGCCGAAGAAGCCTTGTTAAATGCAGCTGTTAGCTACAAAGTAATTGAAGAATGATACGCGACAAATACCCAAATTGGAGACTGTCTAAATGAATACTCAAATTATTAGAACAATGCCAAAACCTATTTGTGTGCGCAGCAGTGTGCACGTTAAACCTACGCGCGACTTCAACCACCAGCAGCAAGAGCTTGCAGAACAGAAGGGCTTTGAACGATTGATGGAACAATTTAAAGCCGATCTGATTGCGGCATATACCAAGAACCGATGAACGTAAACGACATTTATGTGAGCGCCTGCCGTGGCGCTTTTGATCGCAACGTGTACGACGTGCGACTGATTGACTGGCTGGAGAATGTACGGCCACAGATTCCGCTGAACG
>Ga0255781_10002527_pt1 | contig 14580 bp, 20 predicted proteins | sample 101ome_21_FD_179979 | JGI IMG/M metagenome (GOLD analysis project Ga0255781, IMG submission 179979) | Coastal salt marsh microbial communities from the Groves Creek Marsh, Skidaway Island, Georgia - 101413BT metaG (version 2) | ecosystem: Environmental > Aquatic > Marine > Intertidal zone >...
CCAGTGGATTACAGTAATGCCACCGTCTGCCAAGTTACGTTCTGTCATTGGTACTGACCATGTGTATGTTACAGCCATTGTATTACTCCTGTGCTGCTAAGTGTGCGGCGTAGGCATCCTTAACCGCTTGCGTGTGTACTGCGTTACAGATGGCTTGCACCTCTGTGCTTTCACCTGTGATGTCTGCATCTGGTGCGACTACATGGCGTGAGAAAGATCGGCTGATCTCTACACCGTCACGCTTGATGACCGTGGCTGTACGCACCTGAACGTGCTTGAAGTCGCCTACGATCTCTATTTTGTCTTGTACTGTTTCTTCTGTTAGTGCCATGTTTATCTCCTTTATGGCTTGGACTGACTACCCTGTGATCCAACAGGGGTGGTTATGCGTCTGTTTGATAACTTCCTGTTATACGAATTGCACCAAAAGAACTAGAACCAGCACTGTTTTGCAGATACTGGTAGTCACTCCCACTATCGTCAAAGATTACTATTTTTCCAGTAGTGGTGTTTGCTTCAATGCCATACCCAGAAACAATTTTCTCATCAACATTATAGTATCGCATGAGAATGTTACATATTTGCCTATATCCAAGGTTTGATGAGGTAAAAGGTAGGCCACCTATTGATATGTCTGTAGAAGAAGTAATATCGGTTGGACGATATAGATTTATCCTTATATGTACTGTATTTCCAATTTTAGTATAGCTTCCAGAAGCTGTACCTGTTACACCGCCTGTGATTGTAGGAGTAAACGTCCCCTCCTCATAGTCATCCAGCTTATTAGCCGACCCAGTGCCGCCAAGGTAGACACCGCCAGAGAGGTAGAGGTCTTTGAAGCGTCCATTTGAATAGCCAAGATCAAATACTCCATCCTCAGGTGCATTTGCTGTCATGTCCCATGCACTTATCAGGTTGGCACTATCATTAAACTTTAGTCCAACATTACCAGTCCCTATCGTAAGGTCACCGACGTTAGCCCCAATACTCCCCACAGTGGTGCCGTCTTTAAGGAAGTTGACGATGCTACCATCGGTTGAACCCCTGCGGAACTGAGCCACAGAGCCTGAGTTAGCAGTGCCTTGAGTTACGGTAGTTGCTAAATAACCAGACGAAAAGATTGTTGTTCCATCCGTTGCTGTGTCTGATGCAGTCTTACCCACCAGCAAGTTACCACTGCTGTCGATGCGCATGGCTTCTGAGTCGTCAACCCTGAAGTTAATACTTGAGTTGCTTGCATCTTCGCCTACGTCAGAGCCAATAGTAAGAGTCCCGCCGTTATTGCGTATCTCTGCGTATGTTGTATCGTCCGTATCAGTCAGATGTATCGTCGCATTTGAGGAGGCTACATTAAGGTCAGCACTAGGCGAACTCGTCCCAATCCCCAAACTCTCAGCACTCGCATCCCAGAAGAACTTTGCCGTGGTGCCTGTGTCCTCGTAGAAGCTGATGTCGCCGTTGTTGGCTACTTTAGCTGAAAAAGTAGCACCCGTATAAATGTTTACGTCAGCTCCAGAAATATTGCCAGCTACAAGGTCTAAGTCACCCGCAGTACTACTTTCGTTTCCAGCAACACGAAGATAACTACCTCTATCCCACGAAGCAGTGCCACCTCCTGCCAAAGCAATACGGGCGTTATCAGAACTGTCAGTTGTCCCAGTAGATATTAGGCCAGATGCACCCCCATCCACAGTCAGCCCATCGCTGGTCAAAGTACCCGTGATGTCTACGCCTGTGCTGGTGGTTTCGAGTTTTTCTGCGCCGTTGTAGTAAAGTTCTACAGCACCTGCCGTTACAGCCTTTACCATCTGTTGGCTATTAGCCGTATCGTACAAAGCAATCTGTGCGCCGTTAGTAGTGACGTTTAGACTTCCTGTTCCATTATCCGAAACATAGCTGTTAAACCCATTATGATAAATCTGTAGGTCAGACCCTGCGCCGAAGATGGCTTTGTCGTTGTCGCCGAAGGACAAGTTACCCGTCATGGTGCCGCCAGAGAGTTCCAGCTTATCCGTGTTTAGGTTTGTGAAGTTGGCATCAACTTCGGCATGGGTAAGCGGAGACCCCTTCCCAGAACGTGTAACTAGAGTAGCCATGGATTAGTCCAATCGTATTTTAAGATTACCAGCAGAGATGCGGAAAATGTCGCCCGTATCAATCGCCTTGGGTAGCGCAGTCGTAAAATCGCTTGGATCGGTCAACTCAGCATACGCAAGCAAGTTGCCGCCCGTAGACGCGTCATACACGCCCGCGTATGTCACCGTACCCCAAGACGCTGTCGCCGTGGGAAACTCAATCGCGGAGCCCGTTGTAGCCTCCGTCGGCGTTGTACCTGACACAGTAAACGACGCGGTTTGGCGCGCGTATGATCCGCCAGACACCTCAGTGCCTGCCGCGCTATCGCTAGACGCAGATGTATGTAAGCCAACGTATAAAGTAGACGGCGCAGTATACGCATTGCCGCCGAATACGTGGTCAAGGATTTTGTCCTCAAGGTAGTCAGTAAAACTCATTTCAAGCTCCTATGCTATCGCGCGTGGGCGCATTCTCAAGCTAGACGATCCGATGCGCGATCTCTCGTCTTGCAGTTTTAGCGTCTCAACGCCTTGACGGTACAAGCCCTGCCACACGGCAATGCGCCCGTCGTCATTAAGATACGGCGCCGCCTGCATTAGCGTGCCGTACAGGTAGATGTCTGGCGCAGAGCTTAGTAGCCAGTTTTCCGTTGTGCTATCTGAAAGTGCTGGCACCTTCGCGTAGTACATTAGCTCACCAGTGTATGTAGCGTCTGGCGTCGGTACGACCTCGATCTGAGTGCCTACGTTGGTAAAGTATTTCGGCTTGCCAGACGCGGTAAACTTAATCTGCTCCTCGGATGCCTGATCCGGCGTCACAAACAAAAGCGTCGCAATTGGCGTCGTGTTAAGCTGAAAGCGGATCGTCTCCAGCCAGTCTGACGGCTTCAAGAAGTATTTCGTGTCAACTTCCGCCGTCGCGCGCTTTACCATGCGGTGGTCGCGGACGTCGCGATTAATCTGGCTCTCCGCTAATGAGATGAACGTCGGAATGACCGACGTCAAATCGTCGCGCAGCAGCCAGTCGGCTATGTTAGACTTTAGCTCGGAGTATGTTGTAATGCTCACAGCGTGCCCGCCCTTGTCCTAAATACTCTGTTGTCTCGATCGTTGAGCCACTGCTTAAACTTCTTGGGGTCATCCGCAATGCCTCGTCTCTTGAGGTCATAATACACGTTTAATGGGATTGACGCCACCTTATTGACGTCGCGGTATCTGTCGGGGGTATCGTTGTACTGACGCTTGTTTGCTTCCGCGACCGCCGTGACGTTTTGCTGCGTCTCGATCACGTACTCGCCCTTATCAGTAACGTGCCAATATTGTGTGATGCCGGTAAGTGGATCGTGTCCAAATAATCTCTTTTGTGGCATGCCTATCTCCCAGAAGTGAGAGGGGCGACCGAAGCCGCCCCGTCAGTCTTATGATACGTTCAAGTCCGCAACAACTGCGTGCGCAGCCTCGTTGCTTACTTTCAAGCCGAACTCGGCGATAACCATTGACTTCTCGGCGTCACCAGTTTTCGAAAGCTCGACGTTCTGGATTGGACGTAGGTAGCATACAGATGCGTACTCTGGGTCAAGTAGATAGGCTGACCGCTCTGGGCTAAATCTGTTAGCTACACAAGTCAAACTTCCGAAGTCGGACAAGTACACGTCAGCCGCACCGATAATGGTTGTTGGCGCGTCTGATGGCGCTTGGTAACGCTGTGCCGCGATACCCGCAAAACCTGACACAACTGTCTTGTTGTGTGGGCCTACCATCAAGATGCTTGGCTGACCGCCAGAAACGAATGCCTGCTGCATTGCGTCTTTCAGCATTGTCTCAGTGAAATCACGCTGAGTGCCGTCTGTACGTGCAGTAGTACCGTTACCAGTTGCCAACGCACCGCCTGAACCAGCGCTTGCGTTTGACGCGATCCACGCGCCCAAGCCGCCTGTCTCACGAGCAGTTGAAGAATCGCCAGCAACTTGCGCGTTGTTCGCAGTCAAAACTGCTTCGATGTCACGCTTAAGCTCTTTACCGCGCTTTGCGATTTGGTAGCTTAGTTCGTCGTTGCGACCAGCAGTGTCTAGCGCTGAGAAGTTGTCTGCAACGATAGTTGTTCTGCGGCGAATATGAGTATAATTGCCGACTCTTGTGGTTGCTGAAGTGCTGTCGAAAGATGACACGTCATCCCCATCGATCACACCTGTTGTCGACGTTGCTGCCAAGCTGTCAGTCTGCCACTCAAAATATGTGTTGGCTACGTTTTCTGAGCCGACGTTTGACTGAAATGGCACCTCTTCAGGTGAAATGTTCGCGATCACATCTGCAAGTGATTCACGGATACCTACACCGTCGTGCGATGTAAATGTGTTAGTTACGATTGCCATAATGGCCTCCTAGAGTAGGGTTTTGATTGCAGCCGCAGCGTCTGCGATGCGGCCGGTACTTCGTGCGCGCTGTAGCGCTTGTTGTTGCCCTGTCTTTGGTCGAGGCTGCGAGCCACGAGAACCAGCTTTGAGTGTCTTGGTCTTCTGCGTCTTCGGCTTTTTCTTGGCCTCCGTTGCGCGTGTCTGACCCTGATCGTATAACATCGCTTTCCTCGCTAACTTCACAAGCGTAGCATTCGTTAGACCATTAACATCTTGTTCGCTGAAACCCTCCTTCAGGAGGAAACCGCGGATGTCTTTGGCCTCTTTAGACGCGACGGCATTGTCACGCCATTCAGGAATGAGTTCTGGCAGTAATTCGCGCTGCTGTTCGAAGTATTGAGCTTGCATCTGTTCAAGACGCTGTTGCTCCAACCCCGACATGCGCTGACGCTCAGCTTCAACCGCCTGCAATTGAGCCTGACGCTCGTCTTGCTGCTTTTTCCACTGGCGCTCTGCCTTCGCTGCCATCACGGGGTCTGTATCATACAGAGTGTCCCAGTCTGGCTCCTGTTCGACCGGCTGCTGCAAACGCTCCTGCAATGCAGGCAACATCTGAGCATATTGAGCACGTTCACGCTGTATCTCTTCGAAATTTGCTTCTAGCTCCTTACGAGCTTCGGCCAACTCTTGAGTTTTGCGTGTATAATCCCGTTGCCTCATGCTTCCGCGTTTGAGCTCTTCGACGGTAATCTCTTCTCCGTCTACTTCGACCGTGGCCGATAGTAAGTCGAAGGATGCGTCGTCCTGCTCGCTGGCATCTTCTTCAGCTTCGGAATCGCCTTCGTACTCTGTATCGTACTCTTGAGAGTACTCTTCAGCGTCCTCTGGCATTTCGGCGTCCGCCTCTACGGCTTCGGCCTCAAGCGCATCAGGCTCCGTCACGGTATCCTCTTCAGGCGCGATCATGGCTCTGATTGCATTTTGTGCGGTATTCAGATCAGTCCCTAACGGGTTGTTGGCTTCTGACATCCTTAAACTCCATATTATGCGCTATTTTGTCTTTTTTTCAATAGTCGCATTATCTTCCATTGCGCGCAGCTTCTGGCGAACCGCCTGTACGCCGCGCAGTTTCATGTAAATGCCCTCACGGGCACCGTTATCGCTGGCTTCAGTTGCCTTGAACTCCTCCCAGCAATCCTGCTCGATCTCATCCATGAAACGAATGAAATCTGTATCACGTAAAAGACGGGCAGCCTCGTGCCCGTCGTCTATGATTTGCTGCTTACTCTTCACGCGCTGCATCCTTAATCAGATCGGCCTGCGCCTTCATCACTTCGCGGTTAATCGCCATGTCAGAGCGTATCTTTTCGACGTTAAGCTGCGTGCCGTACTTCGCCTGCAACTCCTCCGCCTTGACGTACAGCTCTGCCTCTAGCTCGTCGCGCTTGCGATCGTCCTCCATGAACATTTTCTCGCGGCCAAGTTGCAGCTCGGCAGCCTTCTTCTGGATGTCCGCTTGGATTTGCTGAATTTGAACCTGAATAAGCTGCTCGTTGATGTCTGGCTTGTCTTCTTGTGGTGGCGCTTGAAACTGTGATGGGTCTGACCAGAATTGCGATGTATCCTTGAACCCTGCAAGCTCTGTCATCGCCTTCAGCGTATTTGACAGCTTCTGCATGTCGGTCAGCGGGTTTACCGCGCCCATGGTCGCCATGGCCTCTTTCTGCATCTCACCGATCTGGCGCAACATCATCATGCGCTCAGTGTCAGTGCCGCGGCCAAGTGCGACGTTAATCGATACATCCATATTCGCATTCCACGCACGCGGATCGATCGGCACAAACTGATTGGCCAACCGAATCATACGCGGTTGATCCTGATGCGTCGTAATTAAGTGCAGAACGATCTTGTAGAGCTGCTTCATTCCGGTTTCCGCAAAGATACGCGCAATTATCTCAATGTGCTGCTGAGCGCTCGACACAGTCGCGTTTACCGCTGCCGCGGTGGATGACTGCAATGCACCCGCATCCAAGCCCATAGACGCCTTTGAGATGCCTGTGCGGGCCTCTTTGATCTCGTCCATGTACTTCAACACTGGGAACGCCTGCTGTCCGACGAACGGCATGGACAATGGCTGCACCTGACCGGCGCTACGCTGGCGGATTATGGAGCCGACTTCAGTGTTCATTACGTCTTCAATGTTGACCATGCCCTCGGTCACCGCAATGCGTGGATGAATAGACATCGCCAAGCTGTCGAGTGTATTACGCATGATGACAGACTTAATGCGCTGAATGTCCATCACGGTATCCGCAATAGACATGCCAAAGAAGTCATGTGCCTCTGGATCAGGGCAGAACACGGCAAACGGCAGCATCGCGCACGGCTCGTTCATAAGTATTTTCTTACCGTCGCCAGCGGTGCAAATTTTACGCAGCTCCGCGATACCGTCGCCGTCGTAATCGACGCGGATGTAGTTTTCGACGTAAAGCACTTTCTTCATCGCCGGATCGTTGCGCTCGTTCATCTCGTTGTTAAGCGCCTTGTTGCGCGTGTAGCGCTCGACGTTTGTCTCCATGTCATCGTATGACGATCCAAGCGACACGACGTCGTCGTACTCGTAGCCCATTGCCACAAGCTCGGAGACGGTTACGATGCGGCGGTGCGCGACGTAGTCGGCGTCCTCAAGTGATTTGCTTTCGCGTGAAATCAAGAACTCCTCCGGCGGCACGGCTTCCATCCTCACGCGGCCATCCGGATACGTGTATGTGGCGCGCACGGCGTGCACCATGGGCGGGGGAATGATCTGGCCGGTCATAGGATCAATCTGGGGCTCGCCAAACGGCTCGGAGGCGACGATCTCAACGTCCACATTAGGGTCTGCCATAATCGCGCTGAGCGCGTTGTCATCGAGGCCAGACAGGTCATGCGTTTCAAAGCGCGTCTGGTCATCCCAGTAACACTTCAGAACGCCGGCCTTACGGATCAGCGCGTCCTTAAACGCAGCGTGAATGTGTAAAAAGCCGTTGTTGTCGCGATTGATGATGTAGTTCGCGTATTCCGTCGCCTGCTTCGCCGCGGCAACGTCTTCCGGCCCCTGTGGCGCGTACTCAACTGTGTGGTCGGTGCCATGGAATATACGCATCAACGACGGCATGATCGCCTGCACGGTGTCGCGCACGTCCATGCTAACAACTTGGCTGCGGCCGTCTTCCTCATCGCCAAAAGGTTCGCCGCGGTAATACTGCGTTGCGGTGGCGCGTGTGGGGCTGATCCAGTTGTCGATAAAATCGATTGCGTCGTCGATCTCTTTGCCGACGATGCCTTGCAACTCGTCGTCGTCCATCTGGTTGGGGTTTAGCTCGGCTTCTAGTTGCGCCGCCAGTTCGTTGATTTCGTAGTCCATGTACGGCTCCTATCTGCTTAAATAACCTTCGACGTCGGCAAGCAGGCCAGAGCTAAGCTGTGGCTGCCTCCGCATCGACATAGGTGTTTTTGCCATTTTAGCGGCGTCGTTTTTCATTGCCCTGCGCCCAAGCTGCAATCCTTTGAATCCGCCGTATATCAATGGCGCGGCATCTAGGCCAAGCATTGCAATGTGGCCAAGCATGTCGAGCTGGCGTCCCTCTTGGTATGCGTCTCTAACTTTTCTAGAGCCGCCATAGAGATCGTCTGCAACGTATGGGGCATTTGCAACCGGCACCATTTCAGCAACCTTGGACATCGCGACAGCTTCCATAGGATCGCGCCCCTGATCGATCAGAGACTGTACCGTACCGCGGCGTGCGTTAAACATGTTGGGCTCGGCGTTCATGTAATCCATAAAGCCTTCGAGCTGGTCTTCGGTGTACAGGTAGTCGCCAAAATCGCGGTATGTGCGACCTTGGTCGTCAGTCTTGTATACTAGCTTGCGCGCGTATGGATCGATCTGATCGTATGCTAGGGAAATCTTCTTGCGGATGTCACTCATCTGGCCTCTCTTCAGTCACCTTGACTTTGTATTTTAAGAGCAGTGGCTCTTCGCTGTCTAACGTCTCAAGTATTTCAACTTTAAAAGATGGATCGCTTTCCAGAAGTGATTTTCCAAAATCATCCATCTCCATTTCGTAAACAAATGTCGTCATTTCTCTAATCCTTCCAAATAATCGAGAATACTCATAAACTGACCCTCCGGAGGCCTCACAAACTCAGGAACGACAGGGTTAAACTGCGTGAAAACATTTGGCCGCGCCTTGCGGTTTTGTAGGCCAAGGTATTTTGCAACTTTTGCCATATCCATGGTTTCAGATATGATCAAGTCAGCGCGCTCATTGGGCGGTATATTTATGCCAAACGTCGAAAGCACGTCGTCAACTTTCTCACGCGCGACAGGTAAAAATTTGTCAGCATCTTCGCTGACATCATAAAAACCCTCGACCGGCTGGCGTGTCGTGTGAATTGCCTCACCTAGACCGCGCTCTTTCTTATAACCTTCAGACGCCCAATAACTTTGCGGCGGGTAGGGATCGTAAAACTCTTTTGGCTCCTGCCGAAAAGGCGATGTTCTTACTTTAGAGCGCGCAAGCGAAGCCTCTGCCCCACGAATATTGGGGTTCGTTAAATGCTTCATTGGGTCAATGACAGGCCGCACTTCATCTGAGAAGTGAAGCAAATCAAGTAAACCGCGTGCATATTTTAACGGGTTAGCCATTAAGAACCGTTGCCCTCTATATTAGAGAAGTAGTTAAGAATATCGTTTGTCATTGGCGCGGCAGCTCCAGCTCCAAAAACAGGAATAGACCCCTTAACCATACCGCGGACAACCTCTTTTGGCGTTAATCCGGTGATAGCGCTGGTGCGCTCGATCGCTTCATTGACGAACTGAATCATAGGCTTACCCTCTTTGCCAGTTCCACCATGCCAGACGACTTCTTGAAACTTCATAGGCGTAACGCCTTTTTTGTCGGCAAGCTCCATAGCAACCTCTTCAACGGCGCCATATGTCTTTGGCGTTGGCACTTGCATGCCATAGCCAATAGTCATCATCTGCTCATCCATCGTCGCACGATCGCCGGCGCCTTGGAAATTTGTAGAGAAGTTAAAGCGTTTTGGGTTTGTCGTTGGGTTGATACCGCCTGCCGCTTCAATTTTGGATGCCGATTTAGCATTATTACCCAAAAAACGACCTCCGATTGGGTACGGATAGTTGAACGTATTTTCCGGTAAATTAGCGCCCTGCGTCTTACGATAGTTGTCAAAAGACGCCATTAAAAAGTTTGCCTGCGGATCGGCGCCGCCAGTCCATGCGGCCATAGGGTCGGCAAACATTTCTTGAAACTTCTTGCGGCCTAACTCTTCACCATATTCATCTATAAACTCTTTTTCAAATTGACCCATGAAGTACCAGTCAGACGTATCTGGTCGATCGATACCTTTTTCGTATGCTTCAAGTAGGTTTCTTTTAGACTGCGGATTTCCGTACAATTTTCTGTACTTATCAATCGTCTCTTGTTTCGCCGGCAATACGGAAAGCGTTTGGTTTGGCTGCGATGCGACCGGATACTTATATCGGTCAACAGTGAAACGATCGGCGATGTTGAAATACGGGTCATAGTCGCCAGCATTAATCCGGCGCTGCGTGGCTTCGCGTAATTGCTTTACAGCTTTGGCTTCTGGGCTTTCGCTTTTAGCTAAGTACTCTTTGCCTTTTTTCTTGTCGAATTTAGTGACCGGCGGCGTTACTTCAGGATAACGCTGGCGCAATGCAAATTTTATAATGTCATCAAGTAAGCTAGCCATATCACCACTTCACCTTGTTTGCCCAATAAGCCGCGGACATCTTGCCCTTGGCTATGTTTTTCGCATGGCGCGCCTTAAAGCTCGCGCGCTTTTCTTTCATCGCCTTGCTCTCGCCCTTTTTAGGCTTCCCAGCAGTTTTCGCGCCCTGCTGGCCAAAGCGGATCGTCTTAACTTTGTCGCCTTCTTTCGCCACCACGACGTGCGATTTCGTCGGGTGCTTGGGGGTGCGCTTTGGCTTGTTATATCCAGATACGCCGACACGAGATAGCCGAGCATCTTTCTTCTCCGACATCAGAACAACTCCGTCACGGTGATTTCGCCTTGACCTGAACCGTGGCCATCGATTGCGGCCAGCTTCCACCCGCTCTTCACCTTAAAGTATTCAACGTGGCCCTCTGGGAAAGATGCCGTGCTGGCTTCGTCCGCCGTTGGGTCAGAGCCTATGTCAATGTGTAGGTGGCTGCCAGTGACAGCAACGCGCACAACTTTCGTATCAGCGCCAAACGCAGGCGTCTGCGTAGACACCGTGGGATTGTCTAATACGTGCGTCGTACCCAAGCCAAATATCGGAAAGTGCCAGCCGTTGCTGCCTGTCGCGCCTACCGCCATCAGATCGCTCGCTTCAACTTACCAAGGCAAACGCCAGCCTTTTTACACGCCGCCGGTGTTGGGCACTTTTTATATGGGCATCCAGTTGTCGTTGTCGCTGGCATCACTTCTTCCTCTTCTTCGCTTTAGCCTTTTTGACCGCCTTCAAGTCGGCCGCGGTGATCTTCTTACGATTGCCAGCCATAGCGGCCAGCTTCTTCTGTTTGGGTGAATACTTGCTATATGGCATTACGATTCAACTTTCTTTTCCCACTCGTAGCACTTCACTTGCATGACGGTGTATGTCGGATAACGCACTTGCATCGAAATGACGCCGTTTTGCATAAAATCCGCAATGCATTCGTTCTCGCTTGCAAATGCTGGCCCGCCAACAGCGAAACAGTAATTTTGCGCACATAAGAGAACAAACGCCGTAAACATCACATCACTTCTTACCCTTTTTCTTCGGTTTTTTCGCAGTCTTTGCGGCTGCTTTGAATGCCGCCGCTGTTGGCGCACCTTTAGACCCAACCTTGCGCATCTTCTCGCCAGAACCAGCCTTAATCCGCTTCTGTTTATTGTGAATGTTGGAATACAGCCCCTTCTTCGGCATCGTGAGCTCCTTTAACACTTTATCCACATAATACAGCATTTTCGCTACTAAGGAACCCCGCGCGTGGGAGGCCGCGCGGGGGAGCCAGTAGCTCTTGCGGTGTGGAAGGAAGAACCGCATGGGCATTTTTACCATTTCGCGTGATTTTTCGCAATTAATGCTTGAAATATGTTTTTCGTTAACTTAGCGTTAACAATATAACCTAAAAAGCGCTGGGAGGCGCATTCACAATGACATTCTTCTACGCGCTCATCATCGAATACGCTTTGCAGGGGCACACCCTGCAAGCACGCATGTACCTTGAAAGCTCAAAGGCGTGTTACGACGCTCTGAGAGCCGCGGAGGCGCTGTCAGACACGTTACCGGCGGACTTGCTCTGCGAAAACACCGGTAAGCTGTCTGGCTCAATCCGGCCGATGCTACGGCCAAGTAACCCAAGTACAGGAGAGTAATATGAAACTACTTAGAAACATATTTAACAAGGCATACGCCATCATATCGAGGCTATGGAAGAAGCCAGTGCCAGAGCAGCCGAAAAAACGAAAAAAGATAAGACAGCGGTCGCGTGATCACTTAGGCGCCCACTACTACCTCGGCGACCTACTCGACCAGCTCGAAAACTCGTTTAAGTCGCTAGACAGCCTCAAGAAGGTCAACAGGGGCGCGTATAACACTTTTAGCAAAGTCTCGTGCCACGTAACATCGACAGACTTAATGAGAGGGACTGGCAATCAGTATAGCATTACGCGCGATCAAATACCGTCTGTCGGATGTAGTTTCATATCTGACATTGGCGACAAGCGGATTACAAAAGTTGTGGATGGCGAAGAATTTAGGGCGCCGACATTTTGCTATTTCAAGCGCATAAAAAATCCAATCAACGTGCAGCAGACAAATGGCATCACGCTTGAGGTTTGCAGCGTCTTTGAGTTTGATAAGGGGCCAGAGGCTGTGAATTATTACGTCTCCATAGACGAAGACTTAAACATAACGCCTCTCAAAGAGCTTCATGTTAAGGAAGTGCCTGTGCGACCAAAGGTGTCTCGCAAAAACAACAGGCCATTTAGCATACGCAGGGCGTACTGGCAGCAAGCTCCATACATTGAAAACATGGCAAAAGAGCACCATGAAACCGTAGAAGAGGCCGCGGCATACCTCACTTGGATCGCCATAAACTCTGTTCTCGCAATGGATAGCGGCGTGCATGTACGCGTCGCAAAAGGATCAAAACGCGTTACATTCGCCATCGACATGCTGCGCACGCCATACTTCTTTAAGGATCGCGATAAAACGGTCAACGAAAATGGAAAAACTCAGAAAATTTTCCACATTGTGGCGGGGCATAAGCGAAAGCTCGCAAACGGTGATGAGACGACAGTAAAATCGCACTTCAGAGGCATACGAAAATTTATGTGGAACGGATTTAAGATCAATATTCTATTGACCGGAAAGCACATAAAATCTTTTAATAAAAACAACATTGATGGCGTAGAAATTCTTGAGAGCCAGCCAATGCCAGAAGGATACATCAATGCGCAGGAGATCGTAAACGCAGCAAGCGAGGCATACGATAGAGCTTAAACACCATGGGCGCCTCACAAGCGCCCACCGTAAGCCATGAGTGCGGGGGCGGGTTTTTACCTCATTTATTTTACCGCCAAACCATGGCAGCGTGAGCCGGTGCGACATTCACCAGTGATCACGCACTAGAGGGACGCGCATGCTCCGGCGTCCCTCTTTTTACGTCTAAACGACGCCCCTAATACTACGCTTCAACGGCTTGCTCCAGCTTCCCGCGGATGCGCGGCCAAACGCCATCGTCGTGTGATCATTCGCCAGTGACAAGCACACAGCATCAGCGCGGTCAGGCGAATTAACGCCGCGCTTCTTCATCGCCTCCTTCGATTCAACTTGCATCTTGCCCGAGCTGGTAAAGTGATACCGTGGCGCCGCTAAATCCGCATACAACGCGTCATCGCGCGGCAGCTTAACGTCCATACCCTCCAGCCACGCCTTCGCCTTAAACCACAGCTCAGCGCGCAAGTTAATATACGTGTCCCTCTGCGACGACCTCTCCGCGACATTCAAGCCACGCGCCGGCAGCTCAAGCTCCCGCAAGCGATCCAGAACACCCGCCCCAAAGCCATTGCTGTCAACGATGATCTCGATCGGGCGCTTGGACGGCGGCAGCGCATCGTATTCGGCTTTGACAGCGCCAGTAAGCTGCATCAGGTCGAGGTTACGCCAGACCGTCAGAGGATGGATCACTGGGCCTTGTCTTTTACACAACACGCTGCTGTCGTTGCCCTGCCGCGCGACGTCTAAGCCCCATATGGCCGGCGTGTCGTCATCAATGCGGATCTCGTTGTTCATCGCGTGCTCGATCAGCGACACCGGAATAACCGTGTCCTCCTCGCTCGGGGGAAAGTTGCCAAGTACACGCACATGATACGCGGGACTGTCCTCCCCGTACCGCTTCTTCATGTCGTCAACGAAGTCCTCGCTCACGCGCGGGCTGCTAACGCAGCTCACGTGCATCGTGTACCAGTCGTCGCGCAGCCGATTGTGCGTGTCATAAAAGAAGCCCGTGTTCCGCGTCGGGTTACCGGTGAGCACCGTCGTCGCGTTGTGGCCGGACATCGAGCCAGACGCAGCCTCGAAGACCGCGTTGGGAACGCCAGACGCCTCGTCGGCAATGAGAAGCACATTCTGGCTGTGAACGCCAGCCAACGCCTCCGGCTGCTCGGCGCGGGACGTCCTGCACGAAATAAACGTGCTCTCGGGCTGGCTTTTCAGCTCAATACGATCACTCTTGATCTCGAGGAGGTCGTTGAACGGCGGCTTCAGGCGCTTGGCGACGTTCTTCATCTCCGCGAAGCAGGCGTCGAAAAGCTGGCTACTGGTGGGCGCCGTAACAACCGTCTTGCTCGGGATGCGCATAAGCACATGCCACACAGCCGCCATCGCGACGGCCGTCGACTTGCCCACTCCATGGCCAGAACGAACGGATATGCGTCGCTCCGCAGGGGCAGCGATGGCGTCTAAGAGCTCCACTTGCCACTCGTCAGGCTCGATGCCGATGACCTCGCGGGCAAAGGCAACCGGATCATCGCGGTAGCGACGCATTAACGTAATAAACGGGTTTTCGTGGGATTTTTTTTGCGGGGTCATG
>Ga0255781_10002529_pt1 | contig 14572 bp, 17 predicted proteins | sample 101ome_21_FD_179979 | JGI IMG/M metagenome (GOLD analysis project Ga0255781, IMG submission 179979) | Coastal salt marsh microbial communities from the Groves Creek Marsh, Skidaway Island, Georgia - 101413BT metaG (version 2) | ecosystem: Environmental > Aquatic > Marine > Intertidal zone >...
TCGGGCGCTCATATCGCTTCCAATTGGCCCAGCTGTATCGCACTTGGCTGATGCGCAATGTTCCTGTAAAGCTTCCTTCTGCATAGCTTATAAAGTCATTCATTTCGTCTTCATCAAGCAACTCGCCGATGAGGTGGTAGCCGTGGCGCTGAGGGCGTAAGCCACCCGGCTGAACCAGGTAAAACTCATGCACCTCAGCGCCCTTCGGCATGAAGTATAGTTCAAGCTGGCTCGCCGAGCCCCTCGAGGATTTCAACGATGAGCTTGCAGTCATCTTGAATGAGTTTCCAGTCGTGGCGCTCGCGCACCCAAAGCATGCGCTGCGGGCATCGCTGAATCGTGCGCCGCGTCATAATCTTCGCGCTGAGCTGGTTCTCATTGCGGTGAGCAATGTTGAAGATGCCTTCAGCGTGTCTGCGGATAGCTGCCTTGTCCAAGTCTGTACGCACAAAGCTTAAGCGCTGAGCGAGACGATGTACAGCGCTACGCTGCTCGCTGATCATAGGTCAGCGAGTAAGTCATAACGCGCCCCAAGCTCATGCAGCTCAGGGTTAAGCGGCGAAGGCTTGGCAGCCATAACGGTGAACGTCTTGTTCGTGCCGCGGCCGTCAGCGATAATGATAAAGTCCGCAACCGTCAAGCCCTGGAGCTCAGTAGCGAGAGCAAGCATCTGCTTGGCTACTTGCTGGTTGACTACCAGCACAGCGGGAGCGCCTCCGTCATGCCCTTCTACGGGGCTTACGCAAAACACCACCTTACGCGCTGGCGTGCCAGCTTCCCAAGTTTCGAGGCCGTCAAGCTCTGGGCGATCGGCGTCGAATGGCCACATGCGCGAGTAGCCTTTGCCGTCGGGCCGGTTAACCCATTGGCTAAATACTTGAATGAAGTTGTCGCTGATAACGCGAAACTGGTTGCGACCGTCAAACTTGCGCCAGAAGTTGGTGCGCTCTGGCTTCGCAGTGAAATCGTCACTTAGCTTGTATTCCATGTGTTGTGAATTTGTGAGCGACAATTATGCGCACGATTCACAGCAAATGCAAAAAGCGGAAGCTTCTACTTTTCCACGTCGCTCTTGTTAGAAAGAGTTTTGTGGATGCGGATAACGTTGAGAGCTATGAGCGAAAGCGCGCCAGCTATGCCTACAGCCCAGTCGATGACATCTTGCCAGCGAGCAAGCTCCCACGCGAGGAAAGCAAACGTCGCGTAGATGTAGTCATGTTCTGAGCTCATAGCTTATATTTGATCTGCTCTAAGAGGTTAGAGCGCTTTGTTTTTTGGTTTAGTGAGACCGGCCCTAGTCAAGTGGGGTCGGTCTTTTTTTGTAGGAGGATACTCATACATAAAGGTAAAATACAGACGGCAGAAAGGGCGACAGCTGGCCAGCTAATGCCCTCAGCTATGACACTCTCCGCTGCAGCAAGGGCAAGGAGACCCGGCACAGTGTTGCGTGCACTCCAGCGCCTGAGTCGGCCTTTGGTCTCCAAAGCGTCGTTGATAGCTGAGGCTCCAGTGTCGGAGCTCTTCGAACTTATCAGCGACCGCAAAAGACGGGCAAGCTTTGGAGCTGAATTCGTTGTGTCCATGGATAGCAAGTGGGCGGTTCAGTGTGATGCATAGCGCATGCACCAGGCGCGTGAACGTGTCGCGCTGGCGGCCGTTCATTGTGTCTTGCGGTCGCTCTTTGTAGTCAACGCCTCCGATGTAACATATGCCGATGCTGTTGCGGTTGTGGCCGCGCACGTGAGCGCCCATAACATTAAGCGGGCGGCCGGTCTCGATGACGCCGTCGAGCCTAATAACGTAGTGGTAGCCTATGTCGCTCCAGCCGCGCGATAAGTGCCACTCGCGAATAGTGTCCGCTCCGATGTCCATGCCTGGAGGCGTGGCGCTGCAGTGAAGAATGATGCGCTTGATGTCCCTCACTTTGACTTGCGTTGAATGACGTACCACTGGCCATCATAGCAGACGACAGCAATGCCGTCATAGTCGCGATCCATTGCAAACGTAGTTTGCCCGTCGATGCGCACGCCTGCGGTCTGCTCGTCGGGTTGTAAGCCGATGCGGTAATTTTTGGTCGCTGAAATGGTGCCATCGCTCTTGAAGCGAAACATGCGGCCTTCGTTTTCAGCCACCTTCGGAAGCCTGATGTTGCCTGTGCCGTTAGCTGTATCAACGTAGGTGTTCATGTACATATACGTCTGATGCTCGGTAAGTATCTCATGGATAGCGCCACCGCTGTGCTCCACTAGCTTGATGCGGTGAAACAATGGGCCGACGTTACTGCTTTGCTGCATAGCTCGCCCGCTGGTGAAGTCATCCGGAAAGCCGCCAGCGGAAAGTTTAGGCTGTTGCACCTGCTGCGTAACGGTGAGCGCGCTGCTGTTGATGAGGTCCAGCACGCCGTCGCGTAGCACGCCATCGGAGCGCGGTGGATCGTCAGCGCTAGTTATGCCGCTGTTATCGTAAGCAATCTTATAGCGCTCTACTGTAGTCTCGCGGCGATTCATGTTCGTGCTCATCTGGAACGGCACGTAGTATTCGCTGTCGTCTACCAGCGTCATGTACATCTCTATCGTCTTGGTCAGCGTACCGCGATGAATCTTAGTAGCAAACTTCTGTCGGCTTAAAGCTTCCTCAACGCCGAGCCTGTGGATAGGTAGCGGGCCAGCTGTTTGGCTGCTCTTCCATTCGTTCTCCACTAGTGGCACGATGTGCCTAAGCTTGCCCTGGGCGCTGTAGCTGACGTTATCGCCAAAGAGAATTTCGCCCTGATCTACTACGAGCACGTTGTCGCTGGTGTGCGTAGCGCGGTAGGTAATCAGGTCGCCGTTGGTGCCGGTGCCATCCACTATCTCGACGCCGAAGTCTATGAAGAAGTCTTCGCTTGTGTAGCTGCTGGTAACGTTGACCGCAGGCGTCTCTTCGTTGAAGAACTTTACTACAGCCGTACAATCCAAAGCTGTCAGCTCAGCCGGTAGCTCGTCAGTTATAAAGCTGTAGCTGGTGTTCAGGTTGGTACCGTTGGCGCGGTCGAAGCTAGAGACATCAATGACATAGCGGTCCGAACTATCTGTCGTCCAGCTTTCAGGCTGGTAGTATCGGTTGCCCACTTGCAGCATAATCTCTACCTCCACGTGAACGCGCGACTCTGGCATATTGAAGTCGAAGCTTGCGTCAGGCGAAACCTGGAACTCTACAAAGCCGCTAACGCGGAACTTGGTGCCTGTCTCATAGGTGCGGTCAGTGTCGGCAAGCGTGACGTTGACGCCGCTAGTGACTACCTCGTCGTCATTGCCGCGCACCACGTACATGTTGCCGCTGTAGCGCCTGGTACGCTCGACGCTCTTGACTGGTGGCAAGTGCGTAAAGACATGCCCGCGCAGCTTCTCGTAATCTGTGCCGTAAATCTTTTTGACCTTGCCTGAAAAGCCTGTGATGTCGCTGATAGTCCACGTCACGCTATCGGCGTCCTTATCGTATTGCACAATAGCAGTCTGAATGCCTTCGTTATCGCTCACGCGCTTGTGTACGTTGAGCGGCCAGAAGTAGAAGACGCCTTCAGCTAGGAACACGCGAGCGTTGAAGCATGTGGCCAGGCTGCTGAGGATTTCGTAACAGCTGTAAGCTTCTGTGGTGCCATCGTCAAGCACCTTCACAGGCGTTTGCGCTATGATGTCGCCCAGCGGGTCAGTGTCATCTTCTGTGCTGTACAGCTCCGTGTCGTTGATGTAACGTATGATGGGCTCGCCATCCGCCCAGCGCGAGTATGTACGCAACCCGCCGAGGCAACGCACCAGCTGCTTTACTACTTGCAGGCCGCTGGTGCCTACATCGCTCAAGCTCAAGCTGAAGTCAACGTCTTTAAGGTTGCCTAGGTCGTCGGAAGCTGTCAAGCGTACAGCCGTAGGGAAGTCTTCGTCAGCGCGCTCAACTTGCTCGGCAAGGATGACGCCGCGCCAGTATAGCTCATTGTCGCCATCGGGGTCGCTGTACACTTCAACTAATAAGCGACCTTCTGGGAAGCTGTAAAGCAAGTCCAGCGTTTGCGTGTGGTCAGCGTTCTCTTCGTACAGCGTAAACTCTAGCGAGCTGGGAACGATAGGCTGGAACTGCTGTTCGTTGGCGCCGCTGTAGCTGAGGATGAAGCCCTCGCCGCCGAGCCGAAAGCTCTCAGCGTTGGCAGCGTTCCAGCTTGCGTTAGTGTCATAGATGCTGACGCGCCAGTCGTCGCCGTAGTGATCAGTGAACTCGCTGTATAGTCTTTCGCCTGCCATCAGAATCCTCTTACGCGGTTGCGGTCAAAGCCTGCGCGCTCGCTGCTTATCAATATGTCGCGGCCATCTAAGCGGCCCGTTACTGTGACAGCTCCGCCGCCTATCATTTGCTGGAGCTTATCGAGTGGGGCTACAACCTCAGGGTTGATGCTGCTAGTGCCTGGCCCCTCGCCAACCATTGCCAGCGAAGCGCCGGAGAATAGTCCGCCCTCAGCCATCTGCGGGATACCGAAGCCTGACTTCATGAAAGCTCCGAAGCCAGCTTTACCGCCAGTCAGCTCAGCGACGCCAGTAGCGCCACCAGTGAGAGCGGCCAGCACTGCGAACGTAGCCGCAAGCGCAAGAGCTTTTTTTAGTAAGCGGCCGAGCGTCTGCATCATAAAGTCGCCGAAGCTCTTGGTGCCTTCTTGGATAGCTGAGAAAGCTGACTCAAAGAAGCCAGGCAAGCCATCCTTGATAGCTACAGCAAAAGCATTGTGCACAGTATGCGCCGCCTCGCTCAGTTCCATCATGCCCGTCTTCAGCTGGTGGTTGCGACCAACGTGGGCGAGGATGTCTTCAGCTACATCGCGGTGGAGCGCGTTGACTTTCTCCATAGCTGGGAGCATGTCAACCTCCAGCGTCTTGGCCAACTGCTCGGTGGACTGAACCTCTTCAGGCGTAGGCGTAGGCAAAGCGCCCAAGCCTACAACAGCCCCGGCGCCGAACTGCGCTTCAGCAGTGGCCTTCTTAAGGTCCATGATGCTGGCGCTGATGTCTTCTATCTGATCACCGTAACGGCTTACGTTGCCGGTGGCTATCTGCTTATCAAACTTGTCGCCGAGGGAGCCGACGCGGGCAGCAGCTTCTTCCGCTGCTTTGGCTTGCTTGATCTGCGCCAGCTCTGTCTCCAGGGCGCGGCGCTTAGTGTTCAGAGCTAGGATAGCCTGCTCTTTGTCGAGCTCCTTTGTGCGGACTATGAAGCTCTCCGTCTCCTCGCGCGTAGTCTTGATGCTGGCTTTAAGCGCACCCATCGCAGTGATGAGCAGCGTAGCGCCAGCAACCACCGCGCCGATAGGATTGGCAGCCATGACAACATTAAGCGCGAGCATAGCCGCGCGAGCTTTAATAAGCCCGCTGACTAGGAGCATGATGGGCCCAGCGCTGGCAGCGAGAGCCGCAATGGTTAGGGCTACCTGCTTCTGCCTGTCGCTCAAGTTTGTGAAGCCAGCAACCAGCGCCTGAATCTTAGGCACTAGGGGCTTCAGCATATCGTTTATCAGCCTACCGAACTCTTCAGTTACGTCGCCGATAGAGTTTTGCAACTGCTTAAACGGCCCCATGCCCGCTTGCGCAGCAGCTTCGGCGCTACCGCCATACTGCTTCTCTAGCTCGGCAAGTATCAGCGTCTGCGCTTCGGCAAGCTGTCCGCTTTCCGCCAGCGACTTGATGACTTCTTTCTGATCAGCGCTAAACTGGATGCCGGCACGCGAAAGCGCGGTGAGGTTAGCGACGGGATCGTTGAGCGCCTTGCCGAGCTGGATGCTTGCGCTCTTTAGGTCGCCGTCTAGACGCGTAGCCAAGTCTAGCGCCACGCTTTGCACGCGGCTGAACTGCTCGCCGCTGATGTTGGTAAACGTCAGCAGCTGAGCTGTAGCATCCTTTAATATCTCTTCGTCTCCGAACAGCGTCTTGGTCTGCAAGTCCGCAGCCATCTTCTGAAGCTGCTCAGATGTATAGCCGACCTGGTTAGCGGTGGACGCTAAGCCCGCTTCAACTTGCGCTATAGCTTTCTGCTGATCGTCAAAAGCCTTGACGCTTTGCGCGGCCATGATGCCGAGCGGTGCCGTCAAGCCCATCGTTAGGTTGCGACCTAGCGACTGGATGCTGTTAGATATTTCGCCGAAGTTCTGCCGGAACTTGGCCTTTGTAGTGCGCAGGTCTTTGTTGAGCTTGCGCAGGCCCTCCTTGCTGAAGCCAATGACGACCTTTAATTCTGATAGTTTAGGCATTGGCCCAGCTCTTTAATGTTTCCAGCATCAGCTTATTATCGCCTTTGCTCTTCTGCTTTTTCTCCCACGGAAATTTAGCTATATCCGTCGGCTTTATGCGGGTTCCCTTCTTAGCGTGTGGCTGTAGCACAATGGCAGCCAGCCACCTGGTGCGCTCCCAATGCTCGCGCTGTTCGTATTGCTGTAGATCGTAGAAGCCCTCAGCTGCTAGCATAAACTCTGAGAGCGTCATGTCGTAAAAGCAAGAAGGGCTGAGACGCATGTGCCCCAGCCCTACCTTGATACAGTCTTCAACAGTCAGCGCTTTGCCCTTAGCTTTTTTTTTCCTCGCCGCCGCCGAGCAGCTCGGTGAGGGCAGTGGTAAGCGCAGGCATGTCGCTCATGTCAATGAGGCCGAGAAAGTCATCAAGCTCAACCTTGAATGGGATGCCTGCATACTTAGCGCCGGACTGCGCCATGTAGTACACAAAGCTCCCAATGCTGACGATGTCGTCGTCGAGCTTATTGATGTCGACTCCTGCCTCGCGCTTGGCGTTAGCCAGGGCGCGCATATCGCAACGGAGCGTGAACTCCTTGCCGCTAAGTGTAATCTTCAAGCCTCGTCGGTTCCGTCAAAGGTGATGGTGCCGGTCAGCTCGATCGTAGCGCTGTAGGTGACGTTGTCCTCTACGCTTGCGCTGGCTTCGATGCTGGTGACGTAACCGTTGGCGCTAAAGTTGTGGTCGTCTTCGCCTGTGCTGGTGCCGTCGACGCCGAACACTACAGCTACAATTGAGCGGCCGGAAAAGCTAGTCATGAGCGTGCTGACTGCGTCGCTGTCATCAGCTACGAGGCCGCTAACGCTAATGCTGCCGGAGCGCATGCCTTCAGCGATACTGCGGAAACCGCCGGAGCCTTTCGTGCTCGTGTCGCGCGTCTCCATCGACAAGCTGATGCTGCCTTCGGTTTGATCTGGGAGGGTGGTGCCGCCAATCGCCAGGATGTAAGCGGTGCCATTAAAAATTGCCATTATTCAGGGTTCTTAGTGTTGTTCGCAATGATGGCGTTAAACAGCAGGTCAACGTAAGCGAATACGCGGTCATCGTTAATGCTGGGCGTTAGGTTGATAATCACCTTGGCAAAAGCCATCAGCGCAAGCAACAACTCCGCCCAGTTAGCTGCAATAAATTCCATGCTCTAATTTACAGAGAATCACCGAACCAACCCGCAGCTTCAGCCTGTTCTTGTGTCAGCACTTCGCTATCGCTGGGCATGAGGTATTGGAACAAAACTACCTCGCTTGTAGCTATGTAGTACGTCATAGCGCTGCGCTCCTCAGTAGTCAGCTGAGGGAACAGAGCGACAAGCGCATTAAGGTCGCGCTCTGGGTGTACAGCTATCGATAGTTCAGTGTCACCCACGCAAGCCCACTGCCCAGTGTCTGGGTGCTGGATGGTAGCCAGCAGCATCGTAGTTGTGCGCCCAGGTTCGTGGAGGTGCTTGGGTAGCTTCAGGTTGTACAGCTCGCGGCTGATGCCTTTGGCGCGTTGCTCGCTGGTGAGGTTCAGGCGCGCGGTGACTGGGAGGTAGACGGTAGCCATTAGTAGATGCTGAAGTAGGTGTTGATGTCAGACTCGATGCCGGTGCGGTTGGTGGATTGGTCCACACTCCAAATTATTAATTCTTGATGCGAGCTGCACGGGTCTGATGTCGTGCCACCTTCATCGCCAATATGGAGTGAGTTGCTATTGGCGTTGCTGTTTGGGCTGCTGGTTGTACTTAATGTACCTCCATCTATGCCTAAACCAATTTCTGCAGCGTTGCGATATAAGAATGTGAGGTTTTGCGCGTCGGCAATTGTCGTAGATGTTAGCACTGCACCGTCAAAGTATTGATAGGCTGAACCAGTGTAACGTGCAAGAATTTCGCTACCTAAACCACCTGTACCGGCGTAAGAGGATAAGACGTGTGAGTTAAGCGCGACAGTGCGTGGTGTCCAAGTAGCGGCAACCGTTTTTGTACTTAACGATAGGGCACCAATCGTTAAACGCTGCAAGGCAGCTGAGGTATTCCAAGACAAAGCCGGCTTACCGTTCTCAGTAATGACCGCAGTGCCGTTGTATATCTGCGGTTGGCTGCTGGACGTGCTTTGCGTGGCGTTGTTGCTGTTGCCACTCATATCATACCAGACGCTTACGTAACCTGCTGATGCACCGCAATGGGTCGCTATGGCTGCCGTATCCAAATCGCCATTCGAGTCGAAGCCAATATCAGCCTCGGCGTCGTCGCTTGCCCGCCGCACCTTCATACAGTAGCCTGTGTAGTCCTTATCCAGCTTGCGCACAGAGTACGCCGCCGCCGCGCCGGTGTAGGTGTCCAAAAGCAAATCACCTGCCGCCGTACTTACCGTGCGCACCATCTTGAGCGACAGCGGCAACGTGCCGCGCGTCTCAGCTGTGGCGTCGGTTTCGTTGAGGCCGGCAAGAAGCGCCGCTTTAGCTGTGGCGAACGTGGCGTTATTAGCTGGCTGTGTGGTGTACTCTGTCCAGTCGCCCGCGGTGTCTGGGTCGGCTTGGAACTTGTCGCTGTAGTACAGCGTTCGGTTGATGGTGTCGGTCTCGCCGACGTCGCTCACCTCGCTCTCAGCATACCCGTCGCCGTCAGGTCGCGCGGTGTAGTAAATCTCAAGCGTAGCCGTGGCGCCGCTGCGCTCGCTCTCGGCCTCGGTGCTGTAGCGGTCGTGGTAGTGCGTCTTGGTAGCGTAGCGCGTATCCCAGCGCGCGTTAGTAAAGTATAGGTTCGTGCCTTCGCTTACTTCGCTTGTGGTTATGATGACGTCGCCATCCTGATCGGGCGTCTCAGAGTTGACCGACTGCACGTAGATGCTGTGATCGGGTATCGTGGGTTGATTAGCGAACTCGTAGCCGGTGCGGTCGCTGTTCACTACAAGCACCTGGCCGGCAGTGCCGATGCCGTTGGGCGTGTCGCTGAGGTCACTGATAAGCGCGGCGTTGATGCGCAGATCTACGCGCGCGTCAGTGTAGTAGAGGTTGGTGCCTTCGGGTATCTCGCTTGTAGTCAAGTTCACATCGCCCTCGCGGTCAGCTGTCTCGCTGTTGATGGTACGCACTAGGTCGAGAGGCGCGTCGCTGCCAGCGCTAAAAGCGGCAGACAGGCGCGCGCTTAGCTCGCTTGCATCGCTATCGAGCGACTCGCCGAAGTACGCTAAGAACAAAAGCAAGTCATTTGAGCCGACGTAGCCGTCTTGATTAAAGTCGCCGATGAGCCCGTTCGGGAAGTCGCTAGAGGTGACGCCGAAGCCGTCGGCTAACTGCTCAGCTATCTGTTCCAAGATGCCGGTAGTGTCGAGCGTATCGAGCGACAGGTCGAGCGTAGCGGTGCTGCCGCTAACGCTTACTGTGCCATTAGGGAATACCAGCGTGTTGGCTGTGGCGCTGGGGGTGCCGTCAGCTTCTTCAATGGTTAGCGACCCGCCACTGGTTATGCGCGCAGTGTTGCCGGCTAGAGTTACAGTGCCGTTGGTGAATACGAGCTTATTAACTGCGCCAGTTGGGTCGCCGTCAAACTCCTCGACTGTTATCGTGTTGCGCGGTATAGGCGAGTAGCTGACAGCTTGGCCGCTGCGCTGAACGCGGATGTTGTAGACATGCTCCAAGACATACACGCGCTGATCGGTATCGAACTCAATGTCTGAGCTATCAAAGTCAATAGACTGTACAGCTACCTCGCCACCAACGGGACCAACGTTACCGCCGACGCGGTCAAGCGCACCGCGCACAGCTGTGCCCAGGTTCATGCATTCAGCGTAGTCGTCACTGATCATGTAGATTTCTACGCGCGCAGTGTCTAGGTCGCTACTGCCTGACTTCGTTCCGCTGGGCGTGGTGTCGGTTACAGTGTAAGCAACGAAGGGCGGGTCCACGTCTTGCTGTGCTATCTCTGGATAGATGCGGTCAGCACAGATAGCGCCTACAGCATCGCTGTCTTTTAGCAGGTAGTAAATCGCTTTGCCTGTTTCCATTATTGCTTATCTTTGATTGGGTATCAACGGGAAGCGCCTTCGACAGCATTGCTGCGGGGCGTTTCTTTTTTTAGAGCTTCTTTATCCAGCGGTCGTAAATCTTGCGATACATGTTAAACTGCATCTTCTGCATGCGTGGCCGCATCTTGCCTAAAGCTGGCTGAATCTTATCGAAGAACTTAGAGCCTTTACTACGACCGCGCCCGCCAACGTTGCCGCCCTCTACCCAGGGCGCGAAGTAGCCATCAAAGCGAACACTGCCGCCACGCTTGGCGCCAACTAGCACATTGACTTTACTTCGCTTTGCGTTCCACATCTTTATGCTTCGCCGCAAGGTGCCTTTAGGAATGACCTTATCTATCTCGCCTGGTGACCTGTCGCGCCCTTTGTTGCGCTTCTTGTAGACTACAAACTCAGTGCCTCCCTTTGGTAGCGCGCTGTTCTTAATAGCCTTGGCAGCGTTGCGCCCAATGCGCCGATTAGCTTCACGCAGTTCGGTGCGCATCTCCTTCGGGAAGTCGCCCAGGCGGTCGAGCTTTTGCATCAGCTCTTTCATGCCGTCAACCTCAGCGCCCATCTGTTCCCTTCTCTTTGCAGAAGATGCGCAGCCCGTCGCGGCGTCCAATCTCTTCGAAGCCCAGGATGTCGTACTCGCGCGACTCGAATATGATCGTGTCGTCTTGAGCGATGGACAGCCCGCCAGCATCGTCGCTGGGGTTAGGGTGCCGAACGATAAAAGCCAAGTCGCGCTGCGGATAAATCTGATAAGCCTTCATGCTTTCGCTTGCGCTGCCAGCATAAACAACTTGCGCCCACATGCTCGTGTCTGTCGAGCTGGCAGCTGTCGGTTGCCCGTAGTCGTCCTGCGCAAGCGTCACCTGCCGAAGCGTGATGCTTCTATCTCTCAAGCCTGCGTTCTTCATGGCTGATGCAGAATGCGGTAGCCGTTAAGCAAAGCATCCGTGCCAAGCTTCACGCGCGTAGTTATACTGCCGCTAACTTCATCGGTGCGCATATCGTAGAGATGGCCAACGATAAGCTTGATCGCGCTAATGATAGGAGCGGGAATGTCTGCCGGAGCGTAGCCAGCTGTAAACTCTATGCGGATGGGCGTAAGCTCGTACTGCTCTAAGCTAGGCACATCGCTAAAGTATATCTGCCCTGGCTCCCGCTGAATGTCGTAGTGCACCTTGCTAGAGCTGAGTGTCTGCTCTGTTCCGCTTTGGTTGTCATACTTAACATCACCCACCGCTGAGAGCGGCCCCACTGGGAACGTAGCGTAGCGCCAATGCCGAAGGTATCCGGTAGCAGAATACGAGCCTAACAACACGTTAGCGTAGTTTTCCACGTAAGCGATAGCTGAGAGGCGTGCAGCCTCTATCAAAGTATCCTCAAGTGCATGAGTTACACGCAGATGCTTCTTTAATTCAGCTGTTGAAATAATCTGCTCGGCTAACGACGTAGAGCTCACGTCGGTTTGCAAAGCGCCTATAGAGACTTGCATGCTATAAAAATAAGAAAGCCCAGCTGTTAGGCCGGGCTTTCTTGGTGTTGTCTGCGAAGCTATCAGGTAGCAGTAGCTTCGTGCAGTGCCAACGCAGCAGCTTGGCGCATACCGAAGCTATAGAAGCGGTTGACGTGAAGGTTAATCTGACCAGTGCCGGCCGCGCTGTATGGGTCGACAAGCAAGTCGATACCGCCAAAGAAAGCGATCATGCAAGCTTGCCCCCAGTTGCCCAAGATAGCGACCTCTTTGCCGGCCTCCTTGATGTGTGGAGTAGCAAAGTAGCGATACTCACCCAGCAGTGTGGTGATGCTGGCAACAGCTGGCGCCTGACGCAAGAACTTGTGAGCGTCGTCGGTACTAGCTACAAGAGCCAAGTTGCTCATATCTGTCCCCGCGTCAGCTACAGCAGACTCCAAAGAGAAGATAGCGTCGGCAGCATTAGCCGCAGTCAGCTCCGTTGTGCTGGTAGCAGTAAGCGCAGCGTTGACAGTAGCAAAGGCTGTAGTATCAATCAACGTATTTACACCGCCAATCAAGTCGCGAGCGATGACAGCATCGACATCTGGACCGCCTTGGATAAGCAAGAGCTTGCTATAGGTCGTCTTGTTGGCTACGCGTGTTGGAGACAGCGTGACTGAATCCATCTCCATAGTTGAAGCAGCAGAATTATCAACCTCGCCTTCAGCTGTAGCAATAGCCTTATTGCTTACGCGCGGAAACTGGAGGTTACCTGTGGCGTTATTAATAACGGTAGTGCCTACCTGCTGAATCATAGCAGGAGCGCGCAGCGCCTCAATAGCGTTGCCTACCTCAGTAGCTACAAAGCCGGAACCGTCGCCAGCACCCGCTTGGAAGTCATCAGCGGCACCAGCACGAAGCGCAACGCCAGGGATGCCAATGTTGCCGTTAGAGCTGATTCCAGCGAGGGCAGCTTCACGGCTGTACTCCTGAGCCCACTCAAGCTCTGCGCCAGTAAGGTGGCGGCCTTCAGCAATGCTGGTAATAGCGCGCTGCAAGCTGAACTTACTGTTCACTTTGTTAACCTCGCGCTGCTCGCTCTGGCTGCTTACGTTGCTAACGCGCGCAAGGCGTGCAGCAGCGTCAGCTTCTTGGCGCTTCAGCTCAATTTTCTTATCGAGCTTAGCCAGCTCGTCTACCATGTTGCGAGCTACGATCATATCGTTGTCGCTGATCTCTTCAGTGGATTCTTCAAGCTTAGCTACGAAGCTCTGGTGCTCTTCGCTCTTTTGCTTGCGCAATGCCTGGAGATCTTCAAGCGTGTATTTACGCATAGTCTCTACAGTTTTGTTTTCTTCTTTCTTGCGAGCCACTACGCTAGTAGCTTCATATGCTGGGTAAGTTACGGGAGAAACGTCATAAAGTTGCCCTACTTTCTCAATAACCATAACGCCTTCCTCGAAGCGGCGTTCGCTGATATTGAATGCAAAAGAGCTTTGTGACACATCGCCACGCTTAACCATTGCATACAGGTCGCGACCCGCTTGCGTGTCGATGACATCGGCTTTGTAGTATAGCCCGTTGTCGTCCAGCGAGAGCTTTAGCGTTCCGTTAGTCGTGCGAGCAAACGGCATATTGTTGTCGTGGTTGAATAACAGCCTGACGTCATCGTCTAAGCGGCCTTCAAACGCTCCGCGCTCAATGCGCTCGCGCTGGCCGCCTACAACTGTCTCTTCATCGTAGAGAGCTGCGTAGCCCTCTAGCGTCATTGGCTTCTTGCCTGCGCGCAGTTCAGCTGTGCGCTTCATTATTTCATTGTTCTGTTCCTCCATCTTGGCTGATTTTGTCGCTGTACGCTTGTAAGCGGTCGAGCGCGATCTGGTTTACTTGTACTGTGTGCGTATCGCCACCCTCTACGGGGTTCATGTCTTCGCGCTTGCGCACCTCGTTGATGCTCATCCAGCCGCTAGATATAGCTTCCTTATAATACTGCGCTCGCGTGTTGTTGTCAGCGCGATACATAGAGTCCATATCCAAGCGGATATAGTGGTCGCGCACGTCTACGCCAACGATAAGCTTGCGGTCTAGCTCCTGCTCGATGCGCTTTACCCAGGGCAAAAGCGTGTGCTGCCTGAACATAAGGTTCTGCTGCTCGACGTTGTTGTACGTCGTTTGGCTTTCGAGCTGGATGAGCGCGGGTGGCACGCTGAAAATGCGGCATATCTCCTCTGCTTGAAACTTCCGAGTTTGGATGAACTGCGCTTCTTCAGGCGGAATGCCGATGCGGTTGTAGCGAAAGCCAAAAGGCAGGAGTTTAGTGCCTGCGTTGTTGCTGCTTTGGTTCCAGCTTTGCTGAATGGTTTCTATCTGCTCGTTCTTTAGCGGTTGCTCGGAGCTAAGGACGCCAGTCATCTGCCCGCCATTAGCAAAGTATTGCATGCCGTACTCCTCGGCAGCTTTAGCCAATCCGATGTTTTGAGCGTGCAAGCGAATAGGACTCATGCGATCCAGGTTACAGATGACAAGCATCTGCATATCACGCAAGATGCGCCCGTTAGGGAGCTTGTATGCGCTGTAAGTTTCGTCGACAGGCCGTACCTCGTGGTAGTTAAGTAGCTTCAGCTCTACTGGCTGACCTTGCTCTCGCACGATTTCCGCGTAGCCGCAACCGTACATACACGCCTGAGCTATAAGACTTTCAAAGAATTCGTACGCTGTGCAGTATTCTGCTGGGTTACTTAGCAGTATTTGCGCATTGTTTTCTGGCGCGTGCTCAATACCTTGAGGCCCCCGACGCATCACCAGCATAGGCATCGCTGCG
>Ga0255781_10002546_pt1 | contig 14522 bp, 18 predicted proteins | sample 101ome_21_FD_179979 | JGI IMG/M metagenome (GOLD analysis project Ga0255781, IMG submission 179979) | Coastal salt marsh microbial communities from the Groves Creek Marsh, Skidaway Island, Georgia - 101413BT metaG (version 2) | ecosystem: Environmental > Aquatic > Marine > Intertidal zone >...
TCATTTTTAACAAAGCATCAGTTTGAGTCTAAGAATTTATTTTTAACGTTTGATGACAATGTACATATACTTCCAACACATGGACAAGGAAGTTTCTGTAGCGTAAGCAGCAAACCACTTCCAGATTATCCAACTATAGAGTCCCTAAAAATCGACAATACCTTGTTAACTGTTCAATCAATGAAAGAATTTGAAAGGCAGTTACTTGATTCACTTGGTGCATATCCAACATACTTTGGAACGACAAATGCTTTTAATACAGGAGAGTCTAGATTAATTAAAGATATTAAGACCCCTATTGTTACAACAGACCTCGAACTTCTTAAAGATTTAACAATTATTGACACTTCTATAGATAAAGATTTTAGAGTTAAAAACTCTTTAAAAATCCCTCTCAGCAAGACATTCTCTTCTTATGTTGGGTGGGTAGTAAGTAGTAAAACAAGCATGGCTCTTGTCTTCGAAGATAGTTTGTTTCAACAATATAATTCTGAAAATCTTACTTCTATTGATAATTTAGAACAACTAGAACATGATGAAATAAGTAAGGCGTTGGTCGCTTTGTATAGGATAGGTTTTGAACAAATTGTATATCTTGTTCCACTATCTCAACTTAAAAAAACTAAAGTCTCAACAGTTACTAAAGACACTTACAACAATGAAGAATTCTATGACATAAGAGAGCTCAACGAAAAATCTAGTAGTGAAGAATTCACATTTGATACATTGTCTCGTTATTATTATCAACATAAATCTTTACCAAATGAATTTATCAAATCAAATATTTCTAATTTATCTTGCGGAAGTGGTTACAGAGCTGGTTTAATTAGCAGCATTCTTGCACCAGAAATAGAAACAAAAATTTTAAAAGATACTTCCATCGACTTCTCTAAAAAATAAGGTTAATTTTTTTACACATTGGTAGCATTATTGCATGCAAAAGATAGCTGTTGTTGGCGCAGGCATCATTGGTTTATCTACCACACTTAAATTAAATCAGAATGGATATAATGTAGAGCTCTTTTCAAAAGATAACCCGACAGAGACAAACTCTTCTTATGCAGGAGCTATTTGGGATGGTACTTTTAAAGAAGGGGTATATCGTGAGTGGTCAGAAGTTTCACTTCTGCAATACATACAAGACGCAAAGTCCAAAGACTCCGGAGTAACCCTAAAAGAATTACTACATGTATATAGAACTGAAGTACCAGACCCATGGTTTAAAAACATTGTGCCAATGTTTCAAGTTATTTCTGAAAAAGATAAACCCTATAATGCAAAAGCAGCACATTATTACAGTGTTCCCCATATCGATCCTAAAAAGTATTTAGAGTTTTTATTTGAGAAAGTTTCTAAAGCCAACACGATAGTTTATAGAGAGTTGGAAAATTTAGATGAATTAATTGATGATTTCGATATTGTTATAAACTGTTCTGGTTTAGGTGCAAGAGAGTTGGTTAAAGACCCAACCATGTATCCAGTCTTTGGACAGCTTCTCTCGTCTGACTCTATAAACATAGAACACTCTTATATGGACGATGAAGAGTTTACATATTACTTTTCTCATGAAGATTACGTTGTATTTGGTGGTGTAGCACTTAAAGGTAAAGAGTTTTCTAAAGTCCAGGAAAATATTACAGCAGAAATTACTCAAAAAGTGCAAAAAATTTTGCCACAATTTAATGAATCAAAAATTTCCAATATCCAAACAGGAGTTAGACCTGGTCGTAAAAATGTTCGATTTGAAACTGAGTACATTGAAAACACTAAAATCATTCATAATTATGGACACGAAGGTCTTGGCTACACTTACGCTTGGGGTTGTGCTTCTTCAGTAGTTGAAAAACTTAAGTAAAACTATATTTTGATGACTTTTAAAATTTACAAAACCCTTCATTAAAACTGCTAATGAAAATTTAATTATATTAACTACCGATAAATTTCAAATTATTGTACTTTTATACCATTATGTTTAAAAAGTTGCTTGAGTTAGAACAAAGAATATTTTCAGCACCGTATAAATGGCTTGTTAAAAAAGGTATTGTAACGGTATTAGCCACATCTAAGAAAATCTATCAAACATTAGAAGATTTATATGAAAATAAATACGAAGAACCTTATGGGGGAAATCCTAGTTTCCCAGGTGACGATTAAAAAATATCTTTTATTTCTTCTACTCTTTTCCTTATGTAGTAGTTAAGCTTCTCAGTCAGAAATTTCTGAAGAGAAAACAAATACTGACGAAGCAGTCGAGCTAGTTCAATCACCCACAACAACATCAGGATTTCTGCACATTATTGAACTTAAAAATTAATTACTTTTTATACAGTATGGACAGTGCTCGTTAATTTTAAAATCTGGAGAAGCTTTTTCTTCAGCTGACAATGGCTCTCTACAAATGTAACAGTAAATATAATCTGTCTCGTTTAATTCTGTATCTAGAGCTACACGTTCATCAAAAACGAAACAATCACCCTCCCAGTACGCACCACCAGTCTCTTTAAAATAATCTAGGACACCACCCTCAAGTTGTTTTACATCTGCAAACCCAGCCTTCATCATGACAGCAGAGGCTTTCTCGCAACGAATTCCACCTGTACAATACATGACAATTTGTTTATCTTTGTACTCTTCTGGAAGCGACTCAATTGCTTCAGGAAAGTCTCTAAAAGTATCAAGATTTAGATCAATGGCATTTTCAAACTTACCTACTCTAGTTTCATATTCATTTCTAGTATCGAGTACAAGAACATCTTCCTTGTTGTCTAAGAGGCTTTTTAAGTCCTGTGGTGATATTCTCTCTCCAGTAAGCTCTCTTGGATTAATGTCTTTACGACCGAGAGAGATAATTTCTTTTTTTAGTCGAACTTTCATTCTTCTAAATGGCTGGGTCTCGCTGTAAGTTACTTTTAGTGGAATATTTAAAAATCTATCATCTTCTTCTAAAAAATTAATTATCGTGTCAGTAGCCTCTTTTGTACCAGAAAGAGAAAAGTTAATGCCGTTTTTACTAATTAGCATTGTTCCTTTTAACTTAAGCTCATCACACTTTTGTTGATACATACGAACTAGGTCAACAGGATTTTGCAGTGGCTCAAATTTGTATCCCGCAATATTTACTACAGAGTTTTCATTCACAGAAGTATTTTATATCCTCAGAGTTATTTAACGAGTCCTCTTTTTTGAAAAAAATCAATGGTATCAAATATGGTTTCTTCAATGGGTCTATCCCATAATGTGAGCTGTATAGTTTGTGAATTAATAGTTGTGACAACTGCAAATATTCCTAATGAAATAGATAATGCACCAAGCTTGTTTTTAATCATGGAGAGAAAATTCATAATCACTAGATATTATCGAATCTTTAGTTTTAGTATTGGGGTATGAATAAATTGTTAGTACATATAATCACAGGAGTTGAAAATCCAAGTCGTTCAGTCTTAGGGTTTTTAATTGCTAAATCAGCTATTGAAGATGGTAATGAAGTCACTATTTTCTGCGCAGGAGATGGAGTGACATCTCTTCATGAAATAACAACACAGGAAATGCAAGGTGTTGGTTTAGGAACTCTTGCAGATCACCTCAGTGAGTTAAAAGAAAAAGGTGCACATTTATATGCATCTGGAAAATCAGCTGCAGCTCGTGGTATTACAAAAGAGCAATTAGAAGAGCTTGGCTTTACGCCTGCAACTCCTAATAAGTTAGTTGAGTTAACTTTTGAAGCAGATAGAGTTCTCATATATTAAAAATTGCAAATAAATAAACCCCTTCTATATTTTGTATCTGCATATATCTCTTATCCGTTGATGTATTTATTTGAAGACTCGAATATCTTTGTAAATTATTTTTTTCTATTTACCTTCATTTCAAGTTCTGCAATAGGTTTTATTAGTTTGGTTAAAAAAAATGGTTAGCTCTTCAGCGACAACAGTTCAACAATATATCAATGAACTTGAAAGTGAAAAAGCCAAAGTGATTAGATATGTTCGAAAATTAATTCTTGAGAATCTTCCTAAAGGCATAAAAGAGACTATGGACTGGGGAATGATTAATTATGAAATACCTCTTTCAACCTATCCGAAAACATATAACAAGAAACCTCTGAGTGTTATGTCTTTAGCAGCACAAAAACATCATTATGCACTTTATTTACATGGTGTTTATTGTGACAAAGAGTTGTATGAGTCATTTTCTAAAGATGTAATTGATGAAGTAGGCAAATTAGATATAGGAAAGTCATGCTTACGTTTTAAAAAAGTCGAGTTATTTCCTGAAAAGACAGTTTCTAAAGTTATAAAAACAATTACACCAAAAGTTTATATTGAGTGTTATGAGCGATATAAATAAAAGGTATCTCTTAGGATCTGTTGTCTTGTTTCTTGGAATCTTTGTTTTGGAAGGCGTTTTAGGCTTATTTGGAATTGAGGAATCGATTTTATTTCTTGTTTATTGGGTTTTTTATTTTGTTTGGCTTTTTAAAGGCAAAGATTACCTGAAAAACAGATCAGTATGAATTTTATTGAACAACTTGAAAAATTTTGGGATACGTGGGAAATTATGCTTGTAATCATCCCTATAATAGTTTGGCAACTTTTTAAAAAATAGAAACTGTTTAATCTACACCTATTTCCAAATCCTCATTAACCTATTTTTTGGGATATCACATTATGAGTAAAAAAGTTTACCTTCTCTGGTTTGGACAAACTGTTTCTTGGACAGGTTCTGCAATGTCTTTTTTTGCTATAGGTGTATGGATATTTGAAACAACTGGTAAAGCCAGTGCACTTTCCACAGTGTTATTTGTAACTGCAATTATAGGAGTGATTACAGGTCCTTTTGGTGGAGTGCTGGCCGATAGGTTTCCAAGAAAACAATTAATAATTACTTTCGATTTAACAATCGCTTCACTCATGTGTGTTATAGGCTATCTTGCGCTCAACGATATTTTAACTTTGCCTCTATTAATACCATTCGCTTTAGCTTTTGGAATTTTTGAAATTGCACATTGGACTACTTGGAGTGCATTCTTAGGTGATGTTGTAAAAAAACACGAAGTAACAAAAGTCTCTGCTTTATTTGAAAGTGCAGAAGCCATCTCAGTTCTAATTGGACCAATAGGTGGTGCTTTTATATACTCATTTTTTGGTTTACCAGGAGTAATACTTTTTGATGTAGTCACTTGTTTAATTGGTATTGCAACAATCACCTTATTTAAAAGTAAAAAAGTTGAGTTAAAAAATAAATTAAATATTAAAAATATTTATTTTGATTTAGTTGAAGCATACAACTGGTTGAAAAAACAAAAGGGTCTATTAACTTTGGTACTTATTTTTTCTATAGGTAATTTTTTATGGGGCTTTACTTCAGTACTACTCCCAGTAATGATTTTAAGTTTTACTGATGCAAAAGGTCTTGGTATTGTCGAATCGAGTGTAGGAATAGCTTTTCTCTTCGGTTCAATTATTTCCCTGCGATTATCGAATTGGCTACAAGGAAACTTAAAGATAGCTATTTATTGTGGTCTATTAGGAGGGTTGAGTTTAATTCTCGGATCGGTAAGGCCAAGTATCATTCTTTTGTGCATACATGGCGTAATTGGCGGAGTTAGTGGAACGGTACAATATACTGTTTCATCTGGGGCATGGTTAGCTATTACTACTGAAGATATTCGTGGAAGAGCATTAGCACTTAGAGGAACAATTGCTCAAATGCTAAGGCCTTTAGGAGTTTTAATTGCTGGGCCGCTAGGAGATTATCTAGAGTTTACTTTTTACCCAGCAAATATAGACTTCTTATCTCCATTTGTAGGCACTGGTCCCGGAAGAGGCTATGCATTTTTATATTTCCTAGTTGGGGTAGCGTATGTAGTTCTTTGGGTTGTAAATTACAACAATAAAGATCTAAAACAACTATCAAAACAAGTAAAAGATATTACAAAAACCTAAGTAGTTGTAGTAATTAAACTACTCATCAGCTTTCATTAATTATTTAATATAGAATATACATATGGATTGTGCATTATGTAATCTAGAAAACTTACCAGCAACAAATACTGGAATATGTCCTGATTGCTGGAATGATCTTAATACTGAGGATGTTGAAGGCAAAATAGAAATAGAAATTAAAGAAGAAGACGGCAAAAAACAAATCAAAATAAAAAGAGAAAAATAATTTTTTTGAAAATCACTCAAAACCATCCTGTAAAAGTTCGAAAATTTTTAGGCCCGCTAGGTCGTTTGGTATTAAAAATAGTCAACTGGGATATAACTGGCGATTTGCCCGATAAAAAAAGAATAATTATTGCATCAGCCCCTCACTCCTCTCTTTTTGATGCGATTTATGCTTATTTTGTTTGTTTAGCGATTGATTTAAAGTTTTATTTTCTAGGGTCGGTGTCGATGTTTACCAGAATTGTAGTTCCACTCCCATTTAAAAAAAATCCTGACAAGCTTGGAATACCACATCCATTTGGAAAGGTTCAGAACAAAGTGCTACTTAATTTTGGAGGGATACCAGTCTGGAGAGCAAAATCAACAGGGGCGACGCAACAAGTTATTGATCAACTTAAATCAAAAGATAAATTTATTTTGTATTTAACAGTTGAGGGTGAAATGAAAACAAATCAGATGATTAAAAGCGGATTTCATTATATTGGTAAGGCACTCGATGCTGTGGTAGTCCCAACTAAGATAGATTATAAAAATCGAAGATTTGAATTAATGGATGAATTAAAACTGACAGACTCAGTTCAGACAGATAAGGATGCATTAATGGAAAGGTACCACTTAGTTCAAGGGAGAAACAAAACCTTTCTTAAACCAGAGTCAAACTAACATGTTAGTGATACTTGCAACAATAATTGGATCAATTACTTTACTCTATCTATTTCCAAACATGACAATGTTATTTTCTATTGTTATATTTGTGTTTGCTGTTAGATGGCTTATTTACAATAATAAGTACTACGAATGAAAAAATTCATAATTCTCTTGCTAATTTTGTCAATGTGCGGTGGCACAGCAGAGACAGACCTCGATTCTTTTGAAGAAGTTTCTTTAGAAGCAAAGGAAGGTATTTCTGATGCACAAGAAGAAAACCAAAAAGAAAATAAAGAATCAGAAACAGCAGAAGAAGAAAACCAAAAAGAAAATAAAGAATCAGAAACAGCAGAAGAAGAAACAACTACAACTGTTTTAGAAAAGAAAATATTTTGGGGTGCTACTGATGCGAAGCCTGAAGTTTACGCAGCAGAAGACGTCTCACAGGCAACTATTGATTTAACTGTTGAATGGGTAAATAAAGCAATTAGCTATTGGGGAAATTATGGACCACTTGAAATATGGATTGTTGGCTCTGGAAAAGAAGAGACTATAGCTTTAGACGAAAAATGGTGTGAGGTTCGAACCGAAAAGGATCCAACTTGGAATAAACAGTGGGACTGTGCCAATGGAGATCCTTATGAAAGTGGAAACGGTTGGTCACCTTTTTATAGATATATAACTGATGGAGGTGCTGCAGTAAGTAATTATATAAGAGAAGACATTGGATACTACTTCAATGCACTGATTATGTCATCTAAATACCCAGGACCTGAAGAAGAAGATTATAAGCCAGTAGTGTTGCATGAATACTTTCATGTTTATCAACAAACAAATTTATCAATACCTGAATCACCAGACACTGATGGTGACTGGAGAACTAGTAATAGAAATGTTTATTTTAATGGAGGAGAGGTCCAGGTACCTTTTTTAATGGAAGGTGGGGCAGAATATATGGCACAGTATTGGTACTCTATGGAATCTGATGTTGACTCAGGTTACTTAAGAAGAGTAATGGAATACAAAGCTGAAGCAATCAATCCATACCTTAACAGTGGCAAAAGCCTAAGAGAATTAGGTTATGACGAAGAATTTAACTCCTACGATATTCTTACATGGTTTGTTGCTTACTTAATTCACAACACAAGTGAAGAGATCTTTAGGGTTGACTTTTGGACACAAATTGAAAACCTGGGTTTTGAAAAAGCTTTTGAAGCTAATTTTGGTAAATCAGCTGATGATATGATTAATGAGTTTGACTTATGGGTAGAACAGCCTATTAATGTACTGTTAGAAATAATTCCTTAGCGAAATTTATCGAAATATCCTTTTCTCCAAGCATATACCGCTATAACCGTAAGCAAAACACCAGAAAAGAATGGAGGTATTCTTGAAAGCAAAAGTACAAATGCAACAAGAGCTAATGCATAATCGACATATGTCCAAAACTTACTCGTCATTTTTGGAATTAAATTGAAATACCTGAGAATTGAAACTGCAATAATTCCAGTTAGTAAATAATACATTTCTTTAATTATACGTATTAATAAACTAAATAAAATAATGTCAAAAACAGCAATAATCACTGGTGCCAATAAAGGAATTGGCTTAGCTGTTGCAAAGGATTTAATTGCTAAAAATTATCAAGTTATTTTAGCTTGTAGGGATACGGCAAAAGGAAAAATGGCCGAAGAGTTTCTTGGCAGCAATGCAATTTTTTTGGAATTAGATTTATCAAAACCTTCAAGTATCAATCACTTTGTGAATCAAATTAATTCAGAATATTCGGAGATTGATGTTTTATATAATAATGCAGGATTAATTTACAGAGATTTTGAATTAACGGAAGAAGGTTATGAATCGATGATTGCTGTAAATTACTTTGGTTCTTTTAGATTAGCTCTGATGTTATTGGAGAATTTACATAGAAGGTCTGGAAGGATTGTTCAAGTCACAAGCCTATCTATGTATTTAGCAAGAACATTCAACTTAAGCGACCTACATTCAAAAGATTCATTCTCTCCAAGTACTAGGTACAACTTCACAAACCTACTTAGATCAATGTTTGCAATTGAGTTAGAGAATAAACTAAAAAAAACATCAATATCAGTTTCCGCCGTTCACCCAGGTGTTACAAAGTCAAGACAGTCAAGACCATACGAAGTTAAGAAAATTAAAAAGTCTTTTTATACCTATTTCTCTACAAACATAAACACAGGAATCGCACCAATTATTCGAGCAATTGAAGATGAAAACATTACAGCAGATCTAGTTTATGCTCCAAAACTAATAGGCATTTATGGCGAACCAACACTGATGCGACACAACAAATTAGTTTACAATCAAGAGCTACGAGATAAACTTTGGTCTTATACAGCAAACGAACTTAATTTAGATATATGATAATAATTCAAACAACTATTGATACAGAAAAGAAAGCAGAAGAGCTAATAAATCTTCTACTTGAAACAAACAAGATTGCATGTGGAACATTTCATAAAATTCAATCATCTTATAAATGGAAAGGTCAATTAGTCGAAAATGCCGAATTTGAGATTTCTCTCTACACAACAGATTCTTTAACTACAGAAGTTGTTGATATAGTTAAAAAAAGACACTCTTATAAACTCCCAAAAATTACTGTTATTCAACCAGTATTCACTTTGCCTGAATACGAAAAATGGGTTATAGATTCAATTAATTAGTAGCGTTTACATAGCTCCATACATCATAATTGTCTAAATTAATTGACCTTTCGCCGTGTTTGTCTAATGCAGCAACTATTTGAGCTCTATGTTCTGCAGCATGAAAAATCATTTGTGAAACTATTGTAGAAACTTTACTAGTTCGCTCTCCTTGACTAGTCATGTAAGTTATATCCCCATCATCTTTATTCACATGTTTAAGAAAATTGGAATCTATCCTATCAAGCTCCCCAATTAATTCGTTTATTAAATCAGACCCATCTTCATTCTTTAATTCAAGAGGAGAAAAAGAGTCACCATCAAGTCTTTGGCCGTATAGATGAGCTGCTTTAACAATATGTATCATGATGTTTTTTACAGTCCATTCAGGGTCATAAACAAAATAATCAAGAACTTTGTTGTCTAATTTTCCAACTTCTTTATAGATTTCTTGGTTAGCCCAAGCCATTTGTCTGAGTAGCACTTCTACAGATATCATTTTTCCTCCAATTTTTTTATTCTTTTATCTAATTCTTCAAATTTTTTCTTAACAACCTCAAGTTCATCTTGATTTTGAGCACTTCTAATATATCTCTCATTTTGCCAACGCATACCCCATTTTGTGAGAGGTAAAGTAATAATTGCTACAGGAAAGAGTATTAAACTTTCACGCCAAGATTCCTCTATTGAAATTAATACAAATAATCCACCAAATAAAGCATACATAAAATACATAATCCACTTTTCCATTGCTTGTGTGAAATTACGTTCTTTGTTAGCTTGTGTATCCATAAAAATATTTTAATTTTTCATTTAAACTGAGTTTATGAAAATAATTGTAATCTGTACTGGAAATACTTGTAGATCACAGATTGCGGAAGGTCTTTTAAGAGCAAAGTATCCTGATTATAAAATCTATTCAGCAGGAACAAAACCTGAAGAGATAGTAAATCCTTATGCTGTAAAAGCAATGGCTGAAGAGGGTTATGATATAAGCGATCAATATCCAAAGTTAGTAAATGAATTTATTGATGAGCCTTTTGAATATGTACTAACAGTTTGTGATTCAGCTAATGAGCTATGTCCAGTATTTCCGAACGGAAAAAATAGAATACATAACGCATTTGTTGACCCAAGTAGGTCTTCATACGATTCTGACGAACACGCTCTAGAAGTATATCGAAACACAGTTAAAGAAATTTCAGCATGGATAGAAAACTTAGACTTTTAAACTCTATCATTATTTTATAAAGGGGGACCAGTTGAAAAAGTTTTTTAAGTGGTTAATTGTGATTCTCATTGCTTTACAAGCAATCATTATTGTTGCAGGTGTGGTTATCTTCAGAATGCCTTTACCAGACCATGAAGTAGATGTTTCCGGACTCCCTTTAACAGATTTTGTTGAGGTAATTAGAGATGAACGAGGCATTCCTCATATATATGGCACAAATGTTGGGGATATATTATTTGCGCAGGGCTATGTGCACGCTCAAGATAGATTTTGGCAGCTTGAGTTTTGGAGTCATTTAAGTACAGGCAGACTCGCCTCATTAATTGGTGAACCAGGAGTAGGTGCAGATTTACTTTTTAGAACTTTTGGATTTAACAGAGTAGCTCTTGAAGAGTATGAAAATTTACCTCCAGAATTTAAGCAAGATTTAATTCATTATACAGACGGTATTAATGCCTATATAGAATCAAGACCTCAAAACAGGTTAAGTTTAGAGCACTTTTTTTTACAGTTCATCAACCCAGAATACAAAGTTGGAACGTACGAACCCTACTATCCATTGGCTTGGGCAAAAATGATGGCGTACGATCTAAATGGAAATTTTGAACAAGAAATTAGAAATTCAAAAACATACAATACCTTAACTCCTGAAATTGCAGAACTACTCAGACCTCCATATCCTGATGAACATCCATATATTGTTGAGGAATGGGAAGGTAAAGGTTCCTTTACGTCTGTTGGAAAATCAAACAATATAGAACAGCTCTATCAGGCACTGTTCATTAAATATGTAACTAAAGATCTTCAAACCAACCAAGCATTAGGTTCCAACTCATGGGCGATTTCTGGTGAGCATACTGAATCAGGTTTACCACTATTAGCTAATGACCCTCACTTATCTGTCCAGCTTCCTGCGATATGGTATGAAAATGGATTACATTGTTATCCAAAAAACAGAGACTGTGAATTAGATGTAGTTGGGTTCTCGTTTGCAGGGTCACCATATATTGTAATTGGACATAATAGTCATATTGCTTGGGGTTTTACCAATATGGGACCAGATGTACAAGACTTATTTGTTGAAAAAATCAATCCATCAAACCCTAATCAATATGAAGTTGATGGTGAGTGGCGTGATATGGATCGAATTACTGAAATTATTGAAGTAGCAGGTTCAGAACCAATTGTTATAGAAGTGCGCTCAACACATCATGGGCCTATAGTTTCTGACAGAAGCTATCCAGTAAATCTTAATCCAGAAGAAGATCAGGTCTCTTTTGCAGATGAAGCACGAATTGAACTACCAGATAATTTTTCAGTATCTCTATCTTGGCCAGCATTAATTCCAGGAAATACATTTGTTGGCATTAGAGATTTTAATTATGCAAAAAACTGGGAAGAGTTTAGAGATGCTAGCAGGCTGTTTGAGGTTCCTGCACAAAATTTATTGTATGCAGATGTAGATGGAAATATAGCATATCAATCTCCTGGAAAACTTCCAATAAGAGCTGAAGGGCTAGTTGGGGATCTTCCAATACCTGGTTGGCTTAGCGAGAATGATTGGCAGGGTTTTGTTCCTTTTGAGGAGTTGCCTTATACGATTAACCCATCTTCAGGTTATATAATTACCGCAAATCAATCTGTACATCCCGAACAACCGTGGCCAAACTATTACGCACGTGGATACAGAGCAGAGGCAATAGAAAGAGTTATTAATCAATATATTTCAGAAAAAATAAGCGTTGATGATATGGAGGCTATGCAGATAAACAATTTTGACTATTCAGCTGCTTATATTTTGCCCTATGTCTTTAACAATGTTTATGTTGATTCAAATATATTAACTGCAATGAAAGAGTGGGCTATCAGTGAAACTAAGTTTGAAATGAATAAAGATTCAAGCGGCGCTGCAGCATGGGCAGTTTTTTACAAAAACTTTGCGGAGCAAACCTTTGAGGAATTAGTTGTTACAGACAACCTTGGAAATGAAATTTCTTTACAGCCTGGAAACTCAGACTCAACTTCGGAGATTTTTAGAGCCTTATTAAAGGACCCAAATCATATTCTTTGGGATGACATAAATACTCCCCAGAAAGAAAACCTAACTGATATTTTGGAGAGAGCTCTTCTGTTAGCAGATGAAAGAATTGTTGAGTTATTTGATACAGATGATTATGACAAATGGTCTTGGGGAGAACTTCATACTATTACTTATCCAACAAATCTATTAGGAGAAGCAGGTATACCAATTTTGACTAATTTAGTAAATATTGGTCCAGTTGAATCAGGAGGATCTTCTTTTGCTATAAACTCAACAGACTGGGGGTTTGGAGAAGACTTTACAATAGGTAGTTACCCATCAATGAGAATGGTTGTTGATTTAAGTAATTTTGATAATTCAAGAACAATACTGCCATCCGGACAATCTGGTCATGTAATGTCTAAGTATTACGATGATCAGGTAGAAAACTGGATTGAGAACAATATGTACATTTTGAACTTCTCAAGAGAACAGGTTGAGTTAAATCAAAAAGAATATATGTTTCTTAGGCCCTAATTTCTTTTCTATAGAAATTAAAAAAACTAAGAGTTGCAACAGCGCATAACAAATGCCAGATCATATGAGCTTGTAGCCAAGAGTCAGGATTACACCAAGGGTGATCTGGAACACCAGTTCCCCAAATTAACAAGGCCCCAAAGAAAGACGCAAACCCAAGAAAGAACCAAGGTGTATATTTTCTTTTTGTATCATTATGGATATTTGGAATTAATGCAGGAGCAAAGTACAAAGCCATTTCCCAGTTATCTTGAATGTTTGACAAAGAATCCATTACTGAACTTCCAAATAATTGCTGAATAACAAGCACTGTAATCCCTGACAAAACTCTTCCATATATATTTGGAAACTTAATTATTACTTCTGTAGCAATCCACAGACCGATGCTTAGTTCAAATAAATTTACACCTATTCCAAGTCCTGAATCAAGAAACCAGTAACTATATGCGTAGTAAGCCAAAAGTATTGAATACGTTGAAAAATAAATCTTGTTAGAAAATTTTGTTAATCTCTTTAAGTTATAGATCCACAAGACAAGTATGTAACTTATCATTGAAACGTTATCTAACCATGCACCAAATTTGGTATGGGTTCCGTGCATTGCCATAGAACCAGGGCCTAAAAATGTAGATGCTGCTGCGTATACAAGAGCAATTTTGAAAGAACCAAACATAGGTTCTTTATTATTAGTTGCATCATCTGATAATTTGTAAAACATATAGAGGCCTGTAAAAACAAATCCCAAGTTACCAAGTGTGTTAGCTGGTTCTCTAAAAAAACCTCCACTTACACGCTCACACCATCTTGAGATTTCTCCGATAGTTTGCTCATTTTCAGCAGCTGGTCCCCACCCGTTATAGCCAAAGATTATAAATAGTAGTGCAGTAAAAAAAACAGAGTACAAAGCATATGAAAAATAGTTTGAATTAATTTTATTTTTTGGATTCATTTAATGCAGAATCCATATCTTCAATTAAGTCTTCAACATTTTCGAGTCCGACAGAAATTCTAATTATATCAGTAGGCGCACTAGCTTCAGTGTCTTGAGCATTGTCATGAGTCATTAAATATGGGAGTTCAATTAATGTTTCTACTCCACCAAGGCTTACAGCAAGTTTGTACAAGTCTAATGATTGCCAGAATTTCTCAAGATGAATACTATCTTCTAGGTAAAAACTCATCATCCCACCAAAATAATCCATTTGTTTAATAGCTATCTCATGATTTTCATA
>Ga0255781_10002549_pt1 | contig 14511 bp, 11 predicted proteins | sample 101ome_21_FD_179979 | JGI IMG/M metagenome (GOLD analysis project Ga0255781, IMG submission 179979) | Coastal salt marsh microbial communities from the Groves Creek Marsh, Skidaway Island, Georgia - 101413BT metaG (version 2) | ecosystem: Environmental > Aquatic > Marine > Intertidal zone >...
TTCGAAAACGACTTTCGCACCTTTTTGAGACATTTTCTTTGTCGCATATTGTTGTGCGTGTGTCATTTCGTGAATGATCGTTGAAACGATTGATTTTAGATCGTAAACACGAACGTCGACTGCAATTTCTTTTTTGGCATTATTATAATGACCTTGAGCTTTACGAAGATTTCTCACAAACAATTTCACATTGTCGATTTTGAAAATCTTTTTGCATTCGTCGAACGCCTTTATCATATCGTCAATATTCGCACGATAAAATTCACGAGTTTCTTTGAAGTCACAAGCAACTGAACCAGTAGCAAAAACGTCATTACGAACTTCGATAAATTTTGGCATAATTCGCTCCATATTTTGTTGTCCATAAAGCATTAAAATTTGCGTTCGAAAATTAAATCGAAACGAAATTAAAATGATTTCAGAAAGCGTAAAAATTTGCGTTCGAAGATAAAAAAAAAAGAGGCCGAAGCCTCTTAAACTAAAACGTGTAATTTTCTGACGATTTCTTTCATAAAATATACGACGCCGTCTTCTATTTCGATATCGTACGAAAATATATCGCTTAAAATTCTGTTATCGATCGAGTCTAAGTCGTCGAAAATTTCGTCGATATTATTTAGATCGATTAGCATAAATTCGTTATAATATTTATTTACGATTTCGAGCGCGATCTTTTTTAAAAACGTAGAGTTTAGCATATCTAAAACCTTTCGAATGTCGTTGTCCATAAAGCCTTAAAATCTGCGTTCGAAGTTTATATTTTTTAAAAAACGTTTTAGCCGATAAATAATAACCAAATCGAAATCGAGTTTAATTAGATAATATATCTAATCACATAATATTATTCGTCATCATAAGTTATTGATTTTACTGAATAATTAGGTTCCCTTTTTCGTTTTTAATAAATAAATGATTATCGTTTTTTGACTTTAGAAAAGTTGGGGATTGTTGTTGTTTGTAGTTACTTGCTGCTTTGCGCCCCAACAAAATTTACGGAGTTCCAGAAATGGCATTAGAATCAGGTACTTATATAGATAGTTTAGTATCTACAAACCCAACGGCCACGGACACCGTAGCGCAAGCAGACGATCACCTACGCCTAATCAAAGCAACACTTCTTGCTACTTTTCCAAACGTTACTGGCGCAATTACTGTCGACGAAACCACACTAAATGGCTTCGATGCTCGCATTGCTGCACTCGAAGCAATCGACACTATTCCTGCTGGGACCCGTATGCTGTTTCAACAGACAGCAGCACCAACTGGCTGGACTAAGATTACAACAGAAGACGACAAAGCTTTACGTGTCGTATCAGGTACCGCGTCTACAGGCGGCTCTGTAGCGTTCACCAGCGCTTTTGCTGCTCAATCAGTAGCAGGTACAATTGCCAATACAGTTTCAGGTAGTGTCGGTGGCACAACGTTGACTAACGCACAATTGCCGAACAACTGGTACTTCAAACCAAACACACCCGGCGGTTCGCTGTCAGATAACTACGCGAACTTTAACTACCAAGCGCACCACGTGGACTGGATTACATACCGTATCCAAGGTGGTAATCAAGCACACGCACACGGCGCAGGATCTCTCGCTGTCGCTAGTACATTTACAGGGTCAAACATTGACATGTCCGTTCAGTACGTCGACGTGATTATCTGCTCTAAGGACTAATCATGAAATTAGAAGTAAAACAAAATTGTCCTTTAGACAGCTTTAACCCTTGCAGACAATTTGATTGCTCGTGGTTCATGAAGCTTCAAGGAACAAATCCAAACACCGGTGAACCTACAGAAGAGTGGGGTTGTGCTATGGCTTGGATGCCTATTTTGCTTATAGAAAATGCGCAGCAGTCAAGATCAACTGGTGCTGCAGTGGAAAGCTTCAGAAATGAAATGGTCAAAGCCAACGACTTAAACAGGCAGCAGCTATTAGATTTCAAATAAAGGTGTAAGTCATGGTAAATATGCCGTTACGAAACGTAGGCCAACATGGTGTTGTAACCGACGTAGACCCACACGATTTACCACCTAACGCATTTAATGACGCAACAAATGTTGTCTTCAATGAAAACCGCGTAATGCGTGCGCCTGTGTTTAAATTCTTGTTTAACCAAAATGCTCAGGTAGCTCAAGAAACAGGTCTTATCACTGCATTTAACTATAACGACCCTAACGACAGTGCTGTACTAGGCGTAGCGCACCACGACAACACAGTTGTGACTTATAATAATGGTGTTGCTGATGATGTAACTCCATCAGGCGCCATTACGTCAGGGTCTGACTACACACCATATACTCACACAGAAGTTGCAGGTTTGTCTGTAATATGCCGAAAGACCACAGAGCCATATATTCGTGACGCTGTATCTGCATCAGATTATAGTTTGATGTCGGTTGGTGACTGGCCTTCTGCTGATCGCGCTGCAAGCATGCGTGGTTTCAAAGACTTTATTATTGCGCTCAATGTCACACAAAGCGGTATCGTTTACGACACAATGGTCAAGTGGACTGACGTGATTCAATATCGTGCAGATCCAGCTTCTGGCGTCGTTTGGACTCCTAGTTCATCTAACAGCGCTGGCTCAACAATACTTGCAAACTTTAAGACACCAATTGTAGATGGCCTTCCGCTAAACAACGCATTCATAATTTATTCGACTACAGAGTCAGCAATTATGGAATTTACAGGTTCTGAGTTCGTTTTCTCGTTTAGAAAGTTTTCGGATAGAGACGGCGTTATCAACCAAAACTGCGTGGTTAGTACCGGTAAAGAGCACTATGTGTTCGGTGACACGGACATCTACATGCACAATGGTATTACGTCGCAGTCAATAGCCATTGGCCGTGTTAAAGATCGCATTTATCGAGACATGAACCGTGACTCAAAAGAAAAGTTCTTTGTCCATTTGGACGAGATTCACGATCTTGTTTACTTTTGTTATGTGTCAGACGAGTCAACAGTTGGTTTCACTAACACCAACTATTGCAACCGTGCAGCAGTTTACAATTTAAAGACTAAAACATGGTCGTTTGTAGACTTGCCAAACGCTGTAGGTGCAGCGGTATCAAACGTATCGTTGTCTAACACAACCTATAATACACAGTCGTCAAACTACACGCTTACTTCTAACACTTACAACAGTTTCCAAGACACAAGTCCTAGAATTTCTGCTTTTGTAAGTGCACGAGATGACGCCAATGGCATTACTGCTGGCCGTGTCTACGCCAACGACATGCTAGTTACAGGCTTGATGAACACCACAGCTGACTCTGAAACACTGCGAACAGCCTTTGTTGAACGACGTGGATTAGATTTAGACGAAACACAAGCACCAATTAGATCGTACAAACAGCTTGTGTCGCTAATACCTCAGCTTATTACGCTTTCAGGTACTGCGCCTCTAACAATAAGGCTAGGTTTTACAGACTATCCTTATGACGACAGCCCAACTTACGTGACAAATTACAGCTTTGTGCCAAACGCAGATCACAAAGTTGACAGTAAAGCTGCAGGGCGTCTGCTAGCCTACCGAATAGAAGAGCCAATAGGCGAATATTTTTCATTTAGTGCAGCAGATTTTGATCTTGAAGTAATTTCGGGGCGCTAATGTCTTACACAACTAATAAAGAACCATACGTTCGTCAGGTCCCACCAGGCGATCCAGATGCTCTTGTCTTTTATATCGACGAAGAGCTCAAAAAAATCGAACTTTCGCTGTCACGCATTAACGAAATTCTAGACGAAATAGATGCGAGGTTAACTGCAGGAGGCTTGTAATGCACACATTCAAAGTCCCTGTAGCTCAGCGATGGTGCTACACAATATATTTTGAACATTTTGTCGGCAAGGGCACTTTTGCACACTGTGTCGTTCACACTAAATGGTCGAAACTTGTCAAACAAATGCTCCAATCAGGATGGCATTTAGTTACTACCGCTCACGGCGGACCGATCCATGCTTTGCACGATCCCAAAGACAAGAAACACAAAAAATTTATCAAAATCTTTGGCTTTGCCTACCAAGAAACACTCGAAGACGGCAAAGAACTATGGGTATGGAGAAATAAATAATGGGAAGCTTATTCGGCGGCAAAACTAAGGTTACACAAGCAACCGACCCAATTGCGCAAGCTGCTTTCGACCAATATAAAAATGCACTAGGTCCAATACAAAATTATCTTGGCGGCCAAATACAGAACTTTATGCAAAATCCGGTCTACGGCGGGCAAACCTACGCCGGTCTCGACCCGATGAACCAAGCTTATTACGACCAAGCAGGTTCGTTAGCAAACAACGTGTTGGGCCAAGTGCAAAACACAATGGGTGGAGCTGCCAACAACTACGATGCCACTAAAGACTATGGCACACGCATAGCTGCTTTTGGCAATTTGCTACAAAACCCCAACGGCGGTTTTAATATGGGTAATGCTTTGGCCAATTCGCCAATGGCCCAAAACATGATCGACGCGTCTAGCAGAGATATTACACGCAACCTTGGCGCGAACTTAGCTAATTTAGACAGAACAGCAGCAGGTGGCGGCAATACCAACAGCGTTCGTGCTGGTATGATGGAAGGCACGCTGGCTAGAGGCGCAATGGATCGCATTGCTGATGTCGGCGCCCAAGTTCGCAGCGATCTATTTAACCAAGGTGTAAATCAATACAACGCTAATATCGGTCAGCAAGCCAATGCACTCAACATGCTTCAAGGTGCAAACACTGGTGCGCTTGGCAACATGATGAACAGCTTTAATCTAGGCAATAGTGCGCTAGGTGCAATGTCTGGTGCTGGCAGCATGATGCAGAATTATAATCAAGGCGCACTAGACGATGCTGCAAACCAGTTTTATATGGCACAAGATCGCCCGCTACAGCTAGCAAACAACTACATGAGCTTGTTTAGCCCGTACACTGGCTTCAGTGGTGGCGCTGGTTACTCAGGCGCACAACAAGGTCCGTCTACTTTAGACAAAGCAGGACAAATTGCAAATATTGTCGGCACAGGCATGTCTTTGTTCTGCTGGGTCGCACGCGAAGTTTACGGTCAGCACAACCACAGCTGGCTCATATTCCGCCACTGGATGTTTGCCCACAGTCCACGCTGGTTTTTCAAGCTCTACGCCAAGCACGGCTCAGGCTTCGCTAAGTTTATTTCAAACAAGCCTAAAGCTAAGCGTGTTGTGAAGCATTTTATGGATCGTGTTGTTCGTAAATACGGAGGACTTCATGGGATTATTTGACTTTTTTAAGACGCAAGGCGCTTTGTCAAATCAAATGGGTCCGCCAACACAACAGCAAATGGTCAATCAAATGGCCAGCCCAACGACTATGGACACTGGCATGAAGCTTATGCTTCTTGGCCAAGCTATGCGCGGCAATGACGTTAGTGGCAACATTAACGAATATTCGCAAGGCATAAGAGACAGATTTAGACAGCGCCAACTAGATGAACAAAAGCGCAAAATGGACAATCTGTCTATGCAAAACACACAGCAGCAAATGGATCAGCGTGCTGATCTGCATCCCAGTGCTAAACGTGCGGCTGAGCTTAATAATCAGCGTACTGATCTTGGAAATTATCGCTCTGCTCAGCAAATCAACCAAGCAAATGTTGGTAATGCCGAATGGATCGGCGACAATACAACAGGCGCGGTTATGCAGCGTGATCCAAATACTGGTCAGCTTGTAGATGTCACATCTCAATATACACCAGCACAAATTGCTGCTTTCAAAGCTGCTAAAAACCCGAACGCTACAGGCAAAAACCAGATTAATCCTGGTGTCGGGCGCACTTTAAGTGAAGCCGAGCGTGCACGCGATAAAGAGTTTGGCAAGAACATTGAAAAATTTAACGCCACTGCGTCGCAAGGTAACATCGGTATGCTTCGCATGATTGCAGATGGCTTAGCAACACAAGAAGCTGGCGAAGGTGCTACTGGCCTTTCATGGATGAACCCAATTAAATCTGCTGCTCGCTTAATCGATCGCGAAGGCGATATGGGTCTTCGGTCTATTTTTGACTCTGAAAGCATTGACACACAAGAGCTTGTAGCAGGTGTTATTCAAAAGAACTTGCGCGAAACTCTTGGTGCTCAATTTACTCAGCGAGAAGGCATGCTTTTAATTCAGCGCGCCTACAACCCGCAGCTTGATCCAAAGACAAACGCTAAGCGTCTTGAAGCTGCTGCTATGCTTGCTGAAGCCTACGTTAAAGCACAGCAAAACAAACTTGATTATTACAATAGCAACAACGGCTCAATTGCAGGCTACAACCCGCAAATGGAAGCCGGTCTTGCTGCTATGGAAGCCCAAGTGCGCCAAATCTTTGCACAAAATGGTGGCGAACTAGGAACAAGTGCGGCTGGCAACGGCACCACTTCAACAGGCACTTCATGGTCTGTGTCGCCTAGCAACTAAAAAATCATTATATCACGGAGACGCCCATGGGTCAGCTCGATCTAAACATCGATGGCTATCCGACTATTAAAGTTGACGAGAGCTTCAATTCTTTGTCGCCTGAGGATCAGCAAAAGACTGTTGATGAAATCATAGCGTCACTAAACACCCAACCTCAGGGTGATACTTCGCTTGGCACTGCTTTTGACTATGGCAATTTGACAACTCGTGCAAATGCTATGAATTACGCAGCTGATGCAAACCAGGCAATGAATGACGGCTTGCTTGGTGACATCACAAGGTTTGGTCAAGAAAACATAGGCAATCCTGTTCGTGAATTTTTTGGTTTCGACCCCATCAACAATGACCAAGTTAATGCTCAGTACGAAGCAGCAACAAGAGCTCAAGCAGACGCGCTAAACCAACAAGCAGCAGACTTAAATTATAGATCGCTAACTACAGACGATGTCACCGGTCTTGGATCTGCTGTGCAGTATGGTGCTCAAAAGATTGCTGAGTCTGCACCAGCTATGATGGCTACTATTGCTGCACCAGCTGTTGCGTCACCGCTGATTATGTCTGGTGAAGTCAATGCTGGCTTAAAAGACATAGAAGGCTTGTCGCTGGACGAGCGCGTACGCTTAGCAACAACTGGCGGCGTAATTATGTCGCTGCTTGAAAACTTAGGTGCCGGCATTGTTTTAAAAGGCGCACCAAAAGAAGTTGTAGGCAAACTCGGCGTAAACAAAATCGTTGAGCTGCTAAACAAGCGCGGCATGACCAAAGTTGCGTCAGCTTTTGCTACAGGTGCTGCAGCTGAAGGCTTAACTGAAACAGGCCAAGAGCTTGTTAAAGTAGGCACAGAAGCCGTAGCTGGCAAAGACTTTGCTGAAGGTGAAATTGGTAGCCGTGTCAAAGAGTCGTTCTTTGCAGGCGCTGCTGCCGGTGGTGGTTTGCGTGGTTCTGGTGTCGCTATTTCTGAAACAGCTAAAACAGCTAACAACGTTGCCTCAAATATGGATGGCCTTAAAGCTATCCACGGCGGCGACACAGAAGCATTGGCAGACGTATCACGCGACATAACCCAACTCGCAAGCCAATACAATGACAGAAATCCTGCCAAAAATCTGGCAGATGCTGATGCCACCATACGTGATCTGCACACAAGCTATATGAAGCAGTTCGACGAAGCAAAACGTCGTGCACAAAACGCAGGCATTGACACTACAACTGCTGATTTTGCGACTGCTGAGCGCAGAGCTAAAAACAGAGCTAAAAACGAAGCGTCTAACGCTGACATTGATTACCTTACACGGGTCGATCCTGAATTAGGCGCATTAGCCCGCAAACTCAACGTTATTACTCGCTTTACACAAAAAGGTGTAAAAGGCGGTGTAAGCCAATACACAGACTTACTGAACCCAATTGAAGGTTTGAAAAAAGCAGGATCATTTGGTCGTGGCGTTGGTGGTTTACAAGCTACTGGTGCCTCAGCTTTAGCAGCTTACACCTCCGGTGGCACAGTTGCAGCATCAGTAGGTGGTCGTTTAATTGACGCCGCTACAGGCTCTCGCAATCGCGTTAACAAAGCTATCAATAAGTACTCAAATAGACCTGGTATCGATACTTCAGGTCAAGGCCAAGTACAGCAAAATCTTGCTGCGTCTGCAGCCGCCTCTGACGCTCTAACGCGCGCTCAAGCTACCCAGGCTGCTAATGTACAGCAACAAAATTTAGCTAACCTCAAAGCTGGTCTAGACTCCACCAGCGCAGCTGAGTCAAACATGCAAGCCTTTACTGGCCTTAACCGCCAGCAAATTGCTGTTACGCTCAGAAGCTTAAAAAGAACACGCCCAGATTTAGTTCCGACAATTAAAAGCTACGAAGAAAGCTTAAAAACAGGCTCTCGTGTCGGCGACCAATCTCGCGAATACTACAACTTACAAAATGCAATAAAGGGCCGAGCAAAAGAGCTCGGTATGGAAGTAAATGCCTCTCCTGCAACGCAGCAAATGCTGTCATCTGGTGTCGGTTCACCAAACACGCAGAGTTCTAACATATATAATCAGCCAGCGTATCAAGCGACTGTCGACAATGCTATGCGAGCAGCTCAAGTTGCTGTGGACAACGCACCGACCCCAGAAATTGCTCAGCTTGCCAACAAAATTGCTAACGCTCGCACAAGAGCGCTTAAGCAAGCTCAGCTGGAAGAAGCGGTAGCCAATTATCCTGAACATAAAGAGTATATCTTAAACGTTGTAGGTGCTTTGACCGACTACGGTCCAAAACAACAATCTCGTTTTGGTGTGCCAGGCGGCGACATTATTCAAGAAGAAATGGAAGCTGGCCAAGAAATGTATGGCGACCGTATGGTTGCATTAAATCACGGCACAAGCAAAGGCTCAGCTGCTTCTATCGACGCGTCTGGATTTTCTACACCTTCTGTTTTTGCAGCCGTAGATCCCGCGGACGCTGATAGTTTTGCCCAAGCCACTTTGCAAACAAACGACAACGGGCGCATTACAATGATGTGGCCTGAAAAGATGTTTGAGCAGCTTAAGCGCAATGGGTTTATTAAAACAGAGCCATACAAAGCGCCGTTTGGCAAAACTATAAACGAATACGTGTTGTCGCCTACGGCTTTAGATAAAGCAGACATTTTTAGATCTCGCTCGCTTCACAAAGCAGGCAACAAAATTACAGATGCACAACGTGCGCAGCTTGTTGCTGATGCACTAGGCAATGGTTTCAAAGTTCAGTTTAACGCTAGTGACGATGCCTATTATCGTCGCCAGGAGCTCATTACACTTACGTCAGACGGTGATAAGCGCAAAGTGCTGCACGAGATTTTCCATGCAGTAGAAAACAAACTTACACCTGAAGAAATGAACATTATTCAGTCGCATCCAATTTTTAAAGATGTAATGGCTGAAGTTGATGAGCTTTATCCAGATTTAAATAATTCTGCAAAAATGCTTGAAGGTCTTGCTGAAACATCGGCACGGCTACAAGAAACTCGCGGCGAAAACATGGGTCGCGTGAAGTATATCTTGTCTCGCATTGCAGACTTAATTGAAGCTTTCAAACAGCTAATTGACGGCAACGGCTTCAATAACGTCAATAATATTCTGGATGACGTTTACACAGGCAAAACCTATCAACGCCAGGTGAACGAGCATTACGCTGATCTCTATGTTCCTGATATTGCCTACGCTAAAAAAGACAAGCCTGGTGGTCCAATGGTTGCCAAGCGTCTTGCAGCACTAGACAAAATTCAAGAGCTTGCAGCAAACGCTAAAACAATGGCACCAGCTGTTAACAGCCAGTACGACGAAGCAATGACTAACATTGCCAATAATCTTGGTCTGCCAAGTGTAACTCCTGAAGTCCTTAAAAAGACGTTTTCGCGTGTTACACCAAACACAGACTTAGGCATGATTGCTGCAGATTATCTTCGTGCTATTGGTGTAATGGACGATGCAGGTGTCATCAGCACTGACGAGGATGTCGACGTTGACGAAGTAGTTTCGCAGTACAAAGACGACTTTATTGTGTTGCTTAAAGCGCTTCAAAAAGCAAAAGCTATTGGCGACTTTGGCTTAGCCTTTAGAACGTCAGCTGGCGGCAGAATGTATCCTGTCCACATGCTTGTTCCTGAGTTGCCAGCACTTGTTGCAAAGGCTGAATTAAACAACGTCCGCAAATTTGAAAATAGAGCTAAGCCAACCCATTGGGAAGGCAAGATCGAAATCAACGGGCATCCGTTTGGCCAATACGACAACACTGAAGCATTTATTAACCGCGAGCAAAAGCAAGCACTTGTCATCAACGACAAGATCTATGAAATGCTAGATAAGATGCAGTCAACACCACAGACACATCGTGGTTTAGACTTAATCTTTAAAAAAGACGGAACAACTGACAGCGCATATACTTTGGCTGCAGCAGAAGCCTTGAAGCAATACAAAGACAATACAGGCGAAAACGGTGGCATGACGCCATTATTCATGAAACGCCGTGCCCAAGATCGTCTTCGTGTTGACACATTAAATGGCTCTGCTTCGTACCAAGGTAAAGGTGGTAAAGCTATGTGGGAGTTTCCTAATTGGGAACCACTTGGCGAAACTGGCTTTGAGCAAATGCTGCATAGCATGCGCGATCATTTTGGAATCTCTAATGAGCTTCCATACAATGAGCGTGTTGGCTTTTTGTTCGGCACTGTCGGCCAATATATGCAACTTGCAGGACGCCCAGCAAGCGATGCAATACCACAATCTGACTTAGACATGCCTCTTATCGACTATTTGGTAAATGCGTATGGTCAACCAGGCAGCTATGTTTATAGTCATACGCGCGGAGGTACACCAAAGCTATTCTTAGACAAGCAAAGCGGAACTATTCTGTATCAGAAAAACCATGCTTTGTTCGATGTAGCAGAACATGGCTTTGAAATACAGCGTGCTGCTATCGAGCTAGGTCGCATGCGTGCCTATTTGGAAAACATTATTCCAGACGCAAAGAAAATGCCATCTAGTGAGCTGTTCATGCTGCCAGAAGCACAACAGGCTATTGCTGATTTTAGATCTAGCTATCCTGTTTGGTTTGACGGAACATCATCGTCATACCAGCTTCACGCTGTACTTACAGGCGACGCAAACTTAGCACAAGAAACAAATCTAGGCCCTATGGACCCTGATGGCCCAGGCGGCGATTTGTATAGACCTGGTGCTGAATATTTGCAGCGCACACTTAACTTGCCACAAACCAAAACTCGCAAGATTACTAAGAAATTTATTAGTAATAGGCGCAGTTATGGCCAAGTTAAGCTCACAGCACTCAAATCTGGTGCAGATGAGATAGCAAAGTCAGTGCCTTCTTATGCCGAGCGTGACGAGAATGGGCAGTGGACACAAGAAACTAAAGATAGTTTGAAGCAAATTCAAAACGATCTTGAGCTTCAGTTTGATTCACGGTTCCCTGGTGCAGCTATGGCAGAAGGTGTCGCTAAAGCTATTGCTAAGTCAATGTATGACATGCAAGGCCAAGACATGTTTGCAGTTCGAGTGCCATTACCTGATGGTGACGTTGCTGTTTACACAGGCAAGTTGCCTGACAGTGCAAAGAAGCGCGTAAAGTGGGATATAGGCAAAGATAAAAGCATTGCTGTCCCTGTTTACGAAGACAAAAAAGCCATAACAGGCTTTGCTGCTTTCTTAAACCACGCATTGGACGCTTATGTGCAACGAGAGTTGGCAAAGCGCTTACGAGCTTCAGGCACCACAGGCTTTATGCACACACACGACGCTTTTGCTGTGCACGCTAAAAATGGCGAGATGATGCGTCAGCTGTATTGGCAAATTCTACGTGAAATTGCTGCTCAGCCGATTTACGCAAAAATCTTAGAAGCAAATGGTCTTAATCCTGCAGCCATGTCTGTCAAATACAATGTGACTACAGAAGAGGGTTCGCAGTCAATGGAACGCCCAATGACTGAAGTACTGCAACAAATTGAACAACAGAAGTCTATGACTTTCGGTTCAGAAGCAGAGCCTAATTTGTACGCATTGTCATAAAAAATTTAAGGAGAGCAAATTGAAATCTAACGAGCTGTACCAGCTTATCGAGGTTTTCGACAAACTAATGAATGATAAGCGTTTTACCACAAACGCAAGGATTGCTATGGGGCGAGAGTTTATTGGCTCTTTGCCCCCAGCGTCTTTAATAAAAAACGCATCGCAGACATATATGATTGTTCACAATTACATGGGGTCTGTGCTGCAAGGAGCGATTGCAAATGAGCAAGCCAAAAGCAGTAGTCAATCCCAAGTCAAAGAGACTAGTAGCAGCACCGCAGATAAAACCAGCGTGGACAGAAAAGAACATGCATCTGCATCCAATAAAACGGATGAAAGCAGAGGGCGGGGAAAGATGGCAAAAGCATCTGGAGCATCTGCGAAGCGTGGGAGCAAAAAATCATAGGCCGGTTGGAGTACCAGACGGCTGGGGTCGACAACTAGATAAACTGGCAGAAGTTCGTGAACAGTTACGGATTAAAGCAGAACAGAAAGTACAGCAAATGATTGAACAAGGTTTATTACCGTCAGACGACGATATTGCCAAACGTGCTGTCACAGTTTTGCTTGAGATCGCCGAAGGACCTGATGCAGCAACCACAAAAGCTGGTGCAGCAAAAGCTCTTTTGGAGTTCACCAAGCAGAAGCCCGTGAACAAGCATGAAGTAAAGGCAGTCGCAGAAGAGTGGCTGGCAAGTCTAGATGACAACAGCGAAAGCACAGAAGATCAGGAAGCGATTGAGGGATGAGTTTGGGTTTTACTCAAAAAACGCCCTTAAAATCAGAACAAAAGACGGTGATGTAACACCGCTTGTCCTCAATGAAGCTCAAGAAATATTGCTACAAAAAATCGAAGAGCAATATGAAGCTGAAGGCAAAATTAGAGTTATTATTTTAAAAGCTCGCCAAATGGGATTGTCCACTATGGTAGGCGGTTGGCTTTATTGGTGGCTGTCTCAACGCAAAGCACAGCGTGGCCTAGTGGTAACACACCACGCAGACAGCACCAGGGCTTTGTTTGATATGACTCGCCGTTACCATGAAAATTGCCCTGAACCAATTAAGCCACAAACAAAATACTCATCAAGACGCGAGCTAAACTTCAATATTTTAGATAGTTCGTATGTTGTTGCCACAGCAGGCGGTGAGTCTGTTGCACGCGGTGAAACAGTAACAGTTGCACACTTATCAGAATTAGCTTTCTGGTCGCCATCAACAGCTGAAGAAAACTTTAACGCAATTATGCAGGCTATTCCAAATAAACGGAACACTGCTGTGTTTGTTGAGTCTACAGCTAATGGTGTATCAGGCAAATTTTACGATTTGTGGAAAGGTGCAGTTGAAGGCACAAACGGTTTTATACCAGTGTTTTTGCCGTGGTTTATACAAGATGAATACGAAGAGCCTTGGGTCTACGGTGACGATTTTACACCAGAAGAACAAGAGTTAATAGACAAGCATAGTTTGTCTAAAGAGCAGCTTGCTTTCAGACGCAAGAAAATTGCTCAAAACGGTATTGATCTATTTAGACAAGAATATCCTGCAGATGCTGACGAAGCATTTTTGACATCAGGTAGACCTATTTTTAATCCTGACCAGTTGTTAAAAATGATTGAAGCAGCTGAGCCACACGTTGCACGCATGGCATTAGAAGCAGACGAGTGGGTAAAGCACCCAAGAGGCGAGCTTACGTTATACAGAGATGTAGAACCAGGCGAGCAATACACAATTGGCGCCGACGTCGCTATGGGTATTAGAGGCGGCGATTTTTCAGTTGCACAAATTTTAGATAGTAAAAAACGCCACGTTGGCTCTTACAGAGCTCATGTCCATCCAGATTACTTTGCAGATATTTTGCTAAGACTGGGTGAATTTTTCAACGACGCCTACATTATTTGTGAGAGTAATTCGCACGGCTTGTTGACGTGCACACGACTTTATAAAGATTACGGTTACACAAATTTTCATACAGAAATAGTAGTCGACAAGATAAGCGACAGAGAAACAGTCAAGCTTGGTTTTGCAACAACAGCAAAAAGCAAGCCGCTTGTAATTAACGAGCTGCGCGCTTCGTTGCGTATGGACCAGTTAGAAATACACGACAAAGTAACTCTGCGCGAAATGCTAACTTACATCGAAACAGAAACAGGAAGCATGGAAGCTGAAGCAGGCTGTCATGACGACTGTGTGATGGCACTAGCAATTGCGAATTACGGTCACCAACAAGGTTGGGAGCCAGTACAAGTTTTAGAAGATTATTACAGTGAGGCAATCTAATGGCTGAGACATTCACAGCACTTACAGAAGATGAGCTGCTTGGTCTCGTTCAAAACGAGATAAAAGGCTCTATCGGTTATTCCGATGGTGACCTTAGCCATGAACGGCAGCAGATGCTCAGATACTATCACGCTGAGCTTCCAGAACGCCAATCAAACGGCAACAGCAGCTACGTATCGCAAGATGTGTACGATGGTGTTGAAGGCTTAAAAGCTTTGCTGCTTGAAACCTTTTCATCTGGAACCGACGTTGTTCAATTTGCGCC
>Ga0255781_10002561_pt1 | contig 14483 bp, 9 predicted proteins | sample 101ome_21_FD_179979 | JGI IMG/M metagenome (GOLD analysis project Ga0255781, IMG submission 179979) | Coastal salt marsh microbial communities from the Groves Creek Marsh, Skidaway Island, Georgia - 101413BT metaG (version 2) | ecosystem: Environmental > Aquatic > Marine > Intertidal zone > Salt...
AGCGTCGTCGCGTCCCGGCCGCCGCCGCCGCCCGGCGAAATAATCACTCTGTAGTAAAACCGCGCATCATCGAGCGACGCCCGCGTCCACAGTGTGCGACGCGTCGACGCGCGCGCGACCGAACGACATGTTCGCGACGTCTCCGAGCGTACGCGCGATTGCGCCGCGCGCGCGAGTCGGCGCCGCGCGCCGCGCGACGGCGCGCGCGCGAGTCCTATCCACGTCCGCTCGCGCCGCGCGTGACGACGGGGACGCCGTCGCGCGCGAGCGCGAGGCGACGAGACGGCAGACTTTGGCGACGCTCGTCTCCGCGGCGTGCGTCGCGACGATTGGGAGGACGACTGAGGCGCGCGCGGACGAGGGGGAGGGTGCGATCGAGGGTGGGGACGCGATCGAGGCGCCGACGCCGGCGCCGAAAGCGCCGCGAGCGCTGTCGACGAAGCGCGTGCAGAGCGAGTCGCTGGCGTACGAGTTCTCGTATGCGGTTGAGGCGGAGAGCGGGAAACCGATCAATTGGGCGGTGAGTCGCGAGCGGGATACGTACTCGAGCGCTGAGCCAATGTCGCCGAACGCTCGTCAGCGCATCGTGTACGAGCTCTTGAGCTTTAAGGGTCCGTTGACGACGGTTGTGACCGTGAGCAACACGCCTCCGACGCTTGAATCGAAGCCGGTGAAGGAGTGGACGGCGAAGCGCGTGGCGAACGCGGTGTTGGCGGATAAGGCGACGGGACGCGTGGCGAGCGGCCAACGCGTGAGTCTAGCCGAGGTGGACAACGCGCGCACGGAAATCATCGACGGTACGCCGTACCATTACTATGAATACATCTCGCAGGGCTCGCCAAACTTGCGCGAACCGGAAGCGACGACATTTCGACACAGCTACGGGGTGACGGTGGAACGGGATGGATATTTGTACACGTTGAGTTCGAGCGCTCCCGAAATTTACTGGGATGAACTCAGCCGCGGCTTTGATGACACCATCAAAAGCTTTAGATTGACGACGCCGAACAAGAAGAAGTACAGACAACCCGGGAACGAAGGTCTGGGGATTTCTTTGCCGTTCTAAATACGTTTGCCGCCTCGCTATTTTTTCTAAGATGCTAGTGCTAAAAGTTGGTTGTGATCCGATTCTCCTTCTATAGAGTTCAACGCCCGTCTTGCCTCTGCGACCGTCACTTCTTTCGCGTTTTTCGCGAGCGTCATCGCTATCCGCCACGCCGTCGTGCGCAACGCTTGATCGAGCCCGTCTTTCTGTCTCGATAGCGACTTGAGGCAAGCCTCCTGCAGTTTGTCGAATTTATCAGAGGACAGCGCGGCGATTTTCGCCGGCGTCGTGAACCCGGCGCTGTACAGGGCTCTCGCCCGAGCGCCGGTCATACCTTCAAGACGCATGAGTGGTAGCAGCTCCCGCCGCGCACCAGCTTGCAGTTCTTCGCTCGCGTTTTGCAACAAGCCTGCGAGAGCGTGCCATCCGCATTGTTCGCAAAGCACGCTCGCCATGCCCGCCATCGTAGCCGCGGTGGTCTGGAGAGTTTCAATCTTGCCGCGATCCACGCCGTCGTTCGTCAGCACCGACCATTTTCGAGCCAATTCCACGTTTGTGTCTTCGCCCTTTAACAAATCGTCCAAAAGCAACGCCGCGGCTAAACGCTCGTGTCTCGCCAATTTCGCCTTTGACTCGCTAGACACGAGCTGACAATGTTGCGCGCGCTCTGCGAAATGCCGCGTCACGTCCAAGTGTTTCTCCCCGAGCTCGTAGACATCGGGATAACGACTCATCCAGTCTCCCCAGACTCGAAGATTCAGGTTCGTGACGAACGGATTCGTCTCGGGCCAGACGCAGAAAAACAATAGATGTGTCTTCGTCGATAGATTCAAACCATTCACCAGAGCTTGGTTCAATTCGACACGCAGTATTTTCGCGCGTTCGATGGGTAACGTACACTTGTAAAACGCGAAGCCCTCGGGCGTGGAGCACCATTCGGCGCCGTGATCCACGCGTCGAGCCTCAACCAGTCCCTTCTCGTAAATGTCCCTCAAGGCTGAATCTTGACACGCGAGAATGGAAGCGTTGTCGCGTCCAGAAGACCACGCAAACGTCCGACACGCGAGCTCACCGGCGTCCTCCTTCGTTTTGAGTATCCCACACGCGATCGATTCGAGGTAAAAGCGACATTGTCCAGTCGAGACTTTCGGATTCTTCATCGGAGGAAACAGACGCGATTTGAGCGGAGGCAGCTCACCGCACACGAGATTTTGCGCCCACGATGCGTGTTGTCGATCCGAGATTATCAAAAACGACTCGCCAAAGTCACTCTGGCCCTTTCTACCGGCTCTACCGGCCATCTGCTTGTATTGAGCCATCGAAGGCGTCGGAACTCCGCGAATCGAACCTCGCAGAATCACGCATCGTCTCGCCGGTAGGTTGACTCCTGCGGCGAGCGTTGTGGTGCACGTCAAGGCTAAAATGGCTCCATTCCTGAAGCCCTCTTCTATCACTTTCTTCTCGCTCGCGGTCAGACCAGCGTGATGCCACGCGAGACCGGCGCGCACGCACGTCACTAAATCTAGATTCGGTTCACCTTCGGCAGCCTCGTACAATTTTTCGACGCACGTCTCTCGAAGTCCCATCGTCTGCGGATTCGGAGGAAACATGCGCGAGAGCGCCAACGCAAACGTCGTGCACTGTCTCTTACTGATGCAGAAAATCAACGAACTGTGTCCTCTGACGTACACCGCGCCCACCAACTCCGCGATGACTTCGATCTCCGCCGAGCTCCACGGCGCGTCTCCTACTCTCGACAACGCGGCGCTCTCCCCGTCTTCACCCTTACGCTTCACGAACATGCCGTCCGCGCTCACCACGTGCTCCTTCAATTCAACCGGTCTACAGTTCCCAACGTACATCTCCGCGTCCAACCACTTGGCCAGTCTCTCCAACGATTCCCGCCCGATGGTCGCCGACATGGCGACAATTTGCGGTCCTCCGTTCGTCAACCTTCCCGATTTCACCGCGTGTCGAATCTTCGCCAACATCCCCTCCAGCGTCGCCCCGCGCTCGTCCTCGCTCACCATGTGCAACTCGTCGACGACCACGACGGCTAAATGCTCCATCTCTCCGCTCTCGAACAATCTATTCACGCATCCGCTCGCCTTTTCAATGGTGGCCACCGCTACGCGCTCTCGTCCCGCCAAGGGCGCGCCCTCGCACTCCGTCCCGGCGTACCCTCGCACCTTGGCCCCGATCGCACGCAACGAGTTCTCCAACGACGCCACTTTTTCGCGCACGAGCGCGACATACGGGAGCACGACGAGCGCCTTGGCGCGCGGACGCACGTCGAGCGCTCGTTTGAGCAGTTCGTCGGCGACGCGAGACTTCCCACCGCCCGTGGGCGCCGTGTACACGAGCGAGCGCCCGGTCGAGGCGACGAGATCGATGGCAGCCGCCTGCCACGGGTAGAGCGGCGGCGCGCCCCGCATGGCGACGGGGCGCGGCGCGGACTGGGACAACGGTTTTGGGTCGGGACAGTTTCGTTTCAAAAAGTTTTCGAGCGCGCGAATGGATGAATGAATGTTTGCATAATAAATCGATCGATGCGTGTCCGAAACGGACGCTACGGCGAGTGTGGACGCGCGAACGAACACGCGGGCGGGTGAGGGCGCAATATCGCTCACTTTTTGCCGGTGATGGCGCGGTAGCCGCTCTCGTACGTGTTCGAGATGAGCATGGCGATGGTCATCGGACCGACGCCTCCCGGCACGGGCGTGATTTGACTCGCCACTTGCTTGACGTTGTCGTAATCGACGTCACCGACCAAACGGTAGCCGGTTTTCTTCGTCGCGTCGTCCACGCTGTTGGTGCCGACGTCGATGACGACGACGCCGCGCTTGCACCAATCCTTCTTGACCATTTGCGCGCTTCCGGCGGCGGCAACGATGACGTCCGCCTCTCGACACACGCGCTTCGGATCCTTCGTCTTCGAGTGCACCACGGTCACCGTGCAATTTTCCTTCATCAACAACAACGCCGCGGGCATGCCGACGATGTTCGAACGTCCGACGACGACGGCGTTCTTCCCCGACAGCTCCACGCCGCTCCTCTTCAAGAGTTCGATGCACCCCTTGGGCGTGCACGGCGCGAACAGCGGTTCGTGTCCCTTCATCGCCAATTTACCGATATTTTCCGGATGAAACCCATCGACATCCTTCTCAAGAGAGATCTCCGCCAACACTCGCTCCTCGTTCATGTGTTTCGGCAGCGGCAATTGCACCAATATCCCGTGCACGTTTGGGTCGGCGTTAAACTTTCTCACCGTCTTGAGCACCTCAGCCTCGGTCGCTGTCTCCGGGATCTCCGCGTGAAAACTCGCGATCCCCGCCTCCTCGCACGCCTTGCGCTTCATTCGCACGTACGTCTGCGAGTCCTTGCGCTCACCGACGATCACCACCGCCAGTCCCGGCGTCTTCCCGTGGGAGCCTTTGAGCGCGGCCACCTTGTCCTTGATCTCTCCTCTGATCGTCGCCGCGATCGCCTTGCCGTCGATGATCTTCCCCGGTGCGCTCGGTCCAGCCCCCATGGTCGCGGTCGTTTGTTCGTCGCGCGCGCGCGCGAGTGGTCCGCGGAGTGACGCGCGCGATGGATCGACGACGCATCGTCATCAGCGAAACGTCGCGATCGGACGCGCCGGACGCGGGACGACACACCGTCGCGCGAGAGAGCGCGCGCTCGGCGAGGGGTCGGTCTGTTCGTTCGGGGAAAGATGATCGGCATCGCGCGCGCGAGCGCGTGGACGACGGAGACGCGAGGGGCGCGCGCGCGCGGTTCCGTTTCAGCGGGTGGGCGCTTACGCGCGGACGTCGACGTCGTCGTCGTCGATCGCACCGCGCGCGCGAGGGCGAGCGCGCGGATTTCGGCGCGCGAGAGGGGGGCGACGATTCGCGCGCGGGGGTTCCTGAGCGATTGGTTGTCGAAGAACGACGAGCGTGGGAAGGAGAAGAAAGGGCGGGAGAGTAAGAGTGGGCAGGGGAAGAAGCGTCGCGAGCCGGCGGCAAGACGACGACCGCCGCCGGTGGACACGATCGACAGTCCGTTCGAGGAGTTTACGAACGAAGAGTTGAGACCAGATTTTGGGTTTCGACGCGATCTGCACGAGCTCTACGACGTGCCGAGTCTGGATGAGGAACCACTCGGGGCGGGTTCGTACGGGATCGTTCGCAAGGCGACGTCTAAAAAGACGGGAGAGACGTTCGCGCTCAAGACCTTGAAAAAGGCGCCTTGGAAGACGGCGCCGCAGTCGATCACGGCGGTGAACTATTATCACGGTAAGATAAAGAACGAGGTGGAGGTGATGAAGACGATCGGGGCGTCTCTGAGCGTGGTGTATCTGTACGACGCGTTCGAGGACGACGAATCCGTGCACTTGCTCATGGAGTTGTGCTCAGGGGGTGAACTGCTCGATAGGATCTCTTTGGGAGCTTCGAGTGATTATCGCGAGGCCAAGGCGGCTGATTTAGTGAAGAGTGTGTTGAGAACGGCGGTGCAGTGCCACAGCCGAGGGATCATCTATCGCGACATCAAACCGGACAACTTTTTGTTTCAGACGGAAGATGAAGATTCGCCGCTCAAGGCGACTGATTTTGGTCTGGCGGGCAAGTTACCGCCTAAAGGTGAAGTGCTCGCGCGTCGATGCGGGACCCCGAGCTACATGGCGCCTGAAGTCATCGAGCGCAACTACGGTAGTCAAGCGGACGTGTGGTCGGCGGGCGTCGTTGCCTACCAATTATTGAGCGGTCGTTTACCTTTTGTTGATACGAAGAACGCTCGACCGAACGCGAAAGAGGTGTTTAGAGCGATTTTAGAGGACGACATCGACCTGGTATCTGATCCTTGGTCTTCGGTGAGCGATGAGGCAAAGGATTTCGTGCGCAAGCTTCTCGACAGAGATCCCGAATCGCGTCCGACTGCGCGCGCCGCCCTTCTTCACCCGTGGCTCACGCAGAGCAAGGCGAGTTGGAGGGCCAAGGCAGCCAAGGGGCAGGATTCGGCTTTGGATGGCCAAGTTGTTGCAAGGTTACAACGATTCGCCACTCAAGGTTTGTTGAAGCGTTCGGTGTTGCGTCTCATAGCCAAGGAGCTCCTGAGCGAGGACGAAGATGATACGAAGACGCTCTCCTCCAGGCAGACGGACGTGGCCACCCTTAAGGAGTTGTTCGCAAAGCTGGATACATCTGGAGATAACATGGTCGAACTCGGTGAGCTCGAAGTCGGACTGCGGGAGATCGGCTACGACGTGACCGGCAAGGAGAGCAAACAGTTGTTGGGATCGTTGGACACTTCGGGAGACGGCTTGATAGACGTCAACGAATTCATCGCCGCTCTCTTAGATTGGGAAAAGATTGAAAAGACGTCCGAGTACCCCAAGTGGGTCGAACGCGCTTTCAAAATCCTCGACAAGGACAACAGCGGCCAAATCGACGCCGAGGAAGTGGCGCAGTTGATCTTCGAGGAAACCACTGAGTCCAACGATTCCGTCCGCGCTTCCATCGTCAAGGAATGCATCAAGGAAGCAGACATCGATGGTAACGGTAAAATTGACATGGCAGAGTTCGCCAGTCTTCTTCAAGCGGATCCGATGGACGATTTGGATCAATACGATTCTCGCGAGCTCTCGGCGAGCTATGCCGAGGACGAGTGAGCTCCAAGTGCGCTTGCGATGCTGTTGCGCTATAATAGCAGTGTAAAACAACAAGATCGTAATATTACCTCAACATACGTGTGAATTTATCTTTAAGCTACGTAATTTTAGTCTAGTCTACTTCGCCTTCTTCACGACGCCGTCTCGAGACAAGTTGGCGAAGGCTTGCTTGTGCGCCGCCATGTATCGCTCGGTATCCTTCTGACTCCAATACGCGTCAATCTGCCTCGCCTTTCGCCCCAAGAGATCTCCAAAGATTACTCTGAGCATGTATGTCACGATGAAGAACGCGCACGTCGGATTCATCGCCCGGGGATCGGCGCCCTCGCCCATTCCGCAGACGAAACCAAAGCGACGCGGTATTTCAAATGGCAACAACAATCCAACCTTTTCGCCGTAAAACGCGCGCACCGACAACGTCCCGAGGAACAAAACCAACGTAAACGTTCGACCCGTCTTCATGCACAACTGTTTGAGCTTCTCCTCCGCGTGCACGAGCGCCACATTGGCTTGTTCTAATCGCGCACTCTTCCGGTCGCCCTTGGCCGCGACCTGCGCCTCAGCCTCCTCGACGCGCTTCTTCGCGAGTTCGATGCGCTTCTTCGCGATGGAGTACTCATCGGTGCCGTAGATGGCCTCCGTCTCGAAGACTTCGCTCACCAGGCACGTACAGACGGCGGCGAGGATGAGATTGAACATGGCGCGAGAATCCTCAGAGGCGCCGAGTGACGTCGAGGTCGAAGGACGCATCGCCGTTGTCTCGACGCGCGCCGCGCTCGAACGCGCGATGAAGAAATACACTGTACATAGACGTGCGCACGCCGCGTGTCGTTCTCGTTTTTACGACGTGTCGAATGTTATTCATTCACAACGCTATCCCCAGACTAGTGTTTCTGCGCGCCGTCGCCGCGCAAACGCGAGCCGCTCTCGTCATTTACGCCGTGAGCAAGCACGCACCGCCAACCTCCTTGATCTTCTTCTCAGCGAGTTTGCTAATGTATCGGCACTTCACCACAACCGGTTGGTTCGGGAGCTGACCCTTACCGAGGAGCTTGAAGATGCCGTGGTCGGTGAGGTCGATGACCGGGGCTTGAGACGTGTTCTTCGCGCACTCCTCGCGCTTCTCCTCGCCGACAAGCGTCCAGAGCTTGTCGATGTTAATCGTCGGGCAGTGGTAGTGGTTCTTCAACTTGTGGAAGTGACGCATACCAACCTTACCGAAGTAACCCGGGTGATACTTGTCCATCATGATTCTGTGATGGTGCTGACCACCAGCCATACCGCGACCGGACGGGTGCTTGCGGTGCTTACCGATGCGGCCGTGACCAGCGGACACGTGGCCGCGCTTTTTGCGGTTCTTGTGCAACTACGAACGGGAAAACACGGAAACAGTCAGTACGCACACTCACACACGTTCGTTCACACCATCCATCGCGCGTCTCCACACCCGAGCCGCGCGCCCGTCGACTCGCGCGCCGCTCCCAGAACAAAAACCCTAAAGCCATCGCCGCCCCGTGACGCATCACGCCTCGCCACGAACATCGCGCCATCCTTCGCGCGCGCACACCATCGACGACGCGATGGTGAAAACACCCATCACGACATTTTCACCGTCACGCCGCCACACCATCCACATCCGCGCGTCCACCACGTCCTCACCACTCATCCTCCCGGTGGTGGGGTTTCCTCGTGATCCTCTCGCGCGAGTCCGTCCACGCCTCATCGCGCCGTCGTCGCCCCGCTCGCGCGTCCACCACCGCACGACGCGCGACACGCGTTTTCTCGAATCGGGTCGTCATCGCGCATCGGTCGCCTCGCGGTCGCGCACGCACTCTCGTCGGCATCCTGCGAGTCGCTGAAAGGCGGATCGCGACGCGCGCGCGCGGGCGAGGAGGCGACCGCGCGGCGACCGACCGGACAGGTGCATGGAACCGGACAGGTGGAATCAGTAGACGTCGTTCGTTCGGAATTTCTATAGGCTGGAAATACGTATAATACGTGAAAAGGGGTGCTTTTTTATGTATGGTGGTATATGGTGCGTTCCGTCTCGGGTGACGCGGCGCGAGCGCGACCGCGCGCGAGAGGACGACGGCGACGACGACGGGTCTTGGCGCGGTGAGGTGAGGCGTCGCGCGCGGTGAACATGCGGCGTCGTGCCGTCGTCGCGTGTGTCGCGCGCGGGGTCGAGCGCGCGCGCGCGGTCGGTGGTGCGGTGACGACGACGGTGACGGGCGGCGCGGATGCGCGCGGTCGGCGTTCGGTGACGACGACGGCGACGGCGACGGGTGGTGCGGCGACGGTGGCGACGACGCGCGCGAGAGGGGACGCGTGGGGGCTCGCGGCGCAGATGGTGGCGAGGAGAGGGTGGAAAAAGGCGAACAGGCGCGTGGAGGTGATCCTCAAGGAGTCGATCCCGGGGCTGGGCGAGCCGGATGAGGTCGCGAGCGTTCGGCCGGGAAGGGCGAGGAATCATCTCGTGCCGTGTGGATTGGCGACGTACGTGAACGAGGAGAAGTTGGCGGCGGCGAAGGAGCGATTGGCGAGGCGTGAGGCGGAGCGGGCGATGCAGGAGGAGGGCGCGGAGGAGGACGCGATTTCGGCGGAGGAGGAAGAGAAAGAACGAAAGGTACGTCGCGCGTGCGAGGGGTGAGAGGTGGTGACGGCGTGGTGGTGGTGATGGTGATGGTGACGATACGCCTGCGATGATGACTGGAACTTTCTACGGACTAGAGTTTCTGAAGATTCGAGTTTCGGCTCCAGTGTTTACAAAACGTTTCCCTTGGCTGTCTGAGCAAAGTATCTGGTCACGCATCGATCAATCACCTCAATGTGGCGTCTCGGCGCATGGGACACTCGATCGGTCGTTCATTCGTTTGACGATTTGAACGTATCCCTCTCGATTCGACCTCGCGTGACGCGTTTTACTGACTGGTGATATTTTTTCTCGACGTCGTAGGAGAAGGAGCTGGTGATCAAAATGCTCACCGCTGATCCTCCGATCGCGTTCAAGAGAATCATTGATAAGAAAACCGGAAAACCACGTCTTGCGGTCACGCGTGAGAACATCGTGGACGAGGTGAGTTCTACGTCTTTGCCGAGCGCGCGCGTTTCCGCGTCGCATCCGCCGGCCGTCGTTGCGAGTGAGGAGAAATTGTCACCTGATAGCATCGCGCCTCTGTCTGAATGGACGGATTCATGCCTACAACCCGTGAGGAGACTTTATTCTGACGCAACACGCGACCCGGTGGACGAGAAACACGGCTCGACGACGACGCGCGCGCCACGCGAACTCGACACTGACGGATGGACGGACGGCGCGTTTTCCCCCGCTCGACGCAGGTTCGCCGACAAAAAGCGCTCGAACTCAATCCAGCCTCGCTCGTCCTCGAGCGTCCGATCGTCGAGTACGGCGAGTACGAGATTCCGCTCTGGATTCGAGGGTACGCGCGAGGCCAACACGCGTTGCCCGTCGTCGTCCGCAAGCGTCTCTGAGCACGGTCCTCCTCTAGCGCCTCTTAGATAGTGTACATCGAAAAAAGCCAATCTTTTCTTCCCACGCACGACGATGTGACGATTCCATCTCCTGACCTACATCGGGAAAACGCTTCCTCGACTATGAGAATTTCCACGAGTCCCAAACCATCGACCCCCCTCGTCCGGGCCGATGAGCCGGACGGACGATGAACCGCGACGACCCGCGCGCGGCGGGATCGCGTCCGCCTCTTTCCGCGGCGTTCACGCTCAAGGTCGCGCACAAACAAACATGGGCAAGCGAGCGAAGAAGAGGCGCTCCCAATCCGTCCTCAAGACCAACGCGTACTACTCGCGTTTCCAGGTCAAGTTCGCGCGTCGTCGAGCCGGTACGTGGCGATCAAGCCCTAGATGTGGCGCCCGCGAGCCCGCCCGCACGACGCGTTCGAGCGATCCCGACGCCGACGTCGACGACTCTGAGACGGTGTTGCCTCGCGAAATGCGATGGAGAAAATCGTCTCGATCGTCCGCGCGTCGTCGCGCGCGTTCGTTCGGACGCATCGATCGTCACCGTCACGCCGATGTTGGGCACGGCAGGGTTTTCAGCCCTCTCCCGCCGCATCGATCGGGCGGTCGTGTGCTCGCCCTCTCGAGTCGCGCGACGCCGTGCGCGAGCGTTTGGACTGACAGAAACACGCGTCATTCTTTTCGTCGCGCTTCACAGGTAAAACGGACTACTATGCCCGTCAACGCTTGATCACGCAAGACAAGAACAAGTACAACTCGCCGAAGTACCGCTTCGTGGTGCGCTTCACCAACCGCGATGTCATTTGCCAGGTGGTGTACGCCACCCTCGCCGGGGATGTCTGCATCGCGGCTGCGTACAGCCACGAGCTCCCGAAGTTCGGCATGAAGGCTGGCTTGAAGAACTACGCCGCCACCTACGCCACTGGCTTGTTGTGCGCGCGACGATTGTTGACCAAGTACGGCTTGGCGGACACGTACGAGGGCAAGACGGATGACTTGGGCGAGGATTACCACGTCGAGCAAGAAGAAGGCGAAGCCCGCCCGTTCAAGTGCTTCTTGGACACTGGTTTGGTGCGAACGTCGACTGGTGCGCGCGTTTTTGCGGCGCTCAAGGGGGCTGTCGATGGTGGTTTGGACATTCCGCACAACGAAAAGCGCTTCGCCGGCTACGATCTTCAAGACAAGTCGCACGACCCGGACACGCTCGAGCGATACATCAAGGGTGGTGTTGTCGCGGAATATGCGGAAGAGATGCAAGAGGAGGAACCGGAGAAGTTCGAGCAACACTTCTCCAAGTACTTGGCGGAGGACTTCGACCCGACCGAGCTCGAAGACGCCATGGAGGACGTCCTCGATGCGATTCGCGAGGACCCGGTCTTCGAGAAGAAGGAGCGCGTCAAGCCGGCGGATGCTGGTCGCAAGTTCAAGCTTCCGAAGCTCACGTACGAAGAGAAGAAGGCCAACCTCAAGGCGAAGCTCGAAGCTCTTCGCGCTGCCGCGTAATTGCCATGGTGTGGTCGTGCACTTTCCTGTGCGAAAACCCTTCGTCACTCGACGCGTAGACAAACTAGTCTCCGTTTGTCGCGAGACGATTCGCCTTTCGAGGTGAATCATCGCGCGGTTGTAATGACCTCATCGCGACAGAACATTCACAAACGTTTCACTCGTGTACCATGCGCGCGACTCAAAATTAAATCCTAAGTTTCCTAATTACAACCGTGGCGCCAGCGCCTAGAACAAGCCTTGAAGGTAGCCGGCAACCTCTACGTCGGCGTCGTTTCTGCCATCCGGCGCTGATTTCTTCGACATGTCGGACGTTTGGGTGAGACCTGCCGCAGAATTCACCTCTTCGGTGTCGTGATCCATGGAAGCACCCAACGCGCGATCGCCGTCGTCGCCCTCTCGACGCGAAGGTCCCAAAATATCTTCCGCCGTCGCCTCCTGACCCCGCGTGCGAAACTGGTGAATGCGCTTCACCATATCCTCGACTCGCGTGCGTTCAAGCCTGTTCGCGTGTAGCATGGAGAGCTTCTTGTGTTTAAGTGATCCACTTTGGCCCTTCAACTCGAGATGAGACGCTTGAATAAAGTTCTCCGCTTCGTTCGACGTCGGGTGGGCTTGTTGAAACCTCGGCACCGCGCCTAGGCTCGCCTCAGCGGCTTCATTCGAAAATTTAAAGAAATCCTTCACCTCCTTGGCGGTGTTGGGCGCCTTCTTTTTCTCGTCGTCTTTGTTTGAGGAAGACTTGGATTTACTCTTGTCATCTCTCCGCTCGTTGCTCTTCTTGTTACGTTGACCCGCCTTGTCGCGGCGTCCGCCAGACTTTTCATCCCTCTCCATCACCTTGTCCTTCTGGTTCTTATCGTCTTTATTCTCGCGGTCCTTGGATCTGCTGTTTTTCCTTTCATTGTCTTTCTCTCTCTTACCATCTTTCTCCCCGTCCTCTTCATCCTTCTTTGAACCGGCTTTGCCCTTGTCGTCTCGGGACTCGCCTTTTGTTTTGGCGGCGCGTTCTTTATCCTTGTTCACGTCGTCGATGAGCGCTCCCGTGACGCCGAGCACGTCTTCTTCGTGCGATGAAGATTCGTGCTCTTCTTTAGACGCCTTGTGCGCGTGTTTCTCGACGCCGTGGTCGATGACACCGTGCGCGCGATAACACTTGAGTAGAGGTTGCGTCGCCGTGAGCGCTTTCAATCCGACAATATTCCCGGCGGCGTCGCAGGAAGGGTGCGTGCACAGGTCGTCGACGATCCACGATTCCAAATATCCTGCACCTTTCTTCGCCGCGTATTCGAACACTCTATCCGGGAACGTGGAAGAGATGATGTACGAACTCAGTCCCGTGTGTCCCGGCGAATTCCACGTGGACAACTTCAGATCGTTTCCTTTATGATCCGGGAACTCAACCACCGTGTGTGAGCCGGTGACGCCCGGATAGGCGTTGAGCAAGATGACGTCAAAATCTTCCGGCGCGTGGTCTACAATGGCGCCGAACGAGGACACGGGAACGCCGAGCGTCGACGGAGACAATCCGCCCGTGTCGACGATGATGGTGTAATTGTTCCCCGCATCCTTGGCCAACTGCCACTGGTACATGTGACCGAAGAGCGTGCCGACGTGCTTGGAAAGCGCGGCCCAGGCACCGGCGATCTTGCCGTCTAAATCGCGCGAATTGGGCGCCTCTATCCAGTCCAGACCCTTCAGTGCGGAGAAATCTGGATGCAAGTAATCGTATCCGAGCACCTCGAACACCGTCTTGAGCGCGTACACGGAGCGGTCAAGTCCCTCGGGCCACATTTTCGGATTCACGCTAGCGGTGATCTTCACGTTCTTCGACACCAACTCCACGTCGTGGTTCGTCAAAAGCTTACTGAGCGTCACTTTGAGATCGTCTCGATCCTGTTGAGAGCCCGGTCTCGCCATGAGATGCGTCGGCGTGTCCCACGTATTTTTTATCGAGAGCTCGTCCGTCCCGAGACCACCGACTTCGGTGCTCTTTTCGTGACCTATCTCTCGTTCATGCTCCTGCTCCTCGTGGACAATGTTGACCGCCATTTTAATCGCCTCCGCCACCTCCTGTCTACTGTGTCCGGCCAAGCGAGGGTCGCTCTTCGTCACGTCGTTTGGCGGAGGCCGTTTCGCGTGCGACGGCGAGTGTTTCTCCTTGGTCGACGCGTGTGACCCGTGCAGATTCATCACCGCCGACGCAGGCTTGGGCGACGAAAAAGACTTCACACCGACCATACCCAGCAATCCACCGTCCCAGTACCCGCGCGCGCTCACCATCGCCGCCGCCGCCACGCTCACCACGCCGATCAGCGCCCACAGCGAGCTCACCCGTCTGTGTCTCCACCCACCTCGCTCGCGATCGAGCACGACCGCCTCCTCATCGTCCGTCATCGTCGGCGACGACGGTCCGGCGCCGTAATCATCGTCCTCGACCTCCGTTCGGTCGTCCGCAACGCTCTCGACGCCGTCCACCCCTCGAGCGCGCATCGACGATCCATTCGTCCCTCCCGACGCGCGCGCGTCCGTCGATCGGCCCCATCGCCGCCGCGAATCCCCGTGCGTGCGTTCTTCGACGTCCGCGACCGCGCGCGAGAGCAGCACCGCGCGCTCGTCCATCGCGCGCGCGCCGATTTCTCCCGTAACACCATCATCGAGCTCAAATGCGCTCGAATGAGCGCACGACGCGCTCGATCCAGAATCCGCACACTCGCGCGCGCGAGCGAGCGCAAACGCCTCGTGAAGGCGTGAGTCGGACGAGGGGGGAGAGTGTCGTCGAACTCG
>Ga0255781_10002567_pt1 | contig 14477 bp, 23 predicted proteins | sample 101ome_21_FD_179979 | JGI IMG/M metagenome (GOLD analysis project Ga0255781, IMG submission 179979) | Coastal salt marsh microbial communities from the Groves Creek Marsh, Skidaway Island, Georgia - 101413BT metaG (version 2) | ecosystem: Environmental > Aquatic > Marine > Intertidal zone >...
GTCATATAGAAATGTGGAAAAAACTTGGTCTACATCAGTTGTTACATTTCCCGCCGTAGGCCACTTTTCTTTCTTCTGAAGCTCTACAACTTCGTCTATTGACCACACCCCTGGAGCAGAAGTTGTCTCTAGGTTATTAGCAGGCTCAACAGCCGTAGCTCTAATTATATTTGCCTCGTATCGTTTATCCGACATTATGAAAGTCCTCCATGTGCGTTGGAAAACGAACCTGTCATTTCTCTAGCCACCGTCAAATTGCCAAAGTCCGTAGCGTTTCCTGTTGAAGCTATTGTCATTGAGTTAATTGTATCAGTCGCGCCGCCGCCTGCAATTAAAGCAATAGTTGTCCCTGCACACCCTGCCCATCCATTTGCGGATGAAGTCATGTCTCCAAAGTCCGTAGCGTTTCCTGTTGAGGCTATTGTAACGTAATCAATTACGTTTGATCCACTTGACGCTTGACCACCGCCATATAAACTACGGGTGCTATTTGAGGCTGCACCGCCCAGTCTCCTTGCTTCTGTTAAATCCCCAAAGTCAGTCGCGTTGCCCGTGCTTGATATTGAAATATAGTCTATTACATTACTATTGGAACCAGTATAACCTCCGCTAAATAAACTTCTAGTGGATGAACCACTACCACCAAGTCTTGATCTAGCAACAGTTAAATCACCAAAATCCTGAGCATTTCCCGTTGAGGATATTGTTATATATTCAATAACATTTTGGTAATTACCTGCTGAATTATTAAAACCTCCACCAAAAACACCTCTTGTTGAATTAGATGCAGCGGATATAGTGTTTTTTGCAATTGTTAAATCCCCAAAATCAGAAGCATTCCCAGAGGTTCCTATAGTTACATATTGAATGACGTTTGAATAATTTACTCCAATTGCGCCACCACCTATAATCCCTCTTGTTGCAGAAGAACATCCTGCGGTATCAGTTACAGTTGAAAGTAAATCTCCAAAATCGGCAGCACTCCCTGTTGTAGCAATTGAAACATAATCAATTACATTTGACTCTGGGGATTTTCCACCCGCCCAATAACCATATTCAGGTTTTCTAGGCCAAGCTGAAGCATTCTGCATCTGCGTTGTGAGAGACCATACACCTTGATAATTTGGCATTATTGAAGTCCTCCGTGGGAAGTCGAGCATGCTGATAGGTTGCGGCTAGTTCCGCTTAAATTTCCAAAAGAAGAGCTATTGCCAGTGGAAGCTATCGTAACTTTTTGAATACCTGATAAATCGGTGCTTGAAGCGTTTCTACCACCACCACAAAATCCCGAAATATTATCTGATGTTCCTGCACCTTGATACCTTTGTTCATTTAAATCACCAAAGTCTGTGGCGTTTCCAGTTGAGGCTATGGTGATATAATCAATAGTATTGTATCTGGTTGCTCCATTTAATCCGCCAAAAAATAATTGTCGGGTTGATGAGGATGTAGAAGTAAGACCCTGCCTTGTGACACTCAGATCGCCAAAGTCTGTGGCGTTTCCTGTAGAACCTATGGTTACATACTGCATTACATTTATGGTGGTACTACCGCTAGATTCACCGCCTCCAAACACACCTCTTGTTGATGAACCTGCGCCACTAGCAGATTTTATAGCACTTATTAAATCGCCAAAATCACTAGCATTTCCTGTTGTAGCAATAGTAACGTAATCTATATCAACAACCGCTGCATAAGTTCCTGATGCGGCTCCACCTGCTAGCAAACCACGAGTTTCATTAGAAGCATTAATTGTATTCATTGTACTTCTTGCGGCTGTTAAGTCCCCAAAATCAGAAGCGTTCCCTGCGGATCGCATTGTGATGTATTGAATTGTGTTTTCTTGAGAACCAGAATTTCCACCACCAAACACACCTCTTGTAGACGAAGAAACCCCTGCCATTTCTGAAGTGCCTTGTGTTAAGTCTCCAAAATCAGTGACGCTACTGCTTGTAGTCATTACAAATTGGTCAATTCTATTTATGTTACCAGTGCCACCAGCAAAAATTCCAATCGGTGGTTGCACTGGCGTAACACTCCCACTTGCATCACTAGGCGCAGAAAAACCAAACGCATTAATCGCCCAGACGTTAAACGTGTAGCTTGTGCCGTTGGTCAGGCCAGTGATTGTGACAGGGGATGCGGTGGGGTAATCGGTAACTTGTGTTGAATACTGATAAACAACCTGATCGCTTCCAAAATTACACACGTACATTTTTGTGCCATCAGGTTTAAAAGTTACCGCGTTTGCATCGTCAGCTTGTGCAGAATACAAAAACGAAACACTGTCATAGGAACCTGTGCTTACGTCATATGCAGATGACAAGCTGTATTGATACATAGTATCTGTTGCGTTTCCGTTTACAAAAAGTTTCGTGCCATCGCTGTTAAAGAAAAGACTTCTTGGAGAGCTATCTTGGCTACTTATATCTAACGTCTTACTTTCGTAAGAGCCTGTGCTTACATCATATGCCGTGCTTAAAGCATACTGACGAACATTATCATTGCTGTACCCGATAACGTATATCTTTGTTCCGTCATTATTAAATGCGATACCTGCTGGGCCAGGTTCCTCTGAACTTACACTTAAACTCTTACTTGCGTACGATGCTGTACTTAAATCATATGCAGTTGTCATATCATATTGAAAAATAGCTGCATTTATATCGCCGCAGACGTATATGGATGTTCCATCGGCGTTTAAAAGAATGCCACGAGGAACTGTGTCTTGGGACGCTACACTTAAAGACTTACTAGCGTAACTTGCAGTAGAGACATCCCACGCAGTGCTTAAAGTATATTGATAAATTGTATCATTGTTTGCACCGCACATATACATTTTTGTGCCATCGGCACTAAATGCAAGTCCTAAACTAAGTGTATCTTGGCTTGAAACGTCAAAGCTCTTACTGTCATAGCTTGCTGAACTAAGGTCAAATGGTGGACGGTAAGTCCCACTACCATCCGCAGCCTGCACCTGATACCCAGTAATAGCCGACCCACCAACATCTGTCGGCGCTGTAAAGCTTACTGTAGCTTGCGTGTCACCTGCTGTAGCACTAACCCCTGTAGGGCTATCTGGTGCATTTAGCCCGTCTTGACCTATAAAGCCGCCTCTACCTTTAGCCATCGGAAACTCCTGATTTAGCTAATTTCCTCATAGCTTACAATTACTTCAAGGTCACTTGCCGTACCCGCTGTTGCTGTAAGTGAACGATCTTCCTCTAGATATAACGCGGTGCTCTTATCTAATACAATCAAAGATGCATCAGCAGGAACAGATACGGTTGCAACAAGCGAGTATGCTGTACCCCCACCTGACGCTGCGCTGTGTAAATCTATGGTTACATCACAAGCATTTGTTCCATCTACGTTTGCAACTTGGATCATATTAACTTTATAGACCGCGTTGCTCGATGCTGCGTTACTTAAAAGAGTTGTCTGTGAAGTTGTTGTAAGTGCAACGGTGGCAGACTTGCCTGTAATCGTTGCCACATTTACGATATTTGGTGCAGCCATTGTCTAGCCTCCTTTACCCAAAAACGATAGCCATAGCTATGGCCTTACCAGTTCCAATTCCTGCACTGCCAAAACTAACAGTGCCGCTACCATTTGTAACTAACGCTTGCCCATTTGACCCATCTGACGTGGGGAGAGTAAGAGCCGTTACAAATCCCTGTAGGTTTGCATCATACGCCAGAACATCTGACCCAATCGCAACCCCTAAATTTGTTCTAGATGTCGATGCACTTCCGACATCTGATAAATTGTTTGCAGCTAATAAACCGCCTGTTACAGGCACAGAAGCAAACGTAGATGTAAGATCCACCACCGCTGCGCCAGAACCTGCGCCATCACAATAAATAATTGCAGAGTTTCCGTTAGTAACACTTACGTTTGCGCCCGATCCCTGTGAAAACGTAGCTGTTTGACCAGAGTTATTTTTTACAAAATAAAGTCTTTTGGCATCATTTGGAGCAACTGTTATAGTGTTTGTGCCTGAAGGAGATCCACCCAAAACCAGAACATGATACTGACCATCCGACGTAGAACCATCTGATGTAGTCAATGTATGCGTTGTTCCTGAGAGTGTTACATCTCCAACACCAACCGCCAAGCGGTCAATAATATCGAAGTTAGTATTGGTTGACGTACCCCATGTCCCAGATTCGTCACCTGTTGCGATTTTTTTAATACCGCCATTTGTTGTATACGTCGCCATCTTTCCTTACCTTTACGCTGCTATTTCTGTCCAAGTTGTGTTTGGAGAAGGCTGTTCCTCCGTCCATGTGCTATTAGGATTCGGAGTCACACCTGTCCAACTTGTACCTGGAGCAGGAACTATATTACCGTAAACTAACACAGATCCTACGGTTGCGCTAGTGCTTAGACCAGTTACACTTACAATAGCGTCTGCGTCAACCGTTACGCTGCCAACCTGTCCTGTTCCAAATAAATCACCCGCAAACACAGGAACTCTTTGGGCTGTTATTAAAGTAACTGTTCCAACAGAAGCTGTACCTGCTACGCCTGTAAGAGTTAAAGTTGAATCGCCAATAATACTTGGCTCTGTAACACCGCCTGTAGCTTCAAGACCTGTTGGTGTTACGTCAATACCTGTGCCTGCACTAATAGAAACAGTGCCTACGCCACCCGTAGCTTCTAAACCTGTTTGCGGAACATAAGCATTAATAACAATACTTGTGCCAGAGCCTACCGCAGAAGTAGCCTCTAATCCTGCACCCAATGTAACAACAACACCGTTACCTTGTACAACAACAGCAGTGCCTACAAATCCTGTACCCTCAAGACCTGTAACTGGAATGTTTTGTTCTGTCTCAAGACTTACATCGCCTACACCGCCTGTAGCCTCAAGACCTGTTAGTGTGACACTGTTATTACCTTGTACAGTTACAGAGCCTACCGCAGTCGTGGCTTCAAGACCTGTTAGACTGACTGATATATCTTCGCGGACAACAGCAGTTCCAACCTGACCTTGCATGGCTGCAAGAGTAGATTTCTCACCGCCCCACGCAGTTGTACCAAAACCTTCCTCGCCCCAACCAGTTAGTTCGTGAGCAACACGGACGGGAAGTGCTTCACTCCAAGCACCCTCGCTCCATGTTCCACGACCCCAACCAGTTATATTCGCCATAAGGAAAGTCCTTATGCGATACGGATTATCGCGTTACTCGCATCCGCTGTTGGGAAAACAATTTGAAAGTCACCCGCTGTTGAAGATTTGTCAGAACCAAAATCTAACACAACAACTGTATCCGTAGTTCCTGATCCTGCACCTGTTGTGGTGTTATAGATCAATGCGCCACGAGCAGTAATCGTTGCAGAAGTAAATGTAAGATCCGCAAAGTCTGTCAACGCTGTCGTTCCAGATGTAGTCGGTGTTACGTTTGTAAGCGTACCACCTCCTGCACTGTAAGACCCAGAAGCACTTACCTCGTTAGAGGTTGTGTAATCTGTTGTCGCCGCAGTAAATGAAGCATTGTTGTCATACAAAGCTAGTTTAAAAGTGTCACCACTTGAGTTTGTGAAGTTATGACTTCCCGTAAGCAACTCTTGCTTAAAAGAAGTACACATAAAGTTTCCACTAAAGGCCATGTCAAAGTCTCCTTATAAGTTCAGCCAGTTCGGGATGTCCCGCATCCTTCAATGCATTATACACTGTTGTGCGGTCACTGCGAATAGCCTGTCTCATATAATATTCAACAAGCTTTTCAATGTGCTTTGAGAAAGCACGAGCTTGGTCTCTTATCCCAGGATGGGCGCTATCGGAGACCGAAATTACTTTTTCTACGCATTGCTGCGCTAATTCTTCAGGCGTAAACCCTCGATTCTCTGTTGTCCTCACTCCAACAACAGCTTCATCTTTTGGTACGCTTACATCTATTTTAAACATTATTGTTTAGCCCTAATTACTTTTCCTGTACGGTACTCATCTGTAGTTTCTTTCGCTTCTCCAAGCATTTTAAGAGGCAATAAACTTTCTTGAAATCTTTTATCATAGTACCCCATCATGTCTTGCTCACCTTTCATAAAAAGATAAGCTTCAACTAAAGCCCCGTATAAAAGAGTTAACTCTGCATTTTCACTTAACCAAGTGGTGCCGCTTCCGGCTCCGGCGGTTAAACTTGCAGGTCTATAAAAATAGTGAAGTTCTGCGGTAAATGTAGTGTTTGGGGTTGGTGCTAATATAAAGTTGTCCACATCGAAAACAGCGTAGTATCGAGGAGATCCTGTAGTCGTAGCGTCTGGAGTGTAAGTTTGTATAAAACTTGGATCTTTAAAATCTATAAAGAACTTGTCTCCATCTGTCCCTGCAAGACTAAGAGAAAACGGAGCTAGAAAGTCACTCGGGCAGGCTAAAAATTTATTACTTGCCGTTGTAGATGCCGTGGCGTTTTTACGAAACAGACTAAGCTGCACATTTTTAAGAATTCTTTCTTCAGACATTCTAATGAAAGTAGCAAGGTTATTGACAAAAGTAGTTTCGTCATTTTCAGTGTAATCTTGAATCGCTGTTTTTAATTGATCGTATGTAAAACTCATGTTGTGTTAATCTGGCCTCCCATATTCGAATGGTTCTGGCAGTAGTAGTACAAGGTTGGCGCACTAGCCGCTACAGTTATTTGAGTTGTGTATGCACTGTCATCTTTTACAACACCTGTCGTATATTCAGAGCCACTATTGTGCGTACCGTCCGATGTAGTGGAAAATCTAAGAGGATGACTCGTAGCCGCGGACCAATTGAAGACATAAGTTTGGCCCTCGGACAGAGTAAGAGTGGGCTGTAAAACCCCATCTATATAATACCTATTACCTGACCCCGGATTTGCAACTGTTACTGTAAAGGTGTCCGCTATAACGTTTGAAATGCTTCCAACTGAACCAGTAGCAGACAACCCCGTGACAGTGACAGATTCGATAGATTCGTTAATTGAAACTTGCCCTACCTGCCCTTGTAAAGCTGTCGTCGTGTCAATCTTACTAGGTAACTCTGCAACTCCTGCCGTAGACCAGTTTCCATTGCCTAGATACGTTATGCCATTTGTTGTCTTAACTTCAAAAGTTTGTACGGGATTTGCTTGATCTGGTCGCGCATCGCGCAAAGCTTGAGCGTCAATTACCTTTCTAAAAGGGCCTAATTGGGGCTGTTTTGCCTCGAACTCATCGCGCCCAACCAACGCCCCATTCCACTCCCGGCGCATATCTTTATAACGGTATCGAAAACCAGATCGATCCGATATAGCAAAAGCGTTTTTTCCAGAAGCAAACTTTGTCATTAAGTTGTCCTAAAATATTGATATTGCGGAACTACGTTAAAAGACGCCCGGTCTCGGTCTTCTGTCATAGCTCTCTCAAACTCTTCTTCGTACACGGCTTTCAATAACTGCAATCTATTTGGCGCTCGTTTAAGAGCAATATAGTAAGCTAATCCCGCTGCAAGGCAGGGATAGAAACGAAACGGCATATCTAACGTATTCACTTGCGCATCCGCGTCATCCATGCGTGTCAGAGCGTCGTAATAAATGACGTCCGTGCTATTTTCAGGAATAGGCCAAATTTTAAGGTTTGGCGTAATCTGCCTGTCAAGAAAAAACTGAGACGGACGCCCTTGCGTTGTTTTGTTTGGTATAGAAAGAAAAGTATCTCTACTAACTCGCGTCAAAGCATAATCAGTATTGTCTCGTCTAACTACGAGGGATAAAACATCAATTACGTCCGTTCCAAGATCATATTCACCGTCAGCTTGTGTCAATGTTTGACTGCGCTGTTTAATAGTCCATTGATTCAAGCCGCGGTTAGCCCATTCTGCAAGCATAAGATTTAAAGAACGCTTTGCAGTTTTAAGGTCATAGCCAGTACGCACCTCTAAGCCACACCGCTCAAAAGCTTCTTCGATGTATTCTGCTACATCAAGCTCAAAATTTTTGCTTCCAGAAACAGCCATTTTACTTCTTCTTCGCCATACCGCCGCCGCGCATCTTCTTAACCATGCCGCCACCGCGCATCTTTTTCATCATTCCGCCGCCGCGCATTTTCTTCATAGGACCACCGCGCATTTTCTTTGCAGGCCCATTACGCATTTTCTTACGTGGTTTCATTGCCATTGTTTAATCTCCTATATAGATCTTCACGCTTATTAAAGATTTCTTCTACTTCATACTCTTTAGCATAGTCTTCGTAATATCCCAACTTTTTTAGATGTTCGGAAGCCTCATGCACCTTTGAAAGCCGTTGCACAAATATCATAGCATATTCATCCTCAACAAGCTCTTCAAAAGTTTCGTGGTCCAAATATTCATTTGGATCATCTTCTGGGTGAAAACCCATTAACCAGATGTCTTTTTGAATAAACATTCCATCAGAAATAACTTCATTCAATTCGTCCAAGTATTCGTGAAACGCATCAACCTTTTGATAGGATTTATCAACAATAATAACTAAATCAAAATTGTCATCAAACTGAGAAATGGTGCTGTAAAGCACCTGAAAATTGTCATCATACTTAAAAAGAATCGCCACCTTACCTTCTTGCCAAGCTTTTTTTGCATAAGGACAGGCAGGCAAGTTGTTAAAAAGCGGATTTGGTTTTTGCAAAGTGTGCTCAGACCATGCTAATATCTCCGTACAGATATCTTTCTCGTGACCATGATGAAAAGGAGAAGCTGTCATTATTGAGATACCGATCCTGTTGTTCGTTTTCGACGATTTGCTAGAACTTTGCCACAGCCTCGTGCAACTACCCCTTTGGAATTACTTTTCGGGGGCGTCCTCTTGGCCTTTAGATGGGTGATTGCGCCGCCGTTGAAGGCGAATTTGACTTCTGCTTCTTTTGTGTTTTTGACAAAGGTTTTGCCTTTTTTACCTTCTTTTTTCTTTTTTCGGGCTGTGGCTGCTCTTTCGGCTTTCGAGAGACTATTTGCTTTAGCCCTTGGAAGACACCTGTCAGGATTTTTTTTATCCTTTGAAGTGCCGCATTTACCCTTGATTTTACCATCAGTACCTATCCTTACCCAATCTTGATCTCGCCACTTTTTAAGCTCACCCACTTTTCTTCCCCTTCGCACCTTTGGCATAGTTAGGATCTTTACAGTATTTTGAGGCCGCCATGTTGGCATATGCCGAGGGGTATGTATCAAAAGTGCGTTCTGCCCACGCTTTTCCCGCAGGACAAATTTTACTTCCTTTGCTTTTCTTTGATGCTTTTTTTGATTTCTTTGAATACGCCATTACAAAAGTTTTCCCGCTATTGCTGTCGCTATAATTAAGACGGCTATACCCCATAACCTCATGTCAAGCTTATCAAGCTGTTTATCTATTTTTTTGTACCTCTCATTACATTCGGCCTCATGTTTTTCGAGAAGTTTTAAAAGATCATCTGTATTCAATTAACACCTCCATCTTTTTCTTGCTTGCCTCAAACGTGAGTTTGGATCTTTTGCAGCTTTTGGGAATTTTTTCATTTGACCCGCGGATCTAGCGCAAAAAGACTTGCGTCTTGCTTTTTCTGATTTTGTTAAACCTTTTTTCTTAGTTACCGCCGTTTTGAGTTTGGAGCCGGGATTTTCGCGTCTATATTTAGCCACACCTTTAGCGGTCATACCCGCACCTTTTTTTGTAGGACGTTTATGACCACCTTTAATAGTATGCCCTTTCATACCACCTTTTTTCTTCTTTTCCGCCATTTTCCTAACTATAGAAAATAGTCATCGCCGTAACATTTGTAGCCGTTCCAACGTGAATATCACTGGTAAATAAAATACCCTCGTCTGGAATGTTTACAGAATGAGAATCTGATTGCAAAAAGTCTATGTCAAGAACCGTAGATCCACCATTCCCATCCGTAAGAGTAAGTCTACCTGCGCTGCCGCCTGTAAGAACCTGTATCTGCCGTAAACGTGCGCGACCTACTGAGGCCGCGCCTGTCCCCGTCAGACGCTTTGCTTTTACGTCTGAATTAGCCATTTAAGCCCCCTTTAGCCGAGGTTGTTGTTTTGTGCGTAAAGAATAGTAACTCGAACTTCGCCCGCAGTCGTCGCCGCAGAGTTAGTCACAGTCAAACGAATGTCCGCTGTTCCGGTATCTTCCCACGCTAATGTGCCACCAGATTGTGTGGTTGGATATTTACGACCCGCAGTTGTTCCAATAGCAAATGTGTTTACAAGAGTCGCTGCACCACCAACGGTGTCTCCAACACTAATGTTTGTGGCTCCGCTTGCGGCTGTAATTACGTCGATAACACAATCAATAATTTGAGAGTTTGCAGGAATAACTACATCTGTAGTGTCCGCTGCAATTGCACCGTTTGATAAATCTGCTGCAAATGTCTGAGACATTACAACTTGACCTGTGTTTTTGATATTTGTACCGAGCGTTGTGCCCGTAGTTTCTTTAATGGTTCCTGCTTTGATAGGACCAGAGAAAGTTGTCGTACCCATGTAGATCTCCTGTCTTGGGTTAAGTCAGCAGCCCCATGCTGCTGTCAGGGATATCTCACTATAACATATAAAATAAAAAAAGAAAGAGCCGCAAAAGCGGCTCTCCCTGTTTATAATGTATAGAAACTTAGGCTGCGCCCGGAGTTCCAAATACTGTTCGCCAATCAGAAACACCGAAGCTGTAACGCTCACGGGCCTTGAAGCGCATGTTACCTGTATCAAAATCGCCTTCCATAGCTGTTTTGATAGGTGAACGGTTGAAATACTTAAATCCGTTAGGTGCGTCTGTCTTTATGAAATACGCATCTGTGTCGGTAAGGAAGTGGTTAACAACTGCGCCTTGAGGAATCATTCCCATGTTCTTCATTGCGTTTGCGTCATTATCCGCTGTTCCCGGACGTAGATTTGAGTTTAACACTCGCTCTGCAATAAACTGCAATTCTTTTGGTATGATCAGTTTCACACCGCTAACTGCAATTTTAAGGCCACGCTCATCAGTGAAACCTGCAATATCGATGAGCATTTGCTCTAAAGAAGTTTCATTGAGGTCTGCCGCAGTTGCCAAAATATTACTTTGGTTACCTGACAGAGATGGGTGCGAAGCGGAACAAAGTGCTGCGCCGTCCCCAATAGCGTTTGCACCAGTGTTGAACGCATTGTTCAAGATAGATGCCGCTTTAATTTGCTTTGTTTGAGCCATAGAACGTGCAAGAGCTTTCGTATAACGAGAAGCTAAACGATCATATAGGTTGTCCTCAATTGCTTCCTCTGTAATTGAGAAAGCCAAAGCAATGGTTTCGTGAGTGTAACGAGCAGTGTATGTTTCTTGTGCATCGTCAAAACTGATGGCTCCGCCTTCAGATTTAACAGGTGCAGTTGAAAAACCACCAAGCATCACCTCTTCTTCGAAAGCACGGTCAGATGACTCTTCTTCAAAGATTTCAGAATGCTCGTTCTCGTAACGATTATATTCTAACCCAAACAATGCATTTAGGCCAGGTTCTAGCTCTTTCGCTAGTTGTGCGCGTGATATAGCCATACTACGCTCTCCTTATACGCCTGTTGTCGTCGCTGTGGTTTGTGAATCAAACCGCGACGTAGTTGCATTAAAATGAGCGTTGATGCGAACAATCAATGGAATACCTGCTGCGGTATAATCACTGTTTGCTTCATCATCCATAATACCCACAATCCGCAACGGTAATGTTGCAGTAGTAGCTATTGAGGCGACGCTCAGTGCTGAGTTTGAATTACCCGTATTGGTTGAACCAGTACGTGCAGATGTACCCAAAGATGCGTTTGCAAAAACGCCTGTCAAAGCAGTGGCGCGGTCTGTTAGAGTCGCGTCAGAAGCTACTTTGTACAATTGGTTTGGGTTGTCAGCTACAAAAGCTTTAACAGGGTGGTTAGTATCCACGCTGACATTGTTCGAACCGGGCCAGTAGTTTTTAAACACTGGCTTTTTAGAACTTGAATCAACGTATTCTACGCCCATCAGAACACCAAGAGCAGGAGTTGTACCCCCACTTGTCGCTCCCGCATGATCAATTACGCCTGCCGCAGTTGGCACACATAATGAAAATTGGAAGATTGGATTGGTGTTGTTAGAAGCGATTTCGTACTGAGTTACCCCAGTAGAATTTACACCGTTTCCAACAAGCCCGATAGGACGTAAACCAAAGGCGGTCTCTTGATTTGCCATTTTAGTTTTCTCCTTAAGGGGCGACCCTAACTTTTACGAGGGCCACCGAAGGTTACACGAGATTGACGATCAGGTTTATTGATCGTCATGGTTGAATGTTGATTCTCTCTCATCATGTCGTAGTCAACTGCATCCATTTGATCTCTAGACTTATTGTTAAAATAAGCAGATCTCTCTTGAACCGTCTCAACTGGAATCCGAGCGAGTATCAGTCCGCCTACTCCAAATACACCTTCATATTTACCTGATTCTACAATAGGAGCTTCAAAGTCAGGATATTCGTCCTTACGAACAAGTTCCCAACCCTCTCTCATTTTAGCACTGATGTTTTTCGTATCATCAAATCCTCGCGTTTCGGCTCGAATCCAACGATGCTTAAAGCCATCAGGGGCAGGTGGTGCATCTAACATTGACGGGGGTGCCCACGGACGCCTTTGCGCCGTTTTTTCCCTTGTTTGATTAGCGCGAGAAGTACGCTTGATTGAATCGTTTGTGCTATCAGTCATTGTGTTACTCCTTCACGTATTTCGCATATTCTTCTAGCGGCACACCCAATTTTTTCGCAATTGCGACTTGGCTAGGGGTGAGTCTAACCTTTTTCCCACTGCTGCGCCCAGAAGTAGATCTTGATACGCCTGCAACCGTCTGAGCGGGTCGTTTGCTTGCGCTTTTCGCTTCACCTCCAAACGTGTCGGAAATGCGGCGATCAAGCTCAGTATAGTACTCATCGCTCGTGGGGTCAAACCCTTCGTCTTCCACGAGCTTTTTATGTATGCCAAAAGCTGCAAAAGTTTTGGCTTCATCCTGCCCAAACCACTCATTTCGAGAAGCCCAATCTTGAGCTTTGGGGTCTGGACGTTTAATCTGTTGCTGCGGTGCAGCTTGCATTTGCTGCGGTGCAGCTTGTTGCTGTTGAGCCTGCTGTTGTTGCCTTTCCTGCGCTAGTTTAGCTTGATTGGCTCTCTCATTTTCCGCAGATAAAGCAATCATTTTCTTATTAGCTTCAACAACGGCGGCTGTATCTCCCAACTCCATTGCTCTTGCTAATTCTTTTTCCGTCTGCTCCATCTGAGTTGACACTCGATTAGAGTACTCGGTAACATAATTGCTGTCTAAGGCACTAAATCTTTGCTTTAATTTCGCAGCCTCATCCTGAACCTGCTTCGCGTAGTTTATTGCTTCCTCTTCGCGACGTTGTGCCTCACGCATTTTCTTTGTGAGCCTGTCAATACGCTTTTGAGTAGAACTTTCAGCTTTTTCAAACTGATCCTCTTGAACAACTTCTACCTTCTCTGTTTCCTGCTCGGGCGATTCAACCTCTACTTCTGTATCGGCCTCCATCTCCATCTCTAATTGAGCTTGTTCTTCTGCCATAAAATCCTCCTAGTAATGCAAAATGTCTTCTGGATCGTTAATTCGAGCCAAAATCTCGTCATCGTTTAAAATACGAACTTCTCCGCCATCAATGGCAAAGCGTGATCCTGCGTATCTTGCAAACATCACCCATTCTTTCTCCGCGCACCAAGGGCCAGAAGGAAACTTCTCCGGGTCTTGGTATGCCAACGGTCCGACTTTCAATACATAGCCGACTTGCGTTGAAATTTGCTGTTGTTCTACAGCAGAATCGGGCAAAAATATGCCCCCTTCAGTCTTCCCCTTACCGCGGTAGGGTAAAACTAAAATTCTCCATCCTGTGGGGTTGGGCATTCTATCTAGAAGTGACCCGCCTATGGCTTCTGGGTCTAAAACTTTAACTGTTGGCTCTTTGTAAGCATCTCCGAGGCTTGCGACGGCCTCTTTTACTCCAGTTAAATCAACTTTTGCGCTCTCAGTCATTGCTTCGCTCCTGTTTATCTAGCAGGCCCTTGAGTTCCTGTTCCACGTGATTCAGGGCTTCCATGTTGCCCATAAGCTCACGATACTGCTCCATCGACTTGACGTTGCCAAACTGCATCAGGTCAACAACACCTTGTCTTCTGTCTTTTATAATGCGAAAAACAGCCTCCGCAACATATATCTCATCCATTCTTAGATATTCCCACCTTTTCTTATATGAGAGATGCTAAGATATTTTGAGACAATATGCAATTATATATTAAACCACTTATATATTTTTTGGGTTTCTTCTTTGCGGTGCTTCAAACCATTGTAACCGCCGTTTACTCTTTTGGTAATCGTTTTAATGGTTTCGACATTGACGCCTTCGTCACAAATTTCCCACAATTTGTTTCTGTGAAAGAACCAAATCGCACTTTCCATAGGGTATTTCGTAGCCACAAGATCAGGATCTTTCATTATTTCAGGCAAATCCATGTCCG
>Ga0255781_10002574_pt1 | contig 14451 bp, 14 predicted proteins | sample 101ome_21_FD_179979 | JGI IMG/M metagenome (GOLD analysis project Ga0255781, IMG submission 179979) | Coastal salt marsh microbial communities from the Groves Creek Marsh, Skidaway Island, Georgia - 101413BT metaG (version 2) | ecosystem: Environmental > Aquatic > Marine > Intertidal zone >...
GCACATGATGGCTTGGAAACGAAAAGTAAAGACTTTGTACTATCTACGAAGTGAAGCTATCAAGAGAGCAGATAAAGTATCAGATGAAGCTCTTCGACAAATGATTTTTGACTCTATAGATGACAATGCTTGTCTGGCGTGTGAAGGATGAATGTACTAAACTTATATGCAGGTCTAGGCGGGAATAGAAAAAACTGGAAAGACGTAGAAGTAACTGCTGTAGAAAGCGATCCAAAGATTGCGGCAGTATATGAAAAACTTTATCCAGACGATATAACTTTTGTAGAGGATGCTCCACAGTTTTTACTTGATACTTATGACATAGTAGATTTTATTTGGTCAAGTCCGCCTTGCCAGTCACATTCTAAAATGTCCCGAATACAGAAAGTAAAAAAGTTTCCAGAAATGCAGTTATATGCAGAAATACTTTTTCTAAAACATAACTTTAAGGGCGGCTGGGTAGTAGAAAATGTAAAACCTTACTACGAACCCTTGATTCCTCCCACAGCAGTGGTTGGAAGACATTATTTTTGGAGTAACTTTCCTATAAATGCGGAAGATGTTGCAAGACCGAAAGGCTTTATAAATAAAACTAATTTAGAAGGAAAAAGACAATTACAAGACTGGCTAGGAATACACTTTGAAGAGAAGTTGTATTATAATGGAAATCATGACCCTTGTCAAGTCTTAAGAAACTGTGTTCATCCAGACTTAGGAAACCAGATTTTGGAGTGTTATCGTGAATCTACTTGAAGAAAGACAATATTACAAACCTTTTAATTATCCGTGGGCGTTTGAGCATTACAAAACTCAACAGCATATGCATTGGCTGCCGAGTGAAGTAAATCTTGCGGATGACTTGAGAGACTATCGTGAAAAACTGACTCCAGAAAATAGAAATCTTATCAATTCTATTTTTCGATTTTTCACACAGGCAGACGTAGATGTGTGCTGTGGCTATGCAAAGCACTATTTGCCTACTTTTAAGCAGCCAGAAGTACGAATGATGCTTTCTGCTTTTGCAAGTATGGAAGCGGTACATCAAGAAGCCTACTCTTTGTTGCTAGAAACTCTTGGATTTGACGATGATGAGTATCAAAAATTCACAGAACATAAGGCAATGATGGACAAGCATGAGTATCTAAGCGACTTTGGAATGGATAATCCTATGAATATTGCAAAAACAATGGCAATATACAGCGGATTTACAGAAGGAGTGCAACTCTTTAGTAGTTTTGCGATTCTACTGAATTTTCCTCGTCACAATCTTATGAAGGGTATGGGACAGATTGTAACCTGGTCTGTGCGAGATGAAAGTCTACACGTTGAAGGAATGAGTCAATTGTTTCGCACTTTTGTAAAAGAAAATCCAGACGTATGGAATGATGATCTCAAATACCAAATCTACTGCGCTGCAGAAAGGACTGTGGACTTAGAAGATGCTTTTATTGATCTTTGTTTTGACGGTGCTGATGTACCAGATCTTACAGCGGAAGAAGTAAAAGAATATATTCGATATATTGCAGACCGTAGACTTCTCGGTCTTGGAATGAAAAAGATTTTCAATAGTGAGAAAAATCCACTTGGGTGGTTAGATTATATGCTCAACGGAGTCGAGCATACAAACTTCTTTGAAAATCGAGCTACAGAATATTCTCGTGCGAGTACGACAGGAAACTGGCAAGATATATTCAAATAAAGAAAAGCCCGCACTAAGCGGGCTTTTTTATTACTGAGCAGGTGCTTCTTCTGATAAAGAGCTTTTTAGCAAATCTATAAATGCTTTCTTTCCGACATTGAGTTGATCTAGATTAAATTGAGTTGTATTAATCTTGCGTTCAAGATCGGTAAGATGATTTACCATAAGTTTTTGCTGATCAGTCATATCTTCGAGTGTATATTCTACATCATCAATAACGATCGGCGTGGTTTTATTTTCTGTCGCCATAGTTATTTTCTCCTTTATAGCTAGTTTATGAAATATCTTCTTTCGTAGGAAAGTCGATTTTTAAATTATATTAAACTTTGACCAAAATGTCAAGAATTTTTATTCTGGAGCAGAGAACACACCTGTGATAGGCTCGTAAATAAAACCTTTACCAACATTTTCAGGATTATTGCCTAAACTAATAAAATTATGAAGCAATGAAGGATGAAAGTAATCTTCTATGCTTTTTCCTTCTATTACTTCTACAAGTTGTACAACTACATTGTTGTTAATTTCTGCATACGTCATATTAATACTCCACAATAATTAATCCACCGGCACCTCGGCCGGCATTTCCTCCACCCCCTCCGGGAAAGCCTCCATTGCCATAATATCCGCCTCCGCCTCCATTAAATCCATGACCACCTGAAGCACTTGAACTAGGGCCTCCAGCACCTCCTCCTCCCGTGCCTATATGATCTATATGTTTAATTTCATATGCAGGAGCATTGCTCGCAGAGGGGCCATTTACGGAATCTCCTGTTACTTGTCCTCCTGCTCCGGTTAAGCCCGCACCACCATTAGTACCAATTACACCGCCTCCTCCGGAAGTTCCTGTAGCGTAATTTCTAGAATTATCTCTTTCTCCTATTCCTTGCCCTCCATTTCCAAATAGAGATGCAACACCTCCGCCACAAGATGAATTAACTCCAGAGCCTCCTGTATTATTTACTGTACCTCCTACTCCTGCTCCACCAGCGCCTCCATTTGTTGTTGCACCTGTTACAGAGAGACTACTACCAAAACTACTTGTACCAGCCGTATTAGTATCACTTGGGGCTACGACTATAGATATAGAACTTCCAGGGGTTACAGGAATAATTCCCATAGTAAATCCTCCGCCTCCCCCATTATTTCCAGCCCCTGCTCCGAATATACGAACTCTAACAGCGGATATTCCCGAAGGAACAGTCCAAGATCCGTCTGTATCCGAAGTAAAATATTCAATATAGCCTAAACCATACTGTTTAGTACTTACATAAGGAATTAAATTGTTTTTTTCTGTTATTTGTGTGAATGACATTAGGCATCCTCCTCATATCCATAGAGATGAACAACTACACCCCCACTTGTTTTATCATATGCAATTAATTTATCCCCTGCCTTTAGTGTAAGGCCTCCCTTTTCAACACTTCCCTGCAATTCACTGGCAAAAGGAGAATTGGCTGATAAAGCTTCATAATTTGCGGTTAAGGTATAAAGATCGTCTCCTGCAACAATGTAGTAGTCATTTAGAGTAGTCGAGTACTTATAAATTGAGTAGGCTGTTCCTAAAGATGATAATCCAGAAATTTCTGAAGGATAAGAAACAGACTCAGGACTAGTTGACCAAGTGCCCGCATCTGAATCATAGACTACTGGATAAGGATCACTCGGATTTGTAAAACTCCATTTTTTACCGTTGCCATTTACAAAAGGTTTAATCCAGTGAGGAGTAGAATTAAGGCCTGTCCAATTAGCGTTAGTAATATTTGTAGCAGTAGGTCCACCAGTGTCCATACCGTTTTGCGTACCTCCCGACCAACAACTCTCTGTTATTAACCATAGTTTTGCTGTACCTGATGTTGAAGATGCAGGATCATCTGAATATGTTGCAAGCATAGTGTGCCCTCCAGATTCTTGTACCCAAACTACATAACTATCATCGACTCCTTGAAATTGATATCCCTTTGATTCTGTTTCTGATGTCGAATGATCTATATCCCCATTATCCCACATAACAACTGCAGGAGCTCCAGAACTAGTATGTTTCAAAGGACAGTAAATATATTGAGTAGAATTTCCAACATATAAATTTGATCCCGCATAAGTAGCTGGATCCCAAGTACCACTTGATACTAAATCAAAAAAATGTCCAGAAGTTACAGTCGTAAAAGTAGGAGTGCTACTTAAGTTATTGATCATTGTATAGTCGCCATTGTTCTTTTCAAACATGAGACCTTCACTTGCACTAACTGCAACCGCTCCTCCATCATAACTAGTTCCTCGACCACTTAAGAGATTGTTACTAATTACCTGTCCCGTGCTGTCAAAAGCTCCGTTTGGTCTATAAGCATAGTCATTATCATAAAATCTTGTTCTGCCGCTGCCGCTATCATAATTGAATGAACTAGTCAAAGGAAGTTGATACTGATGTTGAGTACTAGTTTGATAAGAGTCTCCGTCTTGTGCAAATTTATCCAAAGCGTAATATCTAGTAGTAGTTAAATTGTTTGCAGTACGTCTATATCCTACATCATTACTAAAATAACTAAAAGCACCGTTACCAAACGTTGTATCAAGGGTAGTGTCAGGAGCACTGCTTGGATCCGAAGTTTGAATAGCAATATAAGTATCCGATGCATTAGCAATAGATATACTTATAACTGCTTGTTTTCCTGTAGGGACTGTATATATTGTTTCTGCCAGTCCTGCTGTTAGATTTACTGATTCTCTTATAATTGCCATTGTTTATCACCCTTATGAATTAGCCAAAAAATATACTTTGGATTCACTTACTCCTCCACTACTTATACCAGTGAGTGCAGAGCCGTCCCCTGAAAAAGAGTTTGCTGTTACTGTTCCTGAAAAATAGGCGTCTTTGAAGCTATTTGATGAAGTGCCTAAATCTGCCCCACCATTGACAGAGGTTCCGCTTGAATCACAAGGAATTAAAAGAGCGGTAGAACCATCAATTCCAATTTTTATACCGCCAAGACTTGACCGAACAAAATATGGCTGTGTGCCACTACCAGCAACACCAATACTAGCGACTGATGTGCCGTCCTTGTAAAAAGCTGCAATGTTGCCGTCTGTGCCATAACGATTAAGAAGTAAACTTACGTTATTAGCTCTTGCTGTTTGAATATTTCCGTTTGCACCATCAAGCTTTAATCCTGTAACAGAAGCTTGGTTATATACATTCCCTACGGTCTGACCAATAAGCAAGTTGCGAGAGGAGTCAATGCGCATGGCTTCTGAGCCATTGTTATAGAAAGCCATTGCCCCGTTTTCACGATTATTTATATAGATATTTGTTCCGCTAAAATTTAATTCAAAACCTTGATTAACGGTGCTTCCAGATGTGCTATTTGTTAAACGTAACTGTGCGTAATCAGTTCCAGAATCGTGAACTTGTAAAACTGTTGCTCCGCCTAAGCCAACAGGACTCGTAGTACCAATACCCACATTGCCGCTGCTGTCAATGCGCATGGCTTCAGTAATGCCAGAACCCTGATTCGTTTTGAAAATAAGTTCGCCTGCACTGGCAGAAGCACCTCTATAACCAGTTATACCTGCTAATCCCGCCGCCTCACCTGAAGCTCCACCAAATAACAGAGATTGTTTTTCAGCGTTGTTAGTTGCATCTGAATCAACAATAGCAACATCGCCGTCTACAAAATGTCCAAGATACTGAGGACTCGTAGTACCAATACCGACATTGCCAGAGGTGTCTATAGCTAGTTTCGTATTTGCAGAACTTGTACCATTATATAAAATGCCAAATGCGCCACCAGTAAACTGCGTCAAATACCAAGGGTTATTTCCTACTTCCTGTAAAACAAACGCAGCATTACCTATGCCAGAACCTCGTGATGCTACAGCACCATAAGCATCTACTAAATACGCAGGACTCGTAGTGCCAATACCGACATTGCCGCTGCTGTCAATGCGCATGGCTTCTGATAGATCAACCCTAAAGCGCATATAAGAATTTGCACCAGTGTTGGTTCTATCAGCATCAAGAGTTAAGTTATCATCGGCCGACCATATTGCATTAACGTGTGTACTATCTGCAAGTTCAAGAACTGCACCACTTGACCCTTGAATAGAAACGACTTTATAGCCACTAAAGCCACTTATATTTGGACTATCAGTGCCAATACCTACACTGCCTCCCGCCTCAATACGTAAACGTTCTGTTCCATTGGTTGTAAATGTAAAATCATCTCCTGTTCCTACATTTTGAAAATCAATAACACTTGATGTTGTGTTATTAATTACTACTTGAGCATCAGCACCTTGAAATCTGGCTATCTCTCCATTGGCAGCGGTATCTACATGGAAGGCAGTGGAAGGACTCGTAGTACCAATGCCAAATTTTTCAGCACTAGCGTCCCAGAAGAGTTTAGCAGTCGTACCTGTGTCTTCATAGAAAGAGATATCGCCGTTAGGGTCAAATTTCGCTAAATTTTGGTTTCCATTAGAAATTAAAACATACTGCAAAGAACCATTGTCCCATGCTTGAAAGACTCTGTTTCCATTTGCCTCAAGAAGAAGGTCATCGGTTGCGCTAATTGTTAAATCATTTGCTGATTCAGTAATAGTGCTTGAGCCAATCGTCAGCCCATCCACTGTGACTGTGCCTGTAAAGGTCGGTGAAGAAAGTGCAGCTTTCGCGTCTATTTGAGTCTGAATAGCACTTGTTACTCCGTCAACATAATTCAGCTCAGCAGTGGTCGCAGTAACTCCATCTAAAAGATTGAGTTCTGTTCCAGTTGCTGTAACCCCGTCGAGTGCATTAATTACTGCTGCACTGTCGGCTATGTCTCTTGGTTTGCCCATCTTATTCTCCTGGCTCAGTAGGCCAAACTACTGAGTTTGGAAACCCCTCTTGAGTTGTTATATCTCTTAATGCTTGTCGGTAGGTTGCCCATTCAGTTGACATTGTTAAGTCGCTAGAGGCTCTCCAATCTGTAGCAGCTAGTTTTTCATCTCGCTCTTCTCTGACTTGAGCGGCCGCTCTGTCATCTGCACCTGCTGCGTGGGCAGCATTTCTCTCTTCAATTTCTAAAACTTCTTGGTCGGTAGCTTGTCTCTCTATACCGTTTATTACGACTGAATATTGACTCATGATGCTTTAATCCCATATAGCTTAAACTGGCCCATAATTCCATCATACCCAGGATAACCTCCGGAAAGAGAAAATCTAAAGCCTGTAATTGTGTTAGTATTAGATGAGTGCGCAGCAGTTGAGTAAAAGGGAGGCGATTGCTGAGTATTGTTAAATCTTATAGAAACACTTTTTTCGTTGATGCTAGTAGACTCAGGATTTAATATGTACACGTACCCATTAAAACGATTATTGTTTGTGATATCTGGGAAAATTACTCCACCAGTAGCACTTGTGTAACTTGTTGAATTGTAACTGGCGGCAGCACTGGTATACCCGCTTGTCAATGCTGTTGGAGTTGTTCCATACATTGTATAACCGCTAAGAGTTGGGCTTGCGCCTGATGCCCTCTTATTTGTTAGTCCACTAAACTGAATTACATATGCGCTGTAGCCTGAGCTTCCTACCCAAGTAAAGTCAACAGTATAAGAACCTGATGAGCTTGCACTAGAAATATATTCCCAAGCACCACCACCACCAGCATCAGCAAACGTAGCGTTACCAGAGCCATCAGTTGTTAATACCTGTCCACTTGTACCGTCTGTTCCTGTATAGGTTACTGCGTTAACTTTAGCAGTACCTGATAGATAGAGGTCTTTGAAGCGACGACTTGATATTCCCAAATCAGCGTCAGCATCTACATTAGGATAAAACTGTGCAGAACTCCATTTATAATATACTGTGCCTGCTCTAGCTAAACCACCATCTGCTGTGCTGTTAAAATATACTGCCGTACCATCATTAAAAATACTACCGACTGTTGTGCCTGCTTTGCGAAACTGAGCAATAGTGCCATCACTAGCTGTACGGTTTAAAACTAAAGAAGTACCCGAAGAACTGTGATGGGTTTGTCCAGATGATTGGAGCGAAGAACCTACACTTGTGCTAAAAGAAACATCAGGGTCAGTAGTCCCCACAAGCAAGTTGCCGCTGCTGTCTATGCGCATTGCTTCGGAGGCGTTAGTACCGAATACCATGTAGTTTCCTGCATGGCTATAGTAGATTTGTCCTCGGTAAGCGTCAGCACCAGATGTTCCATCCGCAAAGTGAATAGAACCATCATTACTTGTTCCAGCAACAATAGTTAAGCCGTTGCTTCCAGTAGAGCCAATAACAAGGTTGTCAGCAACAGCATTGTAAGAAGATGGCGCGGTATTCCCAATACCGACATTGCCAGAGGAGTCAATGCGTAGGCGTTCTGTGTTGTTAGTGCCAAACAGCATACTGCCGTTAGCCTGATTGTACAGATACGTTGTAGAATAACCTTGAGTCAACGAGCCTGTTGTAGCTCCGTCAGTAACAGCAATGCCGCTATACGCTCCACCACTATCTACTGTTAAACCAACATCCACGCCGCCAAACTGTCCGACAGTGGTAGTACCAATACCGACATTGCCACTGGAGTCAATGCGCATCTGTTCAGAGCCATCCAAAACAACAACCAAGTCCGAACCGCTTTGCACATTTCCTGCGTCAATCTTAAACTGCACCTCACCTGAAGAAGTGCCTACAATTTCGTGATACAGGCCAGATACATCGCTGTCTTCAAGCCGAATTGCTGGAACAGATGATTTTGTATGAATGATGCGTTGAGGACTCGTAGTACCAATACCAACACGATTATTAACAGAGTCAACATACAAAGTATCACCATCAACAGTCAGCCCATCAGCAGTGACTGTGCCTGTGAAGGTTGGAGAAGATGTCGGCGCTTTAGAGTCTATTTGAGTCTGAATAGCGCTCGTTACTCCATCAACATAATTAAGTTCAGCAGCGGTAGCAGTTATTCCATCTATTTCAGTCGTAGAAATAACTCCATCTGATAAAATACTACCAGAAGCTAAAATATCTGCTAAATCACGTGCCTTACTCATTAAGCTTCTCCGTTACTTACCAGGGTACTCCTGTAGTAGATACAGGTGCTTTGTCGGCTTCAATCTTTGCTGTCAGTGAGGCTTCAGTAGCTTCTTTGTCTACAGAAGCCCATACCCAATCAGCATAGGCTATAAAATCTTCTGCAGAAACATCGGGATTAAATCCACAAGTACCGTAAGCAGAAGCTCTATAAGTTACAGCATCCTCTTCAGCACCTACTGTTTCTTCTGCATCTACACGCCAATGAGCTGTGGTAACCCCACCATCTGCTGTATTTGATTCAAGTGTTAAAATTGTCCAATTCATTTTTACTCCGGTTCTGTTGGCCAAGTAATCGTATATGGGAATCCTGGCTGCTGTGGCACATCTCTTAATGCCTGTCTATATGTAATCCACTCTTCTTTATTTGGCAGAGAAACACTTGATAATTCTATCCAATCTGACTTTTTTAGTTCGTGTGTTCTTTTTTCTCTACACATTTGAGAATCTACTGCTAACATTTCTTCGCTATCCATTTCTAACACTGTAATAGTGCCGTCTTCATTTACTACATTATATGATGCCATTATGACACTCCGTATACTGTTATATCACCAGTAAAGTTAAAACTGTTATTGCCTGGTAATCCTACTTGAATAGAGCTAATAGTTGAAGTTCCAAAACTATTTCTATTTATTGAGTAAGACCCTACCATACCTCCATAAGCTCCTCCACCACTTGCTACGTGTATTAAAGGGTCTTTTTCATAAGTGGCTCCGGTATTATTTCTACCTTGAAGAAGTATTTGAATATGTGCTCCATCTGAATTTGTACTTACTTTGCCAATAGGAACTCCATAATATCCATTCAAAGATTGCCACACGCCGTAATCTGTGTCTCCATAAGATCCTGTATAATAGCCATTTCCAGAAGCATTATTAAATCCCAAATAAAAATCAGAGTAAGAGCCACTTCTGGAGATTTTACCATCAATTATAACTAGTAAGAAATCATAGCTACTAATAGCCGATGTGCCAATAGAGAGACTAGCTACAGCTTGACTTGTAAAATTATAACTAGAAGTAGCAATTTGTGTGAGACTGCCAGCAGAAAAAGAATTTGTAGAAGCACTTGTAACTCTTCCATAAGCATCTACAGTAATCGCTGGAATTGCGCTAGCACTTCCATATGTTCCTGCACTTACACCACTTGTAGCAAGACCAACCGTATCTGCTGCTACACTAATACCTGTTCCTGCTCCGACATTGAGAGTGGCATTTCCAGAGGTTGCTCCCCCTGTAAGGCCGTTTCCTGCAGTAACTCCTGTTATATCTCCTGTCCCTACGGCTGTACCATTTACATAAAGTGAAGTTGCATTTAGAGACCCGTTTACATCAAGCTTATAAGAAGGACTCGTAGTACCAATACCTACGTTGCCGGAGGAGTCTATACGCATATTTTCCGCAGCACCTGCGCCCTGACCATTAGTTCTGGTCATAAATATCAAAGCGCCGTCATAGTCCCCATCCGTAGTATTTTCTTTAATCCCTGCAATACCGGCCAATGCAGTAGGAGTGCCGCTGGAATTGTATAGCCCATTAAAAGATATACCTGATCCAGAAGTCCCACTATTGTAAGTATCAGTACCTACAAGTCTTACTATTGTAGGTGTACCTACACCGCCGGATGCGAAGGTTGTATCGGATGCAACGGGCGAGACTATGTGGAGAGCTTGAGTAGGGCTAGTCGTGCCTATTCCAAGCCGGCCAGAGGAGTCAAGTCGTAGGCGTTCTGAAGAAGCTGATGAATCGTAAATACTAAAGTGGCCGCCGTCATGTTGTATTGAGTGGGTTCCATTTGCAGCATCTAAAACTAGATAGGCGCCTCCAGTAGCCGATGAGAAGGTAGCAGTAAAAGATGCTGAAGGGTCGTTAAATACAACATCTCCTTGTACATCTAGCTTGGCAGATGGACTCGTAGTACCAATCCCCACATTACCCGAGGAAGTGATGCGCATGCGTTCTGAACTGGACGAACCAGTCTCAACAACAAGATTATCACCTGTCGCACCTATAGCTGGAGGGTAGGTTGTAGAGTTGTCTTCAAACTCAATTAAAGAATTTGCATCGCCACTTTCTATTAAAGCTGGTCTATTCGTTGTTGCGTTATAAACATGAAGGTTTTTGCTAGGACTCGTAGTACCAATGCCTACGTTGCCATCGGCCTTAACCATCATACGGTAGGCGCCGTTTCCATAAACGCCTAAAACATTATTATTGTTAGTTGAATCTGTGCGAACTAATAAGCCAGCTCCGTTTGCATTAGTGTTAAGAATTCTTGTGACCCAGTCAGTAGCAGATACTTGGGTATCCAAACGATACGAAGGGCTGCTTGTCCCAATACCTACATTACCGGAGGAGTCAATGCGGAGGCGTTCGCCTGTTGTTCCAGCATTGCTAGTTAAAAATCGCATATCTGACGAACCGCTAGCCGATGTACGGATAACTCTTATTTCGCCTCGTCCAGAACCACTTGTTGCAACGGTTGAATTAACAAAACCAAGCGTAGCTTCTGTATTAACTGCTGTTGCATTATTTTGTAAAACTACAGGATTTGTGCTTCCTCCAGAGTTTGTTTCTGTAACATGTAATTGATAGTCTGGGGATGTATTGCTGATACCTACGTTGCCGCTGTTATCTACGACAAGTCCATCTGTCCAACTTACGGTATTTCCATTTGTACCAGATGCTGCTACTTGAAGATTTATAGTGCCAGCACTCATTGAGAGTTGAGATACAGCAACACCGGTTGTTCTGTACTCGTCATTTCCAGCAGAGTTTCTATAAGAACCTTGTGCAACTCCCGCTTCGTTATAGCTGTCACGCCCCCAAGCAAAGAATGAATTGTCTAGCGTAAGAGCAGTTCTAGTAGCAGAAGTAGTTTCCAGAGAAGTAACACCAAAACCAACATCGCCGCTACCTATAACTGTGCCATCAACGTCTAAAGTCGCAGCAGGGCTGCTAGTACCAATACCTACGTTGCCCAACGAGTTTATGCGCATGTATTCAGTACCACCAGTACCTAACAAGAGGGAATCTGATGATTGCGTCCAAAGAAACCCAACACCCGCTGAACTACTAGCCAGTCTAACTTCTGTATTAGTAGTTGTATTTTTAAGTTTAATTTGTTGTGTTGATGTACCCTCTACATGTAGTTGATGAGTAGGACTGCTCGTACCAAGACCTATGCGACTATTAGCTGTATCATCATATAAAGTGTCTGACCAACTCGGATTAGTTCCATCAGTGGTTAGAAAGGATCCAGAATTTCCTGTTTGACTGGGTATAAGAGAGCTAGTCGAATATGTAGCAAATCCTTCTATAACTACAGAGTCTCCTGCAGTTGCACCTGAAGCCAATACTATAGAAGTTCCATTTGTAGCTGTGTATTCTGTCGAGTCTAATAAAAGAACTCCATTTAGATAGACATTTACAAAGCCAGGAGTATAAGTTGCTGCAAAAGTAGTTTGAGATGATGTAGCTGTATAAGAATATTTAGCATAAGCATTTTGCTGAATGTTTGCAATATTCCAAGCAATTGCTTCAAAGAGATCCCCTGAAGTAGCTCCACTTGCTAATACAATTGAGGATCCATTACTGGCTGTAAAATCAGAAGAGTCAAGTTTTACACCGTTTAGCCATACGTCTACATAACCTACAGCATAGGATACAGAAAAAGTGGTTTGAGAAGCAGTAGCAGTATAAGAATATTTAGTATACGCACCATCAGGCCCTCCTATTTCAACAATAGAAGCAGTACCATCATCCTTCTTAATATACATTTTACCATCATAGGTATTGATGGCAACTTCCCCCAACGCCAAATCAGACGTCGAGGGAGCAGCACCCTGGGTCGCAGAGCGTTTTAATCTTACTGTTTGCGCCATATGGCTCTCCTAGAAATAGCGTATATACGCAGGAGTTTAAAAATTATTTAGAACGTACCGCCATCGATAGTTGTAATATTCGTTTCAAAATTTGCGGCAGTTAGAATATTTGAATATGTACTACCATCAGTAGTAACTTGCCAATTATCTGTAGTTTCATACCAACGTAAAGCTACATTTGAAGAAGTGCCTCGCTCTACCTCGATACCTGCATCCTGAGAAGGAGTGCCAGTTTCATCGCCGTTAAGAACGATAATATTATCGCCAACAGAAACAGTATTTGAATTTACTGTTGTAGTAGTACCATTTACAGTAAGATTACCAGTAATTACAGTATTACCGCCAACGTTTAAATCATTAGCAACAGTTACATCACTTGGCAATCCAAAAGTTACTGTAGTACCTGTTGCAGAGGTTTCAATCTCATTTGTAGTACCTGAGAAAGTAAGTGTTCCGCCATTTGTAACCGCAGCACTTCCAGAATCAGAAGCAGCAGTAATATCTGTAGTAGAAACTGCACCACTCGATACAGAAAAATTAGTAGAGTTAAAAGACGCAATACCTTTTGTGCTAGTAGTTGCATCATCTCCGGAGATTGTTACATCATCGCCACTGTTGCTGGTAGTAATACCTGTACCACCAAGAATCTTTAAAGTATCAGTAGCAAGATCAACAGTATTATTTACAGCATCATCAGATTGAAGAGTAAGGCTAGTAGTAATGGACGCCGTAGTAGCAGCTGTAACTAAACCTTTCGCATTTACAGTAAGTACTGGAATTGCTGTAGAAGAACCAAAAGATCCTACATTTGAGTTTACAGTTGCAAGAGTTAAAGCAGCAGATACATTTGCAGTACCATCTACTCCTGAAAGAGTTGCAGTACCATCACCAGTAAGAGACAGGTCACGAGCAGTTGCCCACGAAGTTGCAGTGTCTGCATTACCAGTTACATCACCAGTAATATTACCACTAAAGGTAGCTGTAATAGTACCAGCACTAAAGTCTCCGGAAGCATCTCTTAGTACAAGAGTAGAGGCAGTATTTGCATCAGTTGCAGCATTAAGAGTATCAACATACTCTTTACCACCAATAACAAGATTACCTGTAGTACCATCTGGATGACCTATAAATAATCTACTTACTGAACCGGTTGCTGCATACGCGAGTTCTCCTGCTGCAAGACTAGAACTAGGAGCATTGCTAGAAGAACTCCGCTTAATTTGAATAGTTTGAGCCATTTTAGAATCTCAATAGCCTTAAAAGGCTCCTCCGTCGAGTCTATCAGGCTTATCTGCATCCGTGTTTAATATTGGATACCAATCTGTAACCCCGCTGACTGTTCGGTAAACATAAAATATGTTGTTAGTTGTATCGTACCAAGTGTCCCCAATTTGTAGAGTAGAGCCCGTTGGCTCGGTTGTACCACGAAAATTTTGATCTGCTAACTGCTCTAAGGCTGTTTGTAGATTTGTCGAAGAGATTGTACCGTAAGGATCTACAATTACATCATCAGCATCAATCTGTAATCCTGTTGTACTTGCTATTGCCAGGTTTGCAGTGATTGTTGTGACTTCTGTAGATACAGTGGTGTCTGTAATATATGGAGCAATTGTTATACTAATAGCCATTATCGTGTAACTTCTTGATTAATTGTTGCTTGTCCTTCAATAAGACGAGTAACAACTCCATCTCCAGAGGTAAAAATCTCTAAGTCGTAATAATATATTCCTGCTGTAAGAGCTGCAGTTACAGAATTACCCAAAGCCATACGAACAATGCCTGCGGAAGCAT
>Ga0255781_10002586_pt1 | contig 14406 bp, 7 predicted proteins | sample 101ome_21_FD_179979 | JGI IMG/M metagenome (GOLD analysis project Ga0255781, IMG submission 179979) | Coastal salt marsh microbial communities from the Groves Creek Marsh, Skidaway Island, Georgia - 101413BT metaG (version 2) | ecosystem: Environmental > Aquatic > Marine > Intertidal zone > Salt...
GGATTCGGCGTATTTTTTTTCTCTCGCTCTCGCTCACACGACGACGACGACGACGACGACGACGCGCGGAGCGGGGCGCGTCGGTGTCGGCCTCTTCCGCGAGCGTCCTTCTCGGCGCTTCGCGCGCCGTCGATGGATGGACGGGACGCGTCGCGGAGAGGCGTTCGCGCGACGACGGGACGCGCGGAGCGGGGACGAACGCGGGCGGTGGTGGACGGATCGTCGGCGTCGGCGTCGGCGTCGGGTCGGCGTCGGCGTCGGCGTCGGCGTCCGGTTCGCGAGCGCGTCGTCCCTTTTCGGGGTTGTCTCGCGACGGCGGGCGGGCGGGTGGATGGATGGGTGTATGGGTAAACAGTTGAAGTGTATACCCCCCTCTCGGACGCGAGGTTTCCTTTTTCGCGGGGTGTCTCGGGACGCCGCTCGACGACGACGACGACGGCGACGACGGGTGACGTGAAAGGAAATAGAGATGGATGGAGAGACTGACGATGATGCGCTTTGTTTCGTGTTTCGTTCTCGCGTAGACGGCTGGACGTGCGCTGACGGCTGCTCGCCCGACGGCGCCGCGCGCGACGCGCGCCCTCGTGCGCGTCCGCGCCGAAGCCAAGAAGCTCACCTTTGACATGCAATCCCGCCGTAAGATTCAAGCCGGTATCGACAAGCTCGCCGATGCCGTTGGTGTGACTCTCGGCCCTCGGGGTCGTAACGTCGTGCTCGAGGAAAAGTTTGGCATGCCGCAAGTCATCAACGATGGGGTGACGATTGCTCGCGCCATCGAGCTTCCGGACCCGGTTGAAAATGCCGGTGCTCAACTCATCAAGGAAGTCGCTGGTCGTACCAACGACTCTGCCGGTGATGGTACCACCACCGCGTCTGTTCTCGCGCGCGAAATGATCAAGTATGGCTTGCAATCCGTCGCCGCCGGCGCCAACCCGGTGACTGTCAAGCGCGGTATTGACAAGACGTCTGAATGGTGCCGGGCCAAGCTTACCGAGCTCGCCATTCCGGTCAAGGGGGCGGAAGACATCCGCGCTGTTGCCTCCATTTCTGCCGGTAACAACGATGAGATTGGCCAAATGATTGCCGAAGCGATTGAAAAGGTTGGTCCGGATGGCGTTCTCTCCATTGAAAACGGCTCTGGTCTCGACACCGTCGTCGAGGTTGAAGAAGGTATGGAGATTGACCGCGGTTACATCTCCCCGCAATTCGTCAACGACAACGAACGCTTGATGGTTGAATACGAAGGCTGCCGAATCTTGATCACCGATGAAAAGATTGAACAAGTCAAGGACCTCGTTCCGGTTTTGGAAGAAGTTTCCCAAAATGGCTCCCCGCCGTTGCTCATCATCGCCGAAGACATCGTCGGCGAAGCCCTCGCCACCTTGGTGGTGAACAAGATGCGTGGTGTCCTCAAGGTTGTCGCCATCAAGGCTCCGGGCTTTGGTGAGCGTCGTAAGGCTTTGTTGCAAGATATCGCCATTGTTACCGGCGCGCAATACATTGCCAAGGATCTCGGCCTCAGCGTCTCTCGCGCCAACATGGACTGCCTCGGCTATGCCCGCAAGGTTTCCATCGCGCAAACGACCACTACTTTGATTGCCGATGGCGCTTCTAAGGAAGACATTGACTTCCGTGTCGCTCAGCTCAAGCAAGAGCTCGCTGAGACTGACTCTGTGTACGATACGCAAAAGATTTCTGAGCGTATCGCCAAGCTCGCGGGTGGTGTTGCGGTTATTAAGGTTGGCGCCGCGACTGAGACTGAATTAGAAGAGCGCAAGCTCCGCATTGAAGATGCCAAGAACGCCACCTTTGCGGCGGTCGAAGAGGGCATCGTGCCGGGTGGTGGTGCGGCTTTGGTGCACTTGAGCAAGATGATTGACGAGTTCATCCCGACGCTTACCAACGCGGAGGAGCGCTTGGGCGCTGAAATCGTCCAAAAGGCTCTCTTGGCGCCGTGCCGTCTCATTGGTAACAATGCGGGTGTTGAAGGTGATGTCATCTGCGAACGCATCAGCCACGAACCTTGGGAGTTTGGCTTCAACGCCATGAACCTCCAATACGGCAACTTGTTGGAAGCGGGCGTCATTGACCCGGCGAAGGTTACGCGCTCTGGCGTCCAGAACTCTTGCTCCATCGCGGGTATGGTGCTCACGACGCAAGCCGTGATCACTGAAATCCCGAAGAAGAAGGCTGCTCCGGCGGGTGCCGCCGGTGGTGCCCCGGATGCCCCGGGTAACTTCTCCATTTAAAGCGAGGGTAAATTCTTTCTTGAACAACAAATACAATAGACACAAGCAATGAGCGTACTAGCGGGCTTAAATTTTTAAGCAAATTATTCCTTATTCAAAACAACTGTTCCTTCAACTTCAAAAATCAAATCAAATTTCTAATGTATCTATGAGTTTCGACGAGAACTCCCCCTCGGCGCTTTCACCCGACGCGCCGTCGTCAAAGATGTCGCCGGTGTCGTGGTTGGAGTTCGAGTCATCCTTCACAGGACTGCGTTTCGCCCCTTCGTCTCCGCCCGAGCATCGGTCGTCATCCTCCTCTTCATCCTTCTCTTCATCTTCAGCTTCGCTCTCGTCCTCTTCGCGCGCGCGAGCCTGGTCGTCGCACCAGCGCTGCCACAGCTCGCGATATATATCCTCGAGAACGCTGGTGAAACCTCTGGCGTCACACAGCGGCGAATTCATCAGACGGTTTCGCAATCCCGCTCTAATGGTTGCCAAACGATCTATGTCCGTCGTAAACGAAGACGCAATACGCACGTAATCTTGCACGGTGTCAGCCACGCACTCTTTAAGACCAACAGTGGTGAGCAAAGACTTGCCGACGTTGTGTGCGTGACACGAACCGGTAAGGGTCACCACCGGGACTCCCATGTACAGAGCCTCGCACGTCGTCGTGGTCCCGGCGTAAGGGAATGTATCCAACGCGACGTCGATGCCATTGTAGAGCAATAAATGCGACTTGGTTGCAGATTCAAGCGGCAGACAGTCGATTCGCCAGGCATCCACGCCGAGCTCCGCCATTTGCGACAAGAATCGTTGTCTAATGACGTCGCAGGCAAAGGCTTTCGATTTGAATACGAATCGACTGTTTGGTGTCGCGCGCAGAATGGTCGCCCACGCGCTGCGAACGGCTGGTGTGACCTTGGCTAACGTGTTGAAACATCCAAACGTGACGAATCCTCTCTCAAGACAGGGTGCCGAAGACACGTGCTCGGGCGCCTCTGGGTTCGGCGTGTAACACAGAAACGAGTACGGTGCAGGAATCCTAATCAATTGTTCCGTGAACGTCTGTTTTGTATCCAGTGGATCACACATTTCGTCCGTGATCCTGTAACGAATGGATCGCATACCCGTGCTATTCGGGTATCCTATCCAGGTAATCTGCACAGGGGCTGGCTCGAGCGCGAGCGTGCCCAGACGGTTATTCGCTGTGTGCCCCGTCAGTTCGACGAGGATGTCGACATCATCGTTTCTAATGCGCTCAGCCAACTCCCTTTCGGTGAGCGCGGCGCACTCACGCCATTCACCACCAGATTCGAGAGTTGATTTTCGTAAGCGTTCGCTCTGCGCATCCTGGTACTTTGAAACATTGTAAACGATGCACTTGACGCTCTCCTCGTCGTGCGAACTCAGCGGAGCGGCGGCAAAGTAGCTGACAGAGTGCGTGTACATATCTGGAGACACGTAACCGACGACGAGCTTTCGTCTCCCAGACGTTCCCGCGCCGCTGTCAGCCCTCACGGCGCGCCTAGCCTTCATGGGCGGACCCGAAAGCTTCACAAAGCGAGTGCCCCAAGCTGCATGCGCTTGGCAAACTTCTGGATCCTCACCTTGACGAACGTAATTCAGCGCCAGCAAGTAGTTTTGTTCAGCGTGTCTATCGTTAGGCGAGTGCCTAACGCAATCTCTGTAAGCGTCGCACGCGTGATCAATGTCTCCCGTGTCGCGGAGTAACACTCCCAAGTTGTTGTGCGCGACGGCGTACGTCGGCTCAACCGCGACGGCTTGTTGAAGCGCCTCGAGAGCTTTTTGCGCCTGACCACTCATCGTATGTAGCACACCGAGGTTGTTGAGTGGTTGCGCAAAGTAGGGATTGCACGCGACGGCACGTTGATAATAATCCATCGCGCGAATATCGTTGCCTCTCTCCTTGTAAAGGACACCCGCATTGTTCCAAATTTCAGCACACTCGGGGCGCAAACGTCCCGCACTTTCGTACGCTATAATTGCCCTATCGTACTCTTCCGCCTCGGCACACGCGACGCCAAGGTTGTAGTACGCCTCGACATTGGTGGGGTCGTACGATAGCGCGCGTTCGTACGTCGCCACGGCGGCGCTGAGCAATTTTTTATGCTTGAGCGCCGTCCCTTGATCCGTGAGCACGAGGGCGAGATTCTTCTTCCCGAGTTCAAAATCAGGTGATAGCCTCAAACAGTGCTCGTACGCTTCCATAGCCTCCTCCATGCGATTCGTCATCTTGAACACGACGCCAATGTTGCAATAGCTTTCCGCTCTCGTCGGTTCGAGCGCGATAGACGCCTTGTACGCCTCCTCCGCCTCGGTTAGCATTCCGCATTCAACCAAAGCGACGCCTAAATTGTAATATGCAACGGCGGCTTGTTCCGGTAAGGACGCAATCACCTCTTTATACGTCTCAATCGCCGATTCCACCTGTCCCTGCGCCTTGTACGCCGTGCCTAAATCCGTCCACGCCGCCGCCAGCCGCCGCGAAGTCTCTTCGACCTCCTCCTTCATGCCCGCCGCTGCGTACCCGTCCCTCGCCGCTCTGAGACACGCAATCGCATCCCCGAACCGAAGTTCCGCGTGCAACAGGCGTCCGATGCCAAACCAACCATCGGGGTTACCATCTAAATCCCGAGCTCTGACGTACGCCTCGCCCGCTTCTCTCACGCGCCCCAAGCCTTCGTAACACTCGCCTCTCAAAGCCGACGCCCGAGACGCCCCTCCCAACGCGTCTACGCCGACGGAATCTACCGCCTTGAGCGCATCGTCGTATCTCTTCGCCTTGAGTAGAGCTTTCACCACCTCGAAAGCCGGCGTCGATCGATCGAGACGTCCATCGACCGACGTCGGACCGCGCGCGTTTCGAACAAGATGACTCCCGCTTTGCCCAGCGACGTCTTCCCTCGTCTCCCGAACCCACCCGCGAGACCGCCCGACCGGTGCGCGCGCCGCGGCGTCACCGAGCGTGACGTATCCATCGAAGCTCTCGCACGAGGACGTCGACGTCGCGCGCGAAAGGGCGCGTTTCGTCGTGGATGTCGTCGCGTCGGCGCCGCCTCTTTGAACAGTTTTTCGATCTGTTTGCGTCGTCGTCGTCGTCGTCGTCGTCTTTTTCTGTGCGTCGTTCATCGCGACGCCGGCGAAGAAGAACGCCCGAAACCACCAACCTTATTCGTCCTCTTCTTCCTCTTCGTCGTCGCGAGCACCGCGTCGGTGCCGCGTCGGTCGTCGTCGACTGACGATTGACGTCGAGGAGGGTCTGTTTTTGAAACTTTTTGTTTACGTGGCTATTGACAATGATGATGACGATGACGATGACGATGATTTGTTCTGTTTAATGAATGCGAAACGCATCCGTCGCTAAAGTTCATCGTGTGCGTCGACGGCGGATGCCCCGTGATGGATACCGGCGGTAGTGACTCGATCGCCGTCTTCGTCGTCGGCGAGCGTGCACACTATGTTCTCGACGTTTGGATGCTTAGGACGTAAATCCTTGGCTTTACACGCGTACGGCGTGCGGAAAGTCAACACGTACGTGCACGTTGCGGGTTCATCGACTCCACTGATGCCCTCGGATCCATCTTCGGAGCAGACAAACCTAACTTCGCTCGAACGTCTCGCGTCTTCAAACGCCGAACCGACATCTGGGCCGGCGCACTCGGTTCCATTCGTAAACGAGTGCGCGTGATACCGCTGTTCCCCGTCGTCCCCGATCCCGGCGAATCCAATCCCACTCCCACTCGAAAATTCGCTATCCTTGGCTCGGTTGGTTTCCGCCAAAGCCGCCGTGGCTTCGGCGTCAAACGTTCCGAGCGAGTGCGAGTTGACGCGCGTCGTTCCCTCTCGATGAAACTGTTCCACTTTTTTCTCGTGACACACCTCGTACGTCCACCAATCGCCGTTCGAGTAATAAAAACACCTATTCGACAACGGTTTGAGGTGTTCGTTGACATCCGTCGCCGTCCCAGGACTCGCGTCTTCTTCTATCATTTCCGCCAACGAGGCATCCGCGCGTTCGCCGACGAGACCACCTTGTTCGCCATCCCCGTCCTCGTCGCCCTCCACCTCCCTCGTCGACATCGGGACGACGCACACGTATCTCTTCCCGTCCGCCGCCGTCATTCGAACGCGTCTGTGCGGCGTCACGGGCGATACGTCGGGGCGTTCTTTCGGTAATCGAATCACGTACCGAGGCGCATCGTCACCGACGAATGCGTCGTCGCTCAACGGTTTCGCGTGCGTCGTTCGAACGACGGACGACGCGGCGAGGGCGAGAGTGCACGCGATCACGGCGACCGCGAGTCGCATGATGATTATCGCGCGCGCGTCGTCGTCGTCGTCGTCGTCGGTGTGTGCGGTGTGTGCGGTGATGTCGTCGTGGTGGTTGAGCTCAACCAAACCAAACCAAAGCTACGAATGGCCAGCGCGGTTTCTCGCGGTGCGATTACCGAGGTGAACGAATGAATAAAACGCTTTGTTTCTGATTAATTTAATTATCGGCGAGGTACTTGCGAAGCTTGGCGCACTGCTCGAGGACGGAGCGTCTGGAGGTACCGCCCTCGGTGTCGCGCGACTCGGCGGATTTTTCATACGACCAAACTTCGGCGACGTCCGCCTCGAAACTCGCGCAGAGAGGCTTGAGATCGTCGACAGTCAAAGAAGAGAGTGGGACGTTTCGGTCTTCGCTAAGCTTGACGGCGGCGCCGGAGATGTGGTGCGTCTCGCGGAATGGAACACCTTTTCGAACGAGGTATTCGGCGAGATCCGTGGCGAGCATTTCGGCGCAGAGACCCGATTCCATCGCCTCGGGGTAAATTTTCAAAGTTGCCAAACATCCCGCGGCGATTTGAAGCGAGTCGCTCATGTTGTCCACGGTGTAGTACATGGAGTGCCAAACCTCTTGAAGATCCTTGTTGTACGTCGTCGGCGTGCCCTTGATGGTGGCGAGCACCGCCATGAGGGAACCGATTTGCGTTCCGCTCTTGCCGCGAAGCAATTCGAGCGCGTCTGGGTTCTTCTTTTGCGGCATGAGAGACGAACCGGTGGAGTAGGCATCGGAACACTTGACCATGCCAAACTGCTGAGAGCAGTACACAATCAAGTCCTCGCTCCATCTCGAGAGATGGGTACCCGTCATGGATGCCCAGAAGCTCGTCTCGGCAATGTAATCTCTGTCGCTCACGGCGTCCATCGAGTTTGGACACACCGAGTCGAAACCCAAATCCTTGGCCAAAAGCTGGCGGTCAATGCCAAAGGGGTTACCGGCGAGCGCGCCGGACCCGAGGGGCATGACGTTCACACGCTTGATCAAGTCGTTGAGTCGCTGATCATCGCGTTGCCACGCCGCCGCGTGAGAGAGCAACCAGTGCGACCAACGCACCGTCTGCGCGCTCTGCAAGTGCGTGAAACCCGGCATGACGACGTCAACCTCACGCTCCGCCCGATCGACCGCAATCTCAATCAACGTGCGCAAGTGACCACGGAGAGTCATGAGTTGCGCTCTCAACCACATTCTCGTGTCCGTCGCCACCTGATCGTTTCTCGATCGTCCAGTGTGCAGCTTACCCGCGACGTCTCCGATGAGCTCCGTCAGCCGCCGCTCATTCGCCGTGTGAATATCCTCATCCCCAGCCTTGGCCTCAAAGCTCCCGTCCGCCCATTCCCCCGCGACGAGTTTCAACCCTCGGTGAATCTCGTCTCGCTCCGCCTCGGTGATCACCCCGGCCCGGGCCAACGCGCTCGAGTACCCGACGCTTCCGTCCACGTCCTCCCGCCACATCCTCTTGTCAAAACTCAGCGACTCGTTAAACTTTTCCATCAGCGGATCCTGCGCCTCGGAAAACCGTCCGCCCCACAACTTTTTCGGTTCACCGTCCGCCGCGCGACGACGCGTTCGCCATCCTCGCCCGGCGTTCTTCGACTTCACCCGCGACGGACGCGTCGTCGGCGTCGCGCGCGCGGTCGTCGGCGCCTTCATCATCATCGGCGTCATCATCGCTTCGCTAATCATCATCAGAACGACGCCGTCGACTCGTCGGACGCCGCGCGCTCAGATTTCCGCGAGAGCAGTACGATCCGCCTCTCGATCCGTCTCTGCAACGAACCCTCCGCCGAGACGCGCGCGCGTCGCCGAGAGTGTCGCCGAGACGGACGACCGCGGCGGGGGTTCCCTTTTTCGAGGGACGCGACGCACTACACTGTAAAATTAATTCAACCCGACGGGATATATGACGGTTCATGACCCTTGAAATACCTGTACAAAATGAAGGGTAACGCCACCAGATGTAGGGTGGGCGCGCGATAAAAACCCGCGTGTGGACGCAGCGGGTTGGATCGACCTCGCCGGTGGCGTCGTCACACCGTCGACGTCGAACCGCGTCCGGTGCGCTTCGGATCGTTCCGTTTCGAGCGCGTCTCCGTTTGAGTCGCGGCGCCGCGCCGAAACGCGAGGGAAGAGCGGAGGGAGAGAACGACGGACGCCGCGCGCGTCGAGGGTTGTTGTCGAGTCTGACGCTGTACGGCGAAGAAATCCCCGAACGACGCGCTCGTTGTCGTCGCCCGACGACGGTTGAATCGAACCGAGGACAGAGACGGGTCGATCATGTTTAAAAAAGTGCTCTCGATGTCGCAGGGTAAGGCGTCCGGGCAAGGGTCGCACCGGCGGACGGGATCGCTTTTTCAGTCTGAGGAGGGTGCGAAATTGGACGAGTTGGCGCGCGCTTCTTCGTACCTGAGCGGTCGAGGTGAATCGAAGGAGTTTAACGCGTTCGATGTCATCGAAGAGTGCGATGAGTTGCTTCGGACGATTTTCTTCGCCGTGGTTCGCGAAACCGTCGGTGAGGAGTTTTTGAACAAGTTGATGAGGGTGTACGAGGCGAGCGAAAAGTTTGGCGCGTCCAAGGATTCAAAGGATTTTGAAGCGATGAAATCAATGTTGGATGGCATGGCTGTCGACGAGTCGTTACAGTTTGCTTCGGCGTACTCGAACCTGTTGAACTTGCACAACATTTCTGAGCAGGTGGCAAACGCGATGGAGGAGAGACACAAGAGGCTCGACGATATTCCCAGAGGTCCGGCGAAGACGACCAACGGGGCCATCAAGGGTCTCATTCGAGCGGGTAAGAGCACGGATGAAATCTACGCGGCGTTGGCCAACCAGCACGTTGACTTAGTGCTCACGGCTCACCCGACGCAGGCGCTGAGACGCTCCATGTTGAAGTCTTTTGGCAAGATTCGTGAAAAACTCTTGCAACTGCAACGGTTCCGCCTTTCGCACTACGAACGCGCCGAAGTTTTGGACGAAATTCGTTCGAGTGTGGCTGCCGCGTGGCGAACGGACGAGATTCGCAGAACGCCACCCACGCCGCAGGATGAAATGCGTCAAGGTTTGACGTACTTCCAACAGACCATTTGGGATGGTATTCCCACTTTTATGCGTCGCGTGGATACGTCTCTCTTGGCCAACGGTTGTCCTCGTCTGCCACTCGACAGGTCTCTCGTCACCTTTGGTTCCTGGATGGGTGGTGACCGGGACGGTAACCCATACGTTACGTCTACGTGCACGCGAGACGTCGTCCTTTTGGCGCGCGTGCAAGGCGTCAACTTGCTCTTCCACGCCATCCAGCGTCTGATTTTTGAACTGTCGATGTGGCGCTGCAACGTCGTCGTCAAGGAGCTCGCCTCAAACATTCTCGAAAACTCCGAGTCTGACAAGCAAAAAGTATTCGAAGAGCGCAAGAAGCGGAACTACGACGACTTCTGGAAGGCTATTCCGTCTCATGAGCCGTATCGCGTGATCCTTGCCGAGCTCCGCGACAAGCTCTACAACACTCGCGAGGCGCTGCAACGTGCCATCGCCGATCCCGACGTCACCATTGACATGCACGACGACTCCATCATTCGTCACAAGGAGGAACTCTTCGAGCCACTCGTCGCGTGCTACGAGTCCCTCATTGAAGTTGGTGATGGACAGATTGCCAACGCGTATCTCCTTGACGTCATTCGCCAAGTGCAATGCTTTGGCCTCGGCTTGGTGAAGCTTGATATTCGACAAGAATCCGATCGCCACGCCGAAGCGATCGACGCCGTGACGCGATTTATTGGATTGGGCTCCTACCTTGAGTGGAGCGAAGAGAAGAAGATCGAATGGTTGACGAGCGAACTCAACAGCAAAAGACCTCTTTTGCCTCACGGACTGGAATGCTCGGCTGAAGTTCAAGAAGTTCTCGACACGTGCAAGATGATTGCGCATTTGCAGCAGACGTGCCCGGGCTCGCTAGGCACGTACGTCATCTCCATGGCGACGTGCGCTAGCGATGTCCTCGGTGTAGTCTTGCTCCAACGCGAGTGTGGATGCCGCAAGGAGGATCTGCTTCGAGTCGCGCCTCTCTTTGAGCGACTCGACGACTTGAACGACGCTCCTCGCGTCTTACGACAACTCTTCTCCGTTCCGTGGTATCACGACCATATCAGCGGTTTCCAAGAAGTTATGATTGGTTACTCTGACAGTGGCAAGGATGCAGGTCGAATGGCGGCAGCCTGGGCCCTGTACGATGGTCAAGAGAAGGTTGTGCAAGCCGGCAAGGAATTCGATGTCGCCCTGACCCTCTTCCACGGTAGAGGTGGTACGGTTGGCCGAGGGGGTGGTCCGGCGCACATTGCCATGCTGTCGCAACCTCCGGGCACGGTGAACGGAAGCATCCGCGTCACCGTGCAGGGAGAAGTGATCGAGACGGATTTCGGTGAGAAGGAAAACTGTTTCCACACGCTCGATTTGTACACGGCATCTGTGCTCGAGCACACCCTCAATCCGCCGTCGCATCCGCGTCAAGAGTGGCGCGAAATCATGGACAAGATGAGTGAATACTCCTGCGCTCAATACAGAAAGACAGTTTTCCAAACGCCTGAATTCGTCGGTTACTTTGGACAAGCGACTCCTGGCGCAGAACTTGGTTCCTTGAATATTGGATCTCGTCCGGCGAAGAGAAAACCAAACGCCGGCGTGACTGCGCTCCGCGCAATTCCATGGATCTTCGCATGGACTCAGTCTCGATTCCACCTTCCCGTCTGGTTGGGCATCTCCGCTTCGTTCCAGAAACTCATCGACGACGGTGAGCTCGACACGCTCCGCGAGATGTACAAGTCGTGGCCATTCTTCGAGGTGACCATCGATCTCGTTGAAATGGTTTTGGCCAAGGCTGATCCGCTCGTGGTTCAGTATTACGAGCGCGCGCTCGTCGATGAGACGCTCCATGAATTCGGCGCCAGCCTCCGCAACGATCTCCAAAACAGCATCAACTGCATCTTGGCCGTGTCCGAGCACGCTGGTCTGCTCACTAAACCAGAAAAGATTGAGGCGAGCGCTGAAGCCGCCATGGCTATGCACGAAAAGCTGGCGTACAAGTTGCTCAAGCGTTCCCTCTTCATCACCCCTTTGAACATCTGTCAAGTTAGATACCTCGCCGAAGCGCGCGCGATTGAAAACGCGACGGAAGCAGAGATGCCAGACATGGCCAAATTGAAAATCACTCTACTCGAGGGATACCCTTTCCAAGATACCAACTACAAGGGCGCCGTCAACGACGTCTTGAAAATCACCATGAAGGGCATCGCCGCCGGTATGCAAAACACGGGTTGACGACGTCTATGGAACGCATGTAATAGAAAGAAAGAAAGTGTCTATTTAATTATATCGATCGTTTTTACAAGTCGAACAAAGATGGGTGGGTTCCCACAGAATGCTAATCAACGAGCTTATCACCCTCGCTCAGGGTCACCCAACCGCACGTCGGGTACGTGTGATTCGCCGGAACGTCTTCATTCTCAGACACCGTCGCGAACATTACCCTCCACTGAGGAATGTGCATCATTTGCGTCATCACCTCTTCGTCTGACGGACACAAGCAACCGTATTGGGGGTGCAACATGCCGTTGTTCTTTTTGCGTCCTAAACTTTTGTCGCGGCGCAGCGACCATTCATCCAACCTCGACGCGAGCGGCACGTACTTTCTGAGATAGTACGACGCGTGGTAGTTGAACAACGTCACCGCGTTCGTGCGTCCTCCGAACACGCGACTCTTAACGACGCGTCGCGGAACCGACATGGCTCTATCATCGCAATTGTCGACTCGAGGTGAGTTCCCGTCTGGGTAACACTGAACGCGCATCTTGTCTTGATACTTCTCCGCGAGTTCCGGATCGAACACTCTCGCTTTGAAAATGTTTGGCGTGAAATCTTCGGGGTCTACGTAAAATTGGTAATCGAAGCTCAGCCCATCGTTTCTCTGCGCAAAGTCGTTGGCGAACCACAAGTTTTCCATTCTCGCGATTTCAACCGTCGCTCTAGAACCGCACGCGCTGTGAAGCTGGACGCTGAATCGAGAAATCGGCAACGGCGTGCAGGCAAACCTCCCCTGCCCGAGATGTTGTTGCGCCAAGCGAGGAAAATCTCTGTGACCCATGTCGTAGTGCGCTCGCGCAAACTCACACGATTCTGCGCTATCCATAACCGTAGCAATGTTGAGTTGAAGCATTCCCGCTTTGCAATACGCGCTCCGAATGTTTTGAGTGTCGTAAATCTGAAAGTGGCGGCTTCGCGGCAAGCGCCAAAACGCCGGCGAGAAACTGGAACTTCGAATGATATCCCTGCGACCCTGTTCGAGCTCAATCTCCGTGTCCCACTCGTGCATCTCCGTTCCTTCGCACGATATGAGCGACTCCCACTTCCACGGAGTCTGTTCAAAACTACGAAGCTGATCCATCGACACGACGCCGTGATTGAGGGCGTTGTTCGCGTCATCCTCGTCCTGCTCCGCTCTCGTCCACCGGCGTTGCCCGAGCGCCGCCGCCGCCTTTTCCACAGTCACTTTTCCGGGTTTTTCGTAATCTTCGTCATCCTCGTCGAAACGCGCCGATCGAGAAGAAGAAGAAGAAGAAGAAGAAGAACCTCCCCTCGCCGCGCCCCTCGTCGCGCCGCCGCCGCCTTTTCCACAGTCACTTTTCCGGGTTTTTCGTAATCTTCGTCGTCCTCGTCGAAACGCGCCGATCGAGAAGAAGAAGAAGAAGAAGAAGAAGAAGAACCTCCCCTCGCCGCGCCCCTCGTCGCGCCGCCGCCGCGTCTACCCCCCCCGAGCGAGGCGACGGACGACGACAGACCCCCTCCTCCGCCGCGAACGGACCCTTTCTCAACCCCGATCGCCACTCTCGCGCCCACCGTCGCCAACGCCGCGCACGCCCCGACGACGAGCGTCGCCGCGACGTTGGCGCGCGTCCGCGTCCGCGTCCGCGGTCTCGCCCCGACGAGCGCCTCCTGTTCCTCCTCCTCCGCGCGAGCGCCCACCGCGAGCCCGATCCACCCCCGCTCGCGTCCCGACGTCGACGACGCGCTCGATCCCCGCTCGTCCGTCATCGTCATCGCGCTCGGTCGTTCCTTCCGTTCCCGTAGACGTCTGGTTCTCCTTCAACACCCAAACGCGCGCACTGAAGATCGAACGTCCGATCCGATTCTATCCGACCCGAGCGTCCGATCCGATCCGATCGACCGCGTTCGACGATTCGACACGTCTCGTCGCGTCTCTCGCCCGCGCTCTCGCCCTCGGGACGTACGTTTCCTCGCGTTCGTCGGCGCGATGTGTCGCGCGCGACGCGAACGTTCGAGAACGATCTTTCGTGTTGACGCGCGGGACCCCGGTGTTCCAAAACAGCTTCCCGCATCGTACAATACGTACGCGTGTGTACTACTGTAGTACTACTGGGGAGTAGTTAGTACTAGGTACTAGTGTGTACTATCCTACTTGTAATACTACGGTAGTACAAATCGGACATTTGACTCATACTTAAGCACCGGTACTTAAGTACTATCGATAGTAAAAAGTAAGTGGTTTAGAAGTCAAACGCTCTTCCAACTGAGCTAATTGGACGACGACGTTGTCCAATACGGGGTTCGAACCCGCGGCCTCTTGATGCGCTTCCCGTCCGTTTGTATACGGAACTATGGCGTATTAACGTCGTGATTTTGAATTCCCGCTGGGGTGCGGTTTGGTTGATGTAAAATTACGGGTGTGTTCAACGGTGAAGTCCCAACCGTCCGTTCGTTCGGCGTTCGTGTCGCGCGCGGGGACGGGCGCGCGCATGCGTGGGTGAGTGTGAGAGA
>Ga0255781_10002589_pt1 | contig 14399 bp, 14 predicted proteins | sample 101ome_21_FD_179979 | JGI IMG/M metagenome (GOLD analysis project Ga0255781, IMG submission 179979) | Coastal salt marsh microbial communities from the Groves Creek Marsh, Skidaway Island, Georgia - 101413BT metaG (version 2) | ecosystem: Environmental > Aquatic > Marine > Intertidal zone >...
TTTCATATTGCCCCAGTCCTCCCAATGCAAGACACCTCAAGGGTTAAGGTATGGGCATGATAACACTCTAGGAGTAAGGCCAAATAGAAAGTTGTTGGTGAGGAGCGAGATGATGCAATTTTATATCAGGGCACAATCCACTCGGTATCCTCCAAGATTAGCTAGCTCGATCTATCCCAATAGGTGCGACGCCCAGAGCGCATTAGGTGCACGCCATTCCCCCCCTGTCGTTCAACCAGCCTGAGACTGCTTTCCGCCAACTGAAAATATTGCTCCGCGCGCGACATACGACTCGGGATGCCAAGCATACCACCGCAACTCAAAGTAACCTCGGCGCCACGTGGGGAGGCCACATGAGCAACGTGCAGTGCCGCTACTGCACTTCGCAGGTCCTCCGCTAGCGCCAGTAGCTCATCCTCGCCGCTGCTCAATCCCGCCAGAACAAATGTGCTCTGATCCTGTCGAGCCAGTTTATAACCTTGCTCCAGACCGATCGCCTCTACTACGCCCGCGACTTTCAGCACCAGCTCATCACCGGCCGACTGGCCATAAAAGTCATCAAAGCGACTAAAAAAATCGATCCTCACGAGCAGCAGCGCCAAACTCGATTGCTGAGTTTGCGCCTCACTTATTAGTGCGTCGACTTGCTCTTCAAAGGCCCGAGCGTTAGTTAGACCGGTCAAGCTATCCAACATAGACCAGGCGGCCAGCTGATCAGCCTGCTGCTTTAAACGAATCTGCGTACCTACTCGAGCGGTCACCACCGTCGATTGAAAGGGTTTGGAAATGTAGTCCGCCGCACCCAAGTTGAGACCTTTAGCTTCATCCTCGGCGCTGTCTAGGCCCGTGATAAAAATAACAGGGATTTCACCGGTAGCCTCTCTCGACTTTAGAACCTCCAGCACCTCATAGCCATTCATGTCGGGCATGGTGATATCGAGCAATATAAGTTGAGGCTGGGTTTTTTCAGCCGCAGCAATGCCCATAGCACCATTAATTGCTACCACGATCTCATACTGGTCACCCAACAGCTCAATAAGGGTATTGATATTGAGGCGATCGTCATCGACCACCAGAATTTTGGGTTTCATACGCACGCTATCGGTCATGCAGACAAGTTCTCTCTCAAAGCATTGAGATGCTGCTCGGCTGAAATAAAGTCAAATTGCTTGCAACTCTTGTATAACCTTTGCGCCAACTCATCTCCTGGCAAAACGCCCAACAAGGCCTGCGCGCATTCTTCGGCCCGAGGATTAAAGCCAGCAATCAGATCTACTAATTCCTCAAGCAAAGCTTTTGCCCTGAGCACGTCGCGCTCACCCTCAGGCTCGCCGACCACATTGCCAAATTGCGTTTGACGCCAATCAGACAAGGTCGACACCAACACTTGGTAGGCTAAGCTAAATTCATCTAAAAGATCTGTTGCCGTTGACAGCGCATGGGCCTTTAGTGACGTTTCTAGAGACGCAGCCAAGCGATGCAACGCGAACGCCCCCATGGTACCCAACACCGACTTAACGGTATGCACCGAACGCTGAGCCCTCGCGTAATCACCACGGACAATCGCCGCGTTGATTATCAAGAGCTCATCGCCATGATCATCGAGAAAATCTAAAAGGAGTTTCTGCAAAAACGCGCGATTACCCTTGACGTTAATAAGTGCTTTACCAATGTCGCAGCCGGCTAGATTAGTGGGTAAATTAATCTCGTCCATGTCCTCTACGCTGTCTTCCTCGAGGGCACAGGGTTCGCGTTCACCCGCAGGAATCCACTCCAGCAATTTGGAATACAGTATCTCTGACTGCACCGGCTTACCAATATGTGCGTTCATACCGGTCTCTAACGCCTTTTCAATATCACTGTCGTACACGTTCGCTGTCATCGCTAAGATCGGAAGCTGTTCAGCTGAAACGCTCTCACGAATCTTACGCGTCGCCTCGTAGCCATCCATATGCGGCATATGAATATCCATCAGCACCAAATCATAAGCATTCTGAGCAACCATCTCCACGGCCTTAGCACCATCTTCGGCCACATCCAGATAAAAGCGACCCGGCCGAAGGAGCTCCTTGGCCACATCTTGGTTAATAGCGTTATCTTCAACCAGTAAAATTCGAGCACCCATAATGGGTGCCAAGTCTCTCTCACTGATCTTGGGCTCCACTAAGCTCTTATTGCGGTACTTGTTTTTAGTGCCAGTAAGGACGTTCATGATGGCATTTAATAGCGCCGACGGGTTGACGGGTTTGGTGAGCACGTCATCCACCATGCTCACCTGTTTATCGGCTTGCTCATCCAATAGGCGTGAAGCCGCGGTCACCAAAACGATCTTGGGAGTCTTGTTTAATGACAGGTCGTTACGGATCACGGACGAAGCCGATAAACCGTCCATATCGGGCATGCGGTAGTCCATCAAAATAACATCAAACGGTAACTCTGAATCTGCTCGTTTCACCTCAGACAAGGCTTCCATGGCCGACGTACACACGGTTACCTCAAGCTCAAAGTGCGTCAGTTGCGCCGCTATGATTTCTCGCGCATTGGGATTATCGTCCACAATCAAAACGCGCGTACCTGCCATGTCATGCGACGCGGTTTTGCTCAAGCGGTGATTAACGTCTCCGGGTGGCAAGACAACAAAAGGCACTTCAAAAATAAACTCGCTGCCCTTGCCGAATTCACTTTCAACCCAAATACGACCCTCCATGAGCTCCACCAACTGCCGGCATATTGCCAATCCCAGGCCAGTACCGCCGTACTTACGCGTGGTGCCCTCCTCGGCTTGACTGAAGGGTTGAAACAAGCGTGCAATTTGTTCTTCCGTAAGACCAATACCGGTGTCTCTCACACTAAAGCGGAGCAGCGATCGTCCATTACGCTCGGCTATTGTGCGAAGTGACAAAACAATGTCACCCGACTCCGTAAATTTTTTAGCATTGCCCACCAAATTCACCAGAATTTGATTCAATCGTAGCGCATCGCCACTGACAAAAGTCGGCGCAGCAGGGTCAATATTGAACAAGAGCTCGAGGTTCTTGGCTTCAAGCTCAGTGGACATACTGGCAGCTAGATCAGAAAACAGGCGCTCAAGATCGACCGTATCATGGGTCAGCTTCATCTTGCCCGCTTCGACCTTACTGATATCGAGCAGGTCGTTGATGATAGTTAGCAAATTGTTGGCCGAGATATAGACCTTTGTAAGTTGATCTTGCTGCCTAGGAGTTAACTCACTGCGCAACACGAGGTCACACAAGCCTATGATGGCGTTCATGGGCGTGCGGATTTCGTGGCTCATGTTGGCCAAAAATTCGGTTTTAGCGCGACTGCCCACCTCGGCCTGCTCTTTTGCTTGTATCAGGTCTTGATGGACTCGGCGCAAGTGCGCCTGCTTTCGGCGCAATGTCGCATTAGAGACGCGTTCTTCCGTTACCGCACCGGCAATTAAGGCAAACAACCCTGCGCCAACAAAGCCTATGTTCATGACATAAAATAACGACTTCGCCCAATGGGGCATCATGATTGGCATTTGGGCGAGCTGTTCATCTAGCACTGCAGAGATCACTAGCAGTAGCGCGAATCCATAGAACCAGCGTTGGCCGTTTTTTACGTTAAACAACAGCACCGCCGCGATAGGTGGCAGGAATGACCACAAAATCATTACGCTGCCGCCGTCAAAGCCACCCATCATCCACATGAGCAACGTGGGGAGTAGCATGATCATAATGAGCTGGCTAAATTGGTGTAATTGACGCCGTCCAGTACGAATGTAATTACTTAAGAGCACCGCCGTCACTGAAGCATAGGTAAACGGCACCGCGGCTGAACCGGGCATGTCAAGCAGCAGATACACCGCGCCCATAAAAACCGTGATAACGATCAACATGAGGGGTACGAACAAGAGCACCGACTTCTGACGGCGGAGCTCAGCTGAATCGTCAGCCAAGACCACCAAATCCAACAGGCGCTTAGCGAATTCTGGCTTGGCCATTGGCTGCGTCCCCCTCTAGATTGTTAGTACGTAGCTCTTTACTATCTGTGACCGTGCCCGCCGATAATACCGCATCAACCATGGATTCACAGATATCTACAACCCCAACGGCCAGTAGCCGTACGCCTTCTGCTCAAGACGTGGACCCGCAAATAGAGAGTGCGCGACAGCTGCAGGCAGCGATCTTGCCAACCGAGTTTCCTAAAGCGCTGAACATTACCGCCGTCGCTCGAATGCAATCCGCACGGCATATGAGCGGTGACTTCTACGATTTCATAGAGCTCCCTGACGGTCGGATTGGGCTGGTCATTGCAGATGTAAGCGGCAAAGGGATCCCAGCTGCGTTTTTTATGGCCATTGCACGAACCACTCTCCGTGCTGCAGCGCTTCGTCATGTAGACCCGGGGCAATGCCTTGTGGAAGCCAATGCCGAACTGGTACGGCAAAATCCGCAGTTGCTATTCATTACGGTTGCCTACGTCATCATCGATCCTTGGAGCCTAAGAGTGGAGCTTGCACTTGCCGGTCATGAGCCACTACTGTTGGGCGCTGCCGATGGCAGTGTCTCTAGTGTGCCCGCGGACCACGGCATCGCTCTAGGTATCATCGAAGAAGTAGAGTATCCCGTTACCGTGTTTGAGCTGATGCCCGGTGAAACGTTATTTGCTTACACAGATGGCCTCACCGAAGCCGAGAATAACGAACAGGCGTTTTACGGCATGGAACGGCTGCAGCGAAGCCTAAAACGTCGGAGCGGTCCTAACGCCAGTGAGGCTTTAGATAGTATTTATAAAGACATCGCACTGTTCTCCGGGGATCATCCACAACACGATGACATCACCGCTTGGCTATTACGCGTCAATGACGACGCCCAACGTTTGGCCTAACCGTAGACAGCTCGATATAGCCGAAACCCAACTCGAGCAACTTAGGTGTGCCATTCGCCCCTGACACAATTTCGGCCCGCGTCTTTCGCCGCGTAAAGCGCCTTGTCGGCGCGCATGACTGTTTCTTCAAAATGCTCGTACAAAGGAAAGACTGAGACGCCTACGCTTACCGTGAGAGGTGCGTCACTATCGGCTGATCGATCTGCAATGAGCACTCGCAGTCTGTTAGCAAAGGCAGTGATTTGATCCGGATCGCTTTCTTGGCAGATGACAAGAAACTCCTCGCCACCCCATCGTCCAGCGACATCGTTGTCCCGTATGGCACCAGCAATAGTGCTGCTGACCAATTTAATCGCTTGATCGCCTGCTGCATGCCCTAACGAATCATTCAAGGCTTTGAAATGATCGATATCGAGTAACAAAGCTCCAAAGGGCTGTCGCCTTGTTAGCCACGTTGTAACAGCTGCGTCCATACCGCGGCGATTGAGTAAGCCCGTGAGGGGGTCTTTATTGGCTTGCGCCTCAAGTAATGCCGCTTGCGTTCCCTTTTCTTCGAGCAATGTTTGCTGTGCCGACCATGTATTCTGTATGAAGGCGTAGACCGAAATCAGTAAAAAGATCAACGTTCCGATACGCGGATCATCTAGGGCCACTGCGTTCATCTCTGCGCGCGCAGAACCTACTTGTGCAGTAATGGCCATAAACGCTGCAATAGAAATTCCAATGATTACGCCGCGTTTCTGCCCCTCCATTAGTCCCAAAATCATAAGCAACATTGGGGTGTATAAAAGCGAGGCAATCGTTGCCACTGGAACCTCATGCGGCTCAAGAATGAGCCAGGCGGTGGCCCATCGGATTTGATACAAAATGAGCGCAAAAAAAAGTGCGCCACGAATGACGTTTAATGGAAGTCGCTCCCAAAGCAGATAGAGCGTCGTTAAGAACAGGACCCAGAAACCTGCGAAGGTCGCTGATATAACGGATATACCCTCAAAAAAAATTCCAGTCTGCACCATAAGAACTGCGATTATCATGGTGAGCAAAACTAAGAAGCGTGTTAGTAGCAACGCTAAGTGTCGGTTTGATCCAACAGGAGGATTCCTAGGCTTTACTTTCCAGGCATCTCGCACCCAAGAAAAAACCCCCGAGTGTTTCTTGCCGTCGACTTCTCTGACCATATCTTCAAAAGCCTGTTGACTTATTGTGCTGTTAGCCTCGCACCCAACTTGGGAGCCGTCCACTCCATTTGCACGGAAACGATTCGCAGTACGTATACAAGTAAGAAAGTTTGAATGATTTCGGCCGTCATACGCCTCTGGTGCAAACGGTCGAGATGCGGAAAACGTTGCAAAAGAATTTCCACAGCCTCTGCCGGCCTTTTGACAGCAAACTCCCAGCCCGAGAGTGAGGCCCGAGTAAAACGCGTAATGACATCGATGAACTTGGGATCTTTGAGACGCTCTTGATCGACATATAATCCGTCCTCAAGCAGGTTAGACTCGAAATTTTCAAAGCGGAAGATACTTATATCATCGAATGGTAGCCCCGCATCCAGTAGTTGCCAGTATTCGTTATATGATGTGGCAGAAATGCAATCTGTGCTTTGCTCTGCCCACGAGGTCATCGCATCTTCCTGCCGCTTTATCTTAATGGTTCTTACGTCGCGACCATATTGCCGTTCGAGACCTGTGAGCCAGCGGGTCATTCCGAGCGAGCTGCTCCCACTCCATACACTGATCGTTTTATTGATGAGATCTTCCGTGAACCTAATACCGCGCTCTTTTTTACAAATGATCATGAAACTAGAGCGCTGCAAAATTTGAGCAATATTGACAGGCCTACGACCAAATTCGCGACTCTCAAGCGCCGAACTCAACCAGTCGACAGCAATATCAACAGATCCGTCGCCAAGTAATTCAATGGGTTTTACGCCAGGCCCTCCGGGTACTATCGAAACTGATAGGCCTTCTTGTTCATAAAAGCCTAAGGTCTCGGCAACGTAGTAACCCATAAACTGCCATTGTGGCACCCATCTGAGTTGCAGCGTTACGTTATCCAACGCCAGAGGTTCTGAATCCTGACTGTGCGCAGTGGCGGCGATCAGTAGGCCTGTTATCCCGCATAGAGAACGTATGAAATTAATCGCTGCGATGACATCCCTCTTTTGTTAGATCCCCAAACACGTGGTAACAGTAGCAGAACTGAGAGGCGTCATTCTGCAAAGTGAACGTCCTGAACCCGAGAAAAGATCGGCGGCGCGGGTATTAAGCGCAGAACTCGCGCGACGGTGCATCCACGATCTGAGGCCTCGCGACTATCAAATAATCGCAAAGCCCGGTCAAGCGCCTGTCGATAACGCCTTTTTCCCTGCGGTGTATTGCGACTGATGGCAACACTCTCTCCGTCGGGGAGCTCCAAGAAAAATTATTTGAAGCCACTCTTTAAAATGCCGGGCGCTTTACATAGCGCCTCAAACACTATTTCAGAAGCAAAGGCTTACTCCATCAATGGTGAGGGGTCCGCGTGCTACTGGCGGTCGTGTCGTCCGCGGATACTGCCGTTTCGAGCAATAGGCCGCGACCAGGTCGATCCTCGCTAACGGGCGCGGCTTGAGTAAGCAAAGCACGTCTAGCATACGGGAAGGTCTGGATTTTCGATAAAAATAAGGTTCTTTGGTATCCAACAAGATTTCTTCTGACCTACAGCGAGTCAGTAGTGGTAGCGAAGTTGTGCAATCAGCAGTGAGTCTTGATGGACTTTATAAACCATGCGGTGCTCATCGTTAATTCGCCGAGACCAATATCCTGACAGGGCATGTTTAAGGGGTTCGGGCTTTCCGATGCCCTCAAATGGCTCTCGCTGGACTTCCTTGATGAGGGCGTTAACACGTTTGAGTGTCTTCTTATCCGTTCTCTGCCAATGCAGGTAGTCTTCCCACGCCTTCTCTGCAAAGACGAACCTCACTCAACCAGTATCCTTTCTTGACCCTTACCGTCCTCGAGCTCTGCGATAGCTGCGATCAAGCGTCGCGTGTTTTTGGGGCTCCGCAGTAGATATGCCGTTTCCTCTAGGGCTTGGTAGTCTTCCATAGAAATCATAACGACGGCACCCTCGCCTTTGCGGGTAATAGCGATGGGCGCATGGTCGTTACAGACTTGCTCCATGGTCTTCGCAAGGTTGCTCCTAGCGGCTGTGTAGCTGATGCTGTCCATTTTCTTTCCTGTACATGTACATAAAAATGTACGTAATGGTAGTGCAGCGTAGCAGTCACTGGCAAGGGAGGCAGGTAGAAAGTTTGCTTCGGCGTTCCCTGACCTACTACGTGTCCACGGGGTGGAGCTTACGAGCAGACCAACAAGTCACATGCTTCCGACTTGTGTATATTCAGCACAAGCCCAGCCATTCAGAGGGTGATGTATGAGTGACTTTTCGCGCAGAGCCTTTATGGCATCTATGGGTGTGGCCACCGGGTCCCTGGGATTTTCCGCCCGGGCGGCGATTCTGGGAAGTGGTGGTGAGGCAGATGTACTGCTCCTTGGCGGAACCTTCCACAACATGGATTCGCGCACGGAGGGCGCCAATGCGATCGCCCTTCGCGGCAATCGGATTTTAGCCATTGGACAAGCGGAGGATCTGCGCGTTGACCGTATCGTTCAAGAGGCTTGATGGTTGCGCTGTAGCTTGCACTTGTCTCAAGCAGGCAGTTCAGCCGCTGCAAGCGGCTTAAATTCCGCGAATAGTCGTTTTGGAGAGTGGGGGGATTACACAACTACCCGGGGAGTAGCTCAGGATCGAGGCAGTCCGCCCACAAACAATATGCGCTGTATCAGTGTTACCAGGATGCAGACACTATTTTTAGGGAGTGAATCGCGGCGCAGTCTACAATGGGGAACAACGAGGTCTCCTCGTCGTAGATCAGCGCGAGATCGGTGCTGCCCAATAACACTGCATCAACCCCAAAGTCCTCCATCAGTTCTGTACAGGCCGCATTCAGCATTTCGCGTTGCGGCGCTGTCACCAAGCCTGAAGACGCCATAGCCACATAAGCTGTGTGCACATTCTCCAGCAGGCCTGGAGAGGGTGTCACCACCTTGATTTTCCCAAGACGCCCATAGAATTCCGATCGCATCACTTTCTCTGTCCCAAGGATGCCAAGGCGGCTGAAGCCTTTGAGCTCAACATCCTCCCGGACAGCCTCAATTAAATCAATCACTGGCAACGGGGACCTATCTTTGAATTCTTCAATACAGAAGTGTCCCGCTATGGAGGTGACGGCAACAAAATCAGCACCTGCTGTTTTTAGGCGATCAGTCAGTCGCGTGTAGATCTCCACCTGACTTTTTCTGTCATCATTCTGCAGATTGCGCAGGAGTGTCGGCGCATCTGCATGAGCGATGGTTAGCTCCAGATCCAGATCTGATTCTGCATACGCTGCAATAATCCTACGGTAGTAATAGTCTGTGGCGGCAGGGCCTATTCCGCCGATCAAACCCATGTGTGCGGCGATGTCTGACTCCTAGTGTCACCCCATGCGTACAACGTGGCACGCTGTGATCATTGCAAGCGGGTATCTTTCGCCACCTAGCCAATGTCCTGCATCATTGCCAAACCAGTCGGGCCGATGTGCTGAACTGTCTCGCAATCCCCACTTGCTGGCTGCATCAGCTGTCGGTCTTCTTCCACCGGCTTTACATGAGTGTAGTGGTTAACTAGTTTTAGACCCACTGTTAATCAGTATGGATTGATCTAGGATTGATGGGCATTTTACGCCCGACTGTTCTCTCTATGAGAGCAAACAGGAAAAATCAACATCCTTCACGGGAATTCGAAAGTGAAGCCTCCAGTAGCCTCCCAAAACGCAGACCAGTCCATATAGTCAGATCAGTGCATATGACATTGTCGTTCAGTCTTTGCCAAGAGTTAGGTTGTCGTTCACAAACCCTGCTTTTAGTTTCCAACGCCCACTGTCGTGCACAAGTAAATAGACAACGCTGGATGTTGCAATGGGTTCATTACTCTCGTTGTAGCGAGAAAAATTAACGGCAACCATTGCTGTGCTTTCGTCGGCATAGATAAGTTTATTGCTGTGAAGTTCAGAGTAGGCCCACCCCGAGGCTTCCATTCCTCTGAAATTCACAGCATCGCCATAGCTGCTAAATGTGTTGACCTGACCACCTATTACAAATACGAAGGGCGAGTCAGTTACCTCAACTAGCGCTCGCTTGTTCTTTTTATTGAAGTGGTCGAAATATTGTTCTATAGCAGCTTGAGGGGCATTCGGTTCTTGGGCGCTCGCACACAAGCTGACCATGAGTAATAAAATTGCCAGTGATCTCATATTGTTGCACCCGAGGGTTGGAGGTGATTTCGATCGTAACTTAAAGGTCAATTTCAAACTACAAGGGAAGCAAGAGTGCCCTGGGTAGACTGCAGTTACTGTCGCCTTCGAGTCGATAGCAGAAACTCATCGCGCTATCGCCTAACATCCGCTCCAAGCTACGGCCAGCGCTGTCTCTCAAAGCAATGTGAATCTAATACGCTTCAGGCGAGCTCCCAGGGAAAAGCCAACGTATCGTCGATGCGCTCACTGTTTTGTTGCAACATAAGGACTCGGTCAATACCCAACGCTACACCGGCGCAATCGGGCAGTCCCGCCTCCAGCGCGGCAAGTAGACGCTCATCGATTGGGCGTGTGGGTAAACCCCGTGTCTCACGAATTTGGTTATCGACCGCGAACCGCGCGCGCAAGTCATCGGCGTCGCCGGCCTCCCAATAACCATTAGCAATCTCAATACCGTCTACATAGCACTCAAAACGCGCACCCCAACTCGTGCCGTCACGCTCAAAGCGCCTTGCAAGGGCGGCCTGTGAGGCCGGGTAATCCACCACAAACACCATACCCCAGGGAGCAATTGCCGGCTCAATGGCATGACTCATCAGCAAGTCCAATAAACCATCGCGGTCTAGATGGGGCGGTTCGTGACCCAGCACAGCACTAGCACAGGCGATGAGCTTGGGCGTGCTGCTGCGCACTGCATCCAAGTCCAGTACATGAGAAAATAACTGCTGCCAGGGCCAGACTTGCCAACCCGGCCTGTCCAGCAGACAAAGCAGTAATTCGGCCACCTCGCGGATTAGCTGATGGTGATCAAAACCCAAACGGTACCACTCAAGAATGGTGTATTCGGGATTATGGCGGGCACCCTGCTCACTGGCACGAAAGGCCTTGGCGATCTGATAAATATCGCCACTGCCGGCAGCTAATAAACGCTTCATGGCGTATTCGGGCGAGGTCTGTAAATAGCGCGTCTCAAGCCCGGTGTGCACGCACAAGGGCTCAAGTGCCGGGTCAGTCACACCCGCTGTGGCGAGCAGTGGCGTCTCGACTTCGAGCACGTCACGCGCATAGAAAAATTGGCGAATATCCGCCAGCATACGGGCGCGAGCACGCAGAGCCTTCAGACTCGCGCGCGGCCGCCAGTCAGTCATTACTAACTACGACTAGCGCGGCTGACGTACTCACCCGTACGGGTATCAACGCGAATCACTTCACCTTGAGAGATAAACAGTGGCACACGCACAACTGCACCGGTAGTTAGCGTTGCAGGCTTGGAGCCGCCCTGAGCGGTATCACCTTTCAGGCCGGGGTCGGTCTCGGTAATCTCAAGCTCAATGAAATTGGGGGGTGTTACCGAGATAGGGCTGCCGTTATAAAGCGTTACACCATACTTCTCTTGCTCTTTTAGCCACTTCTCTGCATCACCGACAGCCGACTTATCGGCAGCATGTTGCTCAAAATTTGCGGGATCCATGAAATAGAAGAATTCGCCATCGGTGTAGGAATACTCAAGATCATGGTCCATAACATCGGCGCCTTCTAAAGATTCACCCGACCGAAATGTGCGCTCCCAAACTCGACCGGATTTTAGGTTTCGCAGTTTGACGCGATTAAAGGCCTGGCCTTTTCCGGGCTTCACGTACTCGTTCTCTAAAATAGAGCACGGCTCATCGTCGAGCATTACCTTTAATCCAGGCTTAAATTCATTGGTTGAGTAGTTGGCCATGCCATAAGTCCTCTAGAAAATCGTTGCGGATAATAACCCAGCTTGGCCGTCGACGCAGGCGCTAATCACTTGGCAAAATGGGTGTTATAGACGCTCGCTAGCCGCGCCCAATAGGTACAACACACCATCAAGCCCTATGTGGCGAATATTGTGTGCCGCTTGCGCGCGCACAATGGGCTTAGCCTCAAAGGCCACACCCAAGCCCGCAAAATTGAGCATAGGCAAATCATTAGCGCCATCTCCCACAGCAATAACCTGGCCTGAATCTATGTCAAGCTTTGCGGCAATGCTTTTTACCAACGCGCGTTTGCGCTGGCCGTCGACAATGGGGTCGATAACGTCACCGATGACCCGCCCATCCACAATAGGTAGGCCATTAGCGTGCACCTCATCAAAACCAAAGCGAGCCTGTAAATGCTTAGCAAAGTAGTCAAAACCGCCTGAAAGTATGGCGGTATATACACCCCGCGCTCTGAGCGTGGCGATAAGTTCGGGCATTCCCTCGGTAATGGGTAAGCTTTGCGCTACCGCTTCCAGTGCCGACTCTTCCAAGCCAGCAAGCATAGCCACACGTTCACGAAAACTTGCCTGAAAATCCAATTCGCCGCGCATTGCGCGCTCGGTAATCGCTGCTACCGCCTCGCCCTTGCCTGCAGCGGCAGCCAGTCGATCAATTACCTCGCACTGAATAAGTGTGGAATCCATATCGAATACCGCAAGCTTGTAGTCTGCATGCCTCACTGTGAGGTCTTGCAGCACCCAATCACTCTGATGGGACTCGGCCATATTTTCTAAATGGCCGCGCAATCGACTGGGATCGTCTGCGGTTTCTATAACAGCGGTACACACGGCTCGCCCAGACGCAAGTGCTTTAGGAACGGGTATGTCGCGCACATCGATCACTGCGATAGCCAAGTCATCAAGAGCCGCCAATAAGGCGACGGACGGTGATGGATATGGCGTTGCTGACATCGCGGTGATCGCAAACCGGGGTGCAGACATGAGGAACTCCTATATTCGCGGGCGACAAGCATACCGCAGACAGTGAGTTTATACTTAGCCGCGTGCGGTATCCGGACTAGAGACCAGTATCACTCGACCCGACGCAACGCCGGTTGCACAAATTCTTAACGTCGAGCGACGATTCGAAACGCTAGCACCTTGGGAAAAGTAACCAAACCTTGGCTAAGGTCTAGATTCGAGAGCGCTAGAGGAGCGGCGCTTCACAGATCATTCCGTTTTCGCACGACTGATGGTACTTGGATACCAGAACCGACGTATCCGTTAAACAGACGGTATCGAGTGAAACAATTCCTTTGCAGAGCGCGGCTGCTCTGGCGGAATTGCTCGCAAAATGGCCGGCGGCCCCTCAATGCAAGTAACCACCCTAACAGGGCCTCTGCCATGACTACAAACCTGTGCTCAATCGGGGATGCTGAATCTCCCTTTCTGCAGCGATGGGTGCGGGTATACCCGAACGCACCGCTAATGCCTTACTCCGTCAGCTGGTGACAAGCTTGCAGCTGACGAGCGGGAAGTGACCGTAATTGCGCTAGGGTATCAACGCGGTTTGAATTAACAGCGATAAGTGTCGTATTCCAGTAAATCGGCACCATCAGTTGAAAATTCGTAACGCTCACAGGTGTAGCTGGCGCCGCCGTTGGAAGACCCTCTGTCAATCCATATTATTCGATCAGAGCCGACTGTGGCTTTGTGAAAATAGGTTTTAAGCTCCGAAAGCCCACAACTCGTGTCTTCAAAACCACCGGGACATCCTACAACCTGCGCAGCGTTGTCATTGTAAGCCTTCCACATCGCTGGTTTATCGGCGAAGTATGCCGTCGCCCAGGCCAACTTGTTCTCATGAAACGACTGCTCCCTCACCTTTCGCTCAGCTGAGCCCTTACATCGGGCTTCGATCATCGCGCGCTTTTTGGGCGGTAATTTGGCTAGAGAATCGGGATCATCGCAACTACCGCTAGCCGCTATCGCGTTCCCACTGGAAAGCCACGTGCCTATTAGCGCACCTATTACCAGACACTTAAATTTTTGTGCCATATCTACCCTCACTTCTCACCTGCTTAACACAGGATAAAGTTTCGTACCTCAAGTTGTCCACTTCCCCATCAGAGAAACACCTCTAAACTATGTCCACTTCCCCATCAATAAGACACCTCTAAACTAGAGTTTTCCAACTTCTGCCGATACACACTGGGCGGCAGATGCCCCAAACTTTCATGCGGTCGTTCGTCGTTGTAGTCCAGTCGCCACAACCAAGCCATCTCGCGCACCTGGCTCAGGGACTCGAACAGATAGGCGTCCAAGAACTCATAACGGAACGAGCCGTTGAAGCGTTCTGCAAATCCGTTTTGCTATGGCTTGCCTTTCTGTATGTAGACCACCTCGATACCGTGCTCCTCGCTCCAGTCAGCAAATGTGCTGGAAACGAGTTCGGGGCCA
>Ga0255781_10002594_pt1 | contig 14387 bp, 10 predicted proteins | sample 101ome_21_FD_179979 | JGI IMG/M metagenome (GOLD analysis project Ga0255781, IMG submission 179979) | Coastal salt marsh microbial communities from the Groves Creek Marsh, Skidaway Island, Georgia - 101413BT metaG (version 2) | ecosystem: Environmental > Aquatic > Marine > Intertidal zone >...
GAATTGCGGGACGTGTTCATGGTGTTTGATAAAGACCAGAGCGGGACGATTTCCGCCGACGAGTTGCGAAACGTGATGCGGGTGATTGGGGAGAAACTGACGGATCAGGAGATCGAGGACGCGATAAAGCTCGCGGATACCACCGGGGATGGCGAGGTTTCGTACGATGAGTTTATTCAGTTTATTTTAGAGGGTTGATTGATCGATCGGGCGAGCGGGGCGGAGACGCGGACGCGGACGACTGATGTATAGAGAAAATGTGTAACGATAACGACGACGTGTACCGAGTAAAATATTCCTCTCTAAGCTACAATTTACTACAAATCATCTACTCTACCTCTCTCTACCTCTCTCACGCTTCGTCTAATCCTCGCCACGTCCTCCGCGTACGCCCTCGGCGCGACGACTAGAAACACCCACCACCACGCGCTCACGCCCGCCGCGCACGCCCCCGTGGCGACGACCCCGAACGCGCCGGTGGCGTGGAAAACCTGCGTCGGCGCGGCGACGAGACACGCGCCCGTGGTGACGATGCTCCAGGGTTGACACCAGGGCGGTTTCGCGTCCCACAGGTTCGCTGGGTCCGTCGGGTGGGTTTCCTCCAAGAGCTCGCGCGTCGACGCGTCCTCGCCGCCGGCGTCTCTCGCACTCGCGGTGACGCGATGAGACCGCGCGCGGCGTCGACGGAGAGAGATGCTGGGCGTTGGATGCCCACCAATCGTGCGAGGTGGGATCCGCGCGGTGATGATCGGCATCGTCGAAGAGTGAAGAGCGAGCGGCGTTCGGGTTTGCGTTCAGTGTTCTGTTCCAGTTCTCTAATCTCATCATCGTCGGCGATCATTCATCGCTTTCGGCGGGCGATTGCGTCCACCGCCGCCGCCGCCACCGCTTCGGTCACCACCTCTGCCCCCACCTCCGCGATTTCCGGGTCCGCCGCCGCCGCCGCCGCCGCCACCCGATCCTTGACGTTTGAGTTCGCCGACGCCGTCGTAACACACGTCGCGTAAATCCAACAAACACTTCTCCACGAGCGCGCGCGGCGCGTTCGCGCCTCCCCGTAAAGCGTTATCGAGAAGGTAAGAGACGAGCCCAGAGGCGATACCGAGAACTTCTTCGGTTGGGTGCCTGTGCACGAGGTCTCGAACGGTGTCGTACATCGCCGGTGGGAGCTCGGACGGTCGATGACGAGCGACGACGACGAGCGTTTCGTTTCGACGTTGGCGAGACTCGGATGGTGGTTCAGGTACGCGTTCGTCGTCTCTCTCGCGTTTGTTTCCGGTAATGTTACCATCGCCGTTCGCGACGACGGCGGCGGCGTACGAAGCGACGCCTCCCGACGGGAACGGTGGAGGAGGAGGAGGCGCCGACGCCGACGCGTCTCTGCTCCTCTTCGCCGCCGGTTCCCAATCGAGCGGCGCGTCGCCCGCGTCTCGCATCACATCCATGAACGGCGCCTTGAGCGCGGCGTAATCTGGCTTTTCCCCGTACCCGAGTTTTTCAATCGCGCGCGCAAACTGCTCGATCGGCCAAGGGCACCCGCGCGTCGGACACAAATTTCGCGGCTCTCGAACGCACGCGCGCTTGGCGTCTTCGATTTCCTTTTTGCCGAGTGATTTCCCTTTAGCTTTCCAAGGTAAAACCCCCTCGTGCGCCTCGGCGAGAATGTACAGCGCGCTGTACAAATCGTCCCTCGCGCTTTGTTCTTTATTCTCGTGCGCGTACACGCTCGCGTACGTCGTCGTGCCTCTGAACGTCGCGTCATCGCGTTCCGGAAGGACGACGCCTTCGTCATCCGTAAACTTGCGCGTCAACCCAAAATCTATAAGATAAAACTTCTTCATCCCATCCTTCCCGTTCCCGACGCACAAGTTCCCGGGTTTAATATCCCTGTGCACGTACCCGGCGTCGTGCATCGTCTCCAACGCTTCGAGCATCGCCACGGCGACGGCGCTCGTCGTTCGAGCGCCAAACCGACCCTCGCGCGCCTTGCCGCGCAAATCCGCCAAGTTTTCCCCCACCAGTTCCATCGCCAAGTACGGCATCCCCTCGTGCGTGCCCTCGTCCAAGAGCTTTACAAAGTGTTCTTTCCCTTGGAGCGCGCGCATGACCCGCGCCTCTCGCGTCGCCGTTCTCGGTTCGCTTTCGATTTTCAACGCCACGAGCGCCGAGGACGACGACGCGGCATCCGTCGCCGAGTACACCTCGGCAAACTGTCCGCGTCCGAGTCTCGGCGACGTCGTCACCGTGAACCGGTCGTTCGCGCCGATCTTCATCCCGGGTTTGAGCATGTTGGACGCTTTATCCGTGAAGGATCGCGACGACGCCGGCGGTGCATCGCTCGCCGTCATGAATGAATCGAAAAACTGCTTTGGATTTCGACGACGAAGATTTCAACCGCTCTTTTCGCGGTTGAGGTCCACGCGAACGGCTCGCGACGGGCGGGAAGAGAGAGCGTGTTCCGTCCTACTTCTCGATCCGTCGCCCTTTCCGCCCTATCGCGAACGATCCGTGGGACGGTGCGAACAGAGTTTCGACGCGGTTCGTTATGACGCGATCAAAGTTCGATCCAAAATTCCAATCCAACATCATTCGTCGACGCCATCCCGGTCGCGGGTGCGCACCGCGGCGACTCGAACACGTCGACGAGCGTTCCATGACGGATCCCACGTCGGCGCCGTCGTCCAATCCGGCGATCACGGTGGTGATGATCATCGTCGTCGTCGTGATTGCGTTTTTTGGATTCAATTTGCACCTGTATTACCAAGCACAAAAACTCGCGCCGCGCAAGGTGCGTAAACCGCTCGGGGCGAAACAAAAGAAACGGCAGTTGCGGAAACAAGGTTTGAGAACGGCGGGGGAGTGATCACCGGGGGTTGGGGCTTCGTCGGGATGAGCGAAGATTGAAGTTTTGAATTAAATCAAGATGCGCGGCGAGCGGCTCGCGCGAGCCGACGTCGCCCATCAACGCGGCGAGTAATATTACATTCTATCACCACATGTATGCACCGCACCGCACCGTATCGCGCAATGCGAGTGAATCTAACAACCTAATCAATCCGAAGCGGAAGCCGACTCGTCGTCGTCGTCGTCGTCGTCATCATCGTCGTTGGATGAATAATCAACGTCGCCGTCGAGCATGGTGCTACGAACGATTCGAACCTTACCCCCAGTCGCGAACGCGTTTTCTCTCGCGTCGGCGAGTTGGTAGATGAACGCCGCAGCCATGGTAAGGGCGAGACAACCGACGAGAAACGTAAAGGGGAGGTTTCCGAGTCGCGGGCGCTGCACCCAGATGTAGGTGCTAAACTGCGTGTGAAGGACGATGTCGTTCAATCCGTCGCCATCGACGTCGGTAACCTCGAGCGGGCGCACCGGAGGCGTCGTGATCTCGATCAAGGAAGCGGCACGATATCCCTTGGCGTTCATGGCGACGATGGCGCTCTTCCCAGTGGCGATGGCGATGTCGAGGTAGCCGCCAACGTACATGGAAAAGGATGTGAGCGACGGCGTCACGACGCCGTCGTCAACCCAGTTCGCCTCGGTGCGCACCTGCCAGCGTCGCTGTCCACCGTCGCGCATGTTGTAACACGTCATCTCACCGCGGCTATTGAGAAAGATGGCGTCGCGACCCATGCGATCGAGAGGTTTGGATAACTCGTTCGCGGTTTCGGGAAGTCGGCGAAGCGAAACAGGCGGCGTAACGGCAACCGTTTGGATATCGTGATGACCCGCAGAAGCCGCCGCTCGGTGCCCAGCTAAACCGCTACCACCTTTGCATATGCTCGCGCTCAGAACTCGTTCGGAGGAATCGATCCCAGAGTGCACCGTCGCCCAACAGCGCGGGATGCTTGCGCGCCGCGTTTGCGAGTCGTGCGCTTCCACGTGGTCAATCACCCCATCCCCATCGAGGTCGACGTGCAAACCCGGGCTTTGCAACGTCATACCGCACACTCTCGCTCCTGAGTAGAGATGTAAGACGTCGATGCCCTCAGAGTGGTGGGACAAGACGACGTTGGGGTGTTCAGACTGTTTCACGTGTCGATGCGCCGTGTGCGCCATCGGCACTCCGGCGTGCGTCGGACTTCCCTGTAATCTTCCCACGACGCGCCCGAGCGCGCGTGTCACGCCATTCGTGTGCACTCTCGGCAGAGATGGTGTCTTATTCCCTCTACTTCTCTTCTTCTTCGCGCGCTCCATCTCCATAGCGCGAGATTTGTGACGTTTGAAGTGCGCCGTTCGCATGCGTGTGTCGTCAGCGCCTCTCCATTGGTGCGGTAGCCCATCGTGCACGATGCTCTCTCTGAAATCACTGCACGCCTTGGAAGACGCGTCCGCAATCTCGTCATCGTCAATGTTCACCAGACTCAACCGTCCGTGTTCGTGCTTGCGATGCTCGTCGTAGTCGTTCTCGGCATCGTTCCATCTCGGCTGTCCAGTCTCCGCCTCAAACGCAAAGTATCTGAAATCTCCGTCATCCTCATCCTCGTCGAGATCCGCCTCCGTCTGCCACTCTTCGTTTCCATTTCGACCAAAGTTCGGCATTCGTCCGCGACGCGCACCCATGGTCATCCGTTGTAACGGATCGTCGTCGTCCTCCTCTTTCGTCGTCGAAGCGTCCTTGGCTCGGCGTTCCGATCGCACGCCGACGACGACCAATCCCGCGTCATCGTCTCTCGCCCCGACGTCACTAATCAACACCGACACCTCGACGGTACGAAACGAATGCTTCAGACGGTCCCGTTTCTCGTCCCCGTTTAACAGATCGACCCGCCAGAGCTCCCGAAGCGATCCGTCGAAACAAAACGCTCTCAAATCCCGCGTCACGACCACCACCGCCGTTCCGAGCTTCCCCTTTGTCCCATCGACGGTATTTTTCCGACGAACACCATCGCCATCGTCACCCTCATCGTCACCCCCGCTACGCCTTCTCCACGTGACTCTCCCAGTCTCAATCACCGCCACCCCGATATCGCGTTCGCCCTCTCTCGCGCCGCTCCGCGTGTCGGCTCGCGCGTCCGCCGCTCCGCACTCCGCGAACCCATCCATCTCTTCCCCGATCGCCCAATCCCGCATCGCGTGCACCTCTGCCTCGTACGCCTCATCAATATCCTCACCTCCATCCCGCCCGTTCGCCACCGCCGCCATCGCGCGCGCTTTCCGTCGCATTTCCCGCTCCGCTCGTCGCGTCCGCGCGTCCGCGTCGGTTCGTCCTCCGCGCGTCGTCGCCCGTCTCGCCCCCACGAAACACCGTCGAATCTCCGTCCCCGCCACTCCTCTCGCGCAGTACGCCCGCGTGAACACCATCCCCGACCGACCCGCGGTGTCCCTCGTCGTCGCGTACGCGCACGGAGGGTGCGCGTCGACGAGCGCGTCGAGTCTCGCGTACGGTTGGAACCGAACGTGTCCACCAGATTTACCCGCGATCCACGCGCACGCGCACGCGGTGATCACCGCGGCGAGGTCGCGGTGCGAGAACGGGCTCGTCCGTCGACGACGTCGGCGCGCATCTCGCGCGGACATGACGAACGCGACGCGACGCGCGCGCGTGTCTGTGTGGATTTGATTCATTCGGTTTTGGATTCGAAGACGCGCTCTTCATCTTTAAAACGCGACTCGCATCGCATCGCGCGATGCCGGCGGAAGAGAAACCGGACGAGGACGAAGCCGAGGTAAAGGCGACGGCGACGACGAAACCCGTCGTCGAGGGACGGAAACGCTCGACGGGTGAAACGAACGAAGACGAAGGTGATGATGATGATGATGTGAAAAAGCAAAAGCAGCAGGAAAACGATGACTCCGCCGCCGCGTCGAAACGCGCCAAGACGACGGCGCGCGAAGACGACGATGAAGACGACGGTAAAGTTTCAGTGCCGTCGCCGCCGTCGCCACCACCGGGCGCGGTCGAAGACAAAGAAACGGACGCCAAGGATGATGACGCCGCGCGCGGGTTTAACAACGCGCGCGAGCCGAAGACGTTGACCGAACCGGTGAAAGAACCGACGACGGATGACGACGAGACGCCCTACTACGGCGAAGACCCGGCGGTGACGGCTGCGAGAAACACCGCGGCGCGCGGGCCGACGGAGGAAGAACTCGAGGCGCGACGGAGAGCAGAGGAGGAACGTCGGGCGGAGGAGGAGCGAGCCAACGCGGTGACGACGCGCGTCATCGACTGTCCGGCGACCATGGTTGGACGAATCATCGGACGCGGTGGGGAGACGATCAAGGGTTTGCAGGCGTCCTCTGGCGCGCACGTCGCGATCGATCAGAACGTCCCCGATGGGGAACCGAGGAAGATTAACATTTCGGGGTCGATTTCGTGCGTGGAGTGCGCGTCGCGATTGGTTGAAAGTTTGTTGCTCGGCACCGGAGCGGCGGGATCGCTGTTAGTCACCCCGGGGCAGACGTCCAAGAGCGTGGAGTGCCCGAAGGAGAGCGTGGGAAAACTCATCGGGCGCGGCGGGGAGACGATACGGGGGATTCAGATGGCGACCGGGGCGAGAATGCAGATTGATCAGACGCGTCAGCCGTGTCAGGTGGTCATGGCGGGCACCGACGCGTGCGTGGAGGCGTGCCTACAAGTGGTGCAAGAGATCATCGAAGGAGGGTCGACGGCGGTATTTAACGAAATCGCACGCGGTGGGCAAGGGTTCGGTGGGCAAGGGTACGGCGGTCAACCGATGGTGGCGACTGGATGGGGCGGACAAGCGTCGTACGATTCGGCGTCGTACGATCCGGCGGCGTACGCGCAGCAACAAGCGATGTACGCCCAAATGTACGCAGCGCAACAATACGGCGCACACGTCGCCGCGACGGCGACCGCGGTGGCGACCGGGGCACCGCCGCCCAACGCGTCGGTTGCTTCCGCCGGAGCCGGAGCTCCCGCCGCGACGCCGGTGTGGCGCGCCATTGACGACGGTAAAGGAAATGTCTACTGGTACAACACCCTCACTGGCGTCTCGCAGTGGGAAAAACCCTCGTCGTCGTAGTAGCGCGTTGAATTGTTAATCATTCGTTAACTCACTGATTAAACCACCGCTTTACCCACCCGAACCGATTTCGTTTTCCAAGACTGATTCGTTCGTTTGAGCCTCGCGTCTGTCGCGCTCAAAATTCACAAAACTCACCACTCACCCGACAGATCACCACGCATCGCGTCGCGTCGAGCGCTTCACGGCGTCCGCGCGATGCGCACGTCGAGCGTCTTTACGACGCGCGCGTCGGCATCGACGCGATGCGGCGGCGGCGGCGGCGATGGGAAAGCGTCGCGCCGTCACGCGCACCGATCCATCAACCGCACGCGTCGCGCCGCCGCCGCCAGTGTCTGTAGAGCGAGCGGTCGCGACGTCGACGCGCCGAGGTCGACGCACACGATGGTGGTGTACTGGGATTTGGATAATATCCGTCCACCGAGTGGGTGCGAGGTACGACGACGACGACGACGACGCCGGCGACGGCGACGCGCGATTGAAAGTTTTCTCTGCTTTGACTCGAGTCAAACTCTCTTTGCCCGGCTTACCAGCTCTACGTCCGATATTCAACGTGGACCGCGAGTTAAACGGCCGGGCTACAAAAACGTCAACCACAGAAGCTCCTCCAATCCTTCAAACACTCCGTGGGTGGATGAGTTCATGAGGTTGCGACATTTATTTGTTTGTTTTATTCGACGCGTTGCGCTTTGTTTGCGCTTTTTCTCCTTTTAGAAAATCCATCCGTCCTCATCGGCTTTGTCGACATCGAGACTGACGCCAAGGGTTGGGTATCGCTCGATTCTCGTAGGCTCTGTGGTTGGCTCGCATAGAGGCGGCGGCGAAACGATTCGTACCGAACGGCCGAGTGGAGACTCGGGTGTATGCGAACGAAAACACACTCGGTAAGGATGAGCGCCGCGCGTGTTTTAGAAGATCTGGGGTGACGCTGGTGGAGGTGAGCAACGCGCCAGAGGCGGCGGATGAAGCGATACTGTCGGATGCGTACGTACTCGCGCGAGATGCCGTCGATGCGGGTCAAACGAATGATTATTCAATAATGGTTTGTACGTGCGATGAGCGTTTGTCAGACGCCCTCGCGAGGGCGCGGGCGAGAGGATTATTCACAGTGGCGCTGAGCGATTACATGCGAGGCAAACGCAACAGGGCAGAGTTCAGGACGCTCTTCTCGGCGTGTTCATCCATCCATTCGCAAGGCATGTCGGCGACGTACGTGTACGCCTTGCAAACTATCGCGAGCACTTCAAAGATGTTTCGGCACTCGAAACTTGCCAACGCGGCACACGAAGCCGTGTTCTGGGATCCGAGACGCGTGTTCCAGGTGACACCAGAAGAGTTGAACGTACACAATGCGGTATTCGAGCGCGATCCCGACGCTTTCGGGGCGCCTGTCGCGTGTCCTGGGAACGTCGTTGGCGCTCTGCGAGACGGGGACCTCGAACCGTGGCTTTACGAATCTGCCTCGTCTGATGTGAACCCGCGTTGACGCGGATACGCTATAGAAATAGGACGCACGCGCACGCAGAAAACGTGACGGGACAAACAGACGTCGTTCCGTCATCCATGTAAAATCATGTTGTTGTTGTAAGCAATACAATCCTATGCGCGAAGCGCCCCCGAGCCCCACGCGCCCGTCTCAGTTGAGCGTATACAAACCAATCGCCGGTCCGATGAACCTAAACAACACCCAAAAGAACGCCAACGCCCCGGCACCATACAGCGACGCCTGGTTCATCCAGTACATCCATCCCTTCTCCCCGGTCCACACGATCCATGCGCGTTCCATCGCCGGCGTCTCTTCCCACGCAGCCGGGTCCTGTTCCCACGCAGCCAACGACCCATTCGCCCCCGCGCGCACACGGTTTCGTTTCGCCGCCGTGTCTAGGTACCCAAACGCCGGGTTTCCGCTCGCGTTCGTCGGTCTGTTCGCGCTCGACGACGACGAAGACGACGAAGACGGCGACGACGACGATTGGTTTCGTTTGGATTTCAGTCGAGCTTCGAGCGCTTCGATGGATTCATCATTCTTATCGTTCGCCGCCGCGCGCACGATCGTCACGGATCGCGTCATCGGCGCGCGCGCGCGCGTCGTCGTCATCGTTCGGACGACCGAGACGGATCTCGCGCATCGCGTCGGGGTGATGGCGAGCATGACGAGCGTTGGTTTGTGAGGGATAAGGGTGAGTGAGGGTTTGGACTCCAAAGCGCGCGGATGGAATGATGGATGGATGATGATACAATTTTACCCCGTCGCAAAGGCTAGATATCGCGCGACGGGTACGCGTACAAATTATTTATATAAATGTCGTCACGGATTACTGATTCGCGATCGAAGCTCTGCTTCCTCGGCGCACGCGTCGCGAAGCTCTTTGACGAGAGCGAGGTATCGACGATGTCGCCGAACGGCTTCGTCGTACGAATCCCGAACGTCCTCTAAAGCGTTTTGTTCGTTTGCGAGCTTGGCCTCGACGAGCTTGATGTTCGCCTGGACGCCGTCTTGGATGCTCGCGAGGGCGGTGACGAGGGATGATTTCCCGGAAACCGTCTCGACGGCGGCGTGGACTTGGGATTGGAGAGAGTTGAGAAGCGAAATTTCCTTGACGAGGTACTTTTTGGTATCCGCGAGGACGTTGTACTGCGCAAAGTATTTACGCGTCTCCTTGAGCTTCGACTGCACCGTTTCGTAGAGTTCTTCAAACCGACGCTCGTATTGAATCAGCTCGGGTCTCGTCGGGATGTCCTCGAGTTTTCGGCTCAGGAGGGCGACGGCTCGAGTGCGCTTGTTGAGCATTAAACGCTCCGATTCATACTTTTCCTTTTCCCGTTGGTACGTAGCCTCCACCTCTTCAATCTGCGCGCGCTCTTCCGATGTGAGCGTGTGTTCCCCACCATTTTCAATCTCCTCCTTGAGCTCCGCCATGCGCTTTTTACACTCAGACTTGAACGCCTTTTCATCCATTTTGGTTTGAGACGCGCGTTGGATGAGCTCCATGATGCGCTCCATCGCCTCGCGCTGTTTGGGATCTGAGACGGCGTCTTTGAGTTTTTGCGTCTCATCAGAACACTTGTCGTTGTATGACACAACCTTATCGAGCTCCTCGAGCGCCGAAGCAACCTCTGTCTGCGCCGTCTTGGCGCGTTCTCTAGCCTCGTCCACGAGCGCCGTCTCCGCCGCGAGCTTGCGCTCCATGGCGACAATCTTGCGTTCTACGGCTAACATTTTCCCCACAGTCCCGCCGAATTCGATGTCCCCTCCAAACTTCTCCGCCGCCGCTAAGACTTCTTTCCCGCTAGATCCTAAAATCGCTCGCGCGACTGCGTTCGAGAGCGTGCTCGATCCGTCGTCCACCGCGAGCGTTGATTCCAAATCTCGCAACGCGTTCAACTCGCTCACCGCCTCCTCGTCATCGAAATCATCTTTTACGTCGTCATTGTTCTCGGCGACACCAAGCGCACCAACTTTTGCGATGAGCGCAGACATACCACCTTCCGCGGCGCCTCCACCAGCGCTCCCTTTCGCCGTCGGCGCTCGAAGCGTTCCAGCGGCTTTCGACGCCTTGGTCTTCCTCTTCCACCTACTCGCCGCCAACACCGCCGTCGCCGCGCTCGCAAACGCCTCCAACCCAGCCAATTTATGACCATATTCCATCATCACAGATTTCGCCCACCTCGACGCGTTCGCCCTCGGCGGTTCCGTCCCTTTCGCCCGTCTGAACACTCTCTTCGGTCCGTACGCGTCTCTCAACGCCCGTCCGCTCTCCGCCCGTCGCCGTACCGCCTCCGCCGTCCCATCCCCATCCAACCGCAGCCTCCCGTGCGCCCGCGCGTACATAAACCTCGAATACGCCCTCGTCGAGTCCCCAAACTCTTCTCGCGTCGCGATGACGCGCTTCACCAACCACTGCGTCACCGGAAACAACGCTTCGTAATCCAATCCTCGCACTTGGTGCGCGCGCAACGCAAACGGACACCCCATCTTTGATAACGCCTTTTCCAGCGCCTCACACAGCGCAATCTTGGCCCCCATTTTTGCCTCGACGTCGTGCATCACCGAATCGACGTCGCCGTCGCCGAAATCGAGCTCGGACCGGCACGAACGAACGCCCCAACTGAGCGCGCCCAACACCTTGTCGAAATCACTCACGCCCGCGAACCGCGCGCGGTAGTACCCAGACGCGACGAAGAGCTCGACGATGCGGGCGAGGAGTTCCGCATCGTGTTCGCGCGAGGATGCGATCGAGGCGTCGACCGCCGTCATCGCCGTCGGTCGTCCGGCGCGGTTTGGCGGAAGCATTTTCATGTTTTTTGACTGAAAAATGTCATCTGAAATTTCAGAAACATCAACGTCACAGACCGACGCGTTTCACGACGGATTGGACGAAGTGGGCGATGTCGACGATTGAGATGACGAAAACGGCGGCGGCGATGGCGATGGCGCACTGCGTGGCGCATCCTTCGCGCGCGTGCGTCGGTGTTTTTCTCGGTCCAGCGACAGAGGCATCGTCATCAGCATCAGCTTCTCACGTCGCCGGTTCGATGACGAGCGTCGTGAGGGCGACGGCTGCGATTCCGCTCTTCCACGGCGATCTCACGACGACGCCGTACGCGGAGATGGCGATGGAACAGATCGCGACACACGCGGCGGAGCGTGGGTTGGTGATGATCGGGGCGTGGCGAGCGAGCGAGCGAAACGTCTCGAACAAACAGACAAACGCGTTAGAAACCGTCGTAGCGGGCGCGCTCGAGGTGATTCGACGCTCGCGTGGAAGTGCGTCGATGGCGTTTTGCGTCGATTTCACATCGAGCGCGTTGGAGGCGTTCGCACGATCGAACGAGGATGGATCGTCGTCGTCGGCGACGTTTCCCGCGTTTGCGTACGACGACGCCGTCGGCGATTGGCGCCCATCCACGACCGCGCGCGTCGAGCGTGGATCGGAGGAAGAGACGAGAAAACTCGTCGCTCGATCGCTCTTACCGTTGTCGGACGCTCGAGCGATCGAGGTGTGTGATTTTGACGATCACTTTGACGATTTACGCAAGGATTGGAGAAATCCAAACTTTGGCGTCGCGTGAGCGAGCCGTCAAAGAACGCGATCGGGATGCGCGAATCAATCAACTCCCCCACTAGACCTTCAGTAGACTCTTCAGTTTGTTAATAGATACATCTTTCGTAACCACTTCGATCTCATCATCGTCATCATATTACAAACAATTCTTTTCGCTTCGCTTCGCTTCGCTCCGTCCGTCTAGTGATGCCCGCCGCGTCTCTCCGCCATCATGTGCCTGTACTCCGTCGGCCACACCGTCACGTACGCGATCCCGAACACCCCACCCATGAAATGCCACAACGGCGTCACGCTCCCGGTGTCGATGTGTTTCCGCTTGTACTCCTCCGCGAATTGCGTCGCGCGGCCTTTGTAGTCGTACTCGGTCGCGCTCTTGCGCACAAACTCTGGAAAGTCTTTGAGTTTCATGCGTCCGATGCGCGCGAGGAGCGACGAGGACGAGGACGCGGCGGACATCGCGTGACTTGCAAACGAGCGAGGCGCGTGCCTTACGTCGCGCGCGACGGATCGGTCGTCGGTTCGGACGCGCGCGCGGGCGTGGAAGTGCCGCGATCTCGACGCTCACAGCCTGGAGGGGGAGGGTTTTTTGGATCGCGTCGTCAAAGTCAAAGTCAAAAGTCAAATGTAAACGAACGAATGGATGCGTGGAAAGACGACGGGTGGATTGGATTGTGCGCGCGTGAAGTGAATGTAAAATTGTTGATTTCATGGTCTAATGTCGACGCGCGTTCGCTCGCGTCGGCGCGTTCGCTCGCGTCTTTTCCTTCCTACGCGGCTTTGGATTTGGATTTGCTCGGAGGGGCGAAAACGGTACCGAATACGAGCATGATGGCGATGACGACGTGACCCCAGTAGTGGACGGATGCCCAATCGTTGATACACTGGCGGAGATCGACGAGGATGAAGGCGGAGCAGAGGTAGTTGAGGCCAAACTGGGTGAAGAACCAATGCGGGATTTCGACGAGACGATGGTACTTTTTCGGCACGCGGCCCTGTTGCCAGCGGTAAATCAAACGGGCGGCGTTCACGGCGAACGCGGTGGAAACGAAGAATAGCCAGTAGCCAGCGTAGAGGCCGTGCCAGACGCCGGAGACGGTTTGCGTGATGAGAAGCTGGAGCAATCCGGGCTTCTTCCCCTTTGGCGTCACGCGATCGTAGACGTAGTGGCGCAACCACATGCCGGTTTGCACGTTCCAATGAATCGGAATCGTGTTCATCGTGATGGCGGTTTCGCATCCGATTGGATGGATGTTGCAAGTCGTCTCCCACCGGCCGTTGCCCTTGGCGTCGTAACCGCTAAAGCCAAGACCCGACACCGTAGCTGCGAAATCGGCAAACATCCAAACAAAGTAGTACTTGAATCGGTTTCCTTGTCCGTACATGTACTGGTGCCAAACCTTCTCGAAGAATGAGTACTGAGACCACTTCCATGAGAGATATGTGTTTTCTATGGTGTAATACGCCGTCACTCCCTTGTGCAACGCGAGGCAAACGACGCTGCCGAGGAATTTTTTCATCGCCGGAACAAACGCGCTCGGTCTCTTGTCGCCTCCCCACACTCCTCTGTCGTGCAACCAATCAGAGTAGTCTCGGAACTCCACCGCCGGACCGCTGACTAAGGTACACGGAAACATCAACCAACTCGCGTAATCTAGCACGTTTGGCAGCGTCTTGAGATGTCTCCGATTTTGAAATTCGCTCATCTCGTTCGCCGGCGTCGTCGCCGCGTCTTGATAGTTGACCGCGCACGCCGTCACCTTGAGCACCAACACCATGAGTAATCCGCTAATATCCACCTCTCCGCGTTTCCACGTGTTCGCCGTGTCCGCCTTCATGTGATACCAAATGAGATACGCGAACGATCCGACGAACACCAACCCGCCGCACCGTCTGCGCGCGAAAACCATCGTCGCGTACGAGCACGCCCCAAAGTGCGCGCACACGATCGTCGCCCGTCCAAAACTCGCCAACGACAGCAACACCCCGAACACCAAACCGTACGCGCTCTTCACGAAAGCCTTGGTTCGTTTGGACGCGCCGACGACGCGTTCCAGCGCGAAATCGATCGCGGGAAATCCAACGCCGATCAGAGGCCCTAAGGCGAGTCCGAGGAGGAACATGGTTGAACCTCTCGGGGCACCGATCGCGGCGCTCGCCGACTCCACGACGGATTCCCATCGACTGGCGAGCGCGGTGACCACGGATGACGACGTCGTCGTCGTCATCTTCGTTCGTCGCGGCGTCGTATGACGCGCCGCGCGTCGCGACATTGAATCTGGATAGCGCGTCGTATAAATAATGGTATCGGACATACGGCACATATTGACTCCTC
>Ga0255781_10002597_pt1 | contig 14386 bp, 14 predicted proteins | sample 101ome_21_FD_179979 | JGI IMG/M metagenome (GOLD analysis project Ga0255781, IMG submission 179979) | Coastal salt marsh microbial communities from the Groves Creek Marsh, Skidaway Island, Georgia - 101413BT metaG (version 2) | ecosystem: Environmental > Aquatic > Marine > Intertidal zone >...
TTCATTACGGTAGTCATCCAATTCGATGTAGACCTCGAGGTATGGGTTGTCGGAGACAACTCGCACTTCGTAAAGGTCGCCACGCTCTTTTGCGTCGACAAGGACAAACTCGTCTCCCGTGCTGAGAGACAGGTTCTCAACGGCTTCACGGACCATCCGGCGGTCTACACGACCTTTTTGCCCGGACTTCGGTGCGCTGTCAGAAACGCTTCCGATAAAGGTGAATTCGTCAGCCACGATTTATCCCCCCATCACTTGGGGAAATATTCCGCAAGCAGACTGCCAGAAGTCGGGATACCCGCTGGGTTGATGATTTTGAACGAAAGTCGTCCGCCCGTGCGAGCCTTGATTTCTTGGAGTTGAGCCATTGAGAGTTCAACGATTCGGTATTTCCAACCAATGAGGCGAATGCGACCGTCCACGATGTATTCTTCCGAGTCGTTGACAAGGCGGAAGGTGGGGAGGTTGTTCTCACCATGCTCAATCCAAATGCTGTATTCCCAGTTCGGGTCGTCGCACGAGGAAATCTGTCCGTCGATAAATCCTGAAAGGCCCAAAAGGGAAGAGGTCGAGGCGGAGCCAGATTCAGTCTCTGGAGCCTCGTCAAGGACATATTTAGGGACGCCCGATGGGTGACGCAAATACATTTTGGGTGAAATGAGACCGGTGGTTGTGCCACGGAATCCGATGGGAATCGACTGGTCAGCGTCTTCGTCAGACGGGGGCAGGCCGGGGTCAGTTGCTGTGCTGGCAACCAACCACTCGCCGTTGGTCAAATCGAGACACTTTGGTTGAAGTGGGATGGTCGGGCACAACTGATACAGGTGTCCGAAGAAGGGCTCAAGGTCATCGAATTTGATGTGGCCAGAGTCGTAATTCGGGGAAAGCACCGTGCTGGTGGTGCTGCCCGTTGCGGGAGACCCGTTGGGGAACATGGCTGCCGTCATGGAATTCTGTCCATAGCGGACCAGCGCAGCGTCCGTAATTTGACTCGAGGACACTGTAACACTGTGGGTGTCGGTGAAGAAGAGGTCGACGGTAAGCGCCTCCACACTCTCGACCATCACGAAGCGGTCCCTGATTTTCAGGAGGAAGCCCGGTTTGAGGGCCACTCCATCGCCATTGTTTCCGTGTCCTTGCCCAAAGGGGGAACCGAATACGTTCCCTGAGCGGACTCCTTGGTTGTTGTTTGCCATATTGCATCACCTTTTTTCTGTCTTTGCGGTGTTGGCCCTCTCGGACCTGATGGGTGGTATCCCACTCATTGGTATAAGCCTGCCGAAAGACAGACTGCGCCAATGTGCGGCACCCATCAGGGCCGAGTTGACACTGGGAAGGGACTTCACCGGGGCCTTGGCCCCAGTGGAGTCGTTGTTCACCCCAGAGGGGTGGAAAGGTTGCTGTGCGTGTTCACACTCAGGCCACGCGGCAGAGCGACACGACGCTGATGATGGCCGCATTGTTGGCCAATTCGTCGTCGATGTCGTCCCAAGCGTAGTTGGTCGAAGCACCAGCCGAGCCGTCGTTGAGTTGGCCCAGCGTGATGTTTCCGTTGTTGAGTGTGTCCAAGTCGCCTGCGCCGAAGTTGGCACCGGTTCCTGCAAAGCCAGCGGTGATGTGTTCACCGACACCCGACAAATCAAGCGTTCCGACACCGCCGCCGGGTGCACCAGCAGCAGCCATCGTTGCGTTGATTTGCGAGTTCTCGAATGACATCTCCATGGCTCGCGAGAACACGTTGTTGCCATCAACACCAGCCACAACACCCGTGTTGGGTCCGGCGGCGAAGGTGTTGGGGGCTCCCTCAGCCAGCGTGTATGGGTTGAGCAGCGTTGCCGCTGGGCTCGCACCATCCATCGTGGTCAGTTCGATTGCGCCGACACTGAGAATGGCTTCCACGTTGAACTTGCCGCCAGTGAAGCCGACCACAGTGCCGAGGGCAGTGGTTGCTTGCTGGGGGGTCACGCTGCCAACCGCAAGGGGAACCTCACGGATGTCACGGACAAGTCCGTGGTTGTCAGCGGTCGTGAAAGTCGTCGAGGTTCCGGCAACGTCGCGACTGTCTTGGAAGATAGTCGCAGCGCTCCAGCCCACGTCTTCAATGTCTGCGTCAGCGTCGTCGGTGCAGTAAATCATGTCCGGCTTCAGCATGGCAGGGAGACCCTGCCGTGCGAGTTCAAGCACATTTTTTCCGCCGTTTTCGGTGACGTTGTTGGCAGTGACTTCAACCAACAAAACGTTCGTGCGAACGATTTGCAGTTGAGCACCGTATGCAACGTCGAGTCCACCAATTGCTCCCATATCATCGTCCTCCTGTTGAGTCCTCCGAAAGGGACCTCACGACAATTCGCCGATGGATTGGCGTTGCTGAATCAATTCGTGATGTTGTCCGACCACACAGCCGATGACGCGCCACTTCTCGGCGCCAGCGATGGTGCTGTTGCCGTAGGTAGCAGCGCCGCCGACGACACGGTGGGCACAGACGATGGTCTTCTCAGGCTCGATGACGATGGGCTCTTCATACCAGACGAAGGGCTCTTCGAGAACCTCGAAAATCTGCTGGTCAACCACAGGGGTTTCGATACCAGAGATTCGCCACTGGTGCTCGGTCACGAGGAGAGGCGTCACGGGGTATTGGATGCCCATGAGGACGTAGTAAAACTCCTCGAGGGTCTTGAAGTCCAACACGCGCTGGGCCCAGCCGAAGCCGTCCACAGTCACGCTGTTGGGGGCACCGGTGCTGCCCGAGGAGGGCACGAGCCACTGACCGAAGGTTCCGAGAACGGAGAATTGGTCTGCACGAAGCACACCTTTTCCGTATTCGCCCTTTGGCCAGACGCCTTTGTTTTCAAATCCCCAGTGGGGATAGTTCGCTTTGACCTTTTGGTCGATTCGCATCAGGTAATCACTGATGACCGACGTTGGTCGGTCGTAGTATGGTCGTAGTTCCATGTTTTTTTCACTTCCTTTGTTTTGTTGCCCTGTGGGCTGACCTTGGGATACCCCTTCGGTATATGAAGGGGTGATTGGTTTTGGGATTCCCTTTTCAGACTGGGAGTGTTTCGGGCAACCTTTATGCCACCGGAGGGGCTGCCCCAACACAATGGCTCGAAAGACGAAGGCAGTCACTGTCAAGTTCGATGAAGAGCAAATCTCCGTTCTGACAAAGGCTGCTGAGGAAAACGGTATGACGTTGGCAGCGTATGTCCGCTCGTCCTGTATCATGCGAGCAAACGGGAAATTGATTCTGACCAACTCCGAAGCCATGCGGCGAGAGGAATATTTCAAGAGTCGTGGCATGTGATGCTCATCACAGCAAATATCACTGTGCCACCACATTGACAGTGTAGTCTGCCGTGGCCGTGTCTCCGTTTCCATCAGTGACGGTGCACCTCAGACGATATGTTGCCTGACCGAAATTGGGAGGTGGGTTCACTGGTGCGGGAGGAACCCCCGCTAACTGGGCACCAACAGTCACACGAAACGTGGCCGTGTTGTATCGAGCGTTGGTTTTTGTTCCTTCGCTGAGAATGGCACAACTGCTACCATTGGCACCATCATCTGCTGTTTCCGTGACTGTCCAAGCAAACGAATAGGAGCCATCCCCTCCGCTCGCAGTCGCAGTGGAATCTGCGTCTCCTGCATTTGTATCTACCGTGCCACTTTGGTCAGGTGGCACAGAATTTAGGTCCACAGCGATATTGGTGCTGCTTACGTTGAGTGAAAGCCCCAGCGGTGCTGGACCAGAGCCTTGCTGAGCACACCCAATCATAGCCGGTAGCATTGGCATCAACCTACGATGAACCACTTTGAAGTGGTGACGGCAACGACAGTGACTGCTTTACCGTCGTCGACGGTTGTGGTTCCAACGATGGTGTCGCTGGCGTCCTTGGTAATGGTAATCTGGCCTCCCGAGTCATTCAAGATGACAAACTGCTCACCCTTGGCGCTGATGTTTGGCAGGGCTACGTTTCCAGCCGTGACATGAAGGTAAGAACCTCCTTGATTGAACCATGAAGGGGTGTTTCCGCCGCCAGTGTTGAGTTCAACAACCGATGCCTTTGCCAATCTGGTCTCACCATAAACGAGAGCGTCGTTGGCGACCTCGAATTTGGAATTGACATGAACAGGCAAGACACTGCCTTTGGCTTCGAGTCTCAACGAGATGTTACCGTCAGAACCATTTGCTGAAATTGCCACAGGGCTTCCCGACGCCGCGTTTGTGATTTCAACGAAGTTTGCTGCGCTTGACACTTGTTGGAAAATCAAGTGTTCGTTGCCGTTGCTATCCCGCAAACCCGTGGCGTCATCAAAGTCGATGAAGTGTGCGTTGGTATCCAAGTTACCGCCCAATTGTGGGCTTGTATCATCGACAACGTCTCCGCCACCGGAGGGAGGATTGTATCGGGGCATAGTGACAACCAAACCGTTTCAGGACATAAATCCACCGAAGACATTGGGCGCCCCGCCCGAGACAAGGCTCAAGCAGGACACCCGTTGTCCCCCGTGCAGAACACGGGTGGAAAGGTCGGTGAACTCAGCGTTTGTAGAAGCCAATCCCAAGGGTGCTGGCAGCGCCGAGTCCGAGAGCGATGTGCCCGACGTCAAGGCCAGCAACGACCTCGGTGTTGAGCGTATTCGTCACGGAACGGCCCAAGCCAGTGAAGCCCATGGTCCCGATGAGGCCAAGTCCCAAGAGGAGGTGACCGTAGTCAAGACCAAAGGCTGCTTCCCTGTTCAGGCTGCGCATCAGTTGGGAATACAAGGTGACCGCCTCAGAAGAGGTTGATTTCCTTGCCACCAAGGCCAAACATGTCGCCAGCACCCATGACAGGCATGGAAGCACCAGCGTGCATGCCTTCGTGGTAGCCACCGAACATTGGTTCGTCCATCACTGAGGGGGCGTTGCCGAGGAGTCCGAAGAGACCAGCGGTGCCGTTTGCCAAGGGGTTGCCCGAGACGTGGATGGTTGGCAGGAAGGACAAGCCAGCCTGATTCAGGATGCTCAGAGCAGCAGGCACCATGGCAGCCACGGTGAAGAGGCTGGCAGTGGAGTTGCTGACGCCACCGAAGGTGGAGAGGGCGTAGCCACCGAGACCGGCCAACACGAGACTCGAAACACCAGCACGGTAGCCGGAGGTCAAGTCAAGGGAGATGCCGAGACGGGAGATGGTGCGCTGAGCCAGACCGGGGAGAGCAGCGGAGACTGCGAGACCACCAGCAAGGGCGGCCATAGCCTCGAACTTCATCAGGTTGGTGCGCGTCCACTTCATGGCACCTTTGAGGGAGCCACTGCGGGTGGTGCGTCGGCGGCGAGTCGTGCGTCGGCGAGAGGTGCGTCGGCGGGCAGGGGACTTGCGGCGTCGAGTCGTCTTGCGGCGCGTGGTGCGGCGCTTGGGGGACTTGCGGCGTCGGGTCGTCTTGCGGCGCGTGGTGCGGCGCTTTGGGGACTTGCGGCGTCGGGTCGTCTTGCGGCGCGTGGTGCGGCGCTTTGGGGCCTTGCGACGGCGCGTGGTCGTCTTGCGACGAGCCGTCTTGCGACGGGTCGTCTTGCGACGAGCAGGTGCCTTGCGACGACGGGTGGTCGTCTTCCGCTTCGTCGTCTTGCGACGGGCGGGCGCCTTGCGGCGGCGGGTGGTCGTTTTGCGCGCCGTCTTGCGGCGGGCAGGCGCCTTGCGGCGCGCAGTCGTCTTGCGTCGGGAAACTTTCCTTCGTGCCATATTTTTCACTTTCCTTTTGTTGGTGCGGCGGCGCTTCGTAGTCTTCCGGGTTGGGTTCACAATTACCAACTCCTGAAGTGCCACCATGACCACCTGTGAAACGAGAGGAACGACATTGAGTATATGAAGAAAATGTGATGGAATGTGTTTCTATGTGATACGCATGCCTGAAAAGTAGGTCAAACGTATGCGTTTTGACGGAAGCAACCTTCATACCCACTGCCCCACTCCACCCAGATGATGAGCAATAGGCACGCTGTCCGGGTGCGAAAAATACCGGTCAGCGTGACACTATCACCTGAAGACTACGAATTCATTGAAATGCTCATCTCAACAAGACGATACACCACTCGTGTTCAAGTCATTGAACGGGCACTACAACTTCTCAGACAGGACTTTGAACGCTATCAAGCATTTCTGGCCCAGCAAGGAAATCAACAATCCCTTCCGCAAGGGCAGCAGCCATCATCTCATAATTCAAGCCGTCACCGTCGTTGACCTCGATAAGGACTGATGGTGTGTCAAACAGCACGGACGCTGCGTTGGTGAGGTAATTCTCAAACCCTGCTCCCTGAACGAGTGTCTTCACCCCGCTTTCCTCGAACTGATTCAAAAGTGCCTTCAACAAGGACTCATCTGTGACTTCAGGGATGCTGAACAAAACGAACTGGTGTTGTGACCAGATTCCGAGGTCGTAGCCGAACTCGGTCTCTTCATCCAACTCGGGGAATGAGTGCAAATCAATATGAACGGACGTTTGCTTTAACATCTGGAAAAATTCTTCGGCGAACTCACTTGATGCAGCAGCAGTTCGATTCAAATCAAGGATGCTACGAGCGTTGTCTCCAATGATAACATGGAAATCCTCGCCCATGGATTCCAGTTTCTCCTCAAGGAGAGGGAGAAACAGAACGGCTCCGTCATCCCGGCCTTCACCGGAACCTGCGTGGGGGACGGTGATGAGAATCATCGTTTCAGATGCAAACGCTTCGGGGCTTTAGGCCTACCGCTCTTTTTGGCGGGCTTTGACCCGATGGGACGGGCTTTCTGCCATGTCCCGTTTCCAGCAGTGTAGTAATACCAATATTGGTATTCAGGTGACATGAAGAATGGAACGTGCTCAACGTAGTGCTCAAGGTTCCTTCCCTTGAGGTAGTCGGGACGGTCGTCAATCCGGAAAACGACCTTATTTTCTGACTGACTCCACCCCGTCTCGGACATCAACTGAAGCCGCTGTGTCATGCCGATACCAACGATGCCCTTTCCAGCACCCACCAAATACAGGTGTTCGATGGCGTCGTTGCTTCCCTTACGAACGAACGTTTGAATTTCATCAATGGCGATGACGCGACGTATTCGCTTGAACCCCGGCTTGTTAGCGAGTGTGAAAATCAAATCCATCAACTTGTTCAATGCTGCGACTCGCTCGTCTTTCGCTGCTGGAGGGTGGAAAACGATGTTCTTTGTTTTGGAGAGCAGAGCAGCGTATGCTTCCATCGGTGTTTTGCAGATTCGACCGAGGTCCTTGATTTCTGATTTGGGGTCAACGAAAATCGTATGGATGCCTTCGCGCTGAAGTTGACGGAAAACCTCGGAGACGAAATACGTCTTTCCGCTTCGTGTCATTCCAAGAACGGCAGTGTGCCGCTTCTTCATGTTGTCAATGAGGCTACGAGAAACCATACATCCACCCGATGAGCCCTACACCAGCAAGGGCAATCATACCGGAATGTGGAGCGGCCATAAAGGTGTAGTCTGGAAAATTCTGCTTGAAACGTTGGCGGAGGTTGTGCTTGTCGCCGACACGCATCCAGTTGACCGGGTTCATCACGTCGGGGCTCAGGTTGTTCGTGTGCTGCAACCCAAGTGCGTGACCGTATTCGTGCGCAAGCAAGTCAAGGTTCCCTTTGGACTTCTCGTGAACAACGATGGTCTTTCCGATGGTCACTCCTTGAGGGAAATATCCCTTCCCGGTGTGATTGTAAAGCGTCTTTGCGGCTGGGGTCATATACCACTCCACGGGACCAGATGCAGCAACAACGTTCACCAAGTCTGCCCAGTCTTTGCTCGAAAGGATGGCAATCTGCGTCCCGTCAACACCGGTAGCGATGATGTTGAATGACGGATACGCTTCTGGGTTCATGCATTCACCCCACATACAACAGGTGTCGCTTTCCTGACTTGAGTGAGCGTATCATTTTCTTTACGAGTTTTTCAAGTTCTCCACCAATCAATTCTCCTTTGGAATTCACCGGCTTCTTGAGCATTTTTTCAAGCGACTTCGCAAGCGATTTCGACTCCCTGACATTGAGCGTGACGGTGAGGTGTGGCTCTTCTGTTTTGAAGTGTTTCAGAACAGTTGGGAGCACATAGCGGCTCCGGAAATCAACCACATTCGGGAGCGAATTGCAGAGGGCGTAAATCCATTCCGAACAGGCATCATACACCCATTCATCCACATTTTGGCCCCTCATCATGGAGTCTTTGTTCTCAAGGATTTCCTTGAGGACGTAACCTTTCTTCCCGATGAAGTCGTTCTTCTTGTCGATGGTGTAAAGTTCGATGTCGTATCCCATGCATTCACTTCCTGCTGTTCCCCAACCACCAACCAAGCATGGCGAAAATTGTGTCAGTTGCGATGTTCACTGGACTGTCCATCACAGAGCGGTCCCACCCGATTGACTTCAGAACATTGGAGCCACCTTTGGTGTTTTCAACAATTTCACTGGCGGTGTGGATACCCAAGGTCTGCACTGCTGAGAAACCGGTCTGCGCCAAAACGATACCGGCAGCAAAGTGAACAAACGACCACTCATCAAGCGCAGCACGGTTTCGACGTCCGAAGAGTTCCATCATCGCACCCCTGCTTCAACGGCCAACTTGTTGTCTGGCTTGCCCGGACCGGTGGACGAATCAGCACCAACGACAAACGCATAGACGCGCCCTGCCGCCCACTGATGTTGCTGAACACCCGGCCTGTGACCCACGCGCCATGCTGCGAGCCCCTTGTCGTAAATTTTTTCCAGAATCGACTTCTTGATTCCTGTCTCCTTGCGGATGCGGTTCAGAAACTTCTGCTTGGAGGAACTGCCGCTTGGCTTGTAGTCCTCGTCGATGTTCTTCCGGTAGAGCCGGTAATATTTCTCCTTGTGCTTGGACGGACCGATTTTCAGACCACGGGCTGTTGCCTTGATGTCGGACTTCCAGAACTTGTATGCTTCCGGGTCGTTGACGTCGTATTTGTAGCCCTTGTCAATCTCGTCTTCCGCAATCATTTTCTCCAGTTTGGTCAGTCCCTTGAGGTAGCGTTTGGGGAACTTTTTGCCACCGGGTGTGCGGGGGTTGCTGAACAGACTCCCCAATGAATCAAAACCGGAACCTTCGTCATCATCATCCTCTTTCAGGCGGGCGATGATTTTGGGGTGGTCAGACTTCCTCCATTCGTCGAACCACTTGATTTTCCGCTTGTCTCCGGGTGGCGAGAATGTGCCGTCGATGATTCTGCTCGAGACTGGAATGGCCCCAATGGGTTTCCAAGTTTCCGACCACGCTTCGATGTCTGCCTCTGTCCATCGTCCAGAGCGAATGTCCTGCAAAATCGTGTCCTCAAAGGTGCCAAGGTATTTAATATTCCATGGCATGATGTTTCCTTCGATGATGAACTCCTCATGTAGCACCCCGACCTCGTAAGGAACAGGCCTGAACTGTTCCGGGTCAACTTTCACTTTCAGCATCACCATGTTGGCGATTGCTTCCTCAAATTCTTCTCGTGTGGGCATCCGGTCCCGCTTTCCCGTGTCAAAAAACATCCCGTCGATTTGACCACCCATGACCCACGCTTGGTAGGGAGCATCGGGGTAAAAGAGGAAATTGAAATCAGCAGTGAGCCCCTTCTGCATGATTGAATTCAAGTTGTTCTTGTGCGTGAAGTGGTAGCCGAACTCGGGGATTGGCCTTGGGGGGTTTGCCATCGAACCCATGAAGCCTGAGTCGAATGAAACGAACGGTGTCACCTTGATAGGGAGACCGGGCTCGAACGGGTCATCTCCGCCAAAGTCATCGCCCATTTCACGGAAGTAGATGTTCCCAATAGGAGACCATCGGAATCCCATCCTTTCAATATTCACCTCGTTCATTTCCTCTTGAACAAAAACCACCTCGATACCAACACCGTGGACACGCTCAAGGTATTCTTTGGTCTGTGCAACCAGCGGGCGGTATTGCTCGAAGAATGGCAAGTCACCACGCGCGACCTTGTATGCCTCGTATTGCACGTCGGGGAACATTTTCCCCTCAATCTCTTCCATGCTCTGTCCCATTCGCCTCCTGACCACCGTCTTCATCAAAAGTGCACGGGGGAGTGCTTCGGCGTAGTAATCACCGACCTTCTCTGCGGGGATTTCCAAAAACGGGGAGGGGGGATTGGGTGCGACTGGGTCAAAAGAAATGCCATTGATGACATCACTCCATGTTTGGTGTTCTGATTCGTATAGGTCTGAGGATTCACCAATATCGCCCCAATCCAGTTTCTGCTCTTCAGAGTCAATCAACCATTGTCCTGCGTATTCAACATGTGTTGATGTCGCTGGGTCGTCTCGATAAGAGTAGCGGCCTTTCCTGTAATGGAAGCCTTTTCCTGCTAACCCCTTGACACGCTCAATGCTCATCAAGTTCTCAGCAGAATCAAAAACAAATGTGGCTGTTTCCTTGAAATCATTTTCACTTAGACCGTGAAAGGTTTCGCCCGTAGGCAGGTTCTTCTTCATCCAAGCGTATGTTCGTGGAGCCTTTTCCTCCAGTTTCGCAAGTCCCTCTCCGATGCCGGGGATGAAATACACGTTATCGAACTTGAGCGAGCGTGCTGAGATTTCCTCAAGGTCCTCCTTCATTTTCCTGATGTTCTCACTGTATTCATCGTCTGTGTAATATGCGGAAGCAAACCTGCTTGGGGACTTCTTGGTTCGGAACCCGATGGCGTTTGGCTCGTCGCGAATGATGGCCTGCCCCTTCTTCCCCTTCCTTTGGTCGTTGTCTCCGAAAACAAACAGCGTGTCGGGCCGAGAACGAACATGTGCTGGCGTGATTTTTTCCGGGTGTGGCTCGAGTCGGGGCTTCAGGTCAGAAAAACCTCCGATGAACTTTCCGTTGACGAAAATAGCCGGAATGAACTGATAATTCTCAGTGAGGGGGCCGATTGTTTCTTGATAACCAGACACCTTTTCGATGTCAACATACCGGTGCTTGAGATTCTTCTTCTCCACCAGTTTCTTCGCTTCCTTGCACCACTTGCAGTATTCCGCCCCGTAAATCGTAATTCCCTTCTTCAATGGCAGCGGCACAGGCTTCGGCGGATTCGACAACTGCGTGATGGAGATGGTCTGGTCAGTGAGCCCCGGAGCGTAGGAGGCATCTGAAGGGAACCATGGGTTTGGCCTCACCTCAGAATTTTCGAGTAGGTATTGGAGTCCGAAGTGCAGCGGCTGAGGGAAGTCATCGAGAGCAAACCACTGAGCCCTCTCGGTTTCCCAGTTCAGCGTCGGTTCAAATTCGTCTTCGACCACGGCCAAGAAGTTGTGATACCTGAACGTGCCACTCTCAAAAACAACCAGTGGAACCATTTCAATTGGTCCTCGGTAGCCAGCCTCCTCGGTCAGTTCTCGTCGGGCTGCTTCAACAGGGACTTCACCCGAATCAATCGCCCCGCCCCAGACACCCCATGTCCCGGGTTGTTCAACGTGTTGGGACCTGAGCGGCAGGAGGTAGCGCCCCGTCTTCTTCGCAACGACCAGACTTCCTGCGCCCTGACTCCCCCAGAATCCTGTTTTTTCCAGAGTCTCCTGATGCTCATCGTCACTGGTTGGGTTTGCCACTGCGGCTTGACCGACTTCTTTGAGGCCCCAATCATGAGCCCCCAACGAAATGTCCATTATCTCGGGCATTGAGTCGGTTGGCTCCTGCTGTGCTTCCTTTTTCTTCTGCTTTTTCCACTTCTTCCAGAAAGCAGCCGTCCCCCTTTCTCCTGTCATCATTGGTTTGAGTGTCCACAACGCATGCTCCACGTGCGAGTCACGCCATAAGCCGACTTCCTTGGCAGGCTTGAGTTTGGTCATCCCTCCCAACTCGGTCTGGTTTTTCTTCACTGCTTTCATGAATTTTACCATCACAGCCTCCAACATTGGGTAGGCTCGGTTGTATTCTGCGTTTGCCTGCTCCCACTGTTTCCATGCGGTTTTGTAGCGGCGTTTGTCTGGGTCTTTCTGGCTGAGCAATTCTTTGCGAACAGCATCCAGCCTGAACCTCATGCTATTCATCGCAACGGCACCAGACAGTTGCTCAAGAGACTCGCTATCGAAGTATTTGTTCCCCGTCCCCCGTGGGCCGTCCTCCCACCACCAATCAATCAGGTGCATGCTTTTGTCCCCCACCAAGAAATTCGGTGGGTTCCGGTCAGGCGTTAGGCCCATTCCCACCACGTCGATGTAAGCCTTGACAAAGCGGTCAAAGACTGGCTGCTTGAATTTGCTAACCTTCCTGAGATATTGAATCGTCTGCTTCATTTGGAGATGTGGTTTTTCCATCCCCCGCCACAGAGAGGAACCAACCGGCAGCAGGTCAGGAAGCGGCTCGGCATCAAGGCGTTTCATGATGGTGTGGTATCGCTCAACCTTTCCATCACCGAGCCCGTAAAGAGGGAAGCCAAACAGTTCTGAAGCACTCTTGGGCCATGGCGGGTATTTGTGGACGATGGTGTGTGTGCTGGGAAACACTGGCTTGCTCGAACCCTCCTTGCCTGCCAACCACTTTTTCATTTCTCGGTAATATTCTGGGCTTGTGTTTCGGTCCACTTTGAACACAAAGTCTGTCCCGGGGATGTTGAATACGGTTCCGAAAGCACCAGACCCAACCAAGTTCTTTTTGAGGACCGAGTTGATTGCTCGTGCTGCCAAGTCGGGCGCCTTCAGCATTTTCTTTGGTGGGTTGGCTTTGGTGTATCCAGCAGTGTGAGATTTTTCGGGAGGGTTCATTTTCACTTCTGTTTTGCCCCACTTGCGCTTCTCTGTCATACCGACCCACGGGACGTCGGGACAGGGCGACATACGCTCGTAGCCGTTCTTTCGTGCCCACCGCCAAGGGTCATGTCCCCAAACCCACAGGGAAAGGAGGCGGCGTGATGGCTTGGACTGCGTCTTCTGTGCACGGACAAGGGGGCCTTTGCGCTCCTCAGCATTCGGATTGTATGGGAAGGCACTCGTCCGCTTGACGAAACGGACCTGACGCTTGCACCAGTCCCAATCGGTCTCGCCCTTGAGTGGGTCATCAGATGGACCTGTCCACTTGCTCAGTGCTTTCTCGTAGTAGTCCTCAATGATACGAGGACCGGGTTTGATGTAGTCCTTCGGCCCGGTCAAACCGAGTTTGGCTCGCATTTTCAGGATGCGTCGGCCACTGACACGACCACTCTTGATGTTGTTCCAGTCTTTCGCTTGCTGCTTGGAAAGGCCAGCCTTCTTGCCCAGTGGTGAATCAAGGAAGGCTTTCAGTTCCTTGTTCTTCATGTTGATGAGGTGAACCCACTCCTCGAACCAGTCGAAGAGGTCTTTGGGGTTTTCAAATTCATCGTCATCATCAAATGATTCCTTCGGTGAAACGAATGCGAAATAGGATTCATTCACATTCCAAACATTGACAGGCTTTACCGCTGGGTCGGTCCATGGCTTTTGGTATCGTCCTCCTAATCCCTCGAGCCCGAGATATTTCTCCCGGGCCTTCTGGTCCAACTTGTAGAATTCGACTTTGTCCACCTTGACCGTTGAGTCGGAGAACATCCTCACTTCACTTTCTGCAATCCCGAATGTGACGTTGGCCAGAAGGGTTCCGAACCAATTGACGTCACCAAAGGGAACGGTCCCCATGAGGAAGGCGATTCGACTGCTTGGGTGGAATTTGAACTGGCGGCTCATGGCCCCCCCGAATTGGTCAGCCCCGTCTCGTGCGTTCGACCAATACAAGCCGACCCCGTATTTATTCCACAGTTCATTCAGAATTTCAGGAGGCTCTGATGTGAACATGGCCCGATACACCTTGACACGTTCACCACGGAACTTCTTGAGGTGTTCTTGAAAAATGTGCTCGGCAGCGTTTGCTGGAGAGACTCCAGTGTATCCCCAGCCCGCCAACAGTTCCCTGAACATTTTCTTTCGCCTTGCGATAATGTCCTTTTGCTTTTGAGTTGCTTTGGATGCATTGAAATTGGGGGGAGGCCTTCCAGCGAATCGCCAAGCGATGTTGTCAAGGAGGCCCTTGTAATCGGCAGAAAGGATGACGTCCTTCAAGCGGAGGCCTTCCGGGGGGTTCGCCTTCGCTTCAGGCTCAATAAAGGTGTTCTCGGTTCTCCCGAGGGAGTAGCCCAAGGAAACCGGAGATACGTCGTAAGGGACCGGTTTCGCACCACGTTCTCGGACTCGCCCAGCCGAATCAATATACGTGCCGGAGTGATTCCGAACAACCATGGTCTGCCCCAATTTGTTCGCTGATGTTTGTGCGAAATCGAACGCTTCCGCTTTTTCATAGAAATAGCCAACGTATTGCTTGAGACTCGGTGGTGGGGGAGGTGGTGGGCTTCTGCTACGCTTTGCGGGTGGTGGGGGAGGTGGTGGGCTTCTGCT